>Ga0105245_10002112_pt1 | contig 17988 bp, 20 predicted proteins | sample KBSM54metaG_FD_81523 | JGI IMG/M metagenome (GOLD analysis project Ga0105245, IMG submission 81523) | Miscanthus rhizosphere microbial communities from Kellogg Biological Station, Michigan, USA - KBS M5-4 metaG | ecosystem: Host-associated > Plants > Roots > Rhizosphere > Soil | place...
AAGAAACGCGCCTGTGGCTTTCGAAGTCGCGTGCGCTTCCGCGAGGCCATCTTGTTCCACCTCGGCGGCCTCGATCTCTATCCCATGTTTCCATCTTCAAACCACACAAAAGCCTGAAGCGCAAATAGATGAAATCCCGTTATCACGAAGCAGCTGAGGCAGAGGTCGCGGAAGCCGTTGACTACTATGACGCTAAAGCGCCGGGCCTTGGGGATCGCTTTCTTGGTGAGCTGAAGACGGCGACAAGATACATCGAAGAGTACCCCGAAATCGCGCCCGTAATCAATCTTGGTGTACGTGCTAAGGTCTTGGTGAAGTTTCCCTACAGCATCATGTATGTCATAGAAGCGAATACTCTCTATATTGTTGCTGTGGCTCACCAAAGCAAACGGCCCGCGTATTGGGCAGATCGCATTCCTCAAGACGCTGGCTAACTCGAGGTAGAACCCGGCGCGGCCCGGCTTCGGCCCGCCGGCCGAGCCGGCTCGTTCAGCGGTACTTGGACGGCGTCACGCCGCCTGCATCGCGCGCTTCAAATGCGGGCACGCGGCGTGCCGCACTGCCGTAGCCACGAGGGCCCTGGCCGTGCAGCTTAGCGTCTGATCCGTTAGCCCGACCTCGAATCTCGCTGCCGCACTTTCCCCCTCCCAGCCCCGCACGTGCACCACAAACGAGCGATTTTCGGTAAAGGAGGCGCTGCTATCGAATACACGCCGATGGGCGCACGGCCCAAACGACCGTTAGCCCGACACCGCGCAAGAGCCTTAGCACTCCAACGGACGCCGAACCGTCAAGGTCAAGGTGATCGCCGAGTACCTGGCGCCGCCAGCGAACGACGCGCTGGAGCCTCGAAAGCAGAGCATGCGCCTTGGTTGAGTGCTTGATCGACGCTCCACGAGCCACTCGCGGACGAAGTATCCGTTCGGAGTCTCTGCTCCCGTGTCAGAAGCGTGCGTATGGTGAACGAACATCGACGCATGTTAAAGTGTGGTCATGGACCGCGTTGTTCAGATATTCCAGAGTTTCGAAGATGCGGATCAGGCGGATGATCAGTTCTATGCGGAGCTTGCACCCGAAGACCGACTCGCGATGCTCTTGGAATTGATAGAGCGGCAACGGAGTGCTCTTGGCGAAGCTGCAGGCCGATTTGAGAGAGTTCATCATGTTGTTGAACTCTCACAACGTTGAATATGTCGTCGTCGGCGGACATGCCGTCGCGTTCCATGGTTATCCCCGTTTTACGGGTGATATTGATTTTCTCATCCGCACTACGCCAGACAATGTGAGTCGCGTTCTCACAGTGCTTAACGTATTTGGCTTCGGAAACTTGGGTATCGTCGAACAGGATCTTCTCGAACGGGGCCGAGTCCTGCAACTCGGCCATCCGCCAAACCGCATCGACCTTCTTACCTCTATCTCCGGCGTCGACTTTGATTCTGCCTGGGAACAGCGTGTACAGACGCTGATGGATGATCAGCCCGTTGCTCTTCTCGGCTGGGATGAACTAATACGAAACAAGCGAGTAGCTGGGCGGCAGAAAGACCTTGCGGATCTTGAAAAATTGCTTGCGGTCGCTAAACGGAACAAGGGTGCGGGCTAACTCGCCGCAGAAGCTGGCACGGCCCGGCTTCGGCCCGCCGGCTGAGCCGGCTCGGGAAGTCAAAACCTCCCGGCGTCACGCGGCGCGCATTCGCGCGCCTCACATGCAGCGCGCCGCGCGCCGCACTGGCTTCGGCACGTGGGCCCTGGCCGTGCAGCTTAACCACTGAACCGTTGGGCCGACAGAGGATTTGCGCGTTGCGTCCGTCGCGTCTCTCGCCCGAACGGGGAGCTCGGCTGCCGCCGTTGCACGTAACCGTCCGTCCTGCGATGACACGTGCCGAGTACGAATAGCAATGTCAAGAACCTCATACTTGTCTTCACCAAGTTGAGCGTCTCATGCAGTTCTTGTCTGAGGTAAGCTCATCGCTGTGAAGTTCGAGATCGTTGATGCCATTCGGGCTACGGAGACGATCGCGTCAGGCCACGGGATCCACATTTTGAGTCGGCTGGTACGGCTCTACGGCAGGGGTAACTGGCGCAAAATGAAGGGCCTGGCCACCGTTCGTCTGGAGGATGGTACGATTGTGGAAGCGGAACTGCATTGGTTTGAAGCTCACGGTATCGGCAAGCGTAAGATGAAGATCAAGCACCTTCTATTCAAACAATCATGAACGACACGTCGAGACATTTCGCGGTCTGTATTCAAAATGACGAGTACGAGGCGTCTCTTGAGTTGCGGAAGATCTACGAGGTTCTGAGCGATCCCGTCGCTGAGGCGCATGGTATGGTCCGCGTCGTCGATGAAGAGGGCGAGGACTATCTATATCCGCAAGCGTGGTTCCTTTCAATCGAGCTTCCGCAGAACATTGAGCAGGCAATTTTGCAACAGCTCGCTGGTAGTTAAAAGGATCGCATGCATCACAAGCGAAAGCGCGCAAAGCGTCTCCGTGCAGGTGGAGCGCGTCACGGAATGTGCAAGCCTAGCAAGGCTGTCGGAAATTCAACCGGTAAGGGCCATCGCTTCGGCAAGTTACTGCCGCTGCCATGCGGCAGCTTCAAAGACAGCACGATGCAGAATGACCGTTGTGGCGGGCGGCCCAACTCACGGTAGCACCCGACAAGACGCCGGATCCCGCGCCCGGCGGCAGAGCCGCCTCGATCCTGCCAAGACGCCCGGCGTCACGCCGCTTGCAGACGTCTTCCGCCGGTTGCACCGTTAGTCGCGTCAAGCGGCGCGCCGCTCTGCCCGCGGTGCACCTGACTGCGTCTTGCGGGTGAACCGTTAGACCGTTAGCCCGGCTGCCATCTCGCAGCCGCACGTTTCCCCCGCCCAACCCGGAACCCACGCGACATTCTTGTCAAAGCGTGAAGGCAAGGGGAGCAAGGAGGCCGCCTCACGGCGGCATCTTTGATTTGCTGGCCAGAAACAGGTTGCATGGTCGCTGTCCTCGGAAACAGTGCGCAGATCACATTCCTCGCAAATCCTGCGGCGCCGCCCGCCCCGCACGGTGGGCGAGCCCCAGTAGGGTGCGGCTATCGTCGGCTCGCTGATGCAAATGCCGGCCCGAGACGGTCGCTGGTATTGCGTGTGCTACCATAACTAGATGCCGACCGTAGTTCTCGATACGAACGTGCTTGTTTCCGCGCTCAGGTCTGCGCGGGGCGCCTCCTTCGAGATCCTGGCGGCGTTGGGCAGAGGTGAGTTCGAGGTTGCGGTTTCGGTTTCGCTACTCCTTGAGTACGAGGCAACGTTACTGCGGCACGCGGAAGAATTGAACTCGGGTCCACAAGATGCGTTGGGCATCGTTGATTACATCAGTGACGTTGCAGTCAGTCAGGACATCTTCTTCCTCTGGCGACCGTTTCTGAGAGACGCAGGTGACGACCTCGTGCTCGAGTTGGCTGTGGCTGCCGGAAGCGATGCGATAGTTACTCACAACATACGAGATTTTACAGGCGTAGAAAAGTTCAATGTTCGGGTGATCACTCCTAAGCAGTTTCTGCAGGAATTGCGAGGTCGATAATGGGTGCATTAAGCTTGCGTTTGCCAGAATCGCTGCATCGAAAACTCGGTGAGGTTGCTGCTCGTGACGGCGTATCGATTAACCAATGGATCAGTACTGCGGTAGCCGAAAAAATGTCGGCGCAACTCGCTCAGGAATACATTGCAGAACGAGCTAGGCGAGCTAGCCGTAAAAAGTTCGACGATATCCTGTCAAGAGTTCCAGACGTTGAACCGACACTCGAGTCCGATCGCATTCCCGATACGCTGCGGAGGGTACATCGCAAAAAGGGGCGGGCTAACTCACGGTAGCACCCGACAAGACGCCGGATCCCGCGCCCGGCGGCAGAGCCGCCTCGATCCTGCCAAGACGCACGGCGTCACGCCGCTTGCAGACATCTTCCGCCGGTTGCACCGTTAGTCGCGTCAAGCGGCGCGCCGCTCTGCTCGCGGCGCACCTGGCTGCGTCTTGCGGGTGAACCGTTGACCGTTAGCCCGACCAGCTCGTCGACACAACAGACCGCCCGCCCGGCCGGGAGCGCCGCACGTGCGTCTCTATAGCGGGTAAGCGTCGAGACGCAACCGCCCGAAACGCCGCGGTTCGCAGGTTCTCTTGGCGCTCTAAACGTCAAGGTTGCCTCTGCGTGCCGACACCGTTTCGGCTAAGCGGCGCCTCGTTTGCGAAGTTCCTCGCGGATGACGCGTCGAAGTGTCTTTTCAAACGAGATAACGTCCCGACGCTGAACATACTCGCGCAGAACGTTATTAATCATCGTCTGATAGTTCCCACCTCCAGCGGCGTTCACCTGGTCCCTGAACCAGTCGAGAATATCTTCGTCAATTCGAATGGTGATACGGGTCTTACCTTTCGGTACGGGCACGACAGCGCCGCGTTTAGCCTGGCTGAAATCGTCGTTCCGCTTCATCGTCTCGTCCTTTCGTAGGTTGCACGCTGTCGTGGTTTGGCTTTCCTCGCGGAGATCAGGCGAATGTTCTCTTCGCGATAGGTGTACACGACCACGACGATCCGCCCGAGAAAGTCCATTCCGAGCGTCCGAAATCTCTCTTCCGACGTAGTGTCATCGGTTTCGGTCAGTGCTCGTTCATCCTCGAGAGCGCCCACAGCATCCGCGAAATGTACGCCATGCTTGGAATAGTTGGCCCTCTCTTTAACGGCATCCCACTCATACGCCATCGGCAGTATCATATGCACGAACGTATGCACAAATCAACGGGCCGCCTAACTCGCCGCAGAAGCTGGCACGGCTCGGCTTCGAACCGGCGGCCGAGCCGCCTCGGGAAGTCAAAACCTCACGGCGTCACGCGGCGCGCAGGGTTAACCACTGGACCGTTAGCCGGATCCAAAGCATGGCGGTTGACGCCGTTGAAGTAGGATCGGGCCGTGCCAAAATCTCGCGACACACGCAAAGCTCTACGCGATCACGAAAACCTCATTGATGATCAGATCGAGATGGCGTGGGCCCGTCTTCTCGCACGGGACAACTTCGACTTCGAACATCGACCCGTCGATCTCATGCGGCCGTCGCGGGAGAGCGGCGGTACGCGCGGCCAACCGCTATCTTCAGCCGTGGCTGCGACTTTTCCAGGAGGAGATTGGTTGGTTGGCGGCTTACAACCTTCTCTGGCGCGTGAAGCACGAGCCATATGACTCCGAGGGAAAAGAGGAAAGATTGCCGTTCATGCTTCTCGGATCTGTCGTAAACAATGCCGCCGCCGTGCATCGACTTGTCCGGTCGGGATTTGACTACCAGGCGAAGGCGATGCTGCGAATCATGTGTGAGAGTAGTCACTTGACATTGGCTTTGCTGGCTGACCGCGGTCTGCGCGCAGGTTTCATCGCGGCCGTTGAACCGGAAGATGCACGCCGCTTTTGGCGGCAGAGGCTGGGATCGCGCCCGATATCCGCGATTCTCGCAACCGTTGAATCGGAGCTCGAAATCGGAATTGAACATCGCTCCGAGTTCGCAGCTTGCCGTCGCGCGACACATGAGTGGTTATCGCAGTTTGTCCATCCAAACTAGATGACGGCGGTGATGGCGCTCTTCTACGCAGTTGCTCTTGCCGGTTTTCGCGGTGCACCACGGTTTGTGCCTGACGCCGAAGAGGACGCCGAATCGGCGATGGTAGTTGCTGGCTACGACATCGTCATTGCCGCCGGAAATCGGTGGTGGGGAGTTAACGAAGAAGATGGCTATGAGGACGATCCAATGGACGAGGAATGACTCGACCACCCGGGTGCCGGCTGACTCGCCGAGAAGCCGACGCGGCCCGGCTTCGGCCCGCCGGCCACAGCCCGCGACTTACGTAGCAGAAGCCACCCGCCGCGCCTCGTATCGGTCTCGAATCATCTTATTGAAATAGCCCCCTACCGAATTCGCGCTCAGCAACGCGTCGTATTCCTCTGCGGGAACGCCGATGTATTGGTAAATGCGGCCGTTTCGGAATTGAACTTCGAGGACCTGGTCGGCTGGCGAGTAGCCGAGGCTTTTTATGACTGAGGAATTGACGCTTCGTCGGAGCATGCGATGGGCCGACGCGGAACAAGGCACGTCTTCCTTACGACGACATTTCCTGCTGTGATACTCGCTTTACGGACGTCGCCAGTCCCACGGCCTCCAATAGCACGATGGCGTACCAGCCGAAGTCGAGTTGCCAGGGTTTCCAGCCGAGGCGGGCGGCGGAAGGTTTTGCGTGGTGATTGCGGTGCCAGTTCTCGCCCTGGAAGAAATGCAACGGCGCGAGCCAGGTGATGTTCTGGGATGAATCGTCGCCGGCTTCGCGTCCTTCGCGCATGTGGGCGATGCTGTTGACGAAGCATTGAGCGTGCAGCGAGACGACGAGCCGCATGGGGCCGAGCCAGAAGAAGGCGGGGAGGCCGAAGGCCAAGCCTCCGAACAGTGATACCGCCAGCATGGGGATCTGCATACGGTTCCAGATCCGGTATTCGGGACGATTGAGGTCGGGGCACCAGCGGTCGAGAGGGATCTTTCCGGCCTGCCAGAGCCAGCGGAGGTGGGCCCACCAGAAGCCGCCGACGGCGGGACTGGAGATGTCGTCCGGCGTCTCGACTTTGGAATGATGCTGCCTATGATTGGCGGTCCACGAGTCGGGGGACCCGGACCCGTTGAACATGGCGAAGAAGATGAGCAGATGCTTCACGACGGGGTGCAGGCGAAGGGCGGTGTGGGCGAGCGTGCGGTGGTAGCAGACCGTGACGCCGAGGCCGCCGATCCACGCCAGCGCGACCGTGGCGACTGCGATGCGCCATCCGGGCGTGGCAAAAAATACCAGGCCGATCAGGGCCAGGATGTGGATGGTGATGATGTAGTAGAACGTCGGCGCGTCTCCCTTGGCAGGCTTCCACCATGGAGCGTTCCAGGGTTCGGTACCGAGGCTGGAGACGATGGGAGTGTCGGAGCGGCGCTTGATGGACTCGGGGACGATGCTGACGTCAGCTGGCACGCTGGCGGTTATGGTCACGGGTTCTGCCTTTCCTTCGATTCCGGGTGTCGGGCGTGAGGGGCGAAGCCCATGACGATACCACGAGAGGGCCGGACGGCCTCGGGGAGGGAAACGTGGTACAGTCCGAGCCGGGAGGCGCACATGTCAGCACGCAACGGCGAAAAAGCGCGAGCAGCAATCGAGAAGCGGCGGCGCACAGCGCAGCGCCTCAAAGACCGGACTCTTCAGGCCAGCAGGAAAACTGCGCCGCCGGCGGCTCAGAAGGCCAAAAAATCATAAAAAACCGCCTTCAGACCGGCTGTATCTGTTCTCAAGACGTCAGTCCTGGCCCCTGGCTGACCGCGATTCCGGGTCGATCAGGCTCTCCATCTGCCGGACGGAGTACGAATCCTGAATTGGCGGGCGCTGTGCGTTCGTGTTCTCAATAACTCGGCGACGGCCGCTCAAATGAAGCGACCTTCGCCATAACGGAAGAGGATGCCATGGGAAGTGCACGACCGTCAGTCACCAAGCGGCAGCGCGAGCAGCTGAAGCGCGAGCGGAAGCTCCGCAAGGCCGAGAAGCGCGCCGAGCGTAAAACCGGCGACGGGCCGGAGATCGATGAGACGCCCGAGGTCGAAGAAGAAGTGGTGCGCGAGATCTCGATCCCCGGCTAGCGGCCGAGGCTGTCGCAATTGATGCGCGCGCGCGCGTCCGCCTGCGGACGTAAGATTCAATCTCCAAGCTGTTTACCTGTCGATCGGAGGACCTCGATGAGACTTTCGGCGGTAACTGTTCTTGCCTTCGCTCTCGCATCCGCAGCCGCCGCACAACTGACTCCGGGCTTCATCGTTCGTTCCGGCGAGCCGTTTCCGATCGTGGCCGATTTCAACGGCGACGGTTTGGACGATTTGATCCAGGAGCGGAACGTCATCCTCAATAACAACGGGGGCGCTCTCGTCGCGGAGCACGATCTCGCCCTCCCGAGTGGCGAGAAGGTCGTCGGCATCCTCGACGTGAATGGCGACGGACGCGTCGACCTGCTCACCATGACCACGCCGGTGATGGTGCCGGTGCAGGTCGATCCGAGCGGCGGCGGCGGACGAGCACCGATGTACCGGCTCTACATTGCTGACGCGTCGCGGAACTACCCGAAGCCGATCGATATCTCCGCCGGCCCTCAGCCTTACATCGCCGACGTCGACGCCGATGGCAAGGACGACTTCCTCATCCTGAGCCCCGTTCGTCCGGACGGCGTCCGTGACGTGGCCACCGACGTGACCGTGCTCCGCTCCCTCGGCGACGGCACGTTCGAGCGCCTCGCGCCGTTCCGCATCCCGCAGATGGCGCAGATCTATCCCGATTACCGGGTGGCATCGGGCGATCTCAATCACGATGGGTTGCCCGATCTGGTCATTCGCTGCGCCTTCGACCTCGTGATCCTGCGCGGCATGGGCGGCGGACGGTTTGCGGTCCAGAGCCGCTACCTGCCGCAGAACGAGAATTACGGATGGTGGTCGACGCGGCTCGCCGACATCGACGGCGATTCGAATCTCGACGTGATCATCCCGGGATTCCGAAACATCCGCGTCTTCTACGGCGACGTTCACGGAAACTTCCCGCGCACGACCATCACCCGGATCGCGAAGATTCACGACGCCGTTCTGCCTCCGACCGTTCCCGATCTCGGCCTCGACCGGATGAATCAGCCGCGCGACATCGCCATCGGCCACTTCACCCGCCGCGATCAGACGCAGATCGCGGCCGGAATGGGCGAGGGCGACCTGGTCGTCTTCGCGTACGAGCAGGGAGCGCTGCGCGAAGTGTCGCGCACGCCGTCCGAGTATTGGCTGCTCGACATCCGTCCCGGATCGTTCCGCGGCAATGGCGCCACCGATCTCTACGTCATGGGGACGCTGATCTGGGGCGGGATGTATCCGCGTCCGCGACTCTTCTACGGCAGCGATGACGTCGCGTCCGCGACGACCGGCGCGCCGGTGCCGCTGTTCGGCCGGGGACGGGCATCGCGTCCGCCGGCCGGCGACAGCGCGCTGCAGGTGCAGATGCGCGGCGAGTGCATCGACGAGATCTCCGATCGCTGGAAGTTCTCGCGCGACGGAGTCTTCGGGCTCTCGCAGCGCGGCGACACCACGATCGAAGCGGTGTTCGACGGACCGACGATCTACTACCGCCTTTCCGCGCCGTTTGCCAAAGAAGTGGTGACGAGCGAGCTCGTCGAAACCGGCGGCACGTTCAGCGGCACCGCCAACGTCCTGACGTCATGCGGCTGGAAGGTCATGAACGTCACCGCAAAGGTGGAGTGAGCCTCCGCGGATCTGTTGCAACCGCATTGCTCTTCTGCGGCCTGGTCCTCCAGGCCGCAGAGCCGAAGCGTGCGCCTCTTCCTCTTCGCGCCCCGGTCCAGGACAAAAACTTCTACCTCCTCTCCCTGATCGAGAGAACTCCGGCGGTCGCGCGCGCCCTGAACGACGACGCACAACTGACGGAGCTGCGTCGCGCGAAAGCCGACGCGTTACGCACGGACTGGGAGAAGCTGCGTTTATCCGACGCCGAAATCTCCGCGGCGGGCGCCGCGCTGCGGCATCTGTACGAGACGAATGACGCCGTCAGCGCATGGACCGATGGTGAGCTGCGGCGAAGCGGCGCGTACGTGCGCGACGCCGATCTCCCCGCCGCCGCGTGGGTCGCCGCCGCGCGCGCGATCAATAACATCATCGACGTCTACGGCAGCGGCAAGGCGCCGCGCTCGCCGGCGATCGACGCGGTGTCGTACGACGTGAAGAGCGAGGCGTACACCCGGATGCTGCACACCGTGACCGGCAGCCTGGCCGAGGAGGAGATGCCGCTCTTCTTCCAGCCGTCGCTCCGCTTCGCGCTGCAGCTGCTGGAGATCAATCATCGCGATGAAGCGGGGCGTTTCGAGCCGCTGGAGCGCGGCGTGAACGCGGCGGCGCTGAAACGGATCGCGTCGATCGAATGGAAGCGATTTCCGTACTCGGTGATCGTCGTTCCCGGCTACGGTCCCGACCGGCCGTCGTGGGCGCTCGCGCCGGAGGCGAAGCTGCGCCTCGAGATCGCGGCGCGACGCTATCGCCGGCGCAAGGCGCCGATGATTCTCGTCTCCGGCGGTTACGTCCATCCGAACCAGACGCAGTATTGCGAAGCGATGGAGATGAAGAACACGCTCGTCGCCGAGCTCGGAGTCCCGGCGGACGCGATCATCGTCGATCCGCACGCGCGGCACACGACGACGAACCTGCGCAACGCGGCGCGGCTGATGTATCGCTACGGGATTCCGTTCGAACGGACGGCGCTGGTCACGACCGATTCATTCCAGAGCTCCTACATCGAAAGCGACGCGTTCTCGAAGCGTTGCGAACAGGACTTCGGATATCAGCCGGCGAAACTGCTGAAGCGCCTGACGGAATTCGATCTCGAGTTCACGCCGTCGCTGGACTCGCTGCAGATCGACGCGATGGATCCGCTCGACCCATGATCGACTCGCTGCTGCTGTATTTCAGTGCGCTCCTGACGCTGGCCGGCGCCGGCATGATGTTCCGCCGGCGGACGCGGAGGTTCGGAACGGCGGCGATCGTCGCCGGAGTGGCGGGGATGGCCATCGCGCTCTTCTGGCCGGCGAAGGAGAAGCACGCCGCAATTGCGACGGCGCTCGATCGCGAGATGCCGGTGTGGGAGTTCGACGAACGGCATGAAGTCGATGTCGCGGCGACGCCGGAGCGGATCTTCGAAGCGATTCACGCGGTGCGCGCGGACGAGATCCGCTTCTTCAACACGCTGACAGCGATCCGGAGGGGCGGGCGGGGCGGAGAGGAGAACATCCTCAATCCGTCGCGGCGCGCGCCGATCCTCGACGTCGCGTTGCGGAGCGGATTCTTCGTCATGGCCGACGAGTCGCCGCGCGAGATCGTCATCGGCACGACGGTGATCCGGCCCGATCGCGCCATCGCGGCGATGAATTTCCGCGTCGAGCCGAACGGATCGGCGTCGCGACTGATCACCGAGACGCGCATCCACGCGAAGGACGACGCGGCGCGGCGGCGTTTCGGCGTCTACTGGCGGATCATCCATCCGGGCAGCGACCTCATTCGCCGCGGCTGGCTCGACGCGATCAAGCGCCGTGCGGAATCGGCGCCTTCGGGCGGATAATCGAGCGCGGGTGATTCCAAAACCGCGTCCGGGTGGACTCGATCCGCAGTCGATCGTCGACGCGTTCGCGTTGCGCATGATGTATTCGGTGGCGCGCGATCAGTACAACGCCACCGATCTCGACTCGTACCAGGCGCTCGCGTTCTCCGTGCGCGACCGGCTGATGGAGCGCTGGTTCGCCACGCAGGACAAGTACTACCAGGCGGACGTGAAGCGCGTTTACTACCTCTCGCTCGAGTTCCTCCTCGGGCGGCTTCTGATGAGCAACGCCCTGAGCCTCGGCGCGGCCGGCGCATACGACGCGGCGATGCAACTGCTCGGCTTCAATCTCGAGGAGCTGGCCGAGCGCGAAGCGGACGCGGGACTCGGCAACGGCGGACTGGGACGTCTGGCCGCCTGTTTTCTCGACTCGGCGTCGACGCTGGCGCTGCCGTTCTACGCCTACGGCATCCGCTACGAATTCGGCATCTTCCGCCAGAAGATCGTCGACGGCGAGCAGCGCGAGTCGCCCGATCCGTGGCTGCGCTACGGAAATCCGTGGGAGGTGCCGCGGCCCGACGTCGTCTTCCCGGTCAAGTTCCACGGCCGGACCGATTACTACACCGACGGCGACGGCCGCGGACGGTGGCGCTGGGTCGACACCGACGACGTCTACGCGATGGCGTACGACCTCGCCGCTCCCGGTTTCTGCAATGACACGGTCAACTCGCTGCGCTTGTGGGCGGCGAAATCGAGCCGCGAATTCGACCTGGAGAAATTCAACACCGGCGCGTATGTGGAGGCGGTCGAGGACAAGACGCGCTCGGAGAACATCTCCAAGGTGCTCTATCCGTCGGACGCGCAATACGCCGGACGCGAGCTGCGCCTCAAGCAGCAGTACTTCTTCGTCTCCGCCACGATCCGCGACATCCTGCGCCGCTTTTCGAAATATCCGGGACGGCAATGGCAGGACCTGCCGGAGAAAGTGGCGATGCAGCTCAACGACACGCATCCGGCCATCGCCATCCCGGAGCTGATGCGCATCCTGGTCGATGAAGAGGAACTGGAGTGGGACGTGGCGTGGCGCCTCGGCGAGCGCGTCTTCGGCTACACGAACCACACCGTGCTGCCCGAGGCATTGGAGAGATGGCCGCGTGAATTGATGTCCCATGTGCTGCCGCGGCACATGCAGATCATCGAAGAGATCGACCGCCGCTTCCGCCGCGCCGTGCTCGACGTTCATCCCGGCGACGACGCGCGCGTGAAACGGATGACGGTCATCGACGACGAGTCAGACAGCGTACGCATGGCGAACCTGGCCATCATCGGCAGCCACTCGGTGAACGGCGTGGCCCGCCTGCACAGCGAGATCCTGACGTCGCGGATCTTCCCCGAGCTGCACGAGTTCTATCCGCGCCGCTTCAACAACAAGACGAACGGCATCACGCCGCGGCGCTGGCTGCTGCAGGCGAATCCGGAGTTGTCGCTGCTGATCACCGAAGCGGTCGGCGATCAATGGCCGCGCGACCTCGACCGGCTGCGCGGACTGGAGTCGTTCGCGGACGACGCCGAATTCCGGGAGCGCTGGCGCGCCATCCGCCGCCTGCGCAAGGTGCGCGTGTCGCGCTGGCTGCACCGCGTGCACGCCATCGACGTCGATCCCGACTCGCTGTTCGACGTGCAGATCAAGCGCATCCATGAATACAAGCGCCAGCTGTTGAACGTGCTGCACGTGCTGGCGCTCTTCGACCGCATCGCCCGCGGCGAGGGCGACGACGTGAACCGCACGGTGATCTTCGCCGGGAAATCGGCGCCGAGTTACGCCATCGCCAAGCGGATCATCCGGCTGATTCACGACACGGCGGCGCTGGTGCGCGCCACGCCGCGTGTCGCGGAACGGCTGAACGTCGTCTTCGTGCCGAACTACGATGTCTCGTCGGCGGAGCTGCTGTTTCCGGCGACCGACCTCTCGGAGCAGATCTCGACTGCCGGCACCGAGGCCTCGGGGACGGGGTGCATGAAGGCGGTGCTGAACGGCGGCGTCATCATCGGCACGCACGACGGCGCGAACATCGAGATCCGCGACGAGGTGGGGGAGGAGAACATCTTCCTCTTCGGCCTGAAGGCGGAAGAGATCGAGTCGATGCAGGGGTCGTACGATCCGCAGCGGTTCGTGTCGGATGAGTTGCGGAGCGTCATCGATCGTCTCATCACCTGGCACTACGACGATCTGGTCAACCTGTTGACGAACGGCGACCGTTACTTCCACTGCGCCGATTTCGCCGCGTATGTCGATACGCAGGATCGCGCGGCGGAGAGGTGGACGCGTGCCGAAGAATGGATGCGCATGTCGATCCTCAACACCGCGCGCAGCGGACGCTTCTCCGCCGATCGGACGGTGGCGGAGTATGCGCGCGAGATCTGGGGCGTCGAGGCGATGCCGATCAGGCTGTGAAGCGGCGTTTTGCGAAGCGCGACGCGTAATGCCGGGTCAGGGCGTTCGCGTAATCGGCGAAGGCATTCGAGCGGACGACGTCGATCCACTGATAGTCGGCGCCGACTACGCGCGACCGTTCGAGGCGGACGCTCTTCGTGCGCATCGTGCGGTCGGTGATGACGATCGCGTGCAGGAGATCGCAGCGGCGGATAAACGGCTCGATCGCCGGCTCGCCGTCGTCGGCCAGCATCTCCAGCGCGAAGTTCAGCAGGTCGCCGCGCACGCCGTCGAGCGCGTCGAACGCCCGGGCGAGTGACTCGTTCCCGGTGGCGAACGACGCGCGCGTGCGGGCAGCCGGTGCCTCGACGTGTGCCGGCGCGGTGATCGACTGCTCGCGCGGGTAGGCGATCGCGTGCACGCGTGCGAAGAGCTCGTCGCCGAGGGCCTGGTGAAGGGCGGGGTCGTCATCGCCGAGGGAGACGGTGATCGGCGCGTGCGGCACCTTGCCCGCGGTCTCGAGGAACGCGAGCTCGCCCTCGGAAGGATCGATGATCACGAGCAGGTGCAGGACCGCCTCGATCTCTCCCCGGCGCCAGCTCCGCTGCGCGGCCAGATCGACCGTTCCGCGCGAATGGGACGCCCCTTCCCGGACCGACCAGCCGGCGGCGTTCATGTGGGTTCTGGCATCGCGGAGAATGGAAATGACTCTCATAAGTTACTTAAAGTGCGCGGAGTATACAGGCAGTAGAGTCGCATGGGCAGAATGCTGCACACATCTACAGATAGTGGAGTGCGGACGTCTCGTCCGCACAAGTCGGCGAAACGGACCACGTGCGGACGAGACGTCCACACCCCTCGCGCAGTAGAATCTGCGCCTCTAACGAGAAGGAGAACCGCATGACCGCCGTCGAGACCAATGTCGCCGTTCGCGAGCCGCGGAGCGGCCATAACCCGCTGAAATTGAAGAGGATCCATCACGTGGAGTTCCTGGCGGGGAACGCGAAGCAGTCGGCGTACTTTTACCGCAAGGCCTTCGGCTTCTCCCAGGTCGCGTACGCGGGGCTGGAGACGGGCAACCGCGAGGCGACGTCGTACGTCCTGGCGCAGGGGAAGGTCCGCTTCGTCATCACCTCGCCCCTCCGCCCCGACCATGCCTGGAGCGAACACATCCGGCAGCACGGCGACGGTGTGATCGACATCGCGCTGCAGGTCGAGGATGCCGACTTCGCTTTCCACGAGGCGGTCCGCCGAGGAGCAAGGCCCGCGGTCGAGCCGCACGACGTGAAGGACCAGTTCGGGAGCATCCGCCGCGCGTCGATCCACACGTACGGCGACACGCTGCACACCTTCATCTCCTACGAGGATTACAAAGGACCGTTCCTGCCCGGTTATGCGCCGGCGGACGTGCCGGGCGACAGCGCGGGGCTGCTGATCGTCGACCACATCGTCGGCAACGTCGAGCTCGGGAAGATGAACGAGTGGGCGGAGTGGTATTCGAAGGTGATGGGCTTTTCGCGCTACATCACGTTCGATGACAAGGACATCTCCACCGAGTTTTCGGCGCTGATGTCGATCGTGATGTCGGACGACAACCGGGTGGTGAAGTTCCCGATCAACGAGCCGGCGCCGGGGCGGAAGAAGAGCCAGATCGACGAGTACCTCGACTGGTACGGCGGCGCGGGCGTGCAGCATGTCGCGCTGCTGTGCGGCGACATCATCGAGACGGTGACGCGGCTGAAGGCGAACGGCGTCGAGTTTCTCTCCGTGCCCGACACGTACTACGAAGAGCTGCCGCAGCGCGTCGGCGAGATCGAAGAGCCGATGGAGAAGCTCCGCGAGCTGAAGATCCTCATCGACAAGGATGACGAGGGGTATCTGCTGCAGCTGTTCACGAAACCGGTGGAGGACCGTCCGACGGTGTTCTTCGAGATCATCCAGCGCAAGGGCTCGCGCGGATTCGGCAAGGGGAACTTCCGCGCGCTGTTCGAATCGATCGAGGCGGAGCAGGAGAAGCGGGGCAACCTGTGATGCGTTGCCGGTTACCGGTTACCAGTTGCCGCGGTGGCAACCGGCAACTGGCAACTGGCAACCGATAGAATGCGTCGCATGTTCGAGTACCTCTCCGGCTTCGGCAACGAATTCGCGACCGAGGCCGTCGCCGGCACCTTGCCGGTCGGACAGAACTCGCCGCAGCGTGTGGCGCACAGTCTTTACGCCGAGCAATTGAGCGGGACGCCGTTTACCGCGCCGCGTCACACCAATCGCCGTTCGTGGCTGTATCGCATCCGCCCTTCGGTGTGTCACGAGCCGTTCGAACTGCTGCGGGCGATGTGGGGTGAGCTCAAGGAGACGCCGAATCAATTGCGGTGGGATCCGTTCCCGATTCCGTCCGAGGAGACGGACTTCGTCGACGGGCTGCTGCCGGTCTGCGCGAACGAAGTCGCCGGCGTCTACGTCTATGGCGCGAACCGCTCGATGGACGATCGGTTCTTCTACGACGCCGACGGCGAGCTGCTGATCGTGCCGCAACACGGCACGCTGACCATCCGCACCGAGCTTGGCGTGATCGAAGTAGAGCCGGGCGAGATCGCCGTCATTCAGCGCGGGATCCGGTTCCGCGTCGAAGTGAGCGGCCCGTCGCGCGGCTACGTCTGCGAGAACCACGGTGCGCTCCTCCGCCCGCCCGACCTCGGGCCGATCGGCTCGAACGGCCTGGCGAATTCACGCGACTTCCTGACGCCGGTCGCGGCGTTCGAGGATCGCGACGGCGACTTCGAGCTCGTCTCGAAATTTCTCGGAAAGCTCTACCGCGCGCGCATCGATCACTCGCCGCTCGACGTCGTCGGCTGGCACGGCAACTACGCGCCGTACAAATACGATCTGCGCCGCTTCAACACCGTCAACACCGTGTCGTTCGATCATCCCGATCCGTCGATCTTCACCGTCCTCACCTCTCCCTCGGACACCATCGGCACGGCGAACATCGACTTCGTGATCTTCCCGCCGCGCTGGATGGTCGGCGAGCACACCTTCCGCCCGCCCTACTTCCATCGCAACATCATGAACGAGTACATGGGACTGATCTTCGGCGTCTACGACGCGAAGGCGGAGGGCTTCCTCCCGGGCGGCGCGAGCCTGCACAACTGCATGTCGGGACACGGCCCCGACGCCGCGACGTTCGAGCAGGCTTCGTCCGCCGAGCTGCAGCCGCGCTATCTCGCCGACACGCTGGCATTCATGTTCGAGACGCGGTCGGTGCTGCGTCCGACGAAATTCGCGATGGACGCGCCGCAGCGGCAGCGCGACTACTGGACATGCTGGCAAGGTCTGCGAAAGCACTTTTCTCCGGCCTGATCGACTACGCGGGGCTGTTCCCTCCCGCCGCGTTGCCGATGGCGGACGCGCTGCGCAATTACGACGCGTACCGGCACGGCGAGCACGCCTGGATGCTCGGTCGCTTCGTCGTCCCGGCGGCGAAGATCGGCGAAGTGCCGGACGACTATCCGCTCACCTTCGTCGCGCCGCTCGTCGAAGTCAGCGACAATGACATCGTCTACGTCGAGACCACCGACCTCGCGCTCATCGACACGCTCGCCGAGCGCGGCCTGCGCGCGAAGATCCGCACCGGCGGCGTAACGCACGAGGCCTTCCCCGACGCGTCATTCATCGCGCGCTTCATCGAGCACTGCGCGGAGCGGGGCGTGGCGTTCAAGGCGACGGCGGGGCTGCATCATCCGCTGCGCTGCGTGAAGCCGCTGACGTATGAGCCCGACGCGCCGACCGGCACGATGCACGGGTTCGTGAACGTCTTCATGGCCGCGGCGCTGCCACACCATGCTGAAACAATCGTCATGGAGGCGGATGCGCGGGCCTTCGAATTCGGAGATGATTCCGCTTCATGGCGAGGCCATGCGGTGCGAACCGAGGACCTGGTGCGGGTCCGGAGTGAATTCGCGATCTCGTTCGGCTCCTGTTCGTTCGAGGAGCCGGTGGCCGATCTGAAGGAGTTGGGGTGGCTTTGAAATCGTGGGTCGAGTCGGCGAATTACGCGAGCGACTTTCCGCTCGAGAACCTCCCGTTCGGCGTCTTCCGCGCCGGACGGCAGACGCACATCGGCGTGGCCATCGGCGATCGGATTCTCGATCTCGCGGCGTGCTTCACCGACGGACTGATTCAGGACGACGCGTGCACGCACGGCACGCTCAACGAGCTCGCCTCGCACGGGCGTGAGGCGGCGCGAACGCTGCGGGCGCGCCTGACGGAACTGCTGACCGAGGGAGCTCCGGAACGGCATCGTGCGGCGCGACACCTCGTGCCGCGGCGCGAAGCGGAGATGCTGCTGCCGTTCGCCGTCCGCGACTACACCGATTTCTACGCC
>Ga0105245_10002114_pt1 | contig 17985 bp, 19 predicted proteins | sample KBSM54metaG_FD_81523 | JGI IMG/M metagenome (GOLD analysis project Ga0105245, IMG submission 81523) | Miscanthus rhizosphere microbial communities from Kellogg Biological Station, Michigan, USA - KBS M5-4 metaG | ecosystem: Host-associated > Plants > Roots > Rhizosphere > Soil | place...
AGCTGGGGCGGACAGAACGTATTCGATGTTTACAGCACAAGCATGGAGCGGGCACGCGATGGTACTCCCTATTCAGAGTGGCAGTGAACGGCGGCGCCGGCGCGGCTACACGCTGATCGAGCTGATTATCGTGATGGCGATCATCTCGATATTGGTGTCGATCGCCGTGCCGATGTATCAGAAGTCGCTGCTGCGCACAAAAGAAAGCATGCTCCACAGCCACCTGTTCACGCTGCGGACCGTGATCGACGAATACACCTTCGACAAGAAGAAAGCTCCCCAGACGCTGCAGGATCTCGTCTCGGAAGGCTACCTGCGCGCGGTTCCCATCGACCCCATCACGGGCAATGACAATTGGCGGACCATCAATGAGGACTCGCTGATCGCCGTGGATCAGACGCAGCCCGGGATTTACAACGTCCAAAGCCTTTCGGATCTAACGAGTCTGGAGGGTACTCCCTACTCCCAATGGTGAAAATCCAAAAGTAAGCGAAACTTAATCCAAGGCGTCACATCCAAGTAAGTAGCTCAACGATGCCAACGACTGCGTTCAAAACAGCCGCCCGGGAGCATACCAGCTTCCTGGCTGCGGCTGAAAAAAGAACCCTGATTTGGATCGCGAACCGGCTTCCCGCCACGGTCAATTCGGATCATCTGACGGCAGTCGGTTTTATCTCTCTAATCCTGGCGGGAGCTTCCTATTGGTACGCCAGCGTGAATGCCGGGGCACTGCTTTTGGTGATCCCGTTGCTAGCGTTGAATTGGTTTGGCGATTCGCTGGACGGCACTCTGGCGCGCGTGCGCGGCCGGCAACGGCCTCGCTACGGGTTTTACGTCGATCACATTCTGGACGCGCTGGGTATGAGTTTCCTGATGGCAGGTCTGGCATTTTCCGGCTACATGACGTCGTGGGTAGGCGGAGTGTTTCTGATCGCCTACCTGCTGCTCTCGATCGAGATTTATCTTGCGACCTACACTATCGGCACATTCCATATTTCGCATTGGCGGTTTGGTCCCACCGAATTGCGGATTCTGCTGGTGATCGGCAACCTGTTCGCTTTGCGAAATCCGTACGCCATCATCGGAGGCCGCCACTTCCTCCTCTTCGATGTGGGCTTCGCGATCGGAGCCGTCGCGCTGGTTGCGATTCTGGTGCAGACGACCGTGAAGCATATCGTGATGCTGTATCGCGAAGAAACCCTTCCTTAAATAGATGGTCCGCTGGGCGAAATTCAATGCCGTCGGGGCAATCGGCGTCGCAGTGCAACTGGGCTCGCTTGCGCTACTCATCCAACTCGGCGTGCACTATCTGCTGGCGACCGCGCTGGCGGTTGAGGCCGCCGTGCTGCAGAACTACTACTGGCACACTCGTTGGACGTGGAAGGGACGGGAAGGCAGCCTGTGGCGGTTTCATCTGGCCAACGGTCTGCTGTCTCTGATCTCGAATCTGGTTTGGATGCGCATGTTCACCGGCTGGCTGGGGATTCCGCCGCTGCCGGCGAACTCGATGGCGATCGCGTTGACGTCGACCGCGAATTTCCTGCTGGGAGACCGCTGGGTATTTGCGCGCAAATCAGCGTAGCGCGCGGATCGTATCGTCGAGCGTTTCCTGAAGCGACTCACGCGGCACGCTTGTCAGGAACGGTTTCACCACCAGACTCAGCCCGAAGGGAATATCGCGCGAGAGCGATAGTGACCGGCATTCCAGGTACAGGCCTTCAGGCCGAGGCTCGATCAGCCAGTAGACGTTCTGATGCCACAGAAATCCGTGTCCTGCGCCGGAGGGCAGCTCCTGATCGCCCTCCAGCTCGGCGATGCGTGTGGAGCGGGAAGTGACACTCCAGCGGTTGTTCCCGAGCGAGCGGTATTGGACTTCGAAATCGGCGTTCAGCTCCACTTTCAGAACTTTCTTTTTCAGCAGGCGCAAGGAGACGTGGAATAGATCTCCTTCTCGCCGGATGAGTTTAGATTCCGACACAGCGCCGCGATAGATGTTCTTATAGGCGGCGTAGTTTTGAAGGACGGCGAGGGCCTTTTCGGGAGTGACGCCGGAAACTACGGTGCTGGCGATCCAGTCGTGAATGATGCCGCCCGGTACTTCGATGGCGCCCTGGTTGCGTGCAGGGAGAATCTGGATCACGCCAGGCTTCAGGCCGGCAGCAAAGCGCGGGTGTCCATCGAGCTGCGCCTCGATAAGCTTGCGGTAATCGTCAAACGCCTGATCGGTCTTAGGACTCAGGTTGGTTGAAAACTGGGCCGCAAGGGGAATCGTGGCGGTAAGGGTCAGGAGCGGGAGGATGAGGAACCGGGACGCCGGCAAGAGTTCTCGCACTTCATGTTAGATGACGGCCGCGAGCATCCTGATACACTAAAATAGTTCTCTTCTGAATATTCCCCGGTCGTCTAATGGTAGGACAGCGGCCTTTGGAGCCGTGAATCGTGGTTCGAATCCATGCCGGGGAGCCATTCATTAGGATGCGAACTGTCTCTCCCCATTAGTTCACGACGAATACGTCAATATCCGCAAACACGGCCGGTTCTTGCGAAGTTGTCCGGTGTCACTTTTTGTTGACTTGGCCGAAAATCGGTCTTCAGGCGAAGAGGAAGGCGAAGGTCTCCGATGGCGGGTTTGGGTCTGCCCGTTATTTAACGGACCAATGTCCCCGCGTTGGTAACGGAGCGCTCCCGAGGTGTCGCTCGCGCCACGGTGCTCCGCAAAGCCTCCCGACATGGCGCACGCTCCAACTGAAGGCGTCGTAGGCGATTGCGGGTGATCAACCTTGGGCGTCCCGGCAACTCAGGTCCCAGCGGTATGCCGCCCGTCCTCCACGACGTGGCTTCAAACACCCGACGCGGGGGGACGACGGGCGGCTTTGGTGCCGCTCACGTCTTACCCCCGCTAAGCGCGCGAACTGTTCCTCCGAACCAAGTTCGCGCACATCCAATTGTGGGTGTTGCGTCCACGTTGTTAATCGCGTCGCTCTGGGGAACTCCGCTAGGCAACTGCACCGGCTCGCCGGCTCTGGCGATCGCAGATCGCCTTCATCGTCTTGAGCAGATCCTTGGAAAGGCCGTCCGTCTCGGCCCGCAGCGCGATGTCGTCCAGCGAAAGAATCCCCTTCAGCCCGCCGTCCTTATCAACGACAGGTAACCGATGCAACTGCCGCTCGGCCATAATCTTCAGCGCATCGCGGACATCGTCGTCCGGTGTGCAAAGCGAGAGATCCTTGCTCATGACCTCGCTCACCGGCAGATCGGAAGCATTCCGGTTCCTCGTGCCCAGCGCGATCAGCAGGTCGCGATCTGTAACCATTCCAATCACACCCCGGCTATCTTCAACAATCGGGAGGGCGCCGCAGTTTCTGGTCCACATGATCTCCGTGGCGGCTGCGGCATTGGTTCCTGGACTACAGAACGAAACGTCCTTCGTCACGATGTCTTGAACTCGCATGGATTCAACCGGCAACCGGCACTTGACGGGATTTCTTCGCTGCCTCAGGCACTGGAATTGAAACCTTCAGTACGCCATCCTTTAACTCCGCTTTCACCTGATCCGTCTTGGCTCCCTCGGGCAACGGGACGGACCGGTAGAAGCTCCCGTAGCTCCGTTCCCACCGATGGTAACCTTCGTGATCTTCCTTGTGCTCCTGCTTGCGCTCGTCCTGGATCACCAGAGCTTCATCAGTGACTTCAACTTTCACATCCTCTTTCCTAAGGCCAGGCAGTTCGGCCGAGACCACCAGGGTTCCATCGCACCGCTGCACATCCGTGGTCGGAGCCCAAGCCTGGATCTCGGTTGCCGAGCCGTTGCCGCGGAACGTCCGATCCATTTCGTCGGTAAATTCCCGCATCATCGCGAAAGGGCTCAGACCAAAGAACCGGCCGAACGGAAACATCGGCTGGAAGACTTCGCTTGACCGACGCGCCGCCGGGGTTTCCGTCGTCTTTTTGCTAACTGCTACTTCAGGCATATTGATTTCTCCTCGGACGGTTCTCTTCTCCGCGCTTCGCCGAGCCCACTCTTTTTACCTGCACGAATTCGTTGAACAAGGCGCTATCCCCTGGTCTTACGCCGCGGCCGAATTCCTCCTGTTAGGCACAGGTTTGCCGCGACTTTTCAGGTCGCACTCGAAAACAAGAAACTGCTCTCCCTTTACGTCGACGACTACGAAGCGATCATCTTGCGCAGGACCGACCACTTTGAAAATCTCCCCGGCCGAATTGAGCGAAAACCGAGGGTTCAGAAGGAGACCGGCATCGGTCCTTGAGCGCAGTCCCGTTCTCGCGCGCTCCATTCAGCTGCGTAACCCGTATGCTTTCCCGATGGCCTCGATTGACTTTCACGGATTCGTGAATCCAAGCGGGCTGTTTGGGAAAAGTTCTGGCGGTCCAAACACCTTCCTAGGAATCGGAGTAGACCGAGTCCAGTTTTCTTTCAGCATCGATGACTCGATAGTTTTGGTCAACTGTGCCTCCCCCGATATTGACCGCGTGGAATTCAACTTGCTTCGCATGGCTTCCTACTATATGGTCCGTGGAGTACTCGACGCCATTTCATTCGCCAACGCATTATCGATGACATTGATATTCGACGCCTGTACAACTTCGAGTGGGGAGAAGCGCCCGCTCTTAATCCAAGAGCCAGAATTGAAGAAACTCTGTACTGTACCTCATGTAGAAATAATCAAATTGGCTGGCCCCGAAAGGGCGATACTCAAGCATCTAGACCAGACCCCGAAGTACACGCTGCGCAGCATTGCAAGCTATCTGGACATGCTGTGGGACGGTGACTGAAACATGCCAGCGGCTAGAACGCACCCAGACGCTTCGGGGCCGGTCCCCGCTGGTTGGCATGGTCCGACAGACCCAAAACGTCCCATCGCATCCCAGCACCACCCAGTCGAGGTGCTCACGGACTGTAGTGGTTCCGGTTCGCTGGGTTTTGACGGTGCCGGATTCATGTTCACTCAGTTGCGGGCCGGATCGCGATTCTCCTTCAACCCATGCTTCCTCAAAGCGAGATGGTACTGCAAGTACTAGAACAAATTGTGGAAATCTGTCTGCAAACTAGAAGAAATCTGATTGCAACGCGAGGGCGCCGATGATACTCTCGTCGAGCACGTCAAGGATAAAGTTCCGACGGGAGTGTTGGAGGAGGATACAAACTCATGACAAAGCGTCTTATGCAACTGGGTGTCCTGTTGGCACTCGGAACCTTAATGGCGACCGTCGCCACCGCAAGCGTTCTGGTATCAACCCAGGGAATATTAAACGACCCGAATGGGATATTCGAACAGAGTTTCTCGTACAACCCGCTAACCCAGGGTGGCACGATAACGATACAGACATATGGGTACGGGGGAAGCTCAAACGCACCAGGCGGGCGGAATGCGGCTGGCAACATCATCCTCGCCGGCGGGTTCGACCCGATCGTTGGCCTATTTGCCGGTGGCGCTGGAGCTGGGGGAGCCCGGCTTGCTTTTAATGATGATGGCACATGCGGTCCGGGTCATGGTGCTACGGATGCCGGTATTTGCTTCGATAGTACGATCGTCATCAGCGGCTTAGCGGCTGGCACCTACACGATTTCGGTATCGGTCTTCTCCAACTTTCCGGGCGCCACCGAAACAAGTGCTTTTAGTGGCGGTGGTAGCTTCGGAACGCGCACCCACGCCTTCGCGATTGATGCGATAGCCACCCCAGAACCGATGACTTCGGCGCTGTTGGGTACCGGCTTGCTCGGTATTGGTTTCTTCGCTCGGCGCAGGCGATCCCAGCAGTAAGAAAATTCCTTCTACGTCCTTCAAGGGCGCTAAGCCACGAGGGGTTTGTAATTCCTCATGACTTAGCGCCTTTGCTGTTCTTCATGGTTCGTAATGGGCATCCCGCAAACACACGATGCAATTACTTGCACGGCGATGGGGTGCTTGCATCGGCATCCCGCAACGCAGGGAGGCTCGGCGGAATGATGCGGGCGGTCGCTGCGGCTGTTCTATTTCGCTTTCACCATGGCGCTGAGTTGTCTAGCGTTACGTCTGGCAACGGGCCGCCTGACTCTCCAGGTCCGGACCGACGGCTATCTTCAGCGCGCTGGGTGGCGGGCGTGTCTGTCAGCGGCGATTCTGCCTGAAATCGCAAGCCCTCCACCTGGTTCTCAAGACGCCATCCGCACGAACTTTATTGAATCGAACAGCCAGTGAGCGGCTCGCGAAGTTCGCTCTCGCCGGCTTGCCGTCGCCGGATTTGGTTTTGGCGACACACAGGCGTTCCCAGAGGACCAACTAGACATTACGGAAATGCAGCGGCCTTGGACCAGGGGCGATGAGCGGGCCCTAAGCGACGTGATCCCTTTGGTTTACGACGATCTTCGCTTAATCGCCCGCCAACACTTGGGCCGTCAACGTTCACCCAGTGTTCAGTCGGGCACCCTGCCACACGAAGCCTATCTAAAGCTGCTGCACGCCCGCGGGATCCGCTGCAATAACCGAGCCCACTTCTTTGCCCTGTGCTCGCAGATGATCCGGCGGATTCTCGTGGACCATGCCCGCAAGCATCCGACGAACAAACGCGGGGGTCTGCACGTACCGCTGGATGAGGCTCTCTTGGGGAGCAAGGCGCGAGGTGTTGACGTAGAAGCCCTGGATGAAGCGCTGACCGCGCTTTCCAAGATGGGTCCGCGTAAGGGACGTGTGGTAGAGCTTCGGTTTTTCGGTGGCCTCTCCGTTGAAGAAACAGCCGACGTCCTCGAAGTCTCGGAAGAGACCGTGACGCGGGATTGGCGCGTGGCCAAGAGCTGGCTCTTCCGCGCGCTCAGCCCCGCCAGTCCCTTAGCCAGGCCTAGGGGATTCAGCTCGCGGCGGCTAGAAAAGGCCGAATCTCGGTGAGTCGTTCCGCGGCACGTCGACAGGAATGAAGATCAGCGTGTCGAATTGGCCACGGACGCCCATCGAGTGATCGACGGATTCAACAGTCCTGTTTCGCCCGGCAGAGACTGTGCGAAAACCACACGATTCTGACACACCGGTCGCAACTTCCCAGAATCTGACTTCGGCCCGGTTTCGGGATATCTAAGTTCAATTTAAGAAATAGGTGTCGTTCCTGTTTTGTCCCTGTTTTTCAGGCCACGTATCGACGTCACGGATTATCGGAAGCCGGAACCGCAATTCAGCGGCTGATTGCGTCCGGATTGCCCACCACCCCGACTGAATCGAGTCAAGCCGGCGCCACTGTTAGTGAAAACCACGTGTCCAGCAGAGCCGTTTCATCGCGGGGCTAGGTGGTTACTTGGCACTCGAAGAATCGAAGTAGGCCTGCGGCTTGACAACTAGACTCCATGGTGATGGAATCTCCTGTTTGGTGGCGTCCTGGGATTGCGCCATCCGATTTCTATCCGGGGTTAATGGGAGGCTTCCATGAAGAAAGTTTCCGCTTTGGGCGCCCTGCTGTGCTGCACTCCGCTGTTCGCGCAGACCGATACAGGCCGCATTCTGGGAAGCGTTTACGATCAGACGCAAGCTGTGGTGCCCAACGCCTCCGTCACCATTACCGACACCCGGCGTGGCATCGCACGCACGTTGACCACGAACGAATCCGGTGAATATGTGGCGACGAACCTGCAACCTGGAACCTACACGGTTCGAGCATCTGCTCCCGGCTTCAAGAACCTGGAGCGGCGCAGTATCGAGCTGGAGGTGGCCCGCGATGTCCGGATCGATCTGAGCCTGGAGACCGGCGACACCCAAACCACGATCACCGTGGCCGAAGAGGCTCCGCTGGTCGACTCCACCAGCGCCGTGCTGGGCGGCACGCTCAGTAATCAGGTTATCAATGACCTTCCTCTCAACGGCCGAAATTTTCTGGGCCTCCTGCAACTGCGTCCAGGAGTCGCCGCCTACCCCGGCGGAGGAAAATGGAGCCAGAGTTCCAACGGCCTGCGGACTGAATACAACGTCTACATCCTGAACGGCATCGATGCGATTGAGGGTTTCTCCGCCCAGAGCGCTATTAATGCGGCAGGCATCTCCGGCGATACCGCATCGCTGCTCCCCGTTGATGCCATCCAGGAGTTCAACGTCCAGCAAAATCCCAAGGCCGAGTACGGTTGGAAGCCTGGCGTGGTCGCCAATATCGGATTGAAAGCTGGCACCAACACTTTGCATGGCACCGCGTACGCCTTTGGACGCCACAGCGCCCTGGACGCGACGAATCCATTCATCCCCGCCGGTGTTCCCAAGCAGGAAACCGCGATCGAGCAATACGGCGCCACGGCGGGCGGGCCCTTGAAGAGGGATCGTTTGTTTTACTTCCTGGCGTTCGAAGGCCAGCAGGAGTTGGTAGGCGCGCCGGCCACCGTGCAGCTTCCCACCACCGCGCCGCTCAACAGCGTTACGAACAGCTTGACGGATGCGTGCAAGTCGCTTCCGGCGGCGAGCCGGAATCCGCTCAGCCTGGCGATGGCCGGCCTCGATTCCATCTGCGGCATCGCCTCGGCGTCGCAGAACCTGTTCCAGTCCGGGACCAGCGTCAGCTTCGTGCCCACCATCCCCATGGATATGCATTCCTACAACGGGTTGGCCAAAATTGATTACATCATTAACGAACGGCACGCTTTGAACGGCGAACTATTCATGAACGACTTCGCCGGTCTGGCCACGCAGAATCAGGTACACGACTACTGGCGCACCGACACGCAGAATCAGTCACGCCTGGGTGGAATCCACTATACGTGGATACCCGGGCCAACCCTCGCGAACGAAGCCAAGTTCGGATTGAACCGCGTATATCAGAACAGCACGTCGGGCGACTGTCAGGCGATCGGCCAGCCCGACACCAGCTATCTGCACACCGGCGCTCAGTCCTGCGGCTTTCCGCAAATCTCTATCCAGGGCTTCTCCGCTCTCGGGTGCTGCGCCAATTTTCCCAAGATTCAAGGTCCCGATTACACCTACGAGTTCATCGACGGCCTCTCCTGGACGCATGGCAAGCACGCGTTCAAGTTCGGTGGAGAGATTCGGCGGATGATCTACAATGGTGGCACGTATCGCGCCGGCAAAGGATCCTTTACCTTCCGCTCCACCGGAAGCGGCGCCACCGCGCAGACAGCGCTTCAGGCATTTATGGCGGGTGTGCCGTTCCAAGGCGTAAATTTTGTAGGTAATCCCAACGTCCACGTCACCGATTGGGGCTACGCTGGATTCGCCCAGGACGACTGGCATCTCACTCGGACGCTTACCCTCAATCTCGGGTTGCGTTATGAATACGTGACGCCTATCGCCGAGGCCAATAACCTTCTTGCCAACTTCGATCCCGCGCGTGGCGTGGTACAGGTGGGCAAACAGATCGACCGGCCGTACAGTCCCGACAGGAACAATTTTGCGCCGCGCCTGGGCTTTGCCTGGGACATCACCGGCAAGGGCCGAACGGTTCTTCGCGGCGGCGGAGCTTTGATCTATGTGCTGCAGGGCTTCAACGTACTAACTTCGCAGCAGAACACCCGGGCCGTTACCACCGGACTGAACACTACACCTACGGGAGCGCTTCTCAACGGAGTTGCGGGCCCAGGCACTATGACTGCTGGAGCCATCACTCTCACTGGTTCGCAGCTCAACTGGTCACTGGCTGGACCGATTTTTCCGGCTGGCCAGGTAGTCTGTACCACGGCCGCACCCTGCCCGATCCTGGCGGTCGATCCGAATCTGCGCGTTCCCTATGTCACATCCTGGAATCTTGGCATCCAGCACCAGCTCACGCAAAGTCTCGCGCTGGACGTGACTTACGTTGGCAATCACGGCTCGAAGCTGACGCACCTGGTGGATGTGAACGCGGCTGCTCTGGGATCCGGCTGGATCGGAAACCCAGCCGCAGCCAGTGTGACGCTGGAGAATGCCAACCGCCCCTACTTTGGAAAGTTCCCGTATCTTTCCAACATCAATACGGTGATGAATACGGACCGGAGCAATTACAACGGCCTGCAGTCCACCTTGACCCAGCGCCTTTCGAGGGGCTTGAATTTCACCGTGGGTTACACCTACGCGCATGCCCTCGATATGAGTGCGGGCGATTGGCGCAACGCGAACGTTCCCATGTACAGCCCCAATCCCAAGCTGGAATACGGCAACAGCAGCTACGACATCCGGCACCGGTTCACGGCCAGCATCACCTATGCGTTGCCTGATAAGAAAGGTTTTGGGCAGATGCTTGAAGGCTGGCAGTTGAATTCGATTCTGAACGTGCAAAGCGGGCTGCCGTGGGGCGTAGCCGACGGCTCGACCGATGTGAGCGGAACGGGCGAAGGCGCGGATCGCTGGAACTTCTCCGGCAATCCCTCGGATTTCAGCGGCCGCAAGGACATTGCCATCCCCTACTTCGCTGGCACCACCAACCCGGCCTGCTTGGCCCAGGCGACTGCGACCGGATCCGCCGCCGTGAGTTCACTCGCCAAATTCGGCTGTTACGTCGTGGGGGATTCCATGATGCTTCCCCCGGCACTTGGAACTTTGGGCACCATGGGCAACAACATTTTCCGCGGCAACGGCATTCATCTGCTGGATCTTTCGGTGACCAAGAAGTGGCACTTTACCGAACGCGTCAGTGCCCAGTTTCGAGCTGAGGTCTTCAATATCCTGAACGTGACTGCATACTCGAATCCTGGTTACAACCAAGGAGCTTTCCCTGGAGCGGCGGGAGCGCACAACAACCCGACCACTACCACCGGCTTCGGTAATTCCACGACGACTCCAGATGTGCAGATTGCAAATCCACAGGTAGGAGCCGGCGCCGCCCGTTCGATGCAGTTGGGGTTGAAGATAATGTTCTAGCTCAACCGCGAATCGTAGAAGCTATGAACAATCGTCGCCAATTCCTGCAACAACTCGCCTCTGCAACTGGAGTCGTCTTCACTGGATGCTGCCTGGCACCGCATCTCACCGCCCAAATCCCCGCTCGCAAACGCCGTAAGGTCACGGTCGGAGGCCAACCCGTGCGGACCATTGACATCCACGCACACGTCATCATTCCCGAGGCCACCGCGCTGATGGGTGTCACCACGCCTCCGTCGAACACATCCGTCATGGCCCCGGCGCGCTTCGATGTCATGGAGGAATGGGGCACGGACATGCAAGCCTTGAGCATCAACGCCAACTGGTACGGCGTGGATCGCGACATCGCCCTCAAAATGATCCAACTACAGAATGAAAAGTTGGCCGAACTGTGCGCGAAATACCCCGACCGCTTTGTGGCATTCGCCTCGGTCGCCCTGCAGTTCCCTGAACTGGCCGCCCAGCAGCTTGAAGACGGCGTGAAGAAGTACGGCCTGCGCGGCGCGGCTATAGGCGGCCACGTCAACGGTGATGAGCTGTCCGATCCGAAATTCGACCCTTTCTGGAGGAAGGCGGAAGAACTCGGCTGCCTGGTGTTCATGCATCCGCAGGGGATTCCAGAGATGGAGAAGCGTTTCCGCGGAGCCGGCGCATTGAGTAACACGATCGGGAATCCGTTGGAGACCACCATCTTTCTTTCTCATCTGATTTTCGACGGCACGCTCGACAAGTTCCCTGGACTCAAGATTTGCTCGGCGCACGCCGGCGGTTACCTGCCGTCCTATAGCGCCCGCTCAGACTACGCGTGTGTGCGGAATCCGGCAGCATGCAAAGTCAAGAAGCACCCCTCGGAATACTTGCGCCAGCTTTATTTCGACTCTATGGTCTTTACACCGGAAGGTCTGCGCCACTTGGTCGCCGAATGCGGCGCGAGCCAGATCATGATCGGCACGGACTACCCCTTCCCCTGGAGTACGACCACGGTCGATCACGTCCTTCAGACCCCGGGCTTGAGCGACGCGGAAAAGCGCGCCATCCTCGGCGGCACCGCTGCGAACCTGCTGAAAATTTCGGCGTAGTCGTATGGTCATTCATGATAGGTAGTTGCCAAGAGGATAAGCGGAGTTATCTATCCTCTCTTCGCCCGGTAAACGGCTCTCGGTGGCACAAGTGGTTTGTTCGCGAACTGTGTCAACGGCCAGCGTGACCAATCCTTCATTTACTGCATCGACCTCCCTCGGAGAGAGATGTTCGCAGAAGATTGAGTTTTGAGTAACCCGCCGGCCTCGAAACAAAAACGGATGCATCTGGAGGTTCCTCCATCGCACAGACCATACGATACGAGGACCAGCGGGAAGATCGCGAGCCCCTTTTTGTCTGAGTTTCCCTTCGCCCTGATCCGTGAACTTTCAGCCCGGCGAGGACCGCAGTCCGCCGCCGCGGGGCCATCATCGCCGGCGTTCAACAGCCCGAAGTGAAGACTCTCCGGCACTCCAGTTGCTCGGAAGCCGGCGCGCGCTCTCCGGATCCTCACCCCGATCGATTCGCTGCTTGATCTCGATCGCCAGGTGGCCGCGGAGTTCGTCGTTGAGGTCGTTTTCGTCGGGTCGCATGCTGTGCTCCTTTGCTCGCTATTTGTCGCTATCCGCTTGGGCCGGATTCATGATTCGACCGATGGCGTGGACGAGCAGAGACCAACGGTCCTGCTCCCGGATGAGCTGCTTCTTGCCTGCAGCGGTCAGTTGGTAATACTTCGCCCGCTGGTTGGCCTCGCTCACGCCCCACTCCGCCTTCAACCATCCGCGCTTCACCAAACGATGCAGCGCCGGATAGAGCGAGCCGGTTTCGACCTTGAGCAGATCATCCGACTGAGCATGGATCGCCTGGCCAATGCCGTGGCCGTGCTGCGGCCCCCATTGCAGAGTTCGCAGGATCAGCATGTCCAGCGTGCCTTGCAGAAGCTCCAGCCGCCCGACTTGGGGATTTTTCACCATAGTAGTAGACAGTCTACGTCATTAGATGTAATCTTGTCTACCACTTTCTGACCCCGAGACCAGTCGGCCTTGCGATTAGTAGTCTGAGTAACTGAGGTAGCGGGGCTGCAGCGGCTACTTTATGCGCACGGCCGTTTGCCCTCCGATGGTGAACCCGGTGATGGCCCCATCCGTGCCCCGTTGGAAATTCAGATCCACCTCGACCAGGGAAGAGAAAGAAAATCTAGTCTCGCTGAGCGGGATGAGAGACATCACCATCCCGCCGCTAAAGCTGAGCTTCAATTGGCCTTGCTCCAGAGAAATGGCTGCCATTTGCGGCCCGATCTGGTAGGTGCCGGCATACTTCGCCAGGATCTCAGGGGATAGCTCCACGGCATGCTTTTGATTGTCGGAAGCCTTGCCGATCATGTGAACCCGGTCCTTTTCGTTCTCGTTGCAGACAAATTCAAGCATCTCGGTATCAGCTGCCAAGCTCAGGTCGATCTTGAGGGTGAATGGCTTGGCATAGACTGCCGGGTCCTCGTAAGTGAGCAGGAGCTCCATGCGTCCGAAGTTGAGCCGCCGGTAGCGCTCGGTGGTGCGCAGCCCTCCGGTGTGGGGGTGCCCGACGCGATCGAGCCATGTCCGGTCGTTGAACCCGGCGCTCTCCACCACCAGTGTGTCGTTCTCCCACCGGCCTACGGAATATCCCATCCAGGTCGGGTTCGGATCGCTCTCTAAAGCGCGTCCATCCATGAAGATCTGACGGTACGTGAGGTCGGCATGCAAAACGGCGACCAGCGAGGGAGTTTGAATGATCCTGGCCTCCATCAGCGAAGTGGGAAAGGCAGGGCCTGCGGGAAGGCACAGAACAGGCATGTAATCCTTCGCCAAATCCTCTCCGCGCTGTTTCACCAATGCCTGTGCCCAGGGCGCTATATCCGCTGGCTTGAGACCGGAAGTAACATCGAAGATTCCCGCCCAATTCGACCGCCAGAAACCGGATAGATCGGGGTGTCCGTCGGCGGCGCGGGGCGCGGTCAGGTTCGGCTTGCCATCGGGGTTGCGAGGGATCCCCGCGGTGGGCTGATTGAGCCATTGGCCCGCCAGCGGGGTGCTCAGGATGAAGGCAAAGAGCGCGAGAAGGGGGATTGTCATGGTTGCTCCGTGTTTGAGGTTATGGTTGCTCCACGTGGAGGTTGCACGCAGCCGAATCGAATTTGTTCTCCGGCTATCGTGAAGGCGGAGCCTGGGAACTGTTCGGGGATCCGGCCGCAGAATGCCTTTGGTCGCTTTCGTCTCAACCTTCAGAAGGTCATCGGACTGAGCACGGATCGCCTGCCCAATCCCGTGGCCATGCTGCGGCCCCCACTGAAGCGTTCGAAGAATGAGTATGTCAAGAGTGCCCTGGAGCAGTTCCAGGCGCTGATCGTTTGTGTCGGGGCACCATAGCCATAGATGGTCTACAGCTTTAGACGTAGAATGCCTACGACTTGTTTGGTGGATGTGCAATTTTTTTCATTGGATGAGCGAATCGCCTCACGGCTTGGTGCGGCCCGATTTTCATGACCTGGCTTATTCTTAGTGGCTTGGAGATAGCACCGACGGTGAGGTGCTGACACTGCACTTCTAGGAGATGCTGCGGCTCTTGGCAGCCTGACGGTCCCGCCGGGCTTCCTTTGTTTCGACCATTGGGTCACGATGACGCGCCGTTGGGCGGAACGCGTCGTGGCTCCGGGAGAGCGATTCGAAAGTTTACCTGAAGTCAGCTCCTGGAAAGTAGGGTTGGCTCGGTCCGGATTGTCGGCTACTCTTCCACAGCCCGACGCAACGGAAGAGTGGCGGGTAATGCGGGTCGCACCTTTGTTTATGCTAGATGAGAAAGGAACGCGGTCATAGGAGACTGTCCGGCTCGGAAGAGAATTGGTCAGATTTGGGTTCTTGGGCTGATCATTTTCACTTCCCGATTCTCAAGTCTCCACCCAAGGAGACGCGCAAAATGCAACGATTGCTCCCATCACTGATCAGCACAGTTCTTCTCAGTGCTCAAGCATTGCCGGATAGTGCCGCCTATTCTGTCGCCTACGTGGATGTCTTGCCGGCATCCAGAACCGCCGCGATCGCTGCTATCAAGCAATACAGGGATGCAAGCCGTAAAGACGAGGGGTTCCAGCGAATCGAGTTGTTTGAGCAGGCCGGACGGCCCGCACACTTCTGCATCATCGAAACATGGGCCAACACAAAAGACATTGATGCCCATGCCACATCGGCGAATGCCAAGGACTTCCGAGCTAGGATCGACTCGATGAGGCTGAGCGACTACGACCAGCGGCCTTACAAGACTTTGTCGTTGGGAACCGCTCACAAAGGCGGAAGCAGTCGCAGCACATTCGTGATCACACACGTCGATATCGGCGGCCAGGGAACAAATGCCGCGAACCTCCTTCGCAAGCTAGCCGAAGCCAGCCGGAAAGAAGAAGGCAATGTCCGATTCGATGTCTTACAGCACGCGATTCGAGCGAATCATTTCACAGTTATCGAAGAATGGCAGAGCGCGAAAGCAACCGACACGCATGCCGCTGCGGCTCGCACGAAAGAATATAGGAACAGCCTCGGGCCGATCGCCGGTGGCCCTCTGGACGAACGTCTTTACAAAGTCGTAGAGTAAACGCACCCGTGTGGCGGCATGGATCGAGTGGGCTGTTGAACCTTGAAGATGGAAACGAAACCCTGTTGTGGGCAGTTCACGCTAAGATCTTCTCCCCATTGGGTTTCGCGCCCCCGTTTCGGACTGTCGGCAACTCTCCCAGAGCTGAACGCTTCAGGGTTTCGGTTCGATGCCGATGCAGTCGTTGACGGCGGATGAGAGCCGTTGCGTGCAGCCGAGGTAGCGCTCGGTCGTCTGCACCGACACGTGGCCGAGGAGAAACTGAATCTGCTCCAACTCGCCGCCAGCGGCACGACAGAGTCGAGCACAACTCCGCCCTAGATCGTGTCGCGCGAGCTTTGTCATGCCAATCTTCGACGCGAACTCCTTAACGACGTGCCAAACGAGCTTCTCCGTCACCTTCTCGCCCCAGACCTTCCCCGCGCTACTCACGCGACGCAACAGGCTACCACCTGTGATTCCGGCCGCGTTCATCCACTCAACCAGGAGACCCCGCACCCAATCGGGGACGGGCAATGTCCGAACGTGGCCAGCCTTCCCACGCAGATCAACGATTGCCCAATGATCTTCACGCTGCTGGAGGTGATCCACCATCAGATCAGCGAGCTCGTGCCGCCGCAGTCCACAAGCCAAAAGGACGGCGAGTAACGCCCGATCTCGCTTGCCCTTCATCCGTTCTCGGTCGGGCGTCTGCCAGAGAGCTTGGCCTTGGTCTGCGGTTAGCCAGTTGCCAAGCCTCACCCCGAGTTTCTTAACGCCCTTGACCTGCCCTATTCCTGCCGCCAAGCCGGCGCTCAGGAGTCCGCAATCTGCAGCCTCGTACGTGAGACGGCGGACTGCTCCGAGTCGAAGGTTAATCGTGCCTGGGGCGAGTTTGCGCGCCTCCAGATGCAAACGGTGCCGGACTACTACGGTCTTGCAGAACGACAGGCGCGGCTCCGAACAATACCAATCCACGAATTCGTCGATCGCGTGCCTGTAAACCGCGTTGGGCGTCGGGACGTGACAGGCGGTTGAGGACAGCAGACTTCGCGACTTCGAGGTCCGGCAGATCGTCTTGGGAGTACCACGTTTCTGGTTGCTTCGGATCTTTTGCTTCATGACCAGTGGCCTCCGATCGCCACTGGCCCGACAACTTCAACCCGGCGCGCTATTTCCCGACTCCTCGGTCGGCCCCCCAAGCAGCGGTGAAGCCTCATCCTTCGACCTATTGTTGTGTTACTCTGAGCAGTAGAAGGTTGAGGTATTGATGTCATCTTCACGATTTCCCATTCCTCAAGGCACACTCGATATGCTGATTCTCCAAATTCTTTCCTTGGAGCCGGCACATGGGTACGGCGTCGCCCAGAGGCTGGAACAGATCTCGAATTCCGTTGTCCAGGTGAACCAGGGATCTCTGTATCCAGCGCTCCACCGTCTGGAACAGAAGGGCTGGCTCAAAGCCGAATGGAAGGACTCTGAAACCGGACGCGAAGCTAAATTCTATTCGTTGACGCGCGCCGGACAACGGCAGCTCCGCGTTGAGAAAGATAGCTGGGCCCGTCTGACGGGAGCGGTGCAGTCGATTTTTGAGGAGGGGATCGAGCAATGAAACGAATTCTCAATTGGTTCCGGCTGCGAAGGCTGGAGGACGACCTGGATCGCGAATTGCAGTACCACATCGACCGCCGCGTGACGGACCTGATTCATTCTGGATTGCCAGAGCCCGAGGCGAGAAGGCGCGCGGCATTGGACCTGGGCGGGGTGACACAGGTTCGTGAGGAGGTGCGCGACTTGTGGCTGACGCGATGGCTCCGGGATTTCGTGTACGACCTGCGTTTTTCGGCACGATCTTTTCGCAGGAGCCCGTCGTTTACGGCGACGGCAGTTCTCTCTCTCTCGCTCGGAATTGGAGCTACGACCGCCCTTTACTCTCTTATCGATCAAGTCGTTCTCCGCGCACTCCCGGTCGACCACCCCGAACGTCTCGTTCTCATCGACTGGAACGGCGAGCAACGAGCCGAGATTTCGGGCACGGGGGACAGCCTGATGTCGTACCCGATCTGCCGCGATCTCCAGCAGCAGCAACAATTCTTCGACGGAGTATTGTGCCGAGCCGCGACAACGATCAACCTCTCGACTGGGGGCGACGCCACGCCGACCGCCGCGGAACTCGTATCAGGTACATACTTTTCGGTACTGGGAGTGAGGCCCGCCTTGGGCAGGCTCTTCACGATTGATGATGACCAGGAGCCGGAGTTGAGCCCGGTAGTTGTGCTCTCGTACGAGTTCTGGAAAAACCAATTCGGAGGCGCCCAGGATGCTGTCGGCCGAAAGGTGTTGGTGAACCGACATCCGATGACGGTTATTGGGGTCGCGGCGCCGGCATTTCATGGCATCGACGTGGGCGAGGTTCCATCGCTGTGGATTCCAGCCGTCATGTCGGCGCAGGCGATTCCCGGTTTCAGCAGGATGCTGGATCGCCGCACGGGTTGGGTGCAGATCCTGGGCCGGCTGAAGCAGAACGTCTCTTTGGCTCAAGCGCAGA
>Ga0105245_10002115_pt1 | contig 17979 bp, 15 predicted proteins | sample KBSM54metaG_FD_81523 | JGI IMG/M metagenome (GOLD analysis project Ga0105245, IMG submission 81523) | Miscanthus rhizosphere microbial communities from Kellogg Biological Station, Michigan, USA - KBS M5-4 metaG | ecosystem: Host-associated > Plants > Roots > Rhizosphere > Soil | place...
AGATGATCTTATTTAGATGATAAGCGCCCGGCTTCGTAAAACGTTCTCCGCACGGCCGGATTCGGCTCCCTTCTCATTGGAACTCGAGTTTCAAGCTGCGGCGGGTGTCACGGTTCTGTTCGGACCCAGCGGATCCGGTAAAACCCTGACACTCGACTTGATTGCGGGCTTCCAGCGCCCGGATGACGGCCGCATCCTCCTCGACGATGAGATTCTTTTCGACGGCGCTGCCGCCGTCTGTCTGGCGCCGCAGTCGCGCAACTGCGGATATGTATTCCAGGATTACGCGCTGTTTCCCCACATGACCTTGCGCCAGAACCTGGAGTTCGCCGCCGAGCGTAGACCGCGGCTGGAACGTCATCGCAGGGTGAATGAGATGCTCGAGAAGTTTCGCCTGGGCGATGCGGCCGGCCGTCGTCCGCACGAAGTTTCCGGCGGCCAGCGCCAGCGCTGCTCCATCGCGCGCGCCTTGATTGGAGCGCCCAAGCTACTGCTGTTCGATGAGCCGGCGCAGGGCTTGGATGCACCGCTGCGCGCGGAGTTTTATGAAGTTCTCCGGCAAGTCCGCGCCGATTTCAAGACCCCCATGCTTCTGGTCACGCATAACCTGGACGAATGTTTTGAGCTGGGTGAGGAAATGCTCGTGCTGCGCGAAGGCCGTCTGGTGCAGAGCGGATCGCCGCGAGCCATTCTCGATCAGCCTGCGAACGCAGATGTCGCGCGGCTCCTGGGAGTCTTCAACCTGATTCCAGCCGAGATCCGCGCTCTCGATCCAGGCCGCAATAGCAGCAAAGTGCAGATGGGCGAGCATGAGCTGGAAGGTCCCTACTTTCCGGGCCACCTGAAAGGCGACCGCGTCACCGTATGCGTTCGACCGGAGCAATTGACTGCGCTGGCACGCAACGGGCGTCCCGGTACCAACCAGATTCCCGCGCAGCTCGAGCGCGCCGTCGACAAACCGCAGTGGATGCGCCTGGAATTCGCCGGTGGAATCTCCGTCGATCTCGCTCGCCCGGATTACGAGCGCGTTCGCGACACCAAGGACTGGCTGATCGAATTCCCCCGCGAATCGCTACGGGTTCTTTGAATTTCCGTGCAGGCGAAGCTCCAGGTGCAGCCGCGCACTGGGAATCCACACCGGGCCTCTATCCTGGTTATACGCCGGATTCACAATGTGCTGCACATCGATGGTCGCGAAGAGTCCCGCAAACAGTCGTGCGCTGTAGTAGCTCTCCCATATGTACTCGGGGCCGTAGCGCAGCGCTCCGTCGCCGATTAGAAAATCCAAACCGCCGTGCGCTAAATAGGACGCATGCACTCCGGAAATGCCGCTGACGGTTAGGGCCGTAGCCGCCACATCCTCCGCACGCTTCCAGCGCGGGCCCGCCAGGGAGACTCCGCCGCTCGCCAGACGGTCGATGGCTGTGAATGCGAAGCTTTCCGTTTTGCCGTCGTTCCAGCCCAGGCGCAGGAACGCGCCCAGATCTTTCGTGATCTGCTGCTCGATGTTCAAGCCGGTCCCATATTTCACCGTGCCGTTACTCCGCACTGCCGTGATGTCCGGGACAGAACCAGTTTGTCCCGCGACCCGCAAAGCTTCGGCGTAGTCGCCGGAATTGGTGTGCAGAACGAAACCCAGCAGTCGTACGGTACCGGGATGCTCACCTTCCGAATAATGGATTTCTCCTTCAAACATATCGCCGCGATTGCGGAACAGGCGCCGGTCGAATCGCAAGCCGTTGGCCACGCGCGGTTCCGCCGCGCTGGCATAGCGCACGGCCCAGCGGCGCGTGTGGAATTCATGCATCCAGCCCCAGGTGTAGCCGCGAACGTCGGCCGGATAATCCCATGCGCCGTTGTACATGATGCCCCATCCCAGGAACTGCGTTCGAGGATCGTGGCTATAGCGGTTGTTGTCGAAGAAGTCCGTTACCGTAAACCGGCCGGCGGTGATGGAGTAGCGGGTGAGTGGCCGCGACCCGGCGAGCTGGTTCGCATCGCTGGAAGCTTCTTCGCGCTCGCTGCCAAATCCGAAGTCGTGTGTGAGATAGGCGCGCGCAAGATACGGCTTAGGAGCAGCCGAGGCTACACGCGGCAGCTCGCCGTTGGGCGCGTTAGCGACGCCGTTGACACCGCTGAATCCGCGGCCGCCGGCGATCTCAGGATCGATATATACCTGGGTACTGCCGGGCAGGCGAAGCCCCAGGTACAACGTGCTGGTTAACGATACATCGCGTTCGGGATAATTTTGAAGGCTGTGCGGGCCGCTATAGGGCGAGGCGAAGGTTCCGTGATAGTCCCCAATGGAAGTCGCTTGAAAGTAGAGGTTCCAGCGCTCAGGGGCTTCCCTAATAGCAAGCTCCTGCGCCGCCGCGGCCCCGATCATTGCCGTCAATACCAGAACTGCGGGGAAGGTGTTCACACCCTATTATCAGATGCATCAGTCGCGCCGAAGCAAAGCCAAACCGCTGCCCGCGCCGATCAGAAACATTCCTGAAATACGGTTCGCCCACCGCGCATAGCGGGGCTGCCGAGCGACGACCATCGCGCGTCCCGCTGCCAGACCATAACTCAGCAGAACCAAAAACTCGATGCAAATACTGGTTAGCCCAAAAACGAGAACCTGCAATGCCAAGCGGCCTTTCGGATCCATGAACTGCGGGAGCAGCGCCGCGAAGAAGACGATGGCTTTGGGGTTGGACATCTGCAACAAAAATCCATCCGCGAATAACCGCCACGAAGAACGCCTGGCGTCCGGCGCGGATTCAGTCGCGCCCAGCGGAAGTGCGTCCGAGAGCAACGCCTTCGCTCCCAGAAAAATGAGATACGCCGCACCGATCCATTTGACCAGGAAGAAGAGGCGGTAGGATGCCAGCAGCAGGGCGCCCAGACTGGTAGCGGAGACGGCGAAGTAGACGGTGTTGGCTGTAAGGATGCCAGACGTCGCCGAGATGCTCGGACGCGAACCGCTTCGCAGCGCGGTCGCGAGCACCAGCAACACCGCCGGGCCCGGCGTCAGGCACAGAATAATTTCGGTTGGGACGAACAGCCACCATAGGGTCCAGTTCATGGAAGCCGGCCTGGGTTAGCGCGAGCCGACACAAGCCGCCAGCAATTCCGCCCGCAGATCGGATTGCAGCTCGTCGGGCAGCTTGTGCCCCTTATGCGTGACATAGAACACGTCCAGCGCCTTGTGCGCCTCCGTGTCGATCATCACCACTTCGATGTTGCAGCCCGCCAGCGAAATGGCGCTAGCCAGGTCAAACAACAACCCCGGCCGATCCTCGGCGACGATCTCGATGAGAGTGGCCCCATCCGAGGCGTCATCTTTGAAGGAAACGCGCGGACGGAGCTTCATCCGCGACGACAAGAATGGTTTAGGCCGACCGCGCAGCAAATTGTCGGCCTGCTGTTTGCCTTCGACGACTCTCCTCACCACTCCGCGCAGGCGGTCCATCTCGGGCGGATTCAACTCCAGAGTCCGATGCGGATCGGCGAAAGTAAACGTGTCCAGCACCATCCCCGCAGCGTTCGAGAACGCTTCGGCTTTCAGAATATTCAGCCCAAAACTGGAAATCGCGCCCGCTACGGAGGCAAATAGCGCCGGACGGTCCTTCGTCAGCAGCGTCAGCTTATAGAACCCGCGCTCATGGTGGATTTCAACGGCCACCGGACGAGAGGACAGTTGTTGCGATAGCAAGAAATGCGCGTCCACCTCTTCGGCGGAATGCGTGCGAAGGTAACGCGTGGGCAGCCCTTCCAGGAAGCGTGCGCGGTCCGCCGGCACTCCGGCCGCGTCGTGGATTCTCTCGGTCACCAGCTCGCGCGTCAGCTCTTCGTAAGCCATCAGGTACACCCGCCAGAGCTGTTCCATGCGCCAGGGTGTCATCGCCTGCGGATTCACTGCGCTGATATCGGCGTAGGTCAGCATGGTCAGCAGCTTCAGCCGCTCCAACGTTCCGACGCGATCGGCCAGAGCGCGCGCCGTGGATCCATCGTAGAGATCCCGCGAGCTCATCACGCTCGAAAGATCCAAATGCCGCCGCACCAGAAACTCGACCGTATCGCGCTCGGCTGCCGGCGCCCCCAGACGATCCATCACCGCATGGGCAATCTCGACTGAGGCAATCGAATGGTCGCGGCCTGAACCCTTTCCGATGTCGTGCATGAGCAGGGCGAAACGCACCAGCCAGGCATCCTCGATCTCGCTCATCAGATCCGCGAATCGCCCGTCGGTAAGCGTTTCCAGCGACCCGATCGCCACCAGCGTGTGCTCATCCACCGTGTAGCGATGGTAGAAATCCCGAACCACCAGGCATTCGATATTGCGCCATTCCGGCAGCACATTGGAAAGCACGCCGGATTCCTGCATGGCTCGCAATCCCAGGGACGCTTTCGGCAGGGAGAGCAGCCGTTTCCAGTCGTCCCAGGTCGCTTCCGGCGTAAAGCCTTGCAGCCGCTCAATGGTATCCGGCGCCAGCCGCAAGCCGTGGCGTGCGATAAACGCGAACAAGCTCAGGTCATTGGGCGGCTTATGCGCCCGCAGCAGAACCCGGTCGCGCGATACCGTGAATTCGTTGGTGGAAAGCCGCGATCGCCACTCGTGGAATCGGCCCAGCAGCGTGCCCGACTTCTCGGTGGACGACTCCATGGCTTGCCGCACCGCTTGATCCACCACGCGAGCCTGGCGATAATAATCCCGCATCAGCGCGCCCGGATGGTCGCTCAACGATTCCTGCGCGTCGAAGCTCAGCGCGTTCTGGTCGCGTCCGGCCAGCTCATGCAAACGCAGGCGAACACCGGAGAGGAAATGGAAAGCCGGCGACAAGTCCGGCGTTCCCTCGCGCGGCTCCAGCATCAACAGCCAGCGTGCGGTCTGAACGTCGCGCAGGCCGCCGGGCGACTCTTTGACGTTGGGCTCCAGGTGGTAGATGGTGTTCTGGAATTTCGCGCGCCGCCCTTCCGCCAATCCGGCGATCTGACGCGCCAGAGACGGGCCGCGCCGCGTCAGGAACTGCTTGAACTTTTCCTCGAGCGACGCGTACACCGCTGCGTCGCCAGCTAGAAAATGCCGGTCCAGCAGACTGATCGTGAACTCGGCGTTGTCGGCGTGTTCCACCACGCAATCCGCGACGGAATGCACCGAGTGGCTGGGCCGCAGACCCGCATCCCACAAGCCCTGAAGGAAAGCCGAGAGAGCTTCCCGAGGCGGAACATTCTTATCGGTGTCCACCAGCAGCAGCAGATCGACGTCAGAATGCGGGAATAGCTCCCGCCTGCCGAATCCTCCCACCGCCGCCATCGCCAGGCCTGTACCGAACGCTGCCCCTAGCGTCTTCGCGTACGCTATCCGTACGCGTTCTTCCACCTCCGCCGTTCGATCCGCCAGCGTTTGCTGGACTTCCTCCGGACCGGGCGGCGGAAGCACCGCCACTTCCTTCACAATGCTGATTCTCCTCGATCATCGTTTCGGATCCGGATCGCTTCCCCTACATCGTAGACGAAGATCTTGCCGTCGCCGATTTTCCCGGTCCGTGCCGCGGTTACCAGAGTGCGGATCACTTCGTCCGCGCGTGCATCGTTCACCACCAGTTCGAGTTTCACTTTCGGCAGCAGGTCCACCTTGTATTCCATGCCGCGGTAGACCTCGGTATGACCTTTCTGGCGGCCGTGGCCGCGGACTTCGGTAATAGTCATGCCGTCCACGCCGATGTTCTTAAGGGCTTCCTTGGCGTCCTCCAGCTTGTGCGGCTGAATAATGGCTTCGATTTTTTTCATTCCATGTCTCCTTGCGGAAGAACTGTACTCCCGCATACGGCCACACTCAAGACTCGAGGTTGTAGCCCTCTTCTCCGTGCATGCTCAGATCCAGACCTTCGGTTTCTTCTTCCTTGCTCACGCGGACCCCGAAAATCACATCGCAGATCTTCAGGATTACCAGTGTTCCCACAATGGCCAAACCCCAGGAGATCAGCACGGCGATCAGCTGATTCACCATCTGTCCCGCGTCTCCATCCAGCAGCCCCATGGGCTTGCCCATCCGAAGGTCGTTGACTTCCTTGGTGGCGAACACGCCCGTCAGCAGCGCGCCCAGCGTCCCGCCGATACCGTGCACGCCGAACGCATCCAAAGCGTCGTCGTAACCGAACACCTTCTTGACCTTGGCCACCATCAGGTAGCACACCACGCCCGCCGCCAGGCCGATCAGCATGGCGGGCATCGGCTTTACGAAGCCCGACGCCGGAGTAATCGCCACCAGTCCGGCCACCGCTCCCGAAATCGCGCCCAGCACGCTGGGCTTGCCGGCCATCATCCATTCAATCACCATCCAGCCCAGCACTGCCGCGGCCGTGGCGAAATGCGTCGCCACGAATGCGCTGGTCGCCAGCGATCCCGCCGCCACCGCGCTGCCCGCATTGAAACCGAACCAGCCCACCCACAGCAGGCACGCGCCGATCACGCTCAGCACCACGCTGTGCGGACGCATCGATTCGTCCGGATAGTTGTCCCGCTTGCCCAGGTACAGCGCGCAAACCAGAGCGGAAACTCCCGATGTGATGTGCACCACCGTTCCGCCCGCGAAATCCCACGCAGGAAATACGCCGCCCAGCGTGCCGTTGAGGAATCCGCCCTTGCCCCACACCATGTGCGCCATCGGGAAGTACACCACCAACGACCACAGCGTCATGAACAGCAGCATCGCCTTGAACTTCATCCGCTCGGCGAACGCGCCCGAGATCAGCGCCGGCGTGATGATTGCGAACATCAACTGGTAGATCATGTACGTCTGATGGGGAATCGTCGCGGCGTAATCCGGATTCGGATCGGCGCCCACGCCCCTCAGGAACAGATAACGCAGATCGCCGAAGAAGGCGTTCCCTTCCCCGAATGACAGACTGTAACCCACCAGAGCCCACAGAATGGAAACCGTCGCCATCAGAATGAAGCTGTGCATCATCGTGCCCAGCACGTTCTTCTTGCGCACCAGCCCGCCGTAGAACAACGCCAGCCCGGGACCCGTCATCATCAGCACCAGCGCGGCGCTGGTCAGCATCCAGGCGTTGTCGCCCGCCATCTGGGCGTTCTTCACGGCCTTGTCCAGGTCGTCGAGCTTCTTGGCGATATCCGGCGGGGTAGACTGCGCGAGCGAAACCCCCGCGGATAATGCCATGAGCGTCAGAAACTGTGTGTATCGTGTGCATCTGCTGAATGTCGAATTTGCATCAGCAAACTGGGCTGCCGCGCGACCAACAGCGCGAAGCGTGGGGAAAGACGAGTTCCTCATAAGCGCTCCTTCGGGGTCTTTTAAGGTCATTACGCACCGTGGCGTAAACCTCATCAGTATAGTAACTTCCAGGCGAGCGCGCGTTCGATTCTTTTGATGGGACTGATTGGAATTTTCTATGAGCCTGCGCCCGAAGGACTTTGGCGCAGCGCGTCCAATAATTGTTGGCGAACCTTCTGGCTCAGCTCCAGCCCGATCACATTGCCCAAACCGCTCCGGCGGACGTAGCGGACGCGTGCCGAGCCGGCAACATCCACCCGTTCTACGCGGAGATTGACGTTGCTCCCTGCCGGAATCGATTCGATGGTCTCGATCCGGAGTCCATCGATCGAGATGTCGCGGCACTTCCCTTGTCCGTGACGATCTCGCCCGCTTTCATCGGTCCATACCAGACGAATGGGCAGCGTGCAGGCGATCCGTTCGTTGCGGCGTACGTCTTTCCGAATCACCTTTCAATTCTAGCCGGATACAGGTCCGCCAATCTTCGACCCTTCGGTCAATTCGCTAGAATCGGTTCATGCGACGGCTGCTGGTCTGTCTCGCCATAGTATGTACCGCCGTATCCGCCCGTGAGCCCGTTCGCGCCCGGCACGCCATGGTGGGAGCGCAGGAGCCTCTGGCGACCGACGTCGGCGTCCAGATCCTGCAACAAGGCGGCAATGCAGTGGACGCAGCCATCGCCGTCGGATTCGCCCTGGCCGTGACCCACCCCTACGCCGGCAACCTGGGTGGAGGCGGATTCATGCTGATCCGCTTCGCCGACGGCCGCTCTACTTTCATCGACTTCCGCGAGCGCGCACCCCAAAAAGCCTCGCGCAATATGTATCTCGATGCATCCGGCAAAGCCACCCGCGAGAGTCTGGACGGCTGGAAATCTTCCGGCGTTCCCGGCACCGTGCGCGGCTTCGAACTCGCTCACCGCAAATACGGCACCCGCAAATGGGCCGAGCTCCTAGAACCTGCCGCCGCCCTGGCGGCGCAGGGTTTCCATGTGACCTACGCGCTGGCGGAATCCCTCAAGAGCGCGCGGAACTTGTCGCAGGACCCGGAGTCCAAGCGCATCTTTCACAAGGGCGGCTCGTATTGGACCGCTGGCGAAACCCTGACGCAGCCCGAACTCGCCCGGACGCTCAGCCGTATCGCCCAGAGCGGCGCGAATGAGTTTTACGAAGGCGAGACCGCTCAGAAATTCGCCCAAGCCATGTCCCGCCATGGCGGCCTCATCACTCTGTCCGACCTGAAGGATTATGCAGCCGTCGAGCGTGCGCCGCTCACCGGCTCTTATCGCGGATACGGAATTATCGCCGCGCCTCCGCCCAGTTCGGGGGGCATCGGAATCCTGCAAATGCTCGGCATGCTGGAAGGGTCCGGATACGAGAAATCCGGCCACGGCTCCGCGGCCGAAATCCATTACGTCGCCGAGGTCATGCGGCGCTACTACGCCGACCGCAGCCGGTATCTGGGCGATCCCGATTTCGGCAAGCTGCCTCTCGCCGGCCTGCTGGATCCCGCCTACATCAAACGTCGTCGCGAAACGATCGATCCGGCACGCGCGACTCCGAGTTCGCAAATCCTGCCGGGATCTCCCGCCGGCCGCTCCGGCGGTGAGACCACGCACTACAACGTGGTGGATGCGCAGGGCAACGCCGTCGCCGTTACGTACACGCTCAACGAAGGCTATGGCAATGGCATCACCGTCCCCGGCCTGGGCTTCCTGTTGAATGATGAAATGGACGACTTCGCCGCCAAGCCCGGTTCGCCCAACACATTCGGGTTGATCCAGGGTGAATTGAACGCGATCCAGCCCGGCAAGCGGCCGCTCTCCTCCATGACGCCCACCATCCTGACCCGCGACGGCAAGTTCTTCATGGCCGTGGGAGCACCCGGCGGATCCAGAATTATCTCGGCCGTGCTGCAGGTGATCCTCAACGTGGTCGATTTCGGCATGAACGCGCAGGACGCCGTGGACGCGCCGCGGATGCACCATCAATGGCAGCCCGATACGCTATATCTGGAACCCGGCATTTCGCCCGATACCATCGCGCTGCTCAAATCGCGCGGCTATCAGATCGATCATGCTCCCGGCCTGGTTCTGGCTCGCGTCGAAGCCATCGTCAACAGCGGCGGCTGGCTTCAGGGGGGCTCGGACGGCCGCGCTTCAGGAAAGGCCGCGGGGTACTAGGCCGCATACTAGTTACGATGCAGCGCGTCCTCTCCACACATCTTTTTGCGAATCATCGCCTGACCACCGTATGGCTGGACCGGATCTGGAACGCCGGGATTCCATGGGTGGAGATCTTCTGCGCCCGTCAGCACCTGGATTATCGCGATAAAGGACAAATCTCCGAGTTGGGCCACTGGTTCCGCGATTCTAAATTGAAGATGCATTCTCTGCACTCGCCCATGTATACCGACCATCTATGGGGGCGCTCCGGACCGAATTCGGTCATCAACATCACCGAACCGGGCAAAGCCAAGCGGCTCGACATGGTGGATGAAATCAAGCGCGCCTTGGAGATCGCGGAAGTGGTTCCGTTTCGTTACCTGATCCAGCATCTGGGCGTCGAGGGCGAAGAGTTCGACGAACATAAAATCGATTACGCATTTACGGCGCTCGAGGAAATCAATTTGTTCGCGCGCCAGCGCGGCGTGGAAGTGCTGCTGGAGAATACGCCCAACGAGCTGGCCAATGCTGATCGCCTCATGATGTTTCTGGACGTCACCCATCTGCCTCTGAATGTTTGTTTCGACGTAGGCCACGCGCACATGCGCGGCAGCATCGAGAACGAATACCGTTTGCTGAAGGCGCGTATCCGCTCGACGCATGCGCATGATAACGACGGTACGGGCGATGCGCATCTGTTTCCGGGTCGAGGCTCCGTCGACTGGACGGCAACCATGAATCTGCTGCGTTCCGCGCCTGGGCAGTATCCTTTGGTTTTGGAGCTGCGCGAAGTGGACCAGATGGCTCAGCCGTTGGAGTCCGCTCGTGCCGCCTTTGAATACCTGGAAGGATTGAGATCGCCGAATGAGTCTTGAGAGAATTACCATCGCCGAAGCCGGCCAACACGTCGGAGAAGCCGTCGAAATTGCCGGATGGCTCTACAACCTTCGCAGCGGCGGCAAAATCTGTTTCCCCCAGGTGCGCGATGGCTCCGGAACGATGCAGTGCGTCGCCGTCAAATCGGCGCTGCCGGAAGAATTATTTGAGTCGCTCAAGCATCTGACCCAGGAATCGTCGCTGATTGTGCGCGGAAAGATCCGCGCCGAAGCGCGGGCAGCCGGCGGATACGAGATGGACGTCGAAAGCGCCGAGATTCTCCAGCGTGTTCCCGAGTCCGATCCTTATCCGATCACGCCCAAAGAGCACGGCATCGATTTCCTGATGGATCACCGTCACCTGTGGCTGCGCAGCCGGCGCCAGCATGCGGCTCTGCTGGTCCGTCACGAAGTGATCAAAGCCATTCGCGATTATTTCGATTCCCACGGCTTCATCCTGGTGGACACACCCATCTTCACGCCCGCCGCGTGCGAAGGCACCACCACGCTGTTCGAAGTCGATTACTTCGAGGACGAGAAAGTTTACCTGGCGCAGTCCGGCCAGCTCTATGGGGAAGCCACCGCCGCGGCCTTCGGCAAAACCTACTGCTTCGGCCCCGTATTTCGCGCGGAGAAATCCAAGACGCGCCGGCATCTGACCGAGTTCTGGATGGTGGAACCCGAGATGGCCTTTGCCGATCTCGAAGACGTCAAGCGCGTCGGCGAAGAACTGATTTTGTACGTCATCGGCCGCGTCCTCGACCATCGCCGCGAGGATTTGAAAGTGCTGGAGCGCGATGTGGCCAAGCTCGAAGCGGTCCAGGGCCCTTTTCATCGCATGACCTACGACGACGCCGTTGAGAAACTCAAAGCCAAGGGCAGCGAGATCCAATGGGGCAGCGATTTAGGCAATGCCGATGAGACCCTGATCACCGAAGATCTCGACCGGCCGGTCATGATCGATCGTTATCCTGCGGCCGTCAAGGCGTTCTATTTCGCGCTCGCCCAGGACCGTCCCGATCTTGCCCTGGGCGTCGATTTCATCGCTCCCGAAGGTTATGGCGAAATCATCGGAGGAGGCCAGCGTATCCACGACCTGGACCTCTTGCTCCAACGCCTGGAAGAGCACAAGCTCCCGCGCGAGGCCTTCGAGTGGTATCTGGACCTGCGCAAATACGGCAGTGTTCCGCATGCCGGCTTCGGAATGGGCGTCGAGCGTTTCGTGGCCTGGATGTGCGGCCTGGAGCACGTCCGCGAAACGACCGCGTTCCCCCGCATGATCTATCGGACCCGGCCGTGAGCGAAGCTCCCTGGCCTTATCCCCCCGAGCTCGACGCCGTCATCGCCGCTCCGAAACATCACCGCCTGGTTTTCGAAAACGATCGAGTGCGCGTGCTGGATACCCGCATTCCAGTGGGCGACACGGTTCCCGTGCACACGCATCGCTGGCCCGCGGTCTACAACACCGTCCGGTTCAGCCATTTCATTCGCCGCGATGGCCAAGGCAAGATCCTATTCGATAGCCGGGAACTCGCGAATCCCCTGCCCCCCGCCGCGTGGCTCGATTGCCTCCCGCCTCACAGCATCGAAAACGTCGGTGATGCGGAGATTCACCTGATATCCTGCGAACTCAAGCGATAATCGTTAATAGTTCCCGCATGCGTCAATCCCACATCGCCGTCATCGGAGCGCCCATGGATCTGGGTGCGGGGCGCCGCGGCGTGGATATGGGACCTTCCGCACTGCGCGTGGCCGGCCTGCATCAGAAACTGACCGAGATCGGATACCAGGTCGAGGATCTGGGCAACGTCGTCGTGGATCAGCCCGAAAGCTTGCCCGCCGGTCCAAGCCATGCGCACTATCTTCCGCAGATCGCTCACACCTGCGCACGGTTGTCCGACATGGTCGAGCGCGCGGCCAGTCAGGAACGCGTCCCATTAGTTCTCGGCGGCGATCATTCGGCTGCCATGGGCACCATCGCCGGAATGTCGCGCCATCGGCGCAAGTCCGGTCACAAGCTCGGCCTCTTGTGGATGGATGCCCACGCCGACATGAACACACCCGATTCGAGTCCGTCCGGTAACGTCCATGGAATGCCGCTGGCCTGCGTTATCGGATTGGGTCCGGCGGAACTAACCGGATTGGCCGGCCAGGTGCCGATGGTCGATCCGGAGAACGTCGCTATCGTGGGCTTGCGCAGCGTGGATGACATCGAGAAGTACAACGTTCGCGGCGCGGGCGTGCATCCCTTCACCATGCGCGATATCGATGAACGCGGCATGCGCACCGTGATCCAGCAAGCCATCCACGCGGTCTCCTCCGGGACTTCCGGATTTCACTTGTCCTTCGATCTGGACGCCGTCGATCCGGATGAGGCGCCCGGAGTCGGCACGCCGGTGCACGGCGGCATCACGTATCGTGAAGCGCACCTGGCCATGGAGATCGTCTGCGACAGCGGCCTGATGACGTCGCTTGAGCTGGTGGAATTGAACCCCGTGCTGGATGTTGCTAACCGGACGGCCATTCTGGGCGTCGAACTGATCATGTCCGCTTTGGGGAAAAGGATTCTTTAGGATGCCCTTGCGTGTGGCCGTACTGTGTGGAGGCCGTAGCGGCGAGCATGAGATCTCGCTGCGCTCGGCCGAATCGATCGTGGCCGGCCTGGATCGAACGAAGTATGCAGTCCAGCGCATCTTCATCAGTCCCGAAGGCCGCTGGGAGCCCGGTCCTATCTCACCGGAACCCGGCGCCAATCCCGGCATCGATGTCGTGTTTCCGGTTCTGCACGGGACGTTTGGCGAGGATGGCACGGTTCAAGGGTTACTGGAGCTGGCCGACCTTCCCTATGTCGGTGCGGGCGTTCTGGCGTCCGCCGTGTCGATGGACAAGGAGATCACCAAGCGTCTTCTGGCCGAGCGCGGTCTGCCCGTGGTGGAGTACGTCACCGTCACGCGCGCGCGCCGCAATAACTTCAACCTTCCGTTTCCGCTCTTCGTCAAGCCGGCGAATCTGGGTTCTTCCGTCGGCATTTCGAAAGTGAAGAACTGCGCCGAGCTGGAGACCGCCCTCCAACTCGCCGGCCAGTACGATCGCAAGATCCTGGTGGAACGCGGCATTGAGGGACGCGAGCTCGAATGCTCGGTCTTAGGGAGTGAGCAGCCTGTCGCGGCCATCCCCTGCGAGATCATTCCATCCCGCGAGTTCTACGATTACGAAGACAAGTACTTGCTGGACGCCGCGAAACTTCTGGTGCCCGCACCGCTCACGCCGGAGCAGACCGCAGAGATTCAGAAGCTCGCCGTAGATGCCTATCAGGCTGTCGATTGCGAAGGCATGGCGCGTGTCGATTTCCTTCTGGAAGCATCTACCGGGAAGCTCTATATCAACGAGATCAATACCATCCCGGGCTTCACCTCCATCAGCATGTATCCGAAGATGTGGGAGCAGGCCGGCGTGCCATTCGCCGAGCTTCTGGATCGTTTGATTGACCTGGCGCTGGAACGCCATCGCACTCGCCAGGCCACGCGTTTTACCCGATGAAACGTCTCGCGCTTATTTGCGTTTGTTCGCGGCTCCTGCTGGGGGCGGATGACGTTTCGCAAATGGAGCGCGAGCTCAAGAAGCTGGTGGGGGTGTACGCGGCAGTCGAAAGCGAATCCGCCGATCCCATATCGGCCGCCACCGCCATCTACCAGGGTGCGATTCCAGGAATGCTGCGCACGCTCGATCCGCATTCGGTGTTCTTCGATCCGGATCAATTCGAACAGCTCCAGCAAATGCAGTCCAGCGAGCGCAAGGGATTCGGCACCGTCGTCAGCCTGCTGCCCGGCCGCCTGATCGTTCTGCAGACGCTGGAAGGGTCGCCATCGGCCAAGGCCGGCCTCTCCGCGGGCGATGAGATTCTGGCCATCAACACCATCCCGGTCCGCTATCTGGATATCGATCAGCTTACGCAGCTATTAGGCGAGGCCCGCCAGAAGGAGGCCATGCTCGACGTCCGCAAGCCCGGCAGCGAACGGCCCGTGCAGATGGTGATGTCGCCGGCACTGCTGGACGCGCCAACGGTGGATCGCGCTTACATGGTGGCCCCTGGAATCGGGCATCTGCGCATCACCGGATTCGAGGAGCCCACCAGCCGGCTGGTCAAGCAGACCATCGAGAAACTGGGCGGCGAATACCTCAAAGGCCTGATCATCGATCTGCGCGACAATCCTGGCGGAGCCGTGCAGTCGGCGGCCGAAACCGCGGCGCTGTTTCTTTCGCCCGGCCAGCTCATCTTCAGCATCGAAGGGCGCAGCACCAAGCCCGAGCGCGTGGCGGTTCCCGACGGCACCACGCCCTACTCGTTTCCGCTGCTGATCCTGGTCAACGGCAAGAGCGCCAGCGCTTCCGAGATCGTCACCGGCGCGCTGCAGGATCACGACCGTGCCCTCGTGCTGGGCGAGCCGAGCTTCGGCAAGGGTCTGGTCCAGCAGGTCTTCCCGCTATCGGCGTCCAGCGGGCTCGCACTCACCACGGCGTTCTACTACACGCCCAGCGGCCGATCCATTCAGAAGCCTCTTTCAAGCGGCCAATTGGGCGCGGCGACGGTGGTGGCCAAAGGTCCGTTCCGGTCCGACTCCGGGCGTTCGCTGCCCGGTGGGGGAGGCATCCAGCCGGATGAGATTGTGTACCCGGCTCAGGAGTCGCGCCTTCAACTGGTGCTGGATGCCAGCGGAGCGCTGACCAGCTTCGCCGGAGACTACCTGCGGACGCATACAGTCGGAGAGGACGGGCAGGTCACTTCCGCCATGCTCGATGAACTCAAAGTCTTTCTATCTGAGCGTTCGATTCAGCCGTCGGTAGCAGACTGGCTGACGTATCGGGACTGGATCGCCAACCGTCTACAGCAGGAGATCCTGACGTTGAAGTTCGGCGTGGCGCGCGGCGACGAGCTCGAACTGAAGCGCGATGCGGTGATTCAGACGGCTCTCAGGAAGCTGCGCGGCGCGCCCTGAAGTAGTGGACTACTAACGGCGCAACACTCAGGAACACGATTCCGATCACCACTTTTTCGAAGTTGGCGCGGATCACGGGAATCGATCCCAGGTAATAGCCGGCCAGCGTCATCGAGAGCACCCAGCCCAGCCCCCCCACCACGTTGAAGGATAAGAAACGGCTATATTGCATCCGGCCGACGCCCGCCATGAACGGCGCGAAGGTGCGCACGATGGGAACGAACTTCGCATAGATGAGCGTCTTGCCGCCGTGCTTTTCGTAGAAGTGCTGCGTGCGGGCCACGTACTCACGCTTGAAGAGCAGAGAATCCGGCCGTACAAAGATGCGCGGTCCGGTGCGGCTGCCCAGCCAGTATCCGCTCTGATCCCCCAGGATGGAAAAGAAGACCAGCAGGCCGCAGATTTGGACGATGGGCAGTTCGCCCGCTCCGGCCACTACGCCGACGGTGAAAAGGAGGGAATCGCCCGGCAGGAACAACCCCACAAGCAGACCGGATTCGGCAAATACCACGCCCGCCAGAAGCGCATAGCCCCACCATCCGGTGATGACCTGGGACAGCAGTTGAATCAGGCGGTCCGGATCGGTAAGGCTCCGCCAGATATCGAGCAGAAGCTGGACCATGCTTAGACGGTCCGGCTACTTTTGACGAAGGCTGGCAACCAGATTCTGGATTTCTTTCTGATTGACCGTCACTTTGCCCTCGGCGGTCAGTTTCGCCAGGATGCCATCCATCATGAGCGCACTGCGGTCTTGAGCTTTCTTCTGCTTCAGGTTCTGCAGGATGGTGTCGTGTTCCACCGGCAGCGCAGCCGTGTCCGCGGCAGCCTTCTCCGCGACTCGGGCCACTACGTTCCGGCCCTGGATCATCAGAGGACCCAGCACGCCTCCTACAGGCGCACTGAAAGCGTCTTCGAGAGTGGCGGCGGGACCCAGACCGTCGATCGAATCGACGCGTCCGAACATGCTGGAATTGGTCACGTCCAGCTGCATGGCCTTGGCGAGCTTAGTAATGTCTTCGCCCTTCTTTACCTTCTCCGCAACTTCCTTGGCGCGATCATTGGCGATCTGGGTAGCGCGATCATTGGTCATCTTGTCACGGATTTGCGCCTGTACTTCGTTAAACTCCGAGGGCCGGCCGGGAGTGCGGCTGTTTAGAACCGCTACGGCCAGGCGGTTGTTGGGAAGACTCACGACGGGAGACACGTCATTGACCTTCATGGCGGCGAGGGACTGATCGATTTCCGGATTCACGCCTAATCCGGGGATGGCCTCTCCGAGCGCGGCCGAGGGCATGGTGATCACTTCAGCTCCGTACTTCCTGGCGATCTCCGCGACGGATTTGGGAGACTTGGCGAGTTCGGCGTGCATTTGGTCGCCACTGTTTTGCATCTTGTCGCTGACGGATTGGGCCCGCACTTCTTTGGCGAGCTCATCCTTGACTTCTTCGAAGGGCTTGAGCTTGGCGGGCTCCTTTTCCAGGACTTGAATAATGTGATACCCAAACTGGGAGGTGACCACTCCGCTGAGTTCTTTGGGCTTGAGCGTGAAGGCCACGCTGTCGAACTCGGGCACCATCTGATTGCGCACAAACCAGCCCAGATCGCCGCCGTTTTCGGCCGTTCCGTCCTGGGAGTTCTTCTTGGCAAGGTCGGCGAAATCCGCGCCACCCTTGAGCTGCTTCAGCAGATCATCGGCCTTGGCCTTCAAGGTTTTCTTCTCGGCGTCCGACTTTCCCTCGGTTTTGAGCAGGATGTGCCGCCCGTGTACGCGCTCCGGCATGCGGAAATTATCCAGCGCATTGGAGTAGGCGGCGCGAAGCTGTTCGTCCGTCACATTGATGCCGGCCGCGATCTTCTCCTGATCCAGCACCACCACCTGATACCCGAGCTTTTCCGGTTGGGCATAGCTGGCTTTGCTGGATTCGTAGAACTTGCGCAATTCGTCGTCCGAGATCTTCACGCTATCGCGAAACTTCGCCGCGGGAAACGCTACGTACTGGATGCGGACGCGTTCGTACTTCTTGCGGAACTCTTCCTCAATCTCTTTCGGCGTCACCACGATGCTGCCCAGGACGGCACCCTGCAGTTTCCGCAGAATCACCTGGTCATGCGCTTCGTCCACGACATCCTGAAGCGTGATGCCCTGCTGGGCGAGCGCTTGTTCGAACGCGTCTTTCGATGACAGAGTCCCGTTGGGGAAGAACTGCGGATAGTTAGCCACCAGATTCGCGAAAGCCTCGTCGTCGCTGGAGGTCAAGCCGAGCTGGCCGGCTTCATAGAGGGCCGCGCGTTGCGAAATCATGGATTCGACAAACTGCGGCAGGTACACTTCCATCAGATCCGCGGGAATGCGGCCGGCGCTATATTTCTGGAAAAGCTGCTGGGCTTCGAGCGCGGTGATTTTCTTGCCGCCGATATTGGCCAGGACCGGGTTGGTGGTATCCGTGGTTCCCGTGTTGTAGTTCGGGATCAGGTACGTGATCATGGACAGCGCCACCAGGGTGAGCAATCCACCCAGCAAGTATTTCTTGACCTTGTCCGAGCTGCGAAACAGATTAAACATTGTGATATCTCCGGCTGCTGGCGCGAAGTCGGTTGCGCGCGTGAAACCGCTTGATTTTCAAGGGCGAGCTACCTTGTAGTATATCTCAGCACAGG
>Ga0105245_10002117_pt1 | contig 17970 bp, 17 predicted proteins | sample KBSM54metaG_FD_81523 | JGI IMG/M metagenome (GOLD analysis project Ga0105245, IMG submission 81523) | Miscanthus rhizosphere microbial communities from Kellogg Biological Station, Michigan, USA - KBS M5-4 metaG | ecosystem: Host-associated > Plants > Roots > Rhizosphere > Soil | place...
CGATCGTGAGACGGCAGCCGTCTGCTCCAATTTCATCGCCCGCATGGGCGTAGCGAGCGGTTTCGACTCGCGTTTTCTCGTATATCTTCACGCGGCGCTATACAAGTTGCGGATCAACACGAGATCAATCAAGCAGAGTACCGGTATTCAAAACCTCGACAGTGACAGTTACCTACAGGAATCTGGAGCATTTCCGGACCTGTCCGAGCAGCGCGCCATCGCGACATTTCTCGATCGCGAGACGACGAAGATCGATGCCCTAATGGCGAAGAAAGAACGCCTGATTGAGTTGCTCCAGGAGCAGCGTGGCGCGCTTATCACCCGCGCTGTCACCAAGGGTCTCGATCTTAGTGTGGCGATGAAAAATTCCGGTGTCGACTGGATCGGCGACGTTCCGACGCAATGGGGCGTTAGCCGAATAAAGTTTGTGGCTCGGCTTCGCTCCGGTCACACGCCCAGCAGACAACAAACAGAGTATTGGCAGGACTGCACAATCCCGTGGTTCGGACTTGCCGACGTTTGGCAGATACGCGATGGCCGAACTGAGTACGTAACAGAGACGGCCGAGAAGATTAGCGAACTCGGCCTGGCTAACTCCGCCGCCAGGCTATTGCCCGCTGGCACCGTCATGCTTTCTCGGACCGCTTCAGTCGGCTTTTCAGCCATCATGGGGGTGCCGATGGCGACGACGCAGGACTTTGTCAACTGGGTATGTGGTCCACGAGTCAGGCCGGAATACTTGCTTTACGTCTTTCGGGCCATGGGACACGAGTTTAATCGGCTCACAATGGGATCCACCCATCAAACGATCTACATGCCGGATGTAGGTCGCTTCGAGATGCCGTTGCCGCCGGCCAATGAACAAAGGGTGATCGTCAACTTCATCCGGGAGAAGTCGCGTAAGCTGGAATCACTCGTCGATAAGATACAAACGGCCGCTGGTCGATTGGTGGAACAACGAACCGCCCTAATCTCCGCCGCCGTCACCGGCAAGATCGACGTCCGCGAGGAAGTCGCATGACCGTCGAAATCTCCGAGCGGCGGTTCGAAGACGAGATCGAACGCGTACTCGTCGAGTTCGGCCCGGATGCGGACAAGCCCGATGTCCTCCGCGATGCGCCGACGCCCGAACACGCATTCCCGCCCGGTGGATACCGGAGGCGCACGACAAGGGCCTACGACGCCACTCTCTGTCTTCTTCCGGATGATGTGATCGATTTCGTGCTGGCCACGCAGCCGAAGGAGTGGAAGAGGCTCACGGAGCACCACGGAAGTGCGGTCAGAGAGCAGTTTCTGAAACGCCTTTCGACGGAGATCGAACGACGCGGCGCACTCGATGTGTTGCGCAACGGGATGAAGGATTCGGGCTGCAAATTCCGGCTGGCCTACTTTCGTCCGGCGAGCGGTCTCAATCAGGAGACGAAAAGGCTGCACGCGGCGAATCTCTTCTCTGTCGTGCGTCAGCTCTACTACCGGCCGGGGGCTCCCGGATCGAAGGATGGCCCGAGTATCGATCTCGTCCTTTTCCTCAACGGCATCCCGATCTTCACGGCGGAGCTCAAGAACCCCCTCAACGCGCAGGATGTCGAGGATGCGATTCATCAGTACAAACAGCGTGAGATTCGCGAGCCGCTTTTCGCGTACGGTCGCTGCCTGGCGCATTTCGCGGTCGATCCGCAGCTGGTCTACGTCACCACGCATCTGCAGGGAGCGAGCACCCGATTCCTCCCCTTCAATCAGGGAAAGTTCGGCGGCGCAGGCAACCCGCCCGTGCCGCCGACGCGCATCGGTTATGCGACGAGCTACCTCTGGGAAGAAACGTGGGCGCGCGACAGCGTGCTCGATCTGATTCGCCAGTTCATTCATGAGATCGAGGAAGAGGACCAGAAAGGGAAGAAGACCGGCAAGCGATTTCTCATCTTTCCGCGCTATCAACAGCTCGATGCCGTGCGCATGCTCGTCCACGACTCCCGCGACCGAGGTGCCGGGCATCGTTATCTCATCCAGCATTCCGCCGGGAGCGGCAAGAGCTTCACCATCGGATGGCTCGCCCATCACCTCTCGACGTTGCACGATGCGGGCGATACGCGCGTATTCGACTCGATCATCGTGATTACCGACCGCCGGATCCTCGACCGCCAGCTACAGACGACGATGCGGCAGCTGGAACAGACCCTCGGCGTGGTCGAGAACATCGACAAGACCTCTCGCCAGCTCAAAGAAGCGCTCGAATCAGGCAAAACCATCATTGTCACGACGCTGCAGAAGTTTCCAGTGATCGCGAAAGAGATTGCCAATTTGCCCGGGAAGCGCTTCGCGGTGATCGTCGACGAAGCGCATTCATCGCAATCAGGCGAGAAGAGCACGCAGCCGATGAAGGACGTGTTGCGCGCGAGGAGTCTCGAGGAGGCCGAAGCAGACGACGACGCCGAGCCCGATGACGAAGACCGGATGAACGAGATCGCTGAGTCGCACCGATGGCCGAAGAACACGAGCCTTTTCGCCTTCACCGCGACGCCAAAAGCGAAGACACTGGAGCTGTTCGGACGGAAACGTCACGACGGACAGTTCGAGCCGCATCACAAATACAGCATGCGCCAGGCGATCGAGGAGGGATTCATCCTCGACGTCCTTGCGAACTACACGACCTACACCGCGTATTGGCGGCTGCTGAAGAAGATCGAAGGTGATCCTCGCTATGACAAGAAAAAAGCGAAATACCTGCTCAAGTCATTCGTCGAGTTGAGTCCGCACGCGATCAGGGAAAAAGCGCGGATCATGGTCGAACACTTCGCGGCGCAGGTACAGAATGAGATCAGCGGCCGCGCCAAAGCAATGATCGTCACCCGATCGCGGCTCCATGCCGTTCGATACAGGCTCGCCATCGATACCTATATCGCCGAAAACAAGTATCCGTTCAAAACACTGGTCGCTTTTTCGGGCACAGTGGAAGACGGCGGAGAGTCATACACCGAAGCGAATATGAACGGCTTTCCGGAAACGCAGACGGCGAAAGTGTTCGAGCGGCCCGAAATCCGATTTCTGATCGTTGCGAACAAGTTTCAGACCGGGTTCGACCAGCCGATGCTGCACACGATGTACGTGGACAAGAAGATCGGCGACGTCAACGCCGTGCAGACCCTGTCGCGCCTGAACCGCACGCATCCTCCCGACAAGAAGGGAACGATGGTGCTCGACTTCGCAAACGAGGCTGAGCACATCAAGAAGGCGTTCGATCCATATTACGAAACGACGCTCCTCTCGGAGGGTACAGATCCGAACCTGCTCTACGAGGTTCAGGGTAGGCTGGCGGCGTTTCCCGTCTACACGCAGTCTGACGTCGACGCCTTCGCCAGGGTGTACTTTGACCCGAAAGCGGCTCAGGACCGTATCTACGGCGTGCTTGCGCCGGTAGTGGAGCGATTTTCGGCGTTGCACGACGATAGCGAGAAGAACGATTTTCGCGCGCAGCTGTCCGATTATGTCCGGCTGTACTCATTCCTCTCGCAGATTCTGACGTTCGCGGATGCCGATCTCGAGAAGCTGTACGCCTTCGCGCGAAATCTGCGCCGCCTCCTACCGATCGACCGGGAGTCACTTCCGCGAGAAGTGCAGCAGAACATCGACATGGAGTCGTATCGCCTTCAGCAGACGGCGAGTGGGAAGATCACGCTCGACCGACGCCCGGGCGTTCTCGACCCGATCAGCTCAAAGGGGCATCAGGGCGCTACGCCGGAGGACCTGGCAGCGCTGTCACGAATCATCGCCGAACTGAATGAGCGTTTCGGCCTGAGCCTCGGTCCTGAGCATCGAGTCACTCTCGAGCAGATGATGGATCGTCTCGACGCCGATGCAGGCCTCGATGCCAGCGCTCGTGTCAACACGCGCGAGAACGTGCGCCTGACGTTCGATCAAAAGGTTGAGCATGTGATCCAGGACATCGTCGATTCGAATTTCGATCTCTACAAGCGCATCACGGACGATCTCGCGTTCGGCGAAGCGATCAAGAACCTGCTATTCGATCAATATCTGCGCGCTCATCGCGATGCCGAAGAGCTGATCAAACGTGGTGAATCGAAGACTCTGGAGTTCAAGTCGACGCTTCGGTGGAGTTTGAAAGAAGACAGACAGGATGATCGGGCCATAACCCATGCCGTTTTGAAAACGATCGCGGCATTTCTGAACACGGAGGGCGGTGATCTTCTCATCGGTGTCGCCGACGATCGAACCATCGTCGGTGTCGAAAGGGACGGGCTAGGGACCGATGACAAGTTCATGTTGCATCTCGCGCAGGTCGTCCGAAACGGCCTTGGCGACCGTGCCGGAACGTGTATTGATCCGAAGATGCAGATCGTCGATGGAAAAACGATCTGCGTCGTGAGCTGTCAGCGAAGTCCGGAGCCGGTATACCTGAAGTGGAGATCGATCGAGGCGTCGGCGAGTGGAGACTTTTTCGTGCGGAGCGGTCCCGGAACCGTGAAGCTCGCGCCGCAGAGCGCGTTGGAGTATGTGCGAACTCGCTTCCCGGGAACGGGCGACTAAATAATTGTGAGTTCGATAGCACCTGTCGGTGCTACTCGCTGGCGAGCGATCATAGGAACTTGACGGTGCACAAGGGCGACTCGTTTTCGGCCGATGCGGGTCTGGCCATTGCATCGAGCTACCGCCGGAGGTCGAATGATGTCGACACGCGAATACTTCTCGAAGACGTTCACCAGAGAGTGGCCGGTGTTCGTCAAAGTGCTCCGGGCGCTCCCGGCGGACAAGCTCGATTACAAGCCGCATGAAAAGTCGAGCGCGGCGGGCGACATCGCCTGGTTCCTGGCCAACGAGCTTGGCTGCCTGAACGCCGCGATCGCGAGCGGCCGCAGCGACTTTCCCGAGGCGCCGCGGCCGGCGACGCTCGACGCCATCGTCTCCGCCTACGAGAAAGAGGCCCGCGATCTCGAGCAGCACGTTTCCGCGGCCGACGACGCGAAGTGGCAATCGAAGGCCGGCATGTACTTCCGGGACAAGCTGATCACGGAAATGGTCATCGAAGACCTCTTCTGGAATTTCCTCCACGACGCCATTCATCACCGCGGGCAGCTCAGCGCGTATCTCCGTCCGATGGGGGGAAAGGTGCCGGCGATCTACGGGCCGTCGGGCGACGAGAAGGGCTCGCTGTAGGAATGCGCCGTTGTTGTCAGAGGTGAATGAGCACACGTTCCGTCACCCAGCTGATCCACGCCACGCCCCAGCTCGAAGGAGAGGGGATGATCGTCACCCGGCCGTTCCCCACCGCGCGTCTCGATCACCTCGATCCGTTTCTTCTCCTCGACCGGATGGGACCTGTGACCCATGGTCCGGGCGAGGCGAAAGGCGCGCCTGATCATCCGCACCGCGGGTTCGAGACCGTCACCTATGTTCTGGAAGGGGCGATCGAGCACGAAGACTCGCAGGGCAATCACGGCCGCATCGGTTCCGGCGACGTGCAATGGATGACCGCCGGCTCCGGCGTCATTCACTCCGAGATGCCATCGGAAGAGATCCGCCGCAACGGCGGACGGCTGCACGGATTTCAGCTCTGGGTCAACCTTCCGCGCCGCGACAAGATGATGCAGCCGCGTTACCAGGAGCTCCGCGCGAGCGAGATTCCGGTCGCCACGAGCGCGGATGGGAAGACGACAGTGAAGGTCATCGCCGGCCGGTCGCTCGACACGACGGCGACGATCGACACGCGCACGCCGATCATGTATCTCCACGCCCGACTCGCCGCCGGCGCGCGGTTCATGCAGGCCGTTCCGGAGACGTACAACGCGTTCGCGTTCGTCCTCGGCGGAGAGGCGACGTTCGGCGATCGGGCGGCGCGGGAGAACGACATGGTCATCTTCGGCCGCGACGGCGACGAAGTGGAGATCACGACGGAGAGCGGAGCCGAGCTGCTGATCATCGGCGGCGTTCCGCTCCATGAACCGGTGGCGCGCTATGGCCCGTTCGTGATGAACACCGCCGGCGAGATCCGGCAGGCGATGATCGACTATCAGAGCGGCCGCTTCGGCGAGATCGGCTGAGCGGCGCCGGGCTACACTTAGCCATGAACAGAGCGGCGATCCTGCAGCTACTCTCGGAGCGTCTGCCCGAAGTGCGGGCGAGATACGGAGTCGGCCGCCTCGCGCTGTTCGGGTCGGCCGCGCGGGACGAGCTCCGTCCCGAAAGCGATGTCGACGTCCTCGTCGAGTTCGAGGGCCGGACGACGTTCGATCACTTCTTCGATCTGCGCGACTACCTCGAACAACTTCTCGGACGACGCGTCGATCTCGTCACGAACCAGGGACTCAAGCCGAGAGCGCGGCGACACGTGGAGAAGGATCTGGTTCGTGTCGCGTAGCTGGCTTCTGTATCTCGACGACATGATCGAGAGTGCGGAGAAGATCGGTCGTTTCGTGGCGGGACGAACGTTCTCCACCTTCTCTTCCGATGAAGCATGTTTCGACGCCGTGCTGTTCAACCTTCAGATCATCGGAGAGGCGATCAAGCGGTTCCCGGAAGGAGCGCGCGCGGCGATGCCGGACGCCATCAGTTCAGGGCCGGCGAAGCTGCGCGATCTGATCGCCCACCATTACTTCGCCCTCGATGCGGAGATCATCTGGGAGGTCGCGACGAAGCACGTACCGGCCCTCCTGGCCGAAGCGCGAGCCGTCCGGGATCGGGCTGACGCTGAGGGCGAGGACGTGAACCTTTCCGGCTGAAGTGATTGCCGCCACCCCTCATCACGCAATACTGTGAGCGCCTGGAGGATTCCGATGAAAAACGAATTCGAACTGTTCATGGAGATCTGGGAACGCGAGGCGGCCAAGACGCGGAAGCTGTTCGACGCGCTGCCGGTCGATGGATACGACTTCCGTCCCGATCCGGACGGGCGGTCGATCGGCGAGATGGCGTGGCACATCCCTGAAGCCGAGGCGTACGGCACGTTCGGCATCGAGCGGGGCGGGCTTTCGGCGCCGAGCGAGAAGCCGCCGGGGATCGAGCGGCCGAAGAGCATTCAGGAGCTGGGCGCCGGCTACGCGCGCGTCCACGGCGAGGCGGTGGCGCGCGTGCAGAAGCTGCAGGCCGACGATCTCGATCGGCCGATCTCCTTCTTCGGCGGCGCGCCGAGCTCCGTCCGCGACGTGCTGTGGGACTTCGTCCTCCTGCACGGCATCCACCACCGCGGCCAGCTCGGATTGCTGGCCCGGCAGTACGGCGGACAACCGACGGGAGTCTACGGACCGACGCGCGAGGTCATGCCGCTGCGCAAGCCGACGGCGTGATCCGATCGCCCGCCTCGTGGAGATCCACAAAGCCGACGCGATGACCCGCCTCTCGTTCCTCGATCGCTACCTCACGCTCTGGATCTTCCTGGCCATGGCCCTCGGCGTCGCCCTCGGCTACGCCGTGCCGCAGTTCAACGCGGCAATCAACGCCTGGAACGCCGGCACGGTCAGCATGCCGCTCGCGGTCGGCCTCATCCTGATGATGTATCCGCCGCTGGCGAAGGTGCGCTACGAGGAGCTGCACCGCGTCTTCGAAAACAGGAAAGTGCTGGCGCTCTCGCTGCTGCAGAACTGGGTGGTCGGACCGCTGCTGATGTTCGCGCTGGCGGTGATCTTCCTGCGCGGCTATCCCCAGTACATGATCGGCCTGATCCTGATCGGCCTGGCGCGCTGCATCGCCATGGTCATCGTCTGGAACGATCTGGCGAAAGGGAGCGCGGAGTACTGCGCCGGGCTGGTGGCGTTCAACTCGATCTTCCAGGTGCTCTTCTTCAGCGCGTACGCCTGGTTCTTCATCACCGTGCTGCCGGCGCTGATCGGCCTGCGCGGCGCGGTGGTGCACATCACGATCCTCGAGATCGCGAAGAGCGTCGCGCTCTACCTCGGCGTCCCGTTCCTCGCCGGCTTCCTGACGCGCTTCATTCTCGGGAGGATCAAGGGCCTGGAGTGGTATCACCGCGTCTTCGTTCCACGCATCAGTCCGATCACGCTCGTCGCGCTGCTCTTCACGATCGTGGTGATGTTCAGCCTCAAGGGCGACGCCATCGTGAAGCTGCCGTTCGACGTGCTGCGGATCGCCGTGCCGCTGCTCATCTACTTCGTCGTGATGTTCCTGGTCAGCTTCTGGATGAGCCGCAAGGTGGGAGCGAGCGAGGCGCAGACGGTGACGCTCTCGTTCACCGCGGCCTCGAACAACTTCGAACTGGCGATCGCCGTCGCCGTCGCCACGTTCGGCATCGGTCACGGCGCGGCGTTCGCCGCGGTCATCGGGCCGCTCGTCGAAGTGCCGGTGCTCGTAGCGCTGGTGCGCGTCGCGCTGTGGTTGAAAAATAACTAGATCCGGCTGGATTCATTTGCGGTTGCGAAATCGAGGAACATCACCACGATGCGATTCAGCTCGGAGATCTCGTCATCGCGGAGATAGTTCTTCGCGACCGTGACGTCGCCCTTCCGCACGATGTCGCTCTTCCACGTGGTGAGACCCATGTTCGTGCGCGTGGCGTCGGCGCGCTCGGCGATCAACTCGGGCGCCGTCTTGCCGGTGACCGCAAAGTGAAGCTTGTTCTGCGTCGTCTGAAAGAAGAGCTGTGCGTCTTCGTCCTTCGGGTCGTAGTCAGTGGCGAGTGCCAGGATCTCGCGAACGCGCAGGTACATGCGGCGCTCGCTGGCGCGGATGTCCCGGATGCGCTCGAGTAACTCGTCGAAGTAGTCGGGCACGCCCGGACCGGGCGGGTTTTTCAGCCGCTCATCGTCGAGGACGAAGCCTTTGATGAGGTACTCCTGCAGGCGGGCCGTCGCCCATTGACGGAACTGCGTGCCGCGAGGGGAGCGGACGCGGTAGGCGACGGCGAGGATGGCTTCCAGGTTGTAGTGCTTGAGGTTGCGACGAACCTGGCGCTTGCCTTCCTGTCGAACTTGTAAGTAATCCTTACAAGTTGACTCCTCGTCGAGCTCGCCCTCCTGATAGATCGCCGCGAGGTGCAGGGTGATGTTCTGCGGGCTCGTTTGAAACAGGTCGGCGATCCCCGCCTGGGTCAGCCAGACGGTCCGATCATCGAATCGTACCGCGACGCGCGTCCCGCCATCCTCCGTCCGATAGAGGACGACGTCGCTTCCTGGCGCCGGCGGAAGTTTCCCTTCGCTCACGCCCCAGAGACTATCAGGCAACCGAAAGCACAGACAGGAGTGTCAGTGCTACACGCTCCCGTGCTCGTCGAGCCACGCGAGGATCCCGCTGATGCTCCCCGTGGCGAGCGCGATGCAGCTATCCGCGGCGCCGTAATACACGTTCAGCGTGTCGCCGTCGCGGCCGATAGTGTAGCCGCAGGGGAACGTGACGTTGGCGACGTCGCCCTTTGTCTCGTAAAGGGCTTCGGGGCCGAAGATCCATTCGTCGCCGCGCAGGAGGAGGCGCTCGGGTTGCTCGAGGTCGAAGAGGGCGACGCCGACGCGGTAGAGGCTTCCGGCGGCGTTTGAACGGACGCCGTGGTAGAGCATGAGCCAGCCGCGGTCGGTCTCGATCAGTGGTGGCGAGAGGCCGACTTTGTTCGCATCCCACCAGCCGCCGCGGCGCGCCTGCAGCATCATGCGGTGGCCGCCCCAGCTGCGCAGGTCGGGCGAGTACGAGATCCAGACGTGCGCCCCGGAATCGGCGATGGGACGGTGCACGAGGGCGAACTTGCCGTCGATGCGGCGCGGCAGCAGCGCGGCATCCTTGTCGTCCGGCTGCATGACCAGGCCGCAGCGCTCGAACTTCACGAAATCTTCGGTCAGCGCGATGGAGACGCCCGGTCCGCCCTTCCCGAATGCCGTATAGGCGACCGCATACCGGCCAAGCTCCGGCACGAACGTGATGCGCGGGTCTTCGATCCCCCACAACTCTTCGGGATGATTTTCGACGTCGCTCCGCAGCGTCGGCTGCGGATCGATCGTCCAGCCGCGGACGCCGTCGGGCGATCGCGCGGCGCAGAGGTGCGAGAGTCCGCGGCGGTCCTCCACGCGGCAAAGCAGGAGCGTGGTGCCGTCGGGAAGAAGCGTCGCTCCGGCGTTGAAGACGGTGTGCACGGGATACGGCCAGTCGGCCGCCGTCAGGATCGGATTGCTGTTGCTGCGGACGAGAAGTGTGGCGTACTGCTGACCGGTCGTCATTGCACCGATTCACTCACCGCCATCACCGGCTCGAACGGCGCGGCGACCGGAATCTGCATGGCGTTCCAGCGCACTTCGTCCGCGCGCATGTCCATCAGCGCGAGGAGGAACGAGAGCGTCGATTCGGCCCCCTCGTTTTCATTCAGCCGGTCGGCGTGCAGCGCGTCGCGGCAGCCGCCGGAGAGCGGGTCGTACAGCGCCTGCTGCAATTGATTCTGTCCGAGGAACCAGGTGAACGCGCGGCGTGCGTGCTCGGCCCAGCGATGGTCTCCCGTCGAACGGAACGCATGCATGCACGCCGACACGGTGGCGCACGCGTCGACCGGTTGCTGATCGAACGTCGCCGCGACCATGCCGCGCTCGAAGAAGCCTCTCGTTCCGATCGGAGCGAAATAGCCCTCGGCCGTTTTCTGGATCGTCATCAACCATTCGAGCGAGCGGACGCCGGTGGCGATCATCGACGCGTCGCCGGTCCACGACCCGGTGGCGATCAGCGCCTGCGGAAGCCGCGCGTTGCAGTACGTGACGCGCGTCTCGCACCACGGCCAGTCGGGTTGATCGGTGCGGCGGAAGAGACCGAGGAGCCGCTCGCCGATCGCGCGGCCGGCGGCCTGCACGCTTCGGTCGCCTTCGAATGCGCGGAGATATTGCTCGATACCGAGGAGAGCGAAGGCCCAGGCGCGCGGACTGCTGAAGCCCGACACCGCGGGGAGCGCCGCATGAAACAGCTCGCCCGAAAGGGTGAGCCGTCCCGGATCGGCGGAACATCCGACGACGGTGCCGAGGGCCCACAGCGCACGGCCGTGGCTATCCTCGGAACCCTGCTCTTCCTGCCAGATCCGCGGATACGACATGAAATTTCTGAAGCGTCCCGTCTTCGCGTTGAAGGCGTGACTGACGAACGCCAGGTAGCGCGAGGCGAGCGTGCGCACGATGCGCGGATCGTCCGAGCCGACGTCCTCGAGGAGCGTCATCAGCAGCAGCGCGCGCGCGTTGTCGTCGAGGCAGTAGCCTTCGTCGTAGCGCGGCACGTTGAACATCGCGTGCTGCAGCATGCCGGTGTCGTCGGTCATCATCTCGACGTGGTCGAGATTGACCAGCGGCAGGTCGGCCGGGCGCGTGGCGAGCGTGCTGGCGCGGAACGCGGTGCGCAGCCGCTGCGAATGTTCGATGCTGGCGCGCTCGAAGCTGCGGAGGTACGAATGGGCGACCGCCGGCCAGAGCATGGTGCGGCCGTGGGCGGCGGCGCGCTCGCGCAGGCCGCGGCGTTTCTCCGGGTCGTCGAGCAGGCCGACGATCTCGGTGGCGATGGCCGATGAATCCTTCCCCGGCACGAGGATCCCGCGGCCGTCGGCGAGCAACTCCTGCGCGTAGCGATACGGCGTGGATATGGTGGCCTTCCCCGCGCCAACGGCGTAGGCCAGAGTCCCGGAGGTGATCTGTTCCGGATTGAGGTACGGCGTGATGTAGATGTCGGTTGCGGCGAGGAACTCGGAGAGCTCCGACTGGCTGACGAAGCGGTTGTGAAAGATCACATTGCCGTCGACGCCGAGGCGTTTCGCGCGGTCCTCGAGCATCAGGCGGTACGTCTCGCCCTGGCGCTCGATGATGTGCGGATGCGTCGCCCCGAGCACGATGTAGACCGTGTCGGGGTGGTGGGAGAGGATGGTGGGGAGGGCATCGATCATGTACTCGATGCCTTTGTCCGGCGAGAGGAGGCCGAAGGTGAGAATCAGCGGCCGCCCTTCCACGCCGAGGCGGTTCTTGCTGCCGGCGTAGGGGACGGAGGGGATGCCGTGAGGAATGACGTCGATCTTTTCCTCCGGAACGCCGTGCACTTCGCGGAGCAGGTCGCCGGCGCCGGCGGTCATGACCACCAGGCGGTCGGAGAGCGCCGTGATCTCGTCCATCACGCGGCGCTGGTGCAGGTTCGGCGCGCTGAGGATCGTGTGCAGCGTGGTCACGATCGGCATGCGCAGCTCGCGCAGGAGCGGGAGGAGGTGACTGCCGGCCTTGCCGCCGAAGATCCCGTACTCGTGCTGGAGCGAGATCACGTCGACGGCGTTCACGTTCAGGAAATCGGCGGCGCGGGTGTAGGCGCCGGCGTCGCTGTCGGGGAGCTCGAAACGGACGCGGGGCGGGTAGGCGTACTGATGGTTCCCGTCGTTCATCGCCAGTACGAAGCAGTCGAGGTCGGGACCGATCGTGGCGATGGCCTCGCTCAGGTCGGTGGTGAAGGTGGCGATGCCGCAGTGGCGCGGCAGGTAATTGCCGAGCATCGCGACGCGGCGGATGCGTTTTTCATCGGCCACGGATCAACAACGCTCCTTCACGATTCCGGCGGCCTGTTGCTCCAGGCTCTCGCAGCAGGTGACCCAGACCGAATCGAACCAGCCGTTCTCGCGGCCGTGAATGCTGACGGCGATGACCTGCTGGCCATGTTCGGCGCAGCGAAGGCGCGCCGCGAGCTCGAGCCGGTCGCGCAGCCGTTCGCGCAGTCTCAGTTCCCGGTCGGCGATGGTGATCTGCATCGGGTATTGCCGGGTGGCGGTCATGTGGCGCTCACCGCCTGCGGCTGCGGCTGTTCCGGTTCGGCCGCCACCGGGCCGCGCCGCGGCGGCAGCATCATGTGCCAGCGCGGCACCAGGTCATTGGGGATGACGAACTCGAACGTCTGGCTGTTGGAGCGGAGGCGCAGGACCTTGCCGTTCGGCGGCACGGAGCCGGTGGCCAGCTCGGTGTCGTATTCGATCTCGCGCACCCACTGCAGGTCGATGGAGGCGCGCATGTCGGCGTTCTCATAGAAGATCGTCGATTGCGTCACGGCCAGCGCCACGTCCATGTGCCGGTTTCCGTCGACGAATTCTCCACGGCAGACCAGTCGCGACGACGTGCGACGCTCTTCATTGAGCGCTGCTATGTGATCGGTTCCAAAGCGGCGGTAGAGATTCCATCCGAGAAATCCGACGACAGCCAGAGCCAGAATTGATAGCCATGCAAACATGCGGTCGCTCCTTCCTGCGAAGGGGAGGGCGGTCGCGGTGACCGCCCTCCCGCGGTTTGGGGTTCGATCAGTGCTTCGGGGCGTCGAGCTGCTCTTTGCGTGGCTTGGCCTCGTTGACTTTCAATGCCTGTCCGTTCACTTCGCGGCCGTCGAGACCGGTGATGGCGGCCTGGCCTTCCGCGGCGGTGCTGTACTCGATGAAGCCGAAGCCCTTCGACTCACCGCTCGACTTCTCGGTGGCCACGTTGGCGGAGACGAGCGTGCCGAACGGGACGGCGAGGTCATTGAGCTCGGCGCTGGTGACTTTTTTGGAGAGATTTCCTACGTAAACCTTCATTTGTAGACTCCTGGCCGCGTGGCGGCCGTGCTCTCGCGTGAGCGGAGGCATCGCCTGTGGACGCTGCGCGAGAGATTGGGGAAAAGCTAAGAGGGGTGAGTCCAGAGTTTCTGACTTAGTTCAGAAGGACTGAAGGATCGAGGAAGGTTCCGCGACGTACTCCCACCATACGCGCATTCACTGAGTTTGGCAACGCGGAGGGGGATTATTGACGATTTGGCAAGAACCCGGAGGGTGCTGGAGTGCTGAGTGCTGAGTGCTGGGGGACACGGCCCAGCACTCAGCACTTAGCACTTAGCACTCAGCACTAAGAAGGGTTACCGCCGGGTGGCGAACTGGATCTGGCTGTCGTTTGTGCGGTTGTCGGTTGTGGAGCCGTAGACGAAGGCGTTGCCCGAAGTGAGGAAAATCCGCATATAGCCGCCGGCCGGCAGCGGTGTGTTGTTGAAGAACTGCTGCGCCGTCGTCTGTTCGAAGAAATCGGGGCCGTATGTCTTCGTCACCGGCGAGCCGACGCCGAAGCCGTGCTCATCATTGACCGACACGACGAACGTCGCTCCCGCCGACAATGAGCGGACGCCGACGTTCATCCGGAAATTGGCGGGATCGGACGGAATCGCCAGCAGCACGAGCTCCTCGCGCTGCAATGCCGCTTCGGGCGGCAGGACGTCTTCCGTGAATCCCGAAGTGCCGGCGGCTCCGGCGTCGTTGTAGACGCGGACGGAGATCACCGGCGCCGCGGAGGTCGTGCTCATGACGTCGAGGCTTCCGACGCCGCTCTGTCCCATCTGGGCGATCACGTCGTCGTAATAAATCGTGTCGAATCCATTGAGGTTGTAGGCGAGCGAAGGATCGCCGGCGGCGGCGCTTCTGCCGGCCGGATGGAAGACGAGATTTCCCTTGATGGGGAAGGCGCTGATGTTCGCCAGTTGCGCCGAGGTCTTGAAATTCGAGCCGAATCCGCCGCGCGCCGAGCCGGCCACGGTGATGACGTTCGAAAGGACCGAGACCGCGGCGCTGGCCCGGGCTCCGAACTCGAAGTTGCGGCGGAGATCTCCCGACGTGAAGCTGCCGGTGGCGAGGTCGGACGAAAACTGAAAGATCATCGACTCCGCCTGCGACGAGGCGACGGCCATGCCGCCGCACGGATCGCCGCGCGTCTGCACGACGGCGAGATAGTCGCCGGCCAGCATCGGCACCGCGGGGCTCAGGGTCACGGTATTGAAGCCGTTGACCATGTCGAACGGGCCGCGCTCGGCGACGACGAAGAGATTGCCGAACGGACTCGGCGTGGGGCGGATGAGTTTCAGTTTCATCGCCGCGGTGCAGCCGGCGGCAGGGGCCTGCGTCCAGCGGACGGTCGCCGTGGTCAGCAGGCCGTCGGTTCTCGCCGGATGGGAGAAGTCGACGCTCGTGAACGGCGCTCCCGCCGCGGCGACGAATGCCACGCCCGCGCGCGGCGAGAGCGATCCGACGTCCTGAGCGGACGCCGTGAGGCATAGAGACACGGCGAGCGTGAGAACGACGATCGTTGTTCTCATCCCCTATCTCCTGATCGCGAACGCTGCGGCGGCGGCGAGCAACACGGCCAGAATCGCGAGCGAGCGCGGATCGAGCGTCGGGATGTTCGCGCCCGCGCCGACGACCGACAGTGTGTATGGCTGAGAGCCGATGCAGCCGTTCGTGTCGGTCGCCCGGATAGTGAAGTTGAAGAGGCCACCCTGCAGCGGCGTGCCGCTGATGAGTCCCGTGGCCGGATTGAGAGTCAGGCCCGCCGGCAACGCTCCGCTGGAGACCGTGTACGCGTACGGCGCGCTCCCGCCCGAAGCGGTCACCGATTGCGAGTAGAAGACCTGGGCCGTCGCCGCCGGCAGGGTCATCGGGCTGAGCGTGATGGCGGGACAGCCGGTGCTGGCGATGGTGATGGTGTAGAGACGGCTGCCCGAACAGCCGGTCGCGTCGGTCGCCGTGATCGTGAACGTGAACGTCCCCGCGGCGGTCGGTGTGCCGGTGATCGCGCCGGTGGAGCTGTTGAGGGTCAGGCCGGTCGGCAGTGCGCCGCTCGAGACGGCGAACGCGTAGGGAGGCGTCCCACCGGACGCGGAGACGATCTGGTTGTAGCCCGTGCCGACCGTACCGTTCGGCAGAGTCGCCGGATTCACGGTGATGATCGGACAGAGTTGTACGCCGCAGGTATTGACGTTGTTGGTGTCGAGCGTGACCGCGCCGTTGCGGGCCAGCGTCCTGCCGTTGGTATTCGCGCTCGTGGTGAGCGTGATGCTGGTGAGCGCCAGGATGTCGCCGGTGAACGACGTGCCGGTTCCGAGCGTGGCCGAGCTTCCGACCTGCCAATAGGCCTTATTGCAGCTGTTGCCGCCGTTGTTGATGATCGCGACCGAGGAGCCGCTGGCGGTAGTGAGCGTGCTGCCGATCTTGAAGAGGAAGAGCGCGTTCGGATTGCCGAGGGCGTCGAGGGTCAGCGCCCCGGTCAACTGGGCGGACGTCGAGAAGCAATAGACGCCCGGCGTCAGCGTCAGCCCGCCGAGGTTCTGGCCGGTCAGATCGACGGTACACGGCGTGGAGGCGATGTTGTTGTACGCGGTGGTGAGATCGTTCTGCGCCTGCGTCGCCACGGCGTCGTTGCTGTGGATCGCTCCTCCCACGACGACGCCCGGCGGGAAGCCGGTGACCGAGCTGCCGGGACTGACTCCGACGTTGCCGTTGACGGTGGTGGCGCCGGTGTTGGTGACGGCGGAGCCGCCGAGGACGCCGAAATTCTGCGCTGTTCCGAGGGAGATCTGGGCCGAAAGAGGACTCGCGGCGATGAGCAGCAATACGACAGCAATCAGCAGGCGTGAGGCGGTCCTGGCAGGCATTGGGGAGCTCCATTTCGTCAGACTGTGATGGCACGTCACATGACGGGGGGAAGGATCGGGCGTCCGCTTCGCGGCGGTGACTCGATGATTTCACTTCATGTCGGATTTGGCAAGAAATCCCGATTTCTTTCCCGATTGAGTGGCGGAAAAATTACGCGGCGAGCGGGGTGGGAACGCCGGCGAAATCGAGCGAGGCGTTGATGGCCGTCAGCAGGATGTCGAGATCGAACGGTTTTCCGACCACGTCGGAGACCCCTTTGCCTGCGACGTCGACCAGCGCCTGTCCGCGGTTCATGGCCGTGAGGATGATCACCGGAATGTCGCGCAGCGACGGATCGGCGGCCCGCACGCGAAGAACTTCCCATCCCGAGACGTCGGGCATCGTGAGGTCCATGACCACGACGTCGGGATGGCCGGCGCGCATTTCGGCCAGCGCTTCGCGGCCGTTGCGCGCCTGCCGCAACTGAAAGCCGCTGCGCCGCAGAAAGGTCATGAGAAGGAGGCGGATGCTGGCGTCGTCATCGACGATCAGCACGCTCCGGGGCGTTGGAGTCATTGTGGAAATCCGTCCGGCGGCAGGGACGACATGACGATCCACTTCTTCTGCAGCGGGATCCGATCGGTGTCCGCGGGCCAGAGCTTGAGCGGAAGATAGAAATATCCCTCGCCGGAGGCGCGCCCCTTTCGCATCAGGGCGGTCAGGCTGTTGCAGCAGTGCTCGCTGCGGCGCACTTCATCGCGCTCGAAATGCACGCCGGTGCGCTCTGCGAAACCTTCATAGACACGTATCTCGTCAAACGATTGCGTTGGAACCATGAACAGTGGGACTGCAAGATCGCGGCCGTGTTTCGTCCGTCATCCCGAGCGTGAGTCGAGGGACCCGGGCGGGGGGTGGCGCGTGGCATGGGGCACGTGCACCGTGCCGCCCGCCCACCCAGGTCCCTCGACTCCGCTCGGGATGACGCGGGCGACGGGGGGTCACTTTGGCGTGTAGACCACGGCCCGCGAGCTGACGATGCTCTTGCCGATGGCCGTGGCGCGATCCTCCTCTTCATTGTGCGCGGCGTAGAGGCGGTCGCCGGCCACCGCGACTTCCCAACGCTCTTTCCTCACATTTCCCGCTTTCACCAGGAGGAATGACGCCGAATAGCTGGAGTCGCGCTCGACGACGACCGGCGTGCCGTTGCCGTCGAGCCAGACGCGGACCTCGATCTTCGGTTCGTTGACGAAGCGGCTGCTCGTGCCGGCCAGCGTCGATTTCACCTTGAAACGGAGCAGCGTCGCGCTCTTGCCGGCGTACGTGGATGGCGTCTGCGCGATGAGCGTCGCGCCATTGAGATCGTTGAGCAGCATCGCCCCGACGTCGAGGGCGTCGATGACGTCGAAGATGGTCAGCGCCACCAGCGCCGTGCGCGTCGGCGTGAGCGTGTCGGGGTTGCGCTTCTTGTTCTCCGCTTCCGCTTCCGCCATCCCCAGCGCCGCCGGCGGCACGCGGATCTGCAGTCCGTGCGATCCGTGCTCCGCTTCGAAATTCGTCGAGCCGGTCCGCCCTCCCGCCATCCCCTGCGAATCGCCTTTGACCTGCAG
>Ga0105245_10002118_pt1 | contig 17969 bp, 15 predicted proteins | sample KBSM54metaG_FD_81523 | JGI IMG/M metagenome (GOLD analysis project Ga0105245, IMG submission 81523) | Miscanthus rhizosphere microbial communities from Kellogg Biological Station, Michigan, USA - KBS M5-4 metaG | ecosystem: Host-associated > Plants > Roots > Rhizosphere > Soil | place...
GGAATCCGCGAGTCTGCTGAAAGCCGTATTCGCTGAACCAGGGCAGGCCGTACACCTCGCCGGCGCTGCCCGATTGCCTGATGTACGGCGGCACCAGGCTGAAGGCCGACCTCATGGCTTCGGCGTCGCGCACGAGGACCAGGCCGGCTTCGACCGGAACGAAGAGCCACTTGTGCGGATCGAGCGCGACGCTGTCGGCCTCCGCGATCGGGCGAAGGGCGCCGGCATACTCAGCGGACAGAATCGCCGGTCCGCCGTACGCCGCGTCCACGTGCATCCAGACCTGGTGGCGGCGGCACACGGCCGCAATCGCCGACAGATCGTCGATCGCTCCGGTGTTGGTCGAACCTCCCGTGGCGACGACGGCGATCGGACGCACGTGTTGTGCGAGGTCGGCTTCGATGGCCGCCTCCAGCGCATCGACGTTCATCCGATAGTCGTCATCGGTCGGAATCGTCCGCACGGACCCGCTCCCGAATCCGAGCAGTTCGACCGCCTTGCGCGCGCAGCTGTGCGCCTCGCTCGACAGATAGAACGCAGCCGCGGGCGCATTCCGGAGGCCGTCCACCCGGACGTCCACACCGCTCTTCACGTGTCGCGCCACGGCGAGGGCCGTCATCGTGGCCATCGATCCGCCGCTGACGAGCAGTCCCATCGATGTCTCGGGAAATCCGAGCATCGATCGGATCCACGAGGTCACCTGACGCTCGATGTAAATCGCAGCGTGATTGCCGCCGGCACAACTTGGATTCATGGCCGCGGCGAGCGCGTCGGCAAAGATGCCCATGACGGCCGGCGGCGAGTTCACCCAGCCCCAGAATCGCGGGTGTCCGTTGCCGAATGGATACGGTTCGACCTGTTCTTCGAACAGACGAAGGATGTCGTCCGGCGACGAGGGCCCCTGCGGCGGCGGCGTTGAAAGCATCGCCTGGATGCGATCGGGCGGAACCGGCGTGAACACCGGCTCGTCGGGGAGTGCGGAGAGGTGATTCGCGATGAGATCGACTGCGCGGTATCCGATCCTTCGGATCTCATCGGCCGTCCAGGTCTGGGACATACAGATGAGACCGCCGAGACCGCAGAACGCGTTTTCCCGGTGATCTCAGCGGTCTTCGCGGTTCCTTTTTTTCTCACGCGGTCTTGGCGAACACCTGCGGCAGCGCAGGCGCGGACATCTCGCCCTGCATGACCTCGCCGTGCTGGCTGAGATCGAGCCCGATCTCTTCCTGCTCCTCGGAGACGCGAAGCGGGATGATCAGATCGGTGAACTTGTAGAGGATCCAGGAGCCGCAGAACGAGAAGGCCGCCACGAAGAGCAGCGCGCCGCAGTGGACCAGGAACGTGGTCGCGTGGCCGGACATGAGGCCCACGTCCTTGGCGAAGATGCCGGTCATCAGCATCCCGACCATGCCGCCCACGCCGTGGCACGGGAAGACGTCGAGCGTATCGTCGAGCGTGGAGCTGTTCTTCCAGTGCACCATCAGGTTGGAGACCACGCTGGCGACGGTGCCGATGAAAATCGCCTCGCCGACGCCGACATACCCGGCCGCCGGCGTGATGGCGACGAGCCCGACCACCGCGCCGACGCAGGCGCCCAGCGCCGACGGCTTATGCCCGCGCATGCGGTCGAAAAAGATCCAGGCCAGCGCCGCGGAGGCCGACGCTGTGTTCGTGGTGGCGAACGCCATCGCCGCCTGGCCCGAGGCGGTCAACGCCGACCCGGCATTGAAGCCAAACCACCCGAACCACAGCATGCCGGTTCCGAGAATGACGAACGGAATGTTGGCGGGTGTCGTCGCTTCGCCGTTCTTGTGGGTCGTGCGCCGCCCGAGGACCATCGCGCCGGCGAGCGCCGCGAAGCCCGCTGACATGTGCACGACCGTGCCCCCGGCGAAGTCGAGCACGCCCATCTTGTGCAGGAAGCCGTCCGGATGCCACGTCCAGTGCGCCAGCGGCGAGTACACGAAGATGCTGAACAGGCACATGAACAGCAGATAGCTGGAGAAGCGGACGCGCTCGGCAAACGAACCGGTGATCAGCGCCGGCGTGATGATCGCGAACTTCAGCTGGAACAGCGCGAAAACGATGAGGGGAATCGTGGGCGCGAGATCGGGGTGCGTCAGCGCTCCGACGCGCGTGAACATGAAGAAGGTGCGCGGATCGCCAATCAGGCCGTGAACGCTGGTCCCGAAAGCGAGGCTGAACCCGACGACGATCCACAGCAGGCTGATCACGCCCATCGCGACGAAGCTCTGCAGCATCGTCGAGACCACGTTCTTCGTGCGGACCATGCCGCCATAGAAGAAGGAGAGCCCGGGCGTCATCAGCAGGACCAACCCGGTCGCCGTGAGCATCCAGGCCGTGTCGCCCGCATTGATCGGGCCGCCGGTCACCGCTTGCGGCTCGGGCCGGAACAGGGCCCCCGCAAGGCTGACCAGCGCGACCAGCACGAAAGGAATCGCTGAATACTCCCGAATCCTATCCGTTTTGCTCCTGACGTCTGCCAAAGTCATCGTTCGCGGCCCCCCGTACGCACAATATTACCAGTACCGTGCCAATCGAGCACAAAATTGCGCACACGAATCCGCAGGAGACGTCATTTTTTGGTTAACTGTCGAAGAAACGTTGCTGAATATGCACAAAATCGGCGTCGTCGTCACGCGATAGGCCGTATCCGGCGGGCGCGATGAGCCAGAGCGACAGTCGAACGACCTCGTTCCTGGGAGTTCTTCGGCCGGGCCCTCGGGCCTCTGACGATTGCGGGTCGCGTTAGTCGGAGAGCACCGCCCAACGCGCGTCACGGAACAGCGTCCTCCAACCGGCCTGCGAAAGGCGCACGCTGACCAGAGAATCAGCAGGCACGTAGGCACAGCGGATGTCGTAGCGATGAAACAGCTGCTCGAAGTCGCCGGTGCTCTCGACGCGGACCTGTTCCTTGACCAGATCGACGGGATAGGGATCCTGTCGCCCATCCAGAAAGACTCGGTGCTCCGGTGCGAACCAGATCAAGTCCCCGCCTTCGTCATAGCGGTTGTACAGGTTCCCGCGGCACGTACGCAGTGCGGCCAGCGACGCCTGTGGAAGGGGCGCCCAGCGCAAGTGATCGATCGGTGTGGCATAGGCGTAGACCACCGCACCAACAGCGAAGATCCCTGCCACTGCCGCGATGGCGCCGTTGAGTCGCGGTCGATCAGCCGCGCGTGCCAGAACAGGAGCCTCTTCTCCCGATCTCGATTTGCGCGTCGTGCTCAACACGGCGATCGCCGGTACTCCGAGCAGAAGGAAAGGCGGGACATTGCGCTGCGCGGTGAAGGCGAGCGGTAAGAGCCCGAGCGCGCATGCGCAGATGGTGAGGTGCCCTCGCCGGCAGGCTTCGACGTCTCGAGACAACCTGCGTAGCCGCGTGAACGTCAGGCCTACCAGAACGACAGCCATGAGCCAAAACGGAGTCAACGATAGCTTCGCCAGACGTGGAGGATCCCATTCCTGGATGCCGAGTTGTCGAATGCGTGCGAGAGAACGCGGTATCTCGGTCCAGAACGCCACACCGAGCGGGGTTGCCAATGTGACCACCAGACAGCCCAGGACCGCGAAGGCGAGGCCGGGGACGCGACCGCGATTCTCCACGGCTGCTGCGACGAGAGCCGCGGCGAGCACGAGCACACCCATCACCACGGCGCCATGAAGGTTCGCCCATAGGAGAAACACAATCGGAAGCCAGACGTATCGGCGGCTGCAGAGCAGCGACGTCGTCAGCGCAAGGAGCAAGAGAGACAGCACCTGAGGGCGTGGCCCATAGATCGTGCTGGCTGAGACAACCGCGAGCGAGGTGAGGAGAAACTTCGAACGTGTGGATCCCGGCGTCAGCCTCCAGACGAGCACCCATGCGGCCGTCACAGCCGTCGCCGCCACGATTGTGACGAGGGGGATGCCGCCGGCCGCATAGGTACCGTAGAACAGGACCTGCGACAACCACTCGTGATTCGGCCAGAAGCCGCCATACACCGTATGGGAGAACGTGTCGCGCAGGAGAATGTGTCTGGTCAGCCACATTTCTCGACCTGCACGGATTTGCCACCACGTGTCGTTTTGCGCCGGCATCAGGAATGCCGAGAGGGCTATGGCGAGAAACAAGAGCGTCGTCATCAGCCTGTCGAACGTGAAGAATACGGTCGCTGGTGGCTGCGCGGCCGGTCGCGACGGAGGTTCGTGCGGTCGCACGGATCGTCTACGCATTTTCAGATGACACGCCCGCGTTCAGGCTGTTCTGGTGGGACGCTCAGTTGACGCGCAAAGGCGTTGCCAGCCGGTGAGCGAGCGAATCCGATGGGCTGTCACCCGCTTGTCGCGGCGCGCGTACAGACGTGTCGTCCCACTGACGATTTCGACGCGCAGATTCGCAGTCGGTGTCCGTTCACGTCCGCTATTGCGCGATTTCGTCCGCAGGCACACCCGTGTGGTACGATGGAATTTTCTCCGAAGGGTCAAGTCGATGTCGACCGTGAATAGCTTCGGCACCCGCACCCCCCTCGCAGTGGGCGGCCGTACTTACCAGATGTTCAGCCTTCCGGCGCTCGAACGGGCCGGATTCCCGGAAATCGCCAGGCTGCCGTTTTCGCTGAAAATCCTGCTCGAGAACCTGCTTCGCCACGAGGACGGCCGCTTCGTCAAGCCGGCCGACGTGGAAGCGCTCGCCAGGTGGAACGTCAAAGGCACGGCTCAGAAGGAGATTTCATTCGCGCCCGCGCGCGTGCTGTTGCAGGACTTCACCGGCGTGCCCGCGGTCGTCGACCTTGCGGCGATGCGCGACGGCATCGCCAGGCTCGGCGGCGATCCCAACAAGGTCAACCCGCTCCAGCCGGTCGAGCTCGTGATCGATCACTCCGTGCAGGTCGATTACTTCGGGCAGGCCAACGCATTTCAACTGAACGCCGAGCTCGAGTTCGCGCGCAACAAGGAACGGTATGCGTTCCTGCGATGGGGCCAGGACGCATTCGACAACTTCCGCGTCGTCCCGCCCGATACGGGCATCGTGCATCAGGTGAATCTGGAATATCTCGCGCGCGTGATCATGGCGGCCGATTCACCTGACGGTCAGCTCTGCTTCCCCGATACGCTGGTCGGCACCGACTCGCACACGACGATGGTGAACGGTCTCGGCGTGATGGGCTGGGGGGTCGGCGGGATCGAAGCCGAGGCCGCGATGCTCGGCCAGCCGATCTCGATGCTGATTCCGCAGGTGCTCGGCTTCCGTCTCACCGGCACGATGCTCGAAGGTGCGACGGCGACCGATCTCGTGCTGACCATCACCGAGAAGCTGCGCAAGCATGGCGTCGTCGGAAAGTTCGTCGAGTTCTTCGGCGCGGGCCTGGAGCACCTGACGATCGCGGATCGCGCCACGCTCGGCAACATGTGCCCGGAATACGGGGCGACGATCGCGATCTTCCCGATCGACGAGATGACGCTCGATTATCTGAGGCTGACGGGGCGCGAGGCCGATCAGGTGGCGCTGGTGGAAGCCTACGCCAAGGCGCAGGGAATGTTCCGCCGGCCGGGAGATCCGGATCCTGTCTATACGGAATGCATCGAACTGGACCTCGCGACGGTCGAGCCCTGTCTGGCAGGACCGAAGCGTCCGCAGGACCGCGTGTCGCTGAAGCAGGCGAAGAGCGGATTCCAGGCCGGCCTGAGCTCGATGATGGCCTCCTCCTCGAAGAAGGGTGCCGAAGCGGGCGGATCCTCGCACGTGTCGGCCACCAGCGGCGTGACTGCGACCGCCGTCGCGGACCCCGCGGTTGCCACCGAGCTCGAGCACGGGGCCGTCGTCATCGCCGCGATTACGAGCTGCACGAATACGTCGAACCCGAGCGTCATGATCGGCGCGGGACTCCTCGCCAAGAAAGCGTTCGAGCGCGGCCTCACACGAAAGCCGTGGGTGAAGACGAGCCTTGCGCCGGGCTCGAAGGTCGTCACCGAGTACCTGCGCAAGTCCGGGCTCGACATCTACCTCGACGCACTCGGCTTCAACCTTGTCGGCTACGGCTGCACGACGTGCATCGGCAACAGCGGCCCGCTGCCCGAGGACGTTTCGGCGGCCGTGGAATCGCGGAATCTGGTGGTGGCGTCGGTCCTCAGCGGCAATCGCAACTTCGAGGGACGGATCCAGCAGCAGGTCCGCGCGAACTATCTGGCGTCGCCGCCGCTCGTCGTCGCCTACGCGCTCGCCGGAAAAATGACGATCGATCTCACCACTGAACCGATCGGCACCGACAAGAAGGGCGTTCCGGTCTATCTCCGGGAGTTGTGGCCGACCGAGCGCGAAATCCAGGAGACGATGCTGGCGTCGGTGACTTCGAGGATGTTCCGCGAGCAGTACGCCGACGTCTTCGGCGGCGACGATCGCTGGAAGAATCTGCAGGTTCCAGGCGGCGACCGTTTCGCCTGGGAGCCCGATTCGACGTACATTCGCAACCCGCCGTTCTTCGAACACATCACGATGGAGACGACGCCGGTCCGCGACATCACCGGCGCGCGCGTGCTCGCGCTCCTGGGTGACAGCATCACCACGGACCACATCTCGCCGGCCGGATCGATCAAGAAGGACAGTCCGGCGGGGAAGTATCTAATCTCGCACGGCGTTCAGCCGTCAGACTTCAATTCATACGGCGCGCGGCGCGGGAACCACGAGGTGATGATGCGCGGCACGTTCGCCAACGTGCGGCTCCGCAATCAGATGGCGCCCGGCACCGAGGGCGGCTGGACGACGCATCAGCCGGACGGCGCGGTAATGACGATTTACGACGCGGCGATGCAATACAAGAACGAAGGCACCGCGCTCATCGTCATCGCCGGCAAGGAATACGGATCGGGATCGTCGCGCGATTGGGCGGCGAAGGGCACGTTGCTCCTCGGCGTGCAGGCTGTCATCGCCGAGAGCTTCGAGCGCATTCACCGCAGCAATCTGGTCAACATGGGCGTGCTGCCGCTGCAGTTCCAGGCCGGCGCGACCGCCGCGCTGCTGGGCCTCACCGGCAAGGAGCGCTACGAGCTGACCGGGATCGCGCAGGGGCTGAAACCAGGCGGGCTGATCACGGTCAGGGCAGTAGGCGAGGGCGACAAGGCAATTGAATTCCAGGCCACCGCGCGCATCGACACGCCCGAGGAACTCGTCGCGTTCCGCCACGGCGGCATTTTGCCTTACGTACTGCGTCAGCTCGTCGGAAAGCGCTGAGGCGGACACAGAAATAGGGCTGAGCCCTAAGCCCTTAGCCCTGACAGTGCACTAGAAGTAGAGCACGACGCCCGCTCCGCCTCTGGTCGCGAGCGATGACGTGGTGGTCTCGGTCCGGGTGATCACGCCCAGGACGTCGGAGCCCGGGAGTGTAGTGCGGCTGTACCCGAGGCCCACTTCGCCATAGACGTTGAACCTCCGGGAGAGCGCATACTGCGCACCGAAAGACCCTCCGACGGTCTGGCTGTGGCTGTTCGACAAGGTGGCGAGGATTGAAACACCGGACGACGAGCCGTCCGCGGACGACCATGTGTAACCCCACCGTGGAGATAAATAGGTTCTGAGCGCCTCGTGCCTGGAAATGTAGAAAAGAGCGCTGACGCCAACTCCGACGCTCCACGAATCGGTTGTGATGACAGTCGTAGTGGGTGAGGAATTCGGGACACCGACCACGGAAAGACTGGGCAGCGTGATCGTTGACAAGGATTCACTCGACGTCCTCTGATACGTGAGGTCCGGCCGCAGCGCGATGTTGTCGTTGAGACGCCATACGACGCCGACGGCTGCCGGGTAGCCCATCGTGATACCGATTCGCGGATCGTCCTGGGCGCGGACCGGCGCCGCGAGCCACGCAATCATGAGCACTGCCATCCAACCGATTCGCCGCACCGTTATTTGTCTCCTCCAGGAGCATTACGTATTACCGCGTAACGGCCACATGCCCTTAGCCTTCAGCCCTGAGCCATGAGCAGCGACGTTACCGCATCCGCCGTCAAAGTCCGCGCGCGTGAGCTGGGCTTCGATCTGTGCGGCATTTCGCCGGCGGCCGACCTCCCGGAGCTGAAGTTCCTTCGCGACTGGCTCGATCGAGGCTTTGGCGGCACGATGACCTATCTGCATCGTTCTGCACGGAAGCGCGCAGATGTTCGCCACGTCGTGCCGTCCGCACGAAGCGTTATCGTCACCGGGACGCTTTACAACAGCGATCGTCCGTACTCGACCGAGATCGCCGATCGCAGCCGTGCGCAGATCGCGCGCTATGCGTGGGGCGACGACTATCACGACGTGATCGGCCGGCGGATGGATTCGCTGTTGGCCTGGATGCGCGAGCAGTCGCCCGAGCCCTTCGAGGCGCGTGCCTACGTCGACACCGGCCCGGTGCAGGAGCGCGTGTACGCGCAGCACGCCGGCCTCGGATGGATTGGGAAGAACAGCTGCGTCATCAACCCCGAAATCGGATCGTGGATTTTTCTCGCGGCCATCATCTGCAGCCTGCCGCTCGCAGTGGACGCACCGTCGCTCGATCAATGCGGAACGTGCGCGCTGTGCATCGAGGCATGCCCGACGCACGCGATCGTCGCCCCCGGGGTGCTCGACGCGACCCGGTGCATCTCGTACCTGACCATCGAGCTGAAAGCCGATATTCCGGCGAAGTGGCATGACGGAGTCGGCTCGCACGTGTACGGCTGCGACGTCTGCCAGGAGGTGTGCCCGTGGAACGCGTCCGCGCCGCGGTCGGCCGATCCGGCCTGGCAGCCCAGGCCCGCATGGGATCGCGTCGACCTGATGACGCTCGCGCGCCGAACAGACGACGAATTGAGCGCCGCGCTGGAAGGGAGCGCGATGGAGCGAGCCAGGGTACGCGGCTTGCGTCGGAATATCTCCGTTGCGCTGAAAAATGCCCAGGAGACCGAGCCGGATAACGCTGACCCGCGTTCGTGACGACGCGAAGAACTGCCGCGCCTGCGACCTCTACAAGCACGCGACCCAGACAGTATTCGGCGAGGGGCCGGCGAAGGCGACGGTGATGCTGATCGGCGAGCAGCCGGGCGATGCCGAGGATCTCAGCGGCCACCCGTTTGTCGGACCCGCTGGTCAACTCCTCGATCGAGCCCTGGCCGATGCCGGCATCGACCGCCGCGCCGTGTATCTCACCAATGCCGTCAAGCATTTCAAGTTCGAGCCGCGCGGCAAGCGGCGGATTCACAAGAAGCCGCGCGCGAGCGAGATCGCCGCGTGCCGACCATGGCTCGACGCCGAGATTGCGCTCGTCAAGCCTCGCGTGATCGTGTGTCTGGGCGCAACCGCCGCGCAGGCGCTCCTTGGCAAATCGTTCAAGGTCACCGCGCACCGCGGCGTCTTCGTGCCATCACCGCTCGCCCCTCGCGTCCTGGCCACGGTGCATCCCTCGTCGATTCTGCGCGCGCCTGACGCGGAGGCCCGGCGAACAGAGATGCGGCGTTTTGTCAGCGATTTGCGCGTGGCGGCCGGCGCGCTATCATCTGAGTGATGGCCTCATCCGGCTCGCTTGCGCCGTCGTTTCTCCTGTCCATGCCGCAGCTCATGGATCCGAACTTCAGCCGCACCGTCGTGCTGCTGTGCAAACACAGCGAGGATGGTGCGTTCGGCCTTGTCGTCAATCGTCCGCTGGTGACAACGGGTCGGGTGACCGTCAATCTGGATCCTCCCGTCTCAACCGATCGCGAGCTACAGGTGTGGGTGGGCGGTCCCGTGGAGCCGCACCGCAGTTGGGTGCTGGTGGGAGAAGAGCCGAACGAAGCTGAAGACCTCCGCGGGATGAAGATCGCGGATGGCTTGTACCTCTCGACGTCGCCGGAGCTCCTGCGCCGGCTGCTCGAACCGCATCCTCCGTCGTGGTCGCGGCTGATCGTGGGTTACTCCGGATGGGGACCGGGACAGCTCGAAGCCGAGCTCGAAGCCTCGTCGTGGCTGATGAGCGATATCGATCGCGATCTGATTTTCAGCACACCGGCCGATCGCCTGTGGGAAGCGGCGATCCGGCGTCTGGGCGCCGACCCGGCCGCGCTCCAGATGTCGCGCGGCGTTCACTAGTCCGCACGCGCGGAAGCATCATGGTAGAGAGCAGCGCGATTTCGCGGTTGATCCGGGCAGGGCTCGTCACCGGCGTCACCGACGGGCTTTTTTCAAGCGTCCTCGCCGCCTTCTTCTACGGCTCCACGGTCACGCGGCTCTTTCAGGGTGTCGCATCGGTGCTCATCGGCGCCGCGGCGCTGGACGGCGGCACGCGGACCGCGGCGCTGGGCGTGCTGATGCATTTCGGGATCGCCTTCGGCTGGTCGGCCGTCTTCCTGATGGTCGTCTTGTCTTCGTCCTGGCTACGCGGCGTGCTCGCGGCTCCGTACGGCGTGATAGCCGTGGCCGCGGTCTATGGACCGCTCATCTGGATCGTGATGTCGGTGGCGATTGTTCCGCTGTTCACGCATCGGCCGCCGACAATCAACATTCGCTGGTGGATCCAGCTCGTTGGACACATCCCGTTCGTCGCGTTGCCGATCGTCACGATGATCAGGGGCTGAACGGCTGCGCACCGCACATCAAGTGGCCCCAAAGGCCGGTTGGCCTGTCTCATCGAGCGTGCCCGTATCCTGTCGACGATTGACCCGACTCCCTCTTCTCGTCAGAAGCACGCCGACGACTGCCACACACGTAAGCGTGGTGACAATCAGACCGGCCGTGAGCCCTGAAGGCCAGTAGCGGATTTGAATGGTGTGAAACCCAGGCTCGAGCCACAGGCCCTGCAACGCGATATCCGTCTGGTAAAGAGCTGTCGCCCGGCCGTCCACTGCGGCCCGCCACCCGGGATTCCAGATTTCGCTGATGACGAGGAACCGTCGCTGCGCATTCCGCGCTGAGACGGCCACCACGCCGGGTACCGACCCGACTATCGTGACGAAGTCGCCGGCTTCGCCGACGGACACTCCTGAAGGCGCCGGTCCATCGACAACGGCGGTGTGCCTTAAGTCCGCATGTTCGACGGCACGATCCACTTCTGCCTCGTTCGCCGCCGCTACGACGTTCGAGACAAAAAACGCCCGAGCGAGAGGCCGGCGGTTGCGGTAGACGTACACCGAACCGGTTTTCACGCCTTCGTAGAATCGAAACTGCGGCTGGTCGGCGAATGAGTTGACCAACGTGAACTCGGTTGGAACGTCGATCGGACGTGGGGAGAGGACATACAGGACATTGAGCGCAGCGAGCATGTCGAAGCGTCGGATCTCACCGATGTTGGTCCAGACTGCGGCGCGTGGGCTTTTCACCGCGTCGTATTGCAGAAGGTCCATGTATCTCTGGTAGTGACGCATGTTGAAGGGGTCGTACCCAGTCACCAGTTCGAGGTCCAGGGCGGCGGCCGACCCGGAGCTCGGCAGCGAGGACGCGAGCGGTGCGATTCTGAATGGCTTGGGCGAGTGTGACAACGCCTCGAGATAGTCCGCCTGGATCGGAACGGGAACCGGCGCGGCAGCCCTGAGATACCGTCGCGCCCACACGCTGCCCTCCAGAACGACGAGGCTGATGAGGACGATTGCGGCGACTCGGCGGGCCCGAAGGGTCTGAACCGACGAAAGAACCTCGTCGAGTCCGACTCCCGCCAGGCCACACGCAAAAAGGGAGCTGAGGAACAAGATCCGCTGAGGCAGGCGCAGGAGATGGTATCCAGGTACCACGGCGTGAACGAGCTTCAGGAATGGCGAGCTCGGCGCGAGGGCGATGCTGAGCATGAGTCCGATGAGCAGGGGACGAACGTAAAGCCGTTTACGGCCACGAGTCGCGGCGACGAGAATCAGGAAAGAAGGGACCGCCCCAAAATAGAGGACGTACTCCCAGGATTCAACAAACGTCCCATCGAGCGGCGTCCCGAAGAACTCTGGATTGAAGAGCGTCAGAAGAGCCACGGCCGGATACGGTGTGCTGCCAAGAAAAAAGGCGTAGCTCGCATCGCCGCGGGTCACCGACGCGGCGTCCAGAGCGATTGGCAAGACCAGATAGGCGGCGAAGCCGCAGGCGACCACGGCCGAAAGCCCGAGCGCAGCGGACACCCGCATCGCCTTGCGCACCTCGCCGTCGGCCAGAAGCTGGACGATCTGTTGCCCACTCCACAACGCAATGAACACGACGGCATAGTAGGTGAGCTGCGGATGCCCGGTATGCAGCGACAACGCGCCCGCCGTCGCCAGCGCCAGGGCGGATGACAGCGACGAGCGTTCCAGCACGATCGCGCTCGCTCCGAACAGAAACGGCATCGCTGCGATCCCCGCCAATTGTGGCAGCCAGCCGGCGTACACGGCGAGGATGGTCTTGAACGAAAACAGCGTCGCTGCACCGACCATGAGTCGCGCCGGTGGTGAAAGACGAAGAACGGTTCCGAGGTAGTAGCCACCAATCCCAGCCAGCAGCATCTGCAACCACACGACCAATCCGATCACGTGATCAGGACTGTAGAACGCGAATAGAAGGTGCAATGGGTGGGTATAGACCGACTGAGGATTTGTCAGCGCGGGCCCACCGCTCAGCATGTCCGATCGCCACAGCGGGACACGGCGTTCTTTCTGCCAGAGCTGATGAAAAATGGTCTGCGTGCCGAGGTGCTCGGCCACGAGATCTGAATGCACGTTCATCAGACCGTCTGGACGGGTGATGATGAAGCCGAGGCCACCCAAGGCAATCGTCACGAGTAACGCAACCGGTCCGAGATGTCGCCGAGCGGCAGTCAATCCAGGAATGCCTCGCACGCCGGTTTCTGAGCCGTCACGGGAACCCGGTCCGGCGCCGATGGATCCGCCAGGGTGCGGCTGACGCCAGCCCGTTCGAAGAGCACGGCATCCGCGTCTGCGTAGACGCGCCGCCATCGCGAGTCGGACAGCACTCGTCTCAGCACCGGCGCGTCTGTCGGAACCAGAAGGAAGTCTGTCGGGTACCGAGACGGCGCGTCGATATCCACATGAGACGCCTCGTCAAGGTAGAACCTGAGGTTCTCGAGGACCATCTCGTCCGAAAACAGGGACACGTTTCGGCCGTCCATCGATACGCGCACCGACGGATACAGCTTCCATGTCGTGTAGGCTCCCCACCAGAGCGGGTTGTAGAGATTGCCGCCAGCGCGATGGCTGCGGAGAAAACCCACGGCGCCGCAGGGATGCGTGGCGCCGAGCGTGCTGCCATCGACACGGATGCTCGGTCGCGGCTCGCCGTACACAATGGCGAGGATGACACAGACTTGCAAGACCGCTGTCGCGCGCAGGACAAACCAAGTTCGGCGAAACGCGGCCGACTGCGGCAGGGAGTCTGGAAGGAGCGACGCGAGCCACGCGATCACCGGACCGGTCCAGATCGCCGCCAGCGGCACGTGGCGGATAGACAAGTAGGACATCGCAATCAACGGCACGCAGCTGGCGACCCAGTACATGGGCAGCGGCCCAGGACTGCTTCCCGTGTGGTGCTTCTGCGCCGCCCAGCCCACCACCGCGAGCGTGATGGTAATCAGCGTCAACGCGATCGTCGACCAGGCGTCGCGGTGGAGGCTCGCCGGGGCCCACTCCACAACGTACTGACGGTTTGTGCCATGCGACAGTTCGGTGACGACGTACACCCAGAGTTTCGGGCCAAGGGGGTTGATGAAGGTCGCAGCGGTACACGCCGCCAGAGCGACCCACAACCGCCGCGTCCCTTCGGCAAGGCGGCTTGGTCTCCACCCGAACGCCGCCAGATTCTCGGATGCGCGGAGGAGAATGACCAGCACCAGCGCACCGAGCCCCGCGACGAACCCGCCGTGGACATTGGCCCACGCCAACATCACAAGAGGTAACGCCCAGAGCGGTGCCCGGCGCCGCAGCAGAAACTGGAACAGCACCGCTACGAACAACGCGAAGAACGCGAACGTGAAGAGTTGGGGACGAAACAGGAAGAAGCGACAGATGGCCGACGTGCAGAGAAGAAATATCGGCACCCAGACGCTGGGCTTGTGGGTGGTGGCTCGAATGGCGATCGAGAGACAACACAGGGCGACACCGCCGACAAGACACTTCAGCGCAATGAGGCCCGATGGACCGGCCAAATGGTAAGCCACCCATAGGAGCACCTGGGCGCCATACTCGAATGTCGTCCACTGAAATCCAGACGATGTGTACGCGAACGGATCGTGAGAGGTCAGACCGCCGGACTCGACGAACAGCCGTCCGTACGTCAGGTAACCCCACAGGTCAGGGTCGGCCTGCCTCATCGAGTAGAGGCAGACCACCGCGCTCCCGACGGCGAAGACGGAGGCGAACTGTCGACCCCGTGACATGACATTCATGATTGGAGAGGCGTCTGCCACTGCGATCGATGTGGCTTCAACAAAAGCGTTGCTGAGCATCGGACCCTCGCCATTGAGGGTCCTAACGCAGCGGTCGCACTAGAGTCCGAGTCGTTCACCGATTGGGCTCCGTGAGTGACCCTCGAGGAGAGCCAACGATCGCGAGATACCTGCGGAGTTTCTACGGGCCTGGCATGCACGCCGCTTCTTCGTTCGAGAGTCTTCGTTCTAGGCTCTGACGTCCTCTTCTGTAATCTCCTCCAGCTTCGCGAGCAGCGTCGAGAAGCCGCAACGCTCGGGATCGAAGAAGCCCCACTCGTCCTGAACCGGATTGGCCTTGCGCGTCGCCGGCTGCGGCCGCGGCTTCTTCGGCACGAGGCGATGCGTCACCACGGGCGTCGCACCTTCGGACGGCCGCACCGCGAGCGGATCGGCAACCGACGACGGTTCGGTCCGGCGCCGTTCGAGATCCTGCCGGAGCGACGCGACGAGCTCGATCCAGTCGGGCTGCTCGGTGCGCGCGGCCAGCGTCTCGGCGGGCACGCCTTCCAGAGGCGGCCACATGCGGCCGGGCCTCAGGTACATCGGCACCCACGGCGTGATGTCCGCCCGAGGAGATTCCGCCGGCTCGATCGAAACGGTCTGGTCTGTCCTCTGGGCGACGCTCACCGGCTCCGGACGCGCGGGTTTGGAACGAACGAGCGTGGGTCGCCGCCGTTCCGCCCGCGCCGGTTCGGACGGCGCGCTTGACGCGGCCGCGATTTGATCGAGCGCCGCTTCGACATCCTCCTTGATGTTCGGAGGATCGAGAAGGCCCGGCATCAGATCGAGCGCGTCGAAAACGCCGCCGTCGGTGTCATCGGCCGAGATGCTGTACACGCCGACGGGCTCGCCGTCGAACTCCTCCGTGCTCACCGATCCAGATAGCTCGTCGATGTCACCCGACAAGTCGAACAGCGACTCGTCGGCGGCCTCGATGACCGGTTCCTCAGTCGTGTCGGTTGCCGACAGTTGAACATGTTCAGCGTCGACAACGACGGGTCCGGCGTCGACCGACCAGGCCGGTTCGGTGTCGACCAGAACGGGTTCGCTATCGATCGACCATGCCGACTTGGATTCGACATGAACGGATTCGGTGTCGAACGACCATGCCGATTTCGTGTCGGCAGCAACGGGTTCGGCGTCGGCGCGCCACGCCGGTTCGGTCTCGGCCCGAAGAGGCTGCGCTTCGACAGACCACGCCGGTGTGGCTTCGACAGCCCAAGACTGGTAGCCGGTTCGAAGCAGGGTCTCGTCAGGTTCCGTGACGAGCGGCATATCGTGCTGCGGTTCGCTGACGGGGCTGACCGCAGGCGCAGGGATCGCGATCCGCCGGCTGTTCAGCAGTTCGTCTTCTTCGAGCTGCGCACGCTCGGCAGCCGCCTCTTTCAGGTACGTCGCGATCTGCTCTCCGAACACGGCCGGATCGCAGCCCTCGGGTTCAGGAGAGGCTGAACGGCTCTTGCGCCATTTCGACAGCATCCCGCCGACCGGCGTCTGCTTGACGCCGCTGGAGAGCACGGGAATCGTGAGCGTCCGGACGTGTGCAGCTGCCGCGATCACGCGCAGCGCGGCCGCCAGGGCCGCGTCGTCCTGCGGCGAAAGCAGCGCGGGTACGAGCACCAGATCGGGCACCCGGTTGCCGATCGCATCCAATGCGCCTTCGGTCGTGTCCGCGATGACGAGCTCTGCGTCGACCTGATGTTTCAGGATGGCGGTGAGATGCGCGGCCTGGCGCCGGTCCGGTTCGATCGCGAGAACGATGGCCATCTACGTGCGCAGCATGAAAACCGTGAGGACCGCGGCCGCCAGCGTGAAGACCAGCAACGGTGAATGAAGCACGCTCTGGCTGCGCACCGCCGCCGCCACGAACGCCATGGCGTTGGTGACCTGATGGCTGACGCCGGCCAGCTCCATCGTCGGGTTCGCGACGACGCGGCGCGACCAGAGATCGCGGACGCGCTCGTCGTAGGCGATGAGGATCATCGCCAGGAGCGCGACGGTCCCTACTGACATCAACACCTCACGTGCAGCCCGTGGCATGACCTCCGCTCTCGCAAATCCCGTTCCGGCCGTGGTACTGGGGGTAATCGCGGCGTTTTTCGCGGAATTCTCCCTCCTTTCGTGCCGCCGGTCAGGCGGCCGATGCCCGCGTCCCGTTTCGCAACGACGGTCTTCGCACGAAATTGCGCCGCGCGGTTACGAATGTGCTGAATCAGGTCCGCCGCCGCGAGGACCGATCGCGGCGGGAATCGGGCTGCTCGAATCGCCGCTAACCGCATCACCGTTCGATGGTTTGCGAGCGATTGGCATCGCCGCGCCGCGACGCGTGGCACACCCGTTGCGTTTTCATTGTCCGTCACGCGGTTGCCGAATCATCGTGACCGCTTTTCGCACACCCGGCTGTGCGCGTCAATCGACGCGCTGGAGGAATGGCACATGGAATTCATCGCTCGTCTCAAGAAGTTCGCGCGCGCCGACGAAGGACAGGACTTGCTCGAGTATGCGTTGCTCGTCGCGCTGATCGCGCTCGTCTGCGTCGTCTCGATCGGCCTCGCGGGCTCCAACGTCAACAAGATCTTCAACTCGATCGCCACGCAGCTCGTGGTGCCGGCGGCGTAGGGACCCGCAAGTCAGGGTAGTTGGCAGTGAGGGGCGCGTCGGACGCGTCCCTCACTCTCGAAAGGCGGCTCTTCATGGCGCGGGTGGTAACACGAATCACACAGCTGCTTCTCAAGGACGACGGACAGGATCTGATCGAATACGGTTTGCTGGCGGCACTGATCGCCCTCGCGGCGATTGTCGGTGTCACCACCCTTGGCAACACGATTTCCAGTGTCTTCTGGACCCAAATTGGCGCAGCCATCTAGTTTTCTCGCGATCGCGACGATCGTCAGCGGCACCCTCGTCGGCGCCGCCATCGATCTGCGAACGCGTCGTCTGCCGAATCCCCTGACGATGGGGCTGGCGGCAACCGGCGTCGCCTATGCCGCGTGCGGCATCGGCGGCCTCTCAATCGGCGCATCGCTGGCCGGCCTCGCGCTCGGCCTCGCGCTGATGCTGCCGGGGCACCTGATCGGCGCGACCGGCGCGGGCGACGTCAAGTTGTTCGCGGCCGCCGGCGCGTTCATCGGCCCCGCGCACATCCTGACGGCCTTCCTGTATACGGCGCTCGCCGGCGGAGGGCTGGCGGTAGTGATTTCGCTCATGCGGCGGCGGCTTCGGCAGACGGTCGGCGGCACGGCGCAATTGATCGCCTCGGCGGGCGCGAACGCGCCGGCGATCGAAAGCCCGCTCGAGCACAACCGGTTTGCGTACGCACCGGCCATCGCCATAGGCACGACGCTGGCTGCGCTGGGATTCTGACACTCGATTAACGAAGGACCTGACTATGGCTCGTATGCGTGTGTTTTTGGTGTTCGTGCTCGCAGTGACGGCAGGAGGCGCGCTCGCCTTCGGCACGTACAACTACATGCAGCATCTGCCGGCCAAGACTACCTCGATGCCGACCCGTCCCGTCGTCGTCGCGGCGTCTGACCTGGACATCGGCGCCGAGCTGCGGCGCGAGGACATCCGCATCGTGGA
>Ga0105245_10002123_pt1 | contig 17958 bp, 16 predicted proteins | sample KBSM54metaG_FD_81523 | JGI IMG/M metagenome (GOLD analysis project Ga0105245, IMG submission 81523) | Miscanthus rhizosphere microbial communities from Kellogg Biological Station, Michigan, USA - KBS M5-4 metaG | ecosystem: Host-associated > Plants > Roots > Rhizosphere > Soil | place...
GGGCACCTCCTCACCCACGAGCATCGTCTCTCCCCCTTCCGCAGCGAGACGCAACACACACACGCCGACCGACGGCCGGACGCTTGTTCGAGTCTAGCCCGCGAGAAGACTCTCAAACTGCGGGCAGCGACAAGTGGCAGCAACGATTCCACGCCATCTTGAACCATGATCGGGCCATCCACGACCGCCTCAGCCGAGAGGCTAGTTCCGACCCGGCCCTTCGAGGGGTGAGGCTCTCAAGTTCGCCTTCCGGAGCCTGTCCGCCGGCAATTTCACGCAGTTTTGTCAAGGCCGACGCGACGAGTCGAACGAGAACACCTGAAGGGGTGCTCGCGCCCGACTGCCCCGAGGTGCTTAACGCTCTGCCATCGACGCGAGGAGCCTATTCAGCTCGGCGACGACCACGGGCCAGGCAAATCTCGACTCGTACTCGGCGAAAGATGTCACGGCCAGCTTCCGGTACGAAGCCGCATCGTCCAGCAGGTCGAAGATCAGGTCCGCGTAGTCCTCGGCGTCAGCGTCGAGTGGCAAGAGCTTGCCGCTGACACCGTCGTGGACGGCCGACGGAACCCCTCCGACCTGGGTCGCGATCGCAGGCACGCCGAACGCGGCCGCTTCCGTGAAGACGTGGCCGAATGGTTCCCACCGGGTCGGCAGGAAGAAGAAGTGCGCGTCGCGATAGAGCCGGAGGAGCCTCTGAAGCTCGCCGTGCACACTCTTGCGAAGAAAGCCGTGCAGACGGACGAACGACGGGAGCACCCTGCCGTCGGGAGGTTCCGATCCCACGATGTCCAGCTGCGTCGGAAGTCCGAGCCGGTTCAGGGCCGCTGCGGTCTCGACCGCGATGTCGGCTCCCTTTGTTTGCCAGCTCTTGCCGCAGAAGAGCAGTCGGCACTCCTGCTCAGACCGAGCCTCGATCATCGACTGCACATCTGCGGGACCGTGGTGGATCTCGAGATTCGGGCCGGTCGGCAGGACGTGCACCTTGTCAGGGCTTACCCCGTAGTGCTCGGTTGCACCTCGTGCTGCCCAGTCCGATAGGTACAAGAGGAGACTCGCACGCGAGAGAGCCGCGGCCTCGTTCCTCAAGCCGTGGCGCCGAGACTCGCGACAGAGCTTCGCCTCGGTCCCTCCCTCATGAACGACCTGGGCGAGGGTCGCGTCGGACCAGATGACGATCGGCTGAGTGCAGTCGAGGTATGCAACCGGCTGCGAGCCCGGACTGTAGGGGCTGAGGACCACGTCGGCCGGCAGAGCTTTCAGCCTCACGGCTATTTCGCGCCCGTAACCTCGGACGCGCCGCGTGTCGCGATTGTGCGTGTACCACTGGTGCAGCAGCAGCTTGTACAGGCGTGACTTCACCGCCACGCCGTATCGGTTGGGGCGCCCTGCAGGAACGAGGTAGCCCAATTCCAGCCCATGCTGCTGCATGGCTGTCCCGGCCCAGTAACCACTCCCATTGAAGGCCTCTGGGTCGCGCGGGTCGTAGAGAGTGACGAACGCTACGCGCATGACTACCTCCCCTCCGGGACGGTCAACTGCCCGGGCCCGCGCGCCGCCTAGTCCACGGTCCGATACATCGGAGATCATTAGTCCCCGAGGATGAGAATTACCTAAGCGGGATGCCGGAGCTGGTTTACCGGTCAGACTGCTTCGAGTCGCGCATCGACGCCGAGCGTGTCGAGCTCATGCTGAATCTCGTCCTGGTAGACGGGGTTCATGGCGACCACGAGGTCCGGCTGCAGCGCACGGAGCGTGTCGGGAGCGACGATCTCGTGCCCCGTGCCGGCCATGTACTTGCCCTGTTTGTACGGGTTGATGTCGACGACGGCCGAGACCTCTTCGCCGAGACCGAGCGTCGTCAGGAACGCAACTCCCTTCGACCCGGAGCCCCACACCGCGGTCTTGCCGCCGCGGCTCCGGACACTGCCGAGCTCCGCCTTCCATCGCTCCTCGACGGTCGCGAGGTTGCGGGTGAATTCCGCAACGGCATCAGCCATCGCTTCCGGCGGTTCCTCGATCGGCAGAACCTCTCGAGCATCACCTCCGGGAACCGCCTCGACGAGGATGTACTGGCCGTCGTAGTCGAGCTCGACTGCGAGCAACTCGAATCCCGTCAACCGGAAGAGGCGGGCGAGGGAGCCCGGCGTGAAGTACGAGCAATGCTCGTAGTAGATGTCCCAGAACGCGCACTCGCGGAGCACGCGCAGAACGTCCGGCAACTCGAAGAGCACGACCGTCTCCGGGCGCGAGTCGAGGGTGCGTCTGATCATCCGCAGGAAGTCGGCGACCGGACGGATGTGCTCCAGCGTGTGGCGGCAGACGACGGCGTCGCCGGCCAGATGCGCGTAGCGCTCGTCGTAGAGATCCTTGATGAACTCGACCCTCTCGGCTGCGGGGCTGGAGACGCGTTCGAAGACCACCGCGGGGTCGATGCCGACACCGCGACCACCGGTCAGCTCGCACATCAGCAGCAGGAACTCTCCTTTGCCGCAGCCGATCTCGAGCACATCCTTCCCCCTGAGGTCGTACCGGTCGACCCACCGCTGCGCGAGCTCGCGCGCGAACTGTCGGAATCGCGGCGAGAAGCCCTGGGTCTCCTCGTAGCTCTCGAAGTAGCTCTGGAGCTCCGGCTCGTACGCGGTGTTCGTGATGAAACCGCAGCTGGTGCAGAGCGCGAGTCTGAGCTGTCCCCGCGGAAATGCCTCGGCTTCCTGCCGCGTTCCGACCAGGCGGCAGCTGTGGACGGGCACGTTGTCCTGCTCGTGGAAGACTTCGAGCGAACTCGCGCCACAGGCCGGGCAGCGGGCGTCCTCAGAGGATCTCCGGTCTTGGCACCGGGACGATGAACCGGCCGCCGCGGCCGAGATACTCGTGCTGCTGCTCGGCAATCTCGTCCTTGTAGTTCCAGGCGAGCAGCAGCAGGAAGTCGGGCATCGTCTCGAGGAGCGCGCTCGGATCGCGGATCGGCAGGTGCGTCCCAGGCATCACCAGTCCCTGCTTGTGCACGTTGCGGTCGACGACGTAGTCGACCGTCTCGGGTCCGACGCCGACGAAGTTCACGAGAGTCGAACCCTTTGCCGCGGCCCCGTACGCCGCGATCGTCTTACCCTCCGACCGCAGCGAACCGAGAAGCTCGAGGAGATCGGTCTTGATCCGGTGCACTCCGGACGCGAACTCGCGGTAATAGTCCACCTTCGTGAGGCCACTGGCTCGTTCCGCCTCGAGGTACTCGGCGACCGATCTATCGGGCGCCGCGCGCGTTCCGAGCCGCCACCGGAGAGTGCCGCCCTGGAGCGCAGGGAAGTGCTCGATGCCGTTGAGGTAGAGCCCGTGCCGGCGGGCGAGCGCGTCGACCGCGCTGCACGAGAAGTAACAGAAGTGCTCGTGGTAGATCGTGTCGAACTCGTAGTGGTCGACGAGATCCTTGACGTACGTGTTCTCGATCGTCGCAATGCCGTCGTCGGCGAGCAGGATGCTCAATCCCTCGACGAAGCTGTTCAGAGTCGGCGTATGCGCCATCACGTTGTTGGCGACGATGACGTCGGCGCACTTGCCTTCGGACCGCAAACGCCGTGCAAGGTCGGCATCGAAGAACTCGGTGAGCGTCGGTATCCCTAGGGCATTGGCCGCGACCGCCTGTTGAGGTGCCGGGTCGATACCGAGCACCGGGATACCGGCCTCGAGGAAGTTGCGCAAGAAGTACCCGTCATTCGAGGCGACCTCGACTACCAGGCTGCCCGGCCCGAGCCCTCGCTCGGCAACGAGCCGGCGGGCGTGCTCGGCCGAGTGGCGCACGAGGCCAGTCGAGAAGGAAGAGAAATAGAGGTAGTTATCGACGAACAGCCGCTCGGGGGGAACGTCCTGCAGGATCTGAACCAGCGAGCAACTCGAACAGAAGGCGACGTCGAGCGGATACCGCGGTTCCGGGAGAGCGAGCTGCTCCGGGCGCAGAAGAGCATCGGGTAGCGGCATGTCTCCCAGCGAGAGGAAGACCGCAAGTTCGCCGGCGCATGAGCGGCAGTGTTCTTGCACGGTCGCATCGGCGCTCGGAACCGCCGCTGCGACGGCCTCAGGCACCCGCACCCTCCAGCGCCGTCTCGCGCCGCCGGAGCTGCTCGTCGAGCGTCCCCTGCTCTTGCAGCTCGCGTACATGCTTCAGACGCAGGAAGCGAGACGACTCGAAGTCCTCCAGGGTGATCGACTGGCGCACGAAGGCTTCGAAGAGCTCCTCGACACCGCGTTGCACCGTCCACGCCGGCCGGAAGGTGGGAACGACCTCGGGAAGCCGATCGCAGTTGACTCGGTAGCACCGCACGTCAGGTCCTCCACCCTCGGCGTACTGCACTCGGCTGCCCGAGACGACGGCCTCGACGATCTCCGCGACCTCACTGATCCGATAGTTCTCCTCTGTCTGCCCGACATTGAAAGCCTGGTCGTGAACGACCTCCCGGGGCGCCTGCAGCACCGCGAGGAATGCGCGGCTGATGTCCTCGATGTGGACGAGCGGCCGCCAGGGAGTGCCGTCGCTCTTGATCAGGACCTCGCCCGTGGTGACCGCATAGCCCACGAGGTTGTTGACCACGAGGTCGCCGCGCAGGCGCGCAGAGACGCCGTAGGCGGTCGCATTTCGGAGGTACGTGGGGCTGAAGTCGTCATCGGCAAGCTCGCGCATGTCCTGCTCGGCCAGCACTTTCGACTCGCCGTACGGCGTCACCGGGTTGAACGCGGCCTCCTCGTCGAGGAAGTCGTCCCCGGCCTCTCCGTAGAGACTGCACGACGACGAAAAGATGAACCGAGAGACGCCGGCCTCCTTCGCCTTCTCGGCAAGGCGCGCCGCTGCGCGGTGGTTGATGTCGAACGTCGTGTCGGGCGCCAGGTCACCGACGGGGTCGTTGGAGATCGCGGCGAGGTGAAGCACGGCTTCGAACCCGTCAAGCTCGGCCGCCGTCACGTCCCGCACGTCCATGCGGAGAGCCGGCACGTCGGCGACGTCGTCGCCGAATGTGCAGTCCTCATAGAGGTAGTTGTCCAGGCCGACCACGTCGTGGCCCGCCTCCTGCAGCATCGGCACGAGAGCCGTCCCGATGTACCCGTTGTGTCCGGTTACCAGCACCCTCATCCGTCTGTCTCCCCCTTCGCTAGGCCCAGACTTTCCAGGGCGCCTCGCCGCTCTCCCACAGCTGGTCGAGCAGCATCTTCTCTCTCAACGTATCCATGCACTGCCAGAAATCATGATGGCGGAAAGCCATCAGTTGGCCGTCGGCGGCGAGACGCTCCAGCGGCTCACGCTCGAAGTGAGTCTGGTCGCCGTCGATGTAGTCGAACACACCAGGTTCGAGCACGAAGAACGCGCCGTTGATCCACCCCTCCCCGAGCTGCGGCTTCTCCGAGAACTCCATGATCCGGTCGCCGTCGAGCTCGAGGTGCCCGAAACGGGCGGGCGGTCTCACGGCAGTCAGCGTCGCGAGCTTGCCGTGGGATCGGTGAAACTCGAGCAGGGCGTCCAGGTCGACGGTCGACACGCCGTCGCCCCACGTGAGCATGAAGGTCTCGTCGCCGAGGTGCGGCGCGAGCCGCTTGATGCGCCCGCCGGTCTGCGAGTAGATTCCGGTGTCGATCAGTCGAACCGTCCAGTCCTCCATGGAGCTTCCGTTCTCATGGCGCTGCACCATGCCGTCCGCAAAGGAGATGGTCAGGTCCGGCGAGAGGCTCGAGTATTCGACGAAATACCGCTTGATGTACTCGCCCTTGTAGCCGAGGGCAACAAGGAAGTCCTTGTGCCCCCAGTGGGCGTAGTACTTCATGATGTGCCAAAGCATCGGTCGCCCGCCGACCTCGACCATCGGCTTGGGCTTCGTGACCGTCTCCTCAGACAGGCGACTGCCCGTCCCCCCCGCAAGTATCGCGACCTGCATGGTCATCCTTATATCTAGCGGAGACGGCCCGAATCGCACCGCTCGTACGGGGTAACGGGTCCGGTCCGAAGGTCCTGCCTCGTTTCCACCCAAAGAGCGACCCGCCGCCGTCCTCTCCAGGCTGTCACAGTGGCGAGATGCCGCCGGAAGCGATCTCGGTCGTTATCCCGACCCACGAGCGTCCCGCTGCACTCCACACCTGCCTCGCCGCCCTCGCGGCGCAGACGCTCGACTCCGAGCGATTCGAGGTCGTCGTTGTCGACGACGGAGGCTCGGTCGAGCTCCGAGACATCGTCGATCGCCACCGAGGCACGCTGCGCATCTCGCTGAGCCGCCGGCCTCATGCAGGGCCTGCCGCCGCGCGAAACGCGGGCGCGGAACTCGCCCAGGGCAAGGTGCTCGCGTTCACTGACGACGACTGCATCCCCGATCCGAACTGGCTTGCTGCGATAGCGACCGCCGTCGAGCGCTGCCCAGGGTGCATCGTCGGGGGAAGGACCGAGAACGCTTTTGTCTCCAACCGGTCCTCCGAGGCGAGTCAGTCGGTGATCGGGTACATGTATGCGGAGGGTCTCCGCCGGACAGGCGAGCTGCCGTTCGTGACCTCGAACAACCTCGCGCTGACACACGAGGTCTTCGACGCGCTGGGAGGATTCGACGCTTCCTTCCCCGAGGCGGCGGCAGAGGATCGCGACCTGAGCGCCCGCTGCCGGGCAGCGGGAGGCTCGCTCGTCTACGAGCCGGCTGCGCTCATCCGGCATGCGCACCCGCTCGACCCGCCGAGCCTTCTGCGCCAGTACATCGCCTACGGGCGCGGCGCACGCCTGCTCTCGCGGACTCGCGCCCGAGCGGACGCCGCCCCGGGTATTCGGTCACCCGCTTTCTACGCCGGGATGCTCATCGATCCGTACCACCGGTACCCCCCGGGCCGTGCCTGCGTCGTCGCCTCGCTCGTCGCCGTCACGCAGGTCGGTACCGCAATCGGCTATCTGGCCGGCAGCAGACTCCTAACGACCACGGATACCGGCCAGAAGCACAGTGTCGAACAAGACAGTCCGGGGTAGGACATAATCTCCGGCGCCGGCAACATCGACACCGTCCCGCACGCGTCCCCAAGCAGGAGGCTTCGAAGTGGTCACCCAAAGAAGAGCGAAACTGTGGCTGGGCGTTGTGCTTGGTTTGACCGCGGTGGCCGTGGTCCTCGCAACCGCGACCGGCGCAGGGGCGGCGGCGAGCTTCAATCCTCAGGCTCGGACGGGCTTCATCAGCCGTGGCGATGTGATGGCGGCCGGCGGCGCGGGTGCGCTGGTGGCTGATCCGCTGATCGCCTACCAGACCACCCAGACCTTCACCGAAACCTGCACCTGGACAAACGGGACTTCGGTGCAAGCCAGCGGGAGCCACTTTCTCTTCCTCCTCTTCCAAGCAGAGACCCGCTACGCCGCAGGTAGTCAGAAGATCACCGGCTACAGGATCTCGCCCGCGGACATCATCGACGGCCAAACGAGCGACGCCGGAGAGGATCGCGCCCTCTGCTTTGCTGCTCGCGGAATGCCCGACGATGGCTCGGCGATCACACAAACGTTCTCCTTCGGCCGCCTGGTCGAGACCCTGACCTTCTTCGGACCGAGTGGCGCGGTCGCGCTTCCGTTCCACTCGTGACGGCGAGCTCGTCGGCGCAGCCGTAAGGGCTCAACCTCGCCAGGAACTCCAGCGCGGCCCGAGCGCGGGGTGCGTCATCCAGGCGCGGGCGATCCCTTCCACCCCGTGAATTCGGGGATGCTCCCCCGGCGTGAACGTCGTGAGATCGACGTTGTGCGATTGAGGGGAGAGAGAGTGGCTCAACCAGCACAGGGTCGCGACGACTCCGACCGATTCTGCCGGCACGCCTGCCGCCTCGGCACCCCGCCTGATCCACGCAAAGAGCAGCGACGAAGCGGGCGCGTTCCCTGCGAAGAGGTTTGCGATTCTGCCGGGTAGCTGCTCAGGACCGGTTGGCCCGTCGAGATGGACGAACGCGTCCCCGAGGAAGTAGAGGAGGTCCCAGAGCGGCATCCCGACCTCGCGGGCGTCCTCCCAGTCCACGACGACGAAGTTCAGGCCGTCTGCGACAACGTTCCATGTGCCCAGATCGTTGTGCTGCGTCACGGCAGGAAGAGGGGGCAGCTCGTCCACGAGCCCGGCGGGCACCGCAAGCTCACGCCATGTCGACGCCGCATCCTGTCGGAGACGCTCCCGCTCGGGCGCCAGCGCCTCGGCCGGACGCTGAGTTCGCCGACCGAACTCGAGGATCCACTCACCGATCCGGTCGATCAGACGCACCTTCGCCTGACGCTCTCCCGGTGTCGAGAGGAAATCGCGCAGACGCTTCCCCGTCGCCGCGGTCTCGAGCGAGGCGAAAATGCCGTCGACCTCGAACCGGCCGAGAAGATCAGGGACATGAGCCGCGAGGGCTCCTCCGGCCGAGTGCGCGAGCGTGAGCCCGCGCTCGTCGTCGGCGAACCGAGTCGAGTATCCGGCGACGCGCGCGAACTTGAGGATCCACTCCGGTCGATGCGCTCCCGGCCGAAATAGCTGGAAAGCGTTTCGGCTCAGGGAGTCGCCCTGCCCGAACGTGAGGAACCACCCAGCGTCCCCAGGGACACCGAGTTCAGCCGCGGCGGCGATGAGAGCCGGCGGACCCGTCTCGCGGGTCGCGATCGTCAAGACAGGCGATGCCCAGGAGGGGAAACGCCCACGCGAGGCGAGAGTCCGTGCCGCCTGCATCCGAACGGTCTTCCAGCGGCGGTCGACGATGCTCCATCGCTCGAGCGCGTACGAGACTGCCGCCGGCTGGTCAAGCGGGAGAGCGAGCGTAGGACGCTCTCGAGTGGGGCGAAGCAGAAGCCGCCCCGTCCGGTAACCGGCGTTACGAAGCAGCCGCTCGCAGGCCCCCTCGACGATGACCGACCGGGCTCCCAAGCTCCCCGCTGCGGCGGCATCCCGCGCAGAGGCAACGACGAGGTCGGAGGCAGCGGCATCCCCAGACTCGTCCACTACTTCGATCCCCGCCGAGACAAGCCCGGCCCGCCACGCATCCAGGCCACCGAGCACCACCCCGCGCCGCACCCCATGCGGAAGGACGAAGCGAGGATCGACGCGATGCAAACTCACCTGACGTTGCGGATGGTAGGTGGCCCGACCGACCGGACTCGCAGCTCGCTCAGCCGCGACCACGGAGGCGCCGCCGCCAGCGCTCGATCCACCAGGGGACCCCCTCCCCCGTCAGCGCCTTCCAGGCGAATGCGGCTCGCCCGTCCCAATCCTTGGGCTCGACGCGGCAGAGCCGGTACACATCCGTCCCCGCCCCGTTCCGGCCCGGCTCGGTCGAGAAGGCCACGCGGTATCCGGTGGCCGCGGCAGCAGCGCGCACACCGGCGTCGTTACGACCGTGTGGATACGCAAGCGCCGCCACCGCATGAGGGATCTGGCTTCGGAGCTCGCGCAGCGACTCGCTCAGTTCGGACTCGAGCCGCTCGCGGTCGAGCTCGGGGAGCGAGACGTGGGTCCGGGCGTGGGATCCGACCTCGCCCCCGGCGTCGACGAACTCCCGAAGCTCGTCCCACGATGCGAGTGCCTCCCCGTCCGCCCACTCCCAGGGTGCGTTCGCGCCGACGGCCGACGTCGTGACGAAGAGGACCGGCCGCAGGTCGATGTTTCGCCGGAAGGCGACCAGTGCGTCCCGAAAGCCGTCGTCCGCGCTGAGGACGACGGCCCGGCGCGGCAGCGTCGCCTCGGGATCGTCGTGGAATGCAAGAAGCTCGTCGACGGAGAGCGGCCGGACGCCGAGGCGTCTGAGCCAGCGGACGTGCCGCTCGAAGACCTCCGGCGAGACATCGAGCCGCTCCTGGCAGCGCTTCCCCTCGCCGGCGATGCGGTGATAGAGCAGGACGACGTATGAGCTTCGAGTCAACCGCTCCCACTCGCGCAGCGTTGCCGTACCCCGCACGCCGCGCCAGAAGGCTGCGTCCGCCGCGACCTGCAGGGGCATCCTGGACAGACTCGGTGCAGCAAGCAGCAGCCGGCGAAGGAGTCGTCTCATGGTCGGTGCCGCGAAGTACGAGCCGAGTTGAAGGTGCGGCAGAAGACCGGGATCGCTCCGCGCGATCTCGACCGAAGACTCACCCCTGAGCCGGCAGAAGCGCAGGACGGCCGGAACGTCGTCCAGACGCTCGGGCTCTCCCCAGTCGAGCTCGGCACCGGCCAGGCGCAGCCTGGCGGCCAGCGCCTCGGGTGTCGCGGCACCCGCCGCGAGGCCGGCAGCGGCGTTTCGCAGCGCATCGGCATCACCGGAAACTCGTGCTACGACCGCGGGACGCACGTCAGCGAGAGCGTGGAGCAGAACCGAGGCCACCGCGTGCGACGATACAATCGCAGCCCGGATGAGACATTTCCTGGCGCCGCCACCCAGGCGGGAGGTAGAGCCGGGACGTGCTCCCACGTTCTCCGTGATCGTCGCCGCCTACCAGGTCGCAAGTGTGATCTCCGAGGCTCTCGACTCGATCCGGTGCCAGACGCTGCAACCGCTCGAGGTGATCGTCTGCGACGACGGCTCCACGGACGACCTGGAAACGGCGCTCATTCCCTATCGCGACGAGATCGTGCTCCTGCGCAAGGAGAACGGCGGTGAGGCGTCGGCGAAGAACGCTGCCGCCCGCGCCGCGAAGGGCGACTTCGTCGCGATCCTCGACGCCGACGACGTCTACCGCCCCGAGTATCTGTCGGCGGTGAGCGAGCTGGTCCGGCTACGTCCCGATCTCGACATCCTGACGACCAACGGCGTGCTCGTGGCCAACGGCGTCCCTGCGCGGCATGTCTATCACCGCCACTGGCAGTTCGAGCTGTCGAACCAGCGACGCGCCATCCTGGAACGAAACTTCGTCTTCGGCGTCGCGGCGGTGCGACGGTCCGTCCTGCTCGAGCACGGGGGCTTCGACGAGGCGATCCTCTGGACCACCGACTGGGACTGCTGGCTTCGTTTGATCCTGGCCGGCTCCGCCGCAGGCTGCGTCGACGAGGAGCTCGCCGAGTACCGGCTGCGGGAGACGAGCCTGACCGCACGGCGAAGAGAGCTGCTGCTGGGCAAGATCGCCACGCTCGAGAAGGCGCGTGGCAACGCATCGCTGCGTACCGAAGAGCGCTCCGTGCTCGAGACGTCCATTTCGGCCTATCGCCGCGAGCTCGAGTTCCAAGACCTGACCGTCGCCCTCGCAGCAGGCGATGGGGACGCGAGGCGTCGGGCGAGCGCATTGCTCGTCGCGCCGGGATTCGATCGTCGCCGCCGAGTGGAGCTCGCGGGAATGACCCTCGCGCCGAGGCTCGCCGGACGCCTGTTACGGCGGCGCGCGACAGCCGGCTGGGTCGGCGCGGGCGGAATCAGAGTCGGGCGTCGCTAGCAGGATCGTGAGCGCCACGTCTCCGAACCTGATCCTCGGAGCTGTCGAGGGAATGTCCTGGCAGGCTCTGCGACCATTCGTCCTCTCACTGCGCCGAACGGGATTCAACGGCGAAGCCGTGCTCTTCGCAGCCGGCATCGACCGGGTCACGAAGAGGTCGCTCGCCTCATGCGGCGTCCAGGTGCGTGCGCTGCGCCGCGCGCAGCTGTCCCTGGGCCGAAGGACGATCCAGCCCTACGACGCAGTGTTCGCCAGACTGCACGCCCACTATCCGGCGATCATCCGGCAGGCGAGCAGGCCTTTCCGCGAGCCGAAATCCGCGGTGACCCGGATCGCGGCACTCGTCTCCGTTCGCGACACCCGGCGCTTCTTTGCCTACCTCGACTACCTGTCGTCGACTGACGTGTCATACGAGAACGTGATGCTCACGGACGTACGTGACGTGTTCTTTCAGGCAGATCCGTTCGCGTTCGACCTCGGCGACGTGCTCAACTGCTTCCTCGAAGACTCTGCCGAGACCCTTGGCACGCAGCCGCACAACCGAAAGTGGTTGCAGGCCGCTTTCGGCGGCGACGTCGTGCAGGAAATGAGCGGGAGGCCGATCGTCTGTGCGTGCGTCACAGTCGGCCCCCGAGAGCTCGTCGTCCAATATCTCGAGGTGATGGCCGACTTTCTCCTCCGGCTACCCCATCAAAGCGTCGGCCTCGATCAAGCCGTTCACAACTATGTCCTCCACAAGGGACTCGTCCCCGGTGCCCGCCTGATCCCCAACGGGGACGGAATCGTGTCGACGCTGGGCATCGTCCCCGACGAACGCGTGAGCGAGCTCCTGAGCTCGGCCGTGCTTCATCAGTACGACCGACACCCTGCCGTCGCCGCCCGGCTGCTGCACAGCCTCGGGACAGCGACTTGAGGTGAGTCCGGTGCCCCCGCTCTTCGACCGCATCCGCCGCCTCATCGACTCCCGTCGGCACCGTCTCGTCGAGCCGCCGTCGCTCAGCATCCCGGAGTACGTCGCCTCGTTCCCGGCGCGTTGGCAGGTGACCCACCCCGCGGCTCAGCTGAGCTGGCCTACGCCTTGCAGGATCGGAAGCCGCCGGCTTCGGGCCGAGTTCGATCTCCCAACGGAGTCGGCGGAGCTGGGCGTCCTCAGCATCACCGGCGGCCGCGTGTTCGGCGTTCACGGCTGGGTGCTCGGAGTGAACGGCGCTGTCCTGCCGGAGCTCTCCTGGTACGGCGGACCAAGCGAGCGCATCCTGCTTCCCTCCACCCTGCCGCCCCCACGGCGGCTGGACGGGACCTGCGTCTCGCTCGTGAGCGACTGGTCGTGCCGTAATTACGCGCACTTCCTGCTCGACGCGCTCGGCCGACTGGCCGTCCTCGAGAGCGCCGGGATCGCCCTCTCCGAAGTCGACCACGTCTACTGTCCCACACCGCCGAGCGCGGCTGCGGCCAGCCTCCTCGATCGTTTCGGCATCCCGGCCGAGAAACGGGTCTTCGCCGCACCAGGCCTCCTCGTCGCTGCGGAGCACCTGCTCGTCCCGAGCCGCCCGGCAACCTCACTCACGTATCCGGCGTGGCTGCCGGCATTCCTCCGCCGCCCGGTTCGTCCGGCGCCGAAATCTGCTTCCACTGAGCGTCGGCTCTACGTGTCGCGTCTAGGCTTCGAGCGCCGGTCGAGTAGCGAGCCGGCCCTCGAGCGGGTGCTTCGCGAGCGGGACTTCGAGGTCTACGAGGGGTCGGAGCGCCCCACACAGCCGGAGGACTTCGACGAGGCGACCTTCGTCGTCGGCGCTCACGGCGCCGGCCTAGCAAACCTCGCCTTCTGTCGAGCCGGCACGCGTGTGCTGGAAATCGTTCCGACCGACAACGCGCATCCGTTCTACTACTCGCTCTCGGTCGCGGCGGGCCTCGACTATGCCTACATGGTCGGTCAGAGCGTCGTCGACCGTCCGCTCGATGTGTTTGGCCCGAGCCCTTACGACTTCGAGCTCGACGCCGAGGAGCTGGAGGCGGCCATCGACGAGTGGGACGCGACCAGCCAGATTCCGGTGCGGCCCTGACTCACCAGGCGGAATGCGACGCGACCGAAGCCGGCGGCTTCGAGCTCATGCTCGAGCTGAGCGGTGGTGTAGTGCGTGAGCCAGCCGCGCGACTTTCGCTGCCGCTTCGTCAACGGCTCGGAGTGATCGGAGACCGAGTAGCTCAAGAGGGCGGCGGGGTAACGCGCGGCGAGGCGACCGAGAAAGGTCGGCACGTCCCGGAGATACTCGAGCAGCCCTAGACAGGCCGCCAGGTCGAAGTCCCCCGCAGGAAGCTCGCGGCGAAGGTCGATTTCCACGACCGAATCGGCTTGTGGGCGGATGTCGAAGGCCGCGTAGCTGACCTGGAGGTCGGTCTTGTCGGCCAGGACACGCTTCAGGCGCTGGTCGCCTGCCCCGAAGTCGGCGATACGCAGACCGGCCGCAGGATCGGAGCAAATCGCTTCCACGTTCCCGACGAGAAGCTCGACGGCCGCCTCGGCACGCTCCTCCCACCGGTGCGATCCTGCATCCTCGAGATTGAACGGCAGCCGACGGCGCCTCCCAGCCGCCCATCCGAGCCGCATCACGAGCCCCCCGCCCGCGCCGCGACGAGCTGGGGCAGCCGGCGATAGGCGCGTCGACCGCTTTCCACCTGCCGAGCCGCATGCTCGAGGAGTCCGGGCCGCACGTCGTCGGCGCGCTCCCACACCTCGTCCACCGCAGATGCAAGGTGGGCGGACAGGTCGGTCTCGTCGAGCGACACGATCCAGAGTCCCGAACCGCCGAACTGATCCGCCAGGCCGGCGAACTTGGCGTCGTAGTACGCCGACCCCGTCAGCCCCACGGCCGGAATCCCTCGAGCGAGCGCGAACACGGCCGCGTGGTAGCTGCCAGTGACGACCGCACGGCAGCGGCCGATGAGGTCGACGACGCCGAGTGGCGTCCCGACCTCGCCCGGTGGCCCGTCCAGTGCTCCGAGCAGCGCCGCGTTCACCGCTCCGTCGATCTCGGTCGGGTGGTGCGAGATCGGAACCGAGAGCAACCGGCACCGGTGGCGCGCCGCCGCGCCGCGCACAGACGCTGCGACGGTCTCCGCGGCGCGCCGCTCGACGTGCGAGTAGCGGGCCAGGCGCAGATTGAATCCGAGGTCGCCGCCGGCACCCCCGGCCCCGGCTTCGTACGCGAGCTCGACGGCGTCGTCGCCCGTGACGAGGACTCGATCCTCCGGCACGCCGAAGGAGGCGAGGAGCGGCGGGCCGGCGACGCCCTCGCGAAGCGTGATGAGATCGACGTGCGGCAGCACCTGTCGTGCGCGGCGGAGGAGCGCGGTGTCGGTGATCGGCCCGACGCCGTGACCGAGGACCGCGGTGACCGCACCGGCCTCGGCCGCCATCCGCAGCAGATCGAGGATCGAGATGGCGAGCGAGGCGAACTCGTCGTTGAACGCGCCGGCGCCACTCGAGACGACGATGTCCGCGGAGTGGACGGCCCGCAGGAACTCGTCGAGCTGCTGCACCTCGTGACGTCCGAGCGCAGCACGAGCACGGATCAGCCGACGTGCTGCTCCCGGCGCCTTTCGTCGGAGGACGCGCTGGCTCTCGAGGACGCGCCGCGAGAGGGGCTTCGGCGCTCTCTGCTGGAGTGTGTAGGTGAACGGATTGCTGTCGAACCAGAGGCGCCGCCCAGCGGCGGGCACCGGATGCGTCCCCGGGCAGCACGCGGCGAGCCGAACGGGATCGTCGGTGATGACGGAGATCGACGCCTCGGGCCAGAGGGACCGGAGTCGGCGGACGGCGACCTGGAGCATCGCGACGTCTCCGAGATTGAGCAGGTGGTGGGCATTCGGCTCGACGAGGATCCGCGGTCGCTCGCTCGATCCACGCGGGCGGTCGCGAAGCGCATCGTCTTCCCCATGCCGTCGCCCGCACGAGGTCGTCACACTCTCCACTATGAACGATCTCGCGCGAGGCCGGCAGCGGCTGATGCGACTCCGCCGCCCGGCCTGGCTGGGAACGATCCGGCGAACGTCTCCCTTGAGCGACCACTTCGGGCGCGAGCGCGGCACGCCCGTCGACCGGTACTACATCGAGCGTTTCCTGCATGAGAATCGCGAGCGGATCCGTGGACGCGTGCTCGAGGTCAAGGACTCCGACTACACGCGCCGGTTCGGCCGGGAGGTCAGCCGCAGCGACGTCCTGGACATCGACGCGCGAAATCCCGACGCCACAGTGGTCGCCGACCTCGTCGGGACAGGCGGCATCGAGGCGGAAGCGTTCGACTGCTTCATCCTCACCCAGACCCTTCACTACATCTTCGAAGTCGGCGCCGCGCTCGAGCAGGTGCATCGGATCCTGCGCCCGGGCGGCACCGTCCTCTGCACCGTGCCGGTCGTGAGCCGGATCGGACGAGGTGAGCTCTCGCCCGAGTACTGGCGGTTCACACCCACCACGTGCAAGATCCTGTTCGAGCGCGCGTTTCCGGGGGGAGAGTTCGAGGTACGCGGCCGCGGCAACGTTCTGGCGTGCGTCGGGTTTCTAGTCGGGATGGCCGCCGAGGAGCTGAAGGCCGACGAGCTCGAGCTCGACGACCCGTTCTTCCCGCTCCTTGTGACGGTGCGCGCTACCAAGGCGGCTCGTTCCTGACGATATGAGCTCTTCCTGGTCCTACCTGGATCCCGTGATCCTGCCCTTGATTGCGGGCGAGAGCGTCCTGGACGTCGGCTGCGGAATGGGCCGTTGGGGAGCCCTGATCGAGACGAACTACTGGGAGGCGCGCCTCGAGTCTGCGCCCGCCGTAGATGGGTGCGACGCCTTCGAGCCGAACGTCGAGCACTGCCGGCAGCGCGGTGCGTATCGGCGCGTGTGGGTGCAGACGCTCCCTTCACCGCTCGACGGCAGGTGGGACACCGTCCTCGCCTGCGAGCTGATCGAGCACATCCCGCAGGTGCGCGTGGCCGAGACCCTCGACCTGCTCGAAGGAGCGGCAGTGAAACGGGTCATCGTCTCGACGCCTAACTCGGCGCTCTACCGAGGCGGAAGCGACACGCCTCTCGGCTTCAACGAGCTGGAGGCACACGTCAGCTACGTCCCGGCCGAGCTGCTGAAGCGACGCGGCTACCGCATCTACGGCGCGGGCTTCGGACGCTATAACAGCCGACTTGCGCTGCGGGCCGCAAGGTGGCGACTTCGCAGAAGCCTCGTGTCGCTCCCGTACCGTATCCCGGCGATTGCAGAAACCATCGTCGCCGTGAAGGATCTGCCCTAGATGGCGCTGGTCCTTGCCCTGGCTGAGCAGGTCCCACCCGTGGCCGAACTTCCGCCGGGGTTGTCGTCTTGGCTCTTTGTCGGCGACGGCGCAGCGGCTCGGATCGAATTGGAGCGATCGATCGCCGGCCAGCTCGAGCGCGTATCAACGGCCGACTCCCTGCAGTGGCACGCGAATGTGCTCAGACGCCCCTACATCGACGCGATCGGAAACCTCTCGCTCCTCAACAAATCACCGGAGTGGTGGGCGAGCGAGCTGGCTGCCAAGAGCCACTACACGCGTCTGTTCGAGCGGGTGTGCGCGCTGGCCGTCGCCCGGGAGCTAATCGACTCCGGACTCGACAACTCTCTCGTCGTCTGCGCGAGGCCCGCCCTGCTCGCCGAGGTCGAGGCGGCGGCCGCAACGGCCGGAATCGAGACGCTGCAGATTGGCACGCCTTCACCCGTCGCGAAGCAGGCTGCTCGGTACATTCTCGCCACGGGACTGGTCGAGCGGTTCGGGCCACGGCTGCCGTTGCCTCTCGTGAACAGGGCGGCACGCGCCAGGCCGTGGATCCAACCGGTGCTCGAGAAGTCTCACAGGTTCAGACGCAGACTCCTCGAGTCCCTCGGCACCACGTGTGAGCCTCTCTCCGGCCCAGGTACGGCGCTTCTCCTGACCTGGGTGGACGGCCGGAACGTGACGCCGAAGGGCGCCTACGCCGACCCATACCTCGGCTGGTTGCCCGAGGCCTTGTGCCGCCGTGGATATCGGGTGGCCTTTCTACCCCGCCCCCTCCGCACGGCCGGCTTCGCCGAACTCGCGCAACGACTGCTCGGAACGGGGGAGCGCTTTCTCTTCCCGGAGCTGCTCCTCGACGAGGCTGCCCTTCGCCAGTGCGAGGCAGCAGCCCGAGAGTTCTCGCCGGCGATCCCGGACGATACGAGCGTGTCCGGCGTCCCCTTTGCCCGCCTCGCGCACGAGCACGTCGAGGAGTTCCGCGCCAAGCAGGCGGAGAACCTCGCTTACGAGCCGCTCGTCAAGGGATTGGCCCGCACCGGCGTGGAGCCCGAGCTTCTCGTCCATAGCTTCGAAGGTCATGCCTGGGAGCAAGTGTTCGCCGACGCCGTGCACAGGCACCTCCCCGGCACACACCTGGTCGGTTTCGACAACCTCAACATGACGCGCTTCGCACTCTCGCGCGTACCGGCCGCGACAGAGGTGGGGCTGCGCCCGCTCCCGGACCGGATCGTCACCAACGGGGCTCTTTCCAGGGACGCGCTCGTAGCTGGAGGCGTGCCTGAAGCCTTGGTCCAGGCCGGGTGCGCGATCCGTTAC
>Ga0105245_10002124_pt1 | contig 17956 bp, 16 predicted proteins | sample KBSM54metaG_FD_81523 | JGI IMG/M metagenome (GOLD analysis project Ga0105245, IMG submission 81523) | Miscanthus rhizosphere microbial communities from Kellogg Biological Station, Michigan, USA - KBS M5-4 metaG | ecosystem: Host-associated > Plants > Roots > Rhizosphere > Soil | place...
ACTTCGGGCATGCGGAGTGGAAATCGCTGAGCGTCCCACGCAAGCAATCGGCGGACTTCAATCGCCGGGTGGGCGCCGGCGAAGCGAGTCAGCGGTAGCTGGCGCGGCTACTTAGACTTCTTTGTCGTGTCGAAGCACACTGGCTCGCGATATAGCCGTGAGTAAGTGATAAGGCCCGGTTTGTCGTCCTTCATCGCCTGGAAGATGGGTTCCGTAGTCCGCCACAGACCATTGAGAGGCGCATCGTAATGCGCCGGAATGTAAACGTCGGGTTTGTACAGCCGTAAATACTCCAGCCCTTGCTCAACCGTAAGGCTCGGCAGGAAATCCGCTGCCACCGCAGCGATAGCGATATCCACCCGCCCGATGCGCTGCATGGCAGCCTTCTCGTATTCCGTAATCGCCCCGCCGCTATCGCGGTAGATGATACGGAATCCGTCGTCGAGCGTGATCAAGTATGTGATGGTACCTTCCGTGACGATGCGCGGATCAGAAGTGCCGCGGCTTCGGATAACAGCCTCTTCAGCGGTTTGCTCTGGAGTCAGCGGAGTCGCCGTCGACTGGAGAGCCTGATTGAAGGCCTTCGTCACATTAGCCGGTGGCTGTCCGTGGCGGCCTAGTATCGCCTCAACCTCGAATTTGCCGAACTTCAGCACCTCCCCGCCCTTGCCAGTTACGGTTCGGATCTGCTTAGCGTCGAGGTTCTGGGTTTGCAGCTTGGCGACCGTGAGCGGCGCACCGACGACCGCCGCGCCGGTTCGAATGGCGACGGACGCCGCATCCGACATGTGGTCGTGGTGCCCATGACCGATCAAGATGACATTTGCCTTCTTTACATCGGCTGCCTTGAATCCTAGGGGAGCGAACATGCTGCCGCGATCGAAGTAGGCGTCTAAGAGCATGATTTCTCCGCCGTAAGCCAGCTCGAAATTGGAATAGCCAGTCCAGCGGATCGCCAGCGTGTGCGGGTTCCGCGGAGCGGCTCCGCCAGTTGAAACCAACGTGGGAACTTCGCACCCCCGGTCTTGCGCAACGACAGGCACACTTGCCAGCGTGGCCGCGATGAAGATTGCCAGAGGCTTGGCGAGTGCTCGGTGGCTAACATGTGGGTTAACGAGATGGGTTGTCATCTGATCGCCAACCAATATACACCCAAATATGCGGCTTATTGCACTTCCTGGCTGCTACAATAAGAGTTTGTGCGCCCGCCGGAGGAGCTTGCGGGCGACTTTACACCAAATGCAAAATATCATCGTTCTCGGTGCGCAATGGGGGGACGAAGGCAAAGGCAAAGTGGTCGATTTATTTGCCGAACGCTTCGACATCGTGGCACGCTATCAGGGTGGCCATAACGCCGGCCACACGGTTTTCATCGGGGAAAAGAAGTTCGTTTTGAAGCTGATTCCGAGCGGAATTCTGCGCCCTGGAGTCCAGGCCGTCATCGGCAACGGCGTGGTGGTCGACTTGGCCGCCCTACTCGACGAGATCGGCATGCTGGAGGCTGCCGGGATCGACGTCCGCAGCCAGCTGCGCATCAGCAACCGCGCGCACGTGATCTTCCCGTTTCACCGGCTGGTGGAAAAGATGTCGGAAGCGCGCGAGAACCGCATCCCTATCGGCACCACTTCGCGCGGCATCGGGCCGTGCTACGAAGACAAAATCGGACGCCGCGGCATCCGCGTGGCCGACTTGTTCGATCCCGAGAGCTTCCGGATCATGTACGACACTTTGGCCGAGGACAAAAAGACCTTGGCCGCCACCTTCAATCTTCACGACACCATCGATTACGCCCAGATCCGCCACCAATACGAAGATCTCGCCGAGCGCATCCGTCCGTTGGTCTGCGATACTGCGGCCCTCCTTGCCACCGCGATGGCGAAAGGGAAGCGCATCTTGTTCGAAGGCGCTCAGGGCACCATGCTTGACGTGGATCACGGCACCTATCCTTTTGTCACTTCGTCCAGCGCCACCGCTGGTGGCGCGTCGATCGGTACCGGCGTGCCGCCCACCAAAATTCACGGCGTCATCGGCGTTTCGAAAGCCTACATCACGCGTGTGGGTTCCGGCCCGTTCCCGACCGAGAGCAATGATGGCGGCGGCGAGCTGCTGCGCCGCGAGGGCAACGAATTCGGCGCCGTTACGGGCCGTCCGCGCCGCTGCGGCTGGTTCGACGTGCCCCTACTTCGTTACACCGCGATGATCAACGGCTTCGACACCCTGCTGATCACCAAGCTTGACGTGATGGACCAGCTGGCGGAGATTCCTGTATGTACCGGCTACCGTCTGAAGGGCCAGGACCTCACCGAGATGCCGGCCACCTACCGCGCCCTCGAAGCCCTGGAACCCGTGTATCAAAGCCTCCCCGGCTGGCAAACCGTAACCCGCGGCATCACTCGCTACGAAGAACTCCCGAAGAATGCACAAGCCTATCTCAAGTTCCTGGAAGACCGCACCGGCGTCGAAGTCGGCGGCGTCTCCACCGGCCCGGAGCGCAACGAAACCATTATTCGCCCGGGATCGAAACTGGAGCGTCTGATCGGCACGCGCGAACTCGACCGAGCGATCGCCTAGCCTTCCGTCAGGGAACCTCCTGCCAGTCCATCGCGTCTAAAGGGCGCGTCCAAAAAACTGCTAACGAACAGTGCCCGCCCACTGCCCCGCGCGCGTGGTAAAGTGGTCGCATCGGACATATAGGAAGTGTCTAATGCGGTGCTCCGGACCGCCGGAGTTCCCGCGTCAGACTAAGAGGTTTTCTGCGCTATGAGAAGCTGCCTGGCGTTTATTGCCGCGATTGTTCTTCAAATTGGTGGCCTCGCGCCAGCAGCGGAACTCACGCCGCCCAAAGCCGGGAAACCGGAAATTCTTCCCCTGAAAGACGTCAAGCCCGGGATGCACGCCATCGCCTGGACGGTTTTCAGCGGCATGACGCCGGAGCCGGTACCGGTGGAAATTATCGGCATCTGGAAAAACGCCATGGGTCCGCGCCAGCACGTCATTATGGCCAAGATGGGTGGGAAAGCCGAGCGCACTGGTGTTGCCGGCGGCATGAGCGGAAGCCCGGTCTATGTCGATGGTAAGCTGATCGGTGCGGTCGCGCTGCGGCTTAGCCAATTTTCGCCGGATGCGATCTGCGGCATCACCCCCATCGAATCGATGTTGGAGATTCAGGATCTGGACATGTCGCGGCCGAGCGACGCGCGCACGCCCAATAAACAACCCGCGCCACAACCGGTAGCGGCCTACGAAATGCCGAGCGATCTCGTCGCCCAACTGGTGGCGGCTGGTGGGACGGCTCCTCTGCCCTCGCGCTCTCCCTTGATGACGCCCATCGAAACCCCGCTCGTATTTTCCGGCTTCACGTCCGAAACGCTAAACACCTATGAACCACTGCTCCGCCAGATCGGCATCACCGCAGTGCAAGGCGGCGCCAGCGCCGGGGCCATGACTTCGAAACCGGCTCCAGGATGGGAACATGCGCTGAATCCAGGCGAAGCAGTCAGCGGCATCCTGGTGTCGGGCGATATGTCCACCACCGGCATGGGCACCGTAACCTATAACGACGGTAAGCGCATCCTTGCCTTCGGCCATCAGTTCTTTGACCTGGGCCCGGTAGACATGCCCATCGCCAAGAGCGAAATTCTCACCGTCCTGAGTTCGTCGTATCAGCCCAATAAAGTGGGTAATGCCACTGAAGTTGTAGGTGCCCTCCGGCAGGATCGCTTCACCGGCATCATGGGCGAGCTGGGCGCCGAAGCCCCAGTGATTCCGGTGCATGTCAAAGTGCGCGCGTATAGTGAAAACGGCGCCGTAGTGAAGGAAAAAGACCTCAACTTCAACGTCTTCGTACAGCAGAAATGGACGCCCTTCCTGATGTCGGCGACCCTCAGCAATTCGCTGCAGCAGATGAATCTGTACGCCGACGAAATGACCTATCGCTTCAGCGGCGACGTTCTGATGGACGGCTCCGACAACATCCATGTCTCGACCATGCTTGCTCCCGGCGAGTTCCCGGTGCCCATGCCTACCGTGCTCGCGGGCTGGTGGGGCGATAAGTTTAATCGCCTGTTCTTGAATAACGTCGCAATGCCGAAGTTGAAAAGCGTGGAAGCCGTGGTCGACCTGCTGCCCGCCCGGCGCGTCGCCACCATCGAAACAGTGTGGACGCCCACCACTGACGTGGAAGCCGGCACGGAAATCCCCGTGAAGGTTTATCTGCGGCCCTATCGCGGCGAACGCATCGAGCGCTCCCTCACCGTGAAGATTCCCGCCGGGATGCCCAAGGGTGAGCACCGCCTGCTCTTCAGCGACGCCGACACCTTGGACCGTTCGCAGGACGGCGCAGTCAAGAACAACAAGAACATGGACATTCCGTCCACCGTTTCGCTGCTGAACCAGGAGCGCGATAACAACCGCCTCTACGTTTCGCTGGTGCAGAGCCGGGCGACGTTCTACTCCGACGACAAGACCCTGCCCAACCTGCCGTCCTCAGTGGTGAACGTCATGCAGACCGAGCGCAATAGCAGCCGGTCTTTGGTTGGCACGCCGGAAAGCACCCAGGTGCAGCAGTCGATTCCGTTCGATCACGTGGTGAGCGGCAATTACTCGCTGCGGATCAAGGTCAAATAAGATTAAAGAAGGTCACGTTCATGCGATTCTTGCGCGTTCTAGCGCCTGTGTTGTGCGTTTTGTTGCCGCTCTCGGCTGTCGAGACGCAAGTCTGGGAACACTCTGAGGCGGCGGATTTCGAGAAGGGCACGTTGCATAAGCTATCGCTCTCGAGCGAAGGGCGCTTAACTCCGGCGCCGGCGATGCGCGAGCTCTACGATCCGTCGGTATCCTTCCTGTGGGCCATCGCGCGCGATTCTAAAGGGAATCTCTACGCGGGAGGCGGCAGCGTAGGAAGCTCGAAATCAAAACTAATCTTGGTGAACCCTGCCGGCCAAGCCAAGACCTTAGTGGAACTCGACGGCATGGCCATCCAGGCGATCGCCGTCGATAAGCAAGACCGCGTCTATGCCGCCACCGCACCGGACGGCAAGGTTTTTCGCGTGAACGCAGCGGGCCGCGCCGAAGTGTTCTACGACCCGCATGCGAAATACATTTGGGCGCTGGCGTTTTCGAGCAACGGCGATTTGTTCGTGGCCACCGGAGACCAGGGCGAGATTCATCGCGTGACCGCGAATGGGACCGGCTCCGTGTTCTACCGCACCGAGGAGGTGCATGTGCGCTCGCTGGCAGTGGATGCGAAAGACAACTTGATCGCGGGTACCGATCCGAGTGGCTTGATTCTGCGCATTACGGCCGCGGGCCAGGGTTTCGTGCTGTACGAAGCGCCTAAACGCGAGATCACAACGGTCGCGGTGGCGGCTGACGGAACCGTCTACGCAGCGGGTACCGGAATCAAAGCTCCAGCGACGGCTCCGGCCGCTCCGCAGCGCCAGGCGCAGACAGGCGCGGGTGCCGGGGCAATGACGGTAGTGCTTCAAAGCGCCGCTCCCGGCCGCGGTGACGCAGCGCCCCCGGTCACGGCGGGAAGCGGCGCGCCAAGTGCGGTTCCGGGAGGCTCCGACATTTACCGCGTGCAGCCCGATGGCTATGCGCGCCGGATCTGGACGAATCCGCTGGATGTGGTCTATGCTCTTGGGTTCGATTTGCAGGGAAAGTTGATCGCCGGCACGGGCAACCGCGGCAACATCTACCGGCTGGATTCGGATCAGTCCTACACTCGGCTCTTGAACCTTGAGGCCGCGCAAGTGACCGGCTTCGCCTCGGGCGCGAACGGGCGGTTTTACGCCGTCACCGGCAACATCGGCGAAATCTTTGCGATCGGCCCAGAGCGCGAGCCCTCCGGAATGCTTGAAAGCGACGTCCTGGACGCCGGCGCGTTTTCATATTGGGGCCGCGTCACGTCGCAGCACGCGGGACCCGGCGTGGTGGCGTTGGAAACCCGCAGCGGCAATGTCAGCCGCGCGCAAAAGGACTGGAGCCCATGGGCCAAGCTATCGGGCGATCGCGTGGCGTCGCCCGCCGCACGCTTCCTGCAATATCGCGCGACCGTATCGGGCGCGGCCGAACTGTATGACGTAACCGCTGCCTTCGAGATGAAGAACGTGGCGCCCGTGATCGAGGCGTTGGAGAGCACTCCCGCTAACTACAAGTTTCCTGCGCCGATCCCCGCAGCGCCGTCGACCCAGCCCGGTTTGACGCTGCCGCCGTTGGGCCGCACGACTCCCGCGCCAACACCCGCACGCGGGTCAGACACCGGTGCGTCGCCGGCGCTCACCTCTGCCAAGGGATACATCGGCGCGCGCTGGCTGGCTACCGACGAAAATGACGACACGCTCAGGTTCAAGATCGAAATCCGTGGCGAGCATGAGACCACATGGAAGCCGCTGCATGAGAATTTGCAGGAGCGTTACTACAGTTGGGATTCGACCGCGTATCCGGATGGCAAATATCGCGTGCGAGTCGCGGCCAGCGATGCGCCATCGAACACGCCCGAGCAGACTCTGACCAGTTCGCGCGAGAGCGACCTGTTTTTGATCGACAACACCGCGCCCGAGATTAGTGCGCTCACCGCGGCGGCCCAAGCCGGGAAAATCGACGTGCGCTTCCATGCCAAGGATGCGCTGAACGTGCTCGAAAAGGCAGAATATTCGGTGAACGGCGGCGAATGGAAAATAGTGGAGCCGACCACGCGCCTCACCGATTCCCAGGAGCACGATTACCGCTTCCAGGTGGATGGTGGCGCCGGCGAAACCACCATTGCCGTCCGTGTCTCCGACGCTTATGAGAACCAGGCCGTCGCCAAGACGGTAGTCAAATAGGGGCGCGCCCTGAAACCATCCGGCGGCGTCGCTCTGCAACTCCAAGACGTACGCAAGGCTTTCGACCAGTTGGTCGTGATCGAAGGCATGAATCTTGAAATCGCCGCCGGCGAATTCATTGCCATCCTGGGACCATCCGGATGCGGCAAATCCACACTGCTGCGCATGATCGCGCGGCTCGCTGAGCCGACTGCCGGAAGCATCACGATTCAACCCGAAACGCAATTCCAGACTTCCTTTGTATTTCAGGACGCGCACCTGTTGCCGTGGCGCACCGTGCTCGAAAACGCAGCGCTGCCGTTGGAGTTAATGGGCGTGGAACGGGAAGAGCGCCATGCGACGGCACGAACCACGCTCCAGCAAGTGAGTCTCTACGAAGCCGAAGATCGTTATCCGGCGCAACTCTCAGGCGGCATGCGGATGCGCGCATCGCTCGCGCGCGCCCTGGTCACCCAGCCCCGTCTGCTGCTGCTCGACGAGCCCTTCGCCGCGCTGGATGAGATTACGCGATTCCGCCTGGATACTCAACTGCGCGAATTGTGGCGGAAGCGCGGGATCACGGTGGTCTTTGTGACACACTCGATATCGGAAGCCGCATTCCTGGCGAACCGCGCCGTAGTTCTCACCAAACACGGCGGGGGAATCAAACTGGATCGCCGACTGGACCTTCCTCTCGAACGCAACGACGACTTGCGCATGGATCCAAGACTAGGCCACGAAATGAAAGTGCTGCTGAGCGCGATGGAGGAAGAGTGAAAAGGCTGCGCTCCATCATCCCCGCTCTGATTCCATTGTTGGTCGTGATCGCGGCGGCTGAGCTCGCCGTGCGCAATGGCCTGGTGAAGTCGTATCTAGTTCCCGCTCCCAGTTCAGTTTTGCGGGCCATAATCGAAAGCCGCGCGGAGCTCTTCGGCGCCTTCCTCACCACTTCGGCGAGTGCCCTCGTGGGTTTCCTGTTGAGCACGGTGGCTGGGATCGCGATCGCCGTCTTTCTGTCTTCGTCGCGCGCGATTCAGCGCGCATTTTATCCTTACACAGTGTTTTTCCAAACCGTGCCGATCATAGCCATCGCCCCGCTGCTGGTGATTTGGTTCGGGTACGGAACGCGCACCGTGATCGCCTCGGCGTTTGTAGTGTCGATCTTCCCGGTGATCGCGAATACCCTCAGCGGCATTCTCTCGACGGAGCCCGCGCTGCGCGATCTCTTCCGCCTCTACGGAGCTTCCACGCTGGTGACGCTCTTCAAACTCCGCTTTCCCGCTGCATTGCCTCAGATCCTGACCGGCCTCCGGGTGGCGTCTGGTCTGGCTGTGATAGGCGCGATTGTCGGCGAGTTCATCGGCGGCCAAGGCCTGGGATCGGTGGTCGATGTAGCGCGCACGCAGCAGCGCGTGGATAAAGTATTCGCCGCAGTGTTGCTAGCATCGGTGCTGGGATTGGCGCTCTTCGGACTGATCAACCTCGTCAGCTACCTCACTCTGCGACGATGGCACGTCAGCGAACAGTAGATTCACATCCGTAATCAATGGGCGATCTGCGAGAATCAGTACGTGCATAGAAGAAGGTTTCTGCAGATCTCGCCCGCAATCGCACTGTTTTCAGGATGCGGAAAATTGCCAGGCAAGATCCGGCTAGCCCTCAACTGGAAGCCCGATCCCCAGTTTGGCGGATTCTACGCGGCCCCGTATCAGTCGCACGGCCTGGACGTCGAGATCCTGCCCGGAGGCGTGGGTACGCCCACCATCCAAATGGTAGGCGCGGGGTCAGCCGAGTTCGGAGTCGTCTCCGCCGACGAACTAGTGGTGGCCCGCTCGCAAGGCAACGACGTCGTCGCGCTGTTCGCTGTGTTTCAGAACAATCCGCAGGGCATCATGCTGCACGCTTCGCGCAAACTCGGAAGCCTGGCGGATCTGCTTAAGGCCGGCGGCACGCTAGCGCTGCAGCGCGGCCTTCCCTACGCGCGCCTGCTCGAAAAGAAATACGGTTTCGACAAGGTGAAGATCGTGCCCACGCCCGGCGGCGACATCAGCGCGTTCCTCGCCGACAAGAACTTCGCCCAGCAATGCTTCATCATGTCGGAGCCGCTGACCGCCAAACACCAGGGCGCTGACGTGCAAGTGTTCCCGGTATCGGATGCCGGCTTCAACCCCTACACGACGGTGCTGACCACGTCAGGCGATTTTCTCCGCAAGGATCCCGCCCGCGCCAAAGCTATGGTAGCTGCGGTTCGCGAAGGCTGGCGCGCTTATCTGGACGACCCGAAGTCCACCAACCAGCACATGAATCAACTGAATCCGTCGATGGCGCAGGAGGTTTTCGCCGAGGTGGCGGATGCGCAGAAGCCGTTCATCGAAACCGACGAAACGCGGCGCAACGGCCTTGGCAGCATGACCGAAGAACGCTGGCAAACGCTGATCGCGCAGCTCAAAGAACTTGGCGATATCCAGAAAGCGCCGGGCGCCGCCGACTGCTATCGCGCGATGTAGTTTGACGAACCGCAGGCCGTGACCCCATGAGCAATCTGCTTGCCGCCCGATCACAAATGGCGATGTCGCTGGCCTTTCACATAGTGTTCGCCGTGGTTGGCATGGGCATGCCGCTCCTGATGGCTCTCTCTGAATGGCGCTGGTTGCGCAGCGGCGAAGAAATCGACTTGCTGCTAGCGAAGCGCTGGGCCAAGGGCACCGCCGTATTATTCGCGGTCGGCGCGGTCTCCGGCACGGTACTGTCGTTCGAGCTAGGCCTGCTGTGGCCGAAGTTCATGAGCTGGGCCGGCGCAATCATCGGCATGCCTTTTTCGCTCGAAGGCTTCGCCTTTTTCGCGGAAGCGATTTTCCTCGGCGTCTATCTCTACGGATGGGATCGCATTTCACCCCGCGCCCATCTTGCCGCGGGCGTACTCGTGGCAGTATCCGGAGCGGCCTCGGGAATGTTTGTCGTTTTCGCGAACGCCTGGATGAACACGCCGGCCGGCTTTCTTCTACTGAACGGCCAGCCGGTCGATGTCCGTCCAATGGCCGCAATGCTCAATCCCTCCGCGTGGCCGCAATCCATACACATGGTGCTCGCCGCCTACGCTGCAACGGGTTTTGTTGTGGCAGGCATTCACGCCTACGCGCTTCTGGGCGACCAAGGCAATTTATTCCACCGGCGCGCGCTGCAACTTGCGCTGCTGGTAGGCGGCATCGCCGCGGTTCTGCAGCCGCTGAGCGGCGATTTCCTGGGGAAGTCCGTGGCTCTACACCAGCCGGTGAAACTCGCCGCCACCGAAGGCCAGTTCGAATCCGAAACTCATGCGCCCCTGCGCATCGGCGGCTGGCCCGACACGGAGCAGCGCCGCACTCGCTATGCGATCGAGATGCCCGGCTTTCTCAGTTTCGTTGCCTTTGGCGATTCCAGTGCGCTGGTCCGTGGCCTCAACGAGTTTCCGCGCGACGAATGGCCTCCAGTCGTGTCAGTGCATGTTTGCTTTCAGATCATGGTTGCGTCCGGCCTCGCGATGACCTTTGTGGCGCTGTGGGCCGGATGGCGGCAGTGGAGATCGCTCCCCATCGCCGATTCGCGCGCCTTCCTGTGGGTAATAGCCGCGTCCGCCCCTCTCGGTTTCATCGCCATCGAAGCCGGTTGGTTCGTGACGGAACTGGGCCGGCAGCCCTGGATCATTCAAGGCGTCATGCGAACGGCCGACGCCGTCACTCCCATGCCCGGGTTGATCGTGCCTTTTCTCGCGATGACGCTGCTCTACCTGGTTCTGGCCGCCATCGTGATCATGCTGCTGGTGCGGCACGTGCGGGAAAGTCCAAACGGGAGCCAGCCGCAAGCTCGCGGCGGAGAGGTGGTCCACTAGTGCCATCGCTCGAATTGCTTCTCGGCGGCGTGATGCTGGTGTCCTTGACGTTCTACGTGCTGCTGGCAGGAGCCGACTACGGTGGCGGCTTCTGGGATCTTCTCGCCAGCGGACCGCGCGCCAAAGGTCAGCGCGAGCTAATCGCGAAAGCCATTGCGCCCATCTGGGAGGCCAATCATGTCTGGCTCATCCTGGTGGTGGTGGTCCTCTTCACGGCCTTTCCGCAGGCTTACGCCTTGATCTCGACATCCTTGCATGTCGCGCTTCTGCTTCTGCTGCTCGGCATCGTCCTGCGTGGTTCCGCTTTCATATTTCGAACCAATGACACGACGCGCGGGCAGGCGAAGTGGCAGTGGGGGCGCATTTTCGCGATCGCGAGTCTGGTCACGCCGATATTATTGGGCGTAGTGGTTGGGGCGGTCTCCTCGGGCTCGATCCGCGCGCCCGGTGAACACGAGACGTTGGCATACTTCTTTACTTGGGCCGCCCCGTTTCCTTTCGCCGTCGGCCTGTTCGCGCTGGCCCTGTTTGCACTTCTAGCAGCGGTCTACTTGACACTTGAAACCGATAACGCAGAATTGCAAGACGATTTCCGCCTGCGAGCCATCATGTGTGAGATCCTCGCCGCTGTGGTGGGCTTGGTCGTGTTTCTGCTGTCCCAAGAACACGCGCCCGCGATCCGCGAGCGCCTCGCGAACAGTTGGTGGGCTTTACCTTTGCAGATCGCAACCGCGCTAGCGGCGCTCGGCACCTTAGCGGCCTTGTGGATGCGCCGCTTCCCGCTTGCACGCTTCTGTGCCGCGGGTCAGGTCGTGCTCATTTTGTGGGGCTGGGCTCTGGCTCAGTATCCTTACCTGGTGCGGCCGGTGTTGACGATTCACAACAGCGCCGCGCCGCAGGCGACCATGCGTGCTCTGCTGTGGGCGCTCGCTGCGGGCGTGGTGCTGCTGTTCCCGTCCTATTGGTATCTGTTCCACGTGTTTAAGGGCAGCACCCAGAAGTCACCCGTCCGGCACGGCTGAGACATGGATAAAAGGTGTCGGACCGCCCCGCCGCGCTAGAATAACAGTTTGGTCAAAAATGCCAGCGTCGAGATCGGCCAGCGCCACCGCGATATTGCCGCACGGCTTCCGGAACTCAAGGCCGACGCACTGTTGGTGAGCGCCCCGGCGAATGTCCGCTACTTGTCGGATTACACCGGTTCCAACGGCCTCGTCCTGCTACTGCCCTCGGAAACCCACTTCTTCACCGACCCCCGCTACGAGATCAGCGCCCGGCAAAATATCGCCGGTCACGTGCACATCGTCAAAGGCCCCCTGATCGCTGGCGTCATTCAAGTGATCAAGCGCAAGCGCCTCAAGAAAATTGGCTTCGAAAGCGGCTGGACCCAGTTCGATGCGTACCAGCGTCTCAAAGAAGGCCTTCCGCTCGGTGTCTCTCTAGTGCCCGTCGGCCGCATCATTGAAGAGCGCCGCATGGTGAAGTCCCCTGCCGAGATCGATACCATCCGCCGCAGCGTCAACCTAAACTCGGAAGCCTTCGCCCGCGTGCTAAAGCGAATCCGTCCCGGCGTACGCGAACTGGATGTCGCCGCCGAAATCGAATTTCAGATGAAAATGTTGGGCGCCGAGAAGCCGTCCTTCGACACCATCATCGCCGCCGGACCCCATTCCGCCCTCCCGCACTCCCATCCGACTGGCCACCAAATCGGCGCCAATGAACTACTATTAATCGATATGGGCGCGAGCCTGGAAGGCTATGCGAGCGACATGACCCGCGTGATCCACCTTGGCCCTCCGCCAAAGAGGATTCGCGAAATGTACCGTGCGGTGCTGGAAGCTCAACTCGCCGGGATCGACGCCGTTCGCGAAGGTACGACGGCCGGCAAAGTCGACGCCGCCACCCGGAATGCCTTGAAAAAATACCAGCTGGATAAGGCCTTCGTCCACTCCACCGGCCACGGCCTAGGTCTCGAAATTCATGAGCCGCCGCGACTCGGCAAGAAAGACCAGACCAAGCTGCAAGCTGGCATGGCCATCACCATCGAGCCCGGAGTCTACATCGAAGGCCTGGCCGGCATTCGCATTGAGGACACAGTGCTGGTCACCAAGAATGGCTGCGAAGTGTTAACGCCTACCTCCAAAGAATTTGTACATTTATAAATGACCAACCAAGAAATCAAAGAGCTGCTTCAGATATTTGACGAGAGCGGCGTCGCGGAAATGGAAGTCCAGCGCGGCGAGAATCGTTTGCGTTTACGCCGTGCGCCCATGGTCCATGAGATGACTGCCCCCTCCGCCCCGCCTGTTGCGCACACTCACGCAGCGGCGCCTGTACCGGCCCCCGCCGCGGCGGCGCCCAAGGGATCGGGTCCGGACCCTAGCCATACGCTGATCAAATCGCCCATCGTCGGGACTTATTACGATGCCCCCTCGCCCGAAGCCGGACCGTTCGTCAAGGTCGGCGACACTGTTGAACCCGGCCAAGTGCTGTGCATCATCGAATCGATGAAACTGATGAATGAGATCGAGGCGGAAATCGCCGGGACCCTGGTTCACAAACTGGTGGAGAACGGGCGGCCGGTAGAATATGGCGAAGCGCTGTTCGCCATCCGTCCGCGCTAGGCCGCGCCCGCATGTTTAAAAAAATTCTGATCGCCAACCGCGGCGAGATTGCCCTGCGCGTCATTTGCGCCTGCAAGGACCTAGGCATCCGCACCGTCGCCGTATACTCCGAAGCAGACCGCCACAGCCTTCACACGCGCTTCGCGGATGAAGCCATCTGCATCGGCCCCGCCAAGAGCTCGCGCAGCTATCTCGATATTCCTTCGGTGATCAGCGCCGCCGAAATCACCAACGCCGAAGCCGTTCATCCCGGCTACGGTTTCCTTTCCGAAAACGCCGACTTCGCCGAAGTGTGCGAAACTTCGCGTCTCGCCTTCATCGGACCCAAGCCGGAAGTAATCCGCCGCATGGGTCTCAAACAGGAAGCACGTGCCGCCATGGAGCAAGCCGGCGTGCCGATCTTGCCTGGGTCGAAAGGCATCCTTGGAAGCGTCGAAGAAGCTCTTGAGGTAGCCGGAGGCATCGGTTATCCGGTGATGATGAAGGCATCCGCGGGAGGCGGCGGACGCGGTATGCGCGTGGTCCGCAGCGCCGAGGAACTGCCGCATCTGATGGCGCAAGCTCAGAACGAAGCCTCAGCGGCGTTTTCCAACGGCGACATGTACATGGAAAAGCTGGTCGAGAATCCGCGCCATATCGAGTTCCAGATTCTCGCCGACAATCATGGCAACGTAGAAGTTCTAGGCGAGCGCGAATGTTCCATCCAGCGCCGTCACCAGAAGCTGATTGAGGAGTCGCCGTCCGTGGCGATGAATCCGGAATTGCGGAAACGCATATCGGAATCGCTACGGGTAGCGCTCAAAGCCATCGGCTACACCAACGCCGGCACCGTCGAATTTCTTATGGATGCCTCCGGCAACCTGTATTTCATCGAGGTAAACGCGCGCATCCAGGTGGAACATCCGGTCACGGAAATGGTCACCGGCATCGATCTCGTGAAGAGCCAGATCCGCATCGCGGCGGGCCAGACCCTGCGCGAGATTCTGCCGTTCCCACCGGACAAATTTATTCACCTGCGCGGACACGCGCTCGAATGCCGCATCAACGCCGAGCATCCGGAAACCCTCACTCCGTCCCCCGGCCGCATCACCGGCCTGAATCTGCCCGGCGGCGTTGGGGTGCGCGTCGATACCGCAGCGTATCAGGACGGCGTCATCCCCCCGTACTACGATTCGCTAGTTGCGAAGCTGATCACCTTCGGCGCGAACCGCGACGAAGCTATCGCACGCATGCGCCGCGCGTTGGACATGTTCGTGGTGGAAGGCATCTACACCTCGATCCCACTGCACCAGAAGATCCTAGCGCATCCCGACTTCATCGCCGGCAAAATCGACACCGGATTTCTTGCCCGTTCGGGATTACTGCCCGAGAAGAAATAGGACGGTTACGCGCCGACTTGGACGTAATCAACAGACGAACTCGGTTCGGGGATAGGATCGCCGACCTCGCGCATCGTTTCGAAGTGATGGGCCAGCGCATCACGGAAATTTTGACGAGTTTCTTCTTCCGTGTCTCCCACGGCTGCGCATCCTGGAACGTCCGGGGAATAGGCGGAGAAGCCGGTGGCTGTACGTTCGATCACGATCGGATAACGCTTCTCACTCATTTCAACCGTGCCTTCTTGAGTATAGAGTTCAGCGTCCAAGGAGCGAGTTCTTTCCCCGAATTGCCCGGAACGGTAACCAGACTCGGCCGGTCGGGATGTTTGAAGTGTCTGTGACTTCCCTTGGAGCGCAATTCTTTCCAGCCATCGCGTTCCAGCAAACGAATCACTTCACGCACTAGAAGAGGCACTGCCGGAACAGTGCTGGTTTCCCGGCAATGCTCTCACTTTAAGAGGTACCTGACCGCCTATTTCGCCGGAACCTTAATCGCGAAATACGCGACCGTCTTGCCCGGCTCCAACAAGAACTGATGGGACACGCCCGCGGGGATGTTCAGAATGTCGCCGGGAGCGACGGGAACCTTGCGGGCGCCCGTGGTCGTATCCGAACGCATCTCGCCGGGACCGGTGGTCTTCGGGTTCACCTGTGTGCCGCCAATCGCGATCGTCGCATTGCCGGATTCAATGATAAGAATGTCAGTCCAGCCCATGTGGACTTCCGATTGGCCGCTCTTGTCGCGAAACGTCGGACGCCCGCTGTGATTGCCGAAATCTTCCAGCTTTGCGGACTCCTTGATGGACTTCAAGTCGCCCGATTTCCACGTCACGAATCCCGCCGGATCGGCAGCGAACAGCGGAACCAAAGGCAAAAGCAAAAGTAGTTTTTTCATAGGTGGCTCCTATAATATCCCAGAAGCTTCCGCGAGTGCACGGGGGTTGCGTAACATGTTGCGCGACAAAAATCGGAGCAGCCAACTGCCCGTCAGATTGGTCTTGATCGCTTCGACGAACTGATCCGGCGTCAGTAGTTTCAGCATCTCCAGGCGTTCGTCCCATTTGCGATCGTCCCAGCGCGCGATCCTTTGGTTGATTTTGTGAGCCAGTCGCAGATTGGAGCCGTAGCGCTTGATCCATTCCCGCTCGAAGGCGGTGAGCGCCGCGCGCGAAACGTCGTTCTTCTCAATCGCCGCCGCCGCCACTTCGCCCGCCATCTTGCCGGCGTGTATCGCCCAGCGTATCCCCTCGCCCAACAGCGACGACGCCTGCCCGGCCGCATCCCCCACGCCAAGAATCCCGTTGCCCGCGAACCGGTCGGCGAAGCATTCCGATGGGATTAATCCCGAGTGGTGTTCCAGCGGCTGTGCCCCGCTGAGATTCACGCCATAACTCGCCGCACCCGAGACTAGTGCCTCTAGATAAGCATCCGGCTTCGCGTCCGAATCCGGATGAATGATGCCGACGCCCACCCGCACCCGGTGCCGCCCCCACGGAAAGACCCAGGCGTAACCGGCGGGCGCGAGATTGCTCCCAACTAAAAGCACCGCCTCCCGCTCGTCGCAATGCGGGGCATACATGTCGTATTCCGCGCCCACGCCGAAGCGTCGCATGCCCGGATCGAGCCCCGCCTGCTTCAACATTGCCGACCGGTAGCCGGTCGCATCAATGACCACTCGCGCGCGCAGCAGTTCATTCCGCGTCCGCACGCCCACCACCCAATCGTCCTGGAGTACTGGACTTTCCACCTTACTGGCCACCCGCACCGCGGCCCCCGCATCCACCGCCCTCCCCGCGAGGTACTGGAATACCCCGCGCACGTCGATCACGCACATCCGCGGCCGCGAGTAGTCGTAGACCGCCGCATTGCACGCCGACAGAAAGCGCACCCGCGATATCGGATGATACAAGGCCGGCGGGATCGAAAGCATTTCCAATTCGTCGATGAAACTGCCCCCGCTGGTGCGAATCGGCGAACCGATTTCGTGGTTCTGCTCCAAGACCAGCGCCGAACATCCGCGCATCGCTACCGCTTCCGCTGCCGCAAGCCCCGCCGGGCCGCCGCCCGCAATGATGGCGTCGTAGTTCCTGTCGTAGTTCCTAATGTTCCCTGTGTTGTAGGCTCCGTCCAAGTTGCTCTCCGCCTCCATGTTATGTTGTTTTTATGATCCTGCGAGAGCACGCCGCGAAGCATTTTCCGTGGATATACCCCACAAAGACGCTGCTACAAGTAAGGTAACCTTAGGTACGTTCTAAGTGACATCTTGCCTGAATTCATAAGAGGGTCCTGATTTGCGCCAGTACTAGAACCGCCTATCATCGGGACGGGTACCAGTACGGGAGCTTATGGACACCATGACAGCGCCAATGAATCAGAGCCCTGAGGCACGCGAGAACCGGAAGGGCACGGTGCGAATCGTCATCGCCGACGATCATCCCATCGTGCGCGACGGGCTGAAAAAGCTGTTGCTATTGGAGGAAGATTTCGACGTGGTCGGCGAGGCCGGCGACGGGCGCGAGGTGCTCGACAAGGTCCGCGAACTCGATCCCGATGTGCTCTTGCTCGACCTCCGCATGCCCAACCTGGACGGCCTAGGCGCCCTACAGGCGCTGCAGCAGGTCAGCCAGCGAACCCGCGTGATCATTCTCACCGCGTCCGAAGACAAGAACGAATTCGTCCAAGCCATGAAGCTCGGCTGCAGCGGCATCGTGCTGAAGCAGACCGCGCCGGATTTGATCGTCAAGAGCATCCGCAAGGTTCACTCCGGCGAAATCTGGCTGGATTCGCACACCACCGCCGCCGTCATGCGCCAGTTCTCAACCGCCCTCGACGGAGCCCATTCGTCGGCATCTGGCACCGGCAAAGGCCGCGAGCGCAGTCCGCTCTCGGCGCGTGAGCGCGAGATCGTGGCTCTGGTCGCGCAGGGTTACAAGAACAAGGAAATGGCCGAGAAGATGTTTATCAGTGAGCAGACGGTGAAGAACCATCTCCATAACATCTTCGATAAACTCGGCGTCTCCGACCGCCTGGAACTGGCTCTCTACGCCATTCACAAGGGTTTGCACCTGAACGGCGAGCAGCCCATCCGCTAACTTGGACCGAGCAAGGTCAGATAGTCTTGTCCTTCGCGTAGCACAGCGGCGCCAGCTTGCATTCAGCGCACTTCGGATTCCGCGCCACGCACAGTGCGCGCCCGTGGTGAATGATCTGGTGCGAGAACAGAATCCACTTCGCCTTCGGGATCACCTGCATCAAATCCAGTTCTATCTTGACGGGTTC
>Ga0105245_10002125_pt1 | contig 17953 bp, 14 predicted proteins | sample KBSM54metaG_FD_81523 | JGI IMG/M metagenome (GOLD analysis project Ga0105245, IMG submission 81523) | Miscanthus rhizosphere microbial communities from Kellogg Biological Station, Michigan, USA - KBS M5-4 metaG | ecosystem: Host-associated > Plants > Roots > Rhizosphere > Soil | place...
ACCCGCCTACCGATAAAGGAGTTTTGCTTCGGCATAACGTTTCTTCCTAGTTTCATCCCATCCTGATCTTGACAGTCTGGATATAGGGGCGTCACAGTTGGCCACCACGGCGTGTCCATTGATCCATACACCGTGTCGAAATCCGGGAGGACCTAAGCGCGGCAGCCTGCAGTGGTCACTCGTATTAGCTCTACTTCTCTCCTCTGTTTTCCTCACTGCTCCTGCAGCCCTATTTGGCCAAGTCGATCGCGGGGGCATCCTAGGACTGGTTACCGATCCGGGCGGTGCGCGTGTCCCTAGCGCTTTAGTGACCGTAACCAACCTGGCAACGAACCAATCCGTTACCCCAACTACCGACGAGAACGGTCGACCAACACAGCGACCGACAATCGCCAAATCGAATTCGCACTGAAATACAGGTTTTAGAAATTCGCGGGGGCGCATGCTTGCGGCTCGAATAACTCTGATTCAGCGCTTAACCGGTTGCGCTTCCATTTCATAATTACCGCGCGACTGCCAAACTACCGACGAAACGAAAGTAGTCTGCCTTAACTTCTCTTCCCTCGACAGGCCCAATCGGCTCTATGAGAGAATTCCGATAGAACAGCAAGCTAAAGTTGGAACGTTCGTTCTGTGGAGGGTGGGGTGACCAAGCCAGAAGAACTTACGATCCTGATCGCGGACGACTCGCCCGTCTATCGCAAGCTTGTGGAGAAGTCGCTTGCGGAAGAAAGCTGCACGCTCCTTTTCGCGAGGGATGGTCGTCAGGCCATCGAATTGTTCGCCAAACATCTACCCGCTGTGGTGATTACCGATTGGACGATGCCGGATATCAGCGGAATTGAACTTTGTGAGCACATCAGGCGCAACATGCGACAGCTGTATGCGTACCTGATTCTGGTTAGCGCTAATACGGACAAGGAGGAGATCATTCATGGTTTGGCAGCTGGGGCCGACGATTACCTGACAAAGCCCTTCCATCCGGGCGAGCTTCTGGCCCGAGTTCGAGTGGGCCGAAGAATCGTCGAGTTGCATCGTCAGATTCAGGCAAAGAATCGGTTGTTAGAAGAGATGGCTCTCACCGATTCGTTGACGGGTCTTCCCAATCGGCGTGCCCTCGATATTTGGGCAACTCGTGAACTCGGAGCGGCTGCTCGGCATGGCTTCCCAATCTGGGTAGTGATGGCCGATCTGGATCACTTCAAGGCCATTAACGACGGGTACGGACACGAATCGGGAGACATGGCTCTCAAAGCCTTCGCCGAGATCCTCCAGACGAACACCCGACAATCCAATATGTGTGGGCGCATGGGAGGAGAGGAATTTATCGTGGTACTGACGCATCTGGAGCGAGACCACGTTGCAGCAGTAGTGGAACGTATTCGCAAACAGCTTGAGGCGCTAATGCTGGCGTTCGGTGAGCTCCAATTCCGTGCTACATGCAGCTTCGGAGTCGCAGGATTTTGCGGAACGAAGCCGCCCGAATTCAGCGCTCTCGTCAAGAGAGCAGACGCGGCTCTTTATTCAGCAAAAGAAAAGGGTCGTAACCGGGTGGAATTTGCCAACTGAGCGCTCGTTGCACAATGGAATTCGCATCCAATTTCCTAGGAAGCAATTGAAAGCGTCGGGGCTATAGCGAAGCAAAGCCCAGTTGCCCCCGGGTCGAGTTCCGGCACTGCCATTTTGCGAAACGAAGCCAAAAAGTCCTTTGTATCCAACAAATCAAACCAAGAGTCGGCATTACTTAGTGGGTTCTGGCCGGGAAAGCTCCGGCCAGTTGCTATTTATCCGTGGGGAATGGTTGAGCCATCTTGTGCTTTTCCTAAATGCCGGTTGACCAAAGCTGATTGCTATTGAAATTTGTTTACGCGCTGCCGAGAGTTGCTAGGGCACCACTATTCCCCCCATTGGATCCTGCTATATTCCATCCATTGCACCATGCCATCCTTCGACCATTTGCAGGTTCGCCGGCTCGACATGATTGGTTTTCGAGCGGGCCGCGAAAGCCAGCGTACCATCTGGCATGGCACCGGGGTGAATGAGCAGTCGGAAGTCGATCGAATCGGGCAGTACTACATCTCGTTCCATGAGAACGCGGCCCGTCCCCTCGATCGCGATGCGTTGGGCATTCCCATCCTTAAAGATGGGCGCCGCATGGGAACGCAATACGATCCCATGGTAGTTGCACAATGGGGCCTTAGAAATCACGACCTCTTTAAAGGAACGGGGAGCCCTGAAAATCGACAAAATTTCATGCGCGCCAGCGATTGGATTTGCGATTACCTGAATCGGGACCAGTTGTGTTGGCATCCCGGGTCGGGGCAGGGAATATCCCTGCTGGTTCGCGCTCATGCACAAACTGGCGAGCAGAGATACCGTGAGGCGGCCGATCGTGCTTTCGCTGTTTTCCTGGTTTCGAATGGTGGTGGCGATCGGCCTGCATCAGGTGACAGCGACGAGAATGTGGCGATCAACGGTTCCGTCGATTCGATGTCAACACGCTGTCTCAGCGAATTTATTTGGTCCGCGTGGGGGATATACGACTACTTTCTGGCCAATGGAGAGAATGCGGCGAGGGATCTCTTCGCGAGAGCAGTGAATACCGTGGCCTCGAATGTTAAAGCTTTCGATGTCGGATTCTGGTCTCGATACGAGAGGACCGACACGTGGGTGCCGAACGTTGCGAGCTACTTTTACCACGAACTGCACATCAACCAAATGCGCGTGATGTTCCAGATGACGGGTACGGAAGTGCTTGCCAGAGCCGCTGAACGCTGGCGACAGTACACGGAGAGTCGCTTGAATCGCGTGCGTGCCCTCACCTACAGGTTCGCGTGGCAGATTTCTCTCGGGCAATTGTAATCATTCTGAAGTACGCCTAAGAGTCTGTGATGAACAAGGGACGCCGATTGGTCTTCTTAGCCATCGCAATCCATTTTGACGCGCTCGATCTGCTTTTTTATCCGGAGGAGTTCCTGCAGAGTTATCCACAGCCTGAACCAACGCAATCACTTCTTGTTTTCTCTCCCGTCCTTCTAAGCTGAATAATCTTAGTTGTAGAGGATCGGGTCCCTCACCATCAATGTCAGAGCGGGTCATTGGCCAGGATTTCAGCTTTGTTCCCTTGCAGACAGCGGTCTTCTGCGTGCAGTGTGAACTGATCAGCAAGAACAGCACTCCCCGCTGTCACGCCTGTGGCAGCAAAGCGGTGCTCAGCCTGTCGCGAATCCTAGGCGGGTCGATGCTCCGTCAGCCCACTGCGCATCTGATCACCGACGTGGAGTTGAACCGTCTGGTACGCGACCTTCTGTACACGGTTCCACCACATGAGTCCGATATCTCTGAGCCAAAAGTCCCAGCCACATTTGCAGTGCTATCTCCGTCTCGCCATCATGCGCGCTCCATGCATTCCGGAAGTCGTGGGGTCGCCGAACCCGACCCATCCGATATTGATCTGGAACCTGCAATTAGTGTGATTACAGAACGAGCACAAGCGCTAACCCGGGCTACCGGGGCCGCGATCGCGTTGCGTCGAGGAGCGGAAATCGTCTGCCGGGCACGGACTGGACGCACTGCCCCCGACCTTGGTGTATGCCTGCAGACCACTTCGGGAATTTCCGGAGAGTGCGTGCGCACCGGGGAAGTCGTGATGTGCAACGATGCCGAGCGTGATCAGCAGGTCGATATCGCAACTTGCCGCCGGCTCGGTGTACGATCGATTCTAGCCGCACCGTTGCGGCACTTTCGACGAACTTTGGGCGTTTTTGAAGTCCTGTCTTCAGTTCCCAACGCGTTTCATGAGGGCGACATCGCCACCATGCAGATGCTTTCTAGCACCATGGTCGCTGCCATTTCGCGTCTCGCAGCTAACCGTTCCGTCCAGCGCGCTAAAGTTTCCTGATTTCTTGCGAACGTAGTGGTGCATTTGTTTGCGTGATTAGGCTAAGATAAATCACCCTTACGCAAAAACTTTTATGTCTTCAGGGACTCCGCTCCCTCTCCATCGGGATTTGCCACGTCCCGGCCGAGAGCGACGCAAGCATATTCGGCATACGGCACAGAGTCCGGCGTTCGCCGGCATGAATGGCAATTCCACGGGAATCGTTCTCGATCTGCACCAGATCATTGACCTTAGCGAAGACGGAATGGCGTTCCAAAGCTCGGGCCCGATGGAAATCGGCGAGACTCTCTATTTCTCCGTTGACCTCTCCGAGCCGAAGACTTATTTCCATACCATGGGCCGGGTGGTCTGGTCGCAGGCAAGCGGACGTACCGGCGTTCGCTTCCAGAAGACGGCTCCGGAAGATGCAGTTCTCCTGCATGAATGGCTAACTTCCAACTCCGATGACACACCCGCCGTCCGGGCCGTGGAAACCCCCGAGGCTTTCGGGCTGACCGAGCCCGTGGCTCACCGAGTGCCACCGCCTCCGCCCCTTCCGGAGAGCAAATCCCGTTCACAATCTCGCAGCAATGTCTCAGCGCTTCTGGCCAGCGAAGCGGTGAAGCAGGAAGTCGAATCTCTCGCCATAGATGTGGATTCTGCGCTCCAGATCGTAGTGCAACGCGCCATATCACTGACCCGAGCCACAGGAGCTGCCGTAGCCCTCTTTGAGGGCGGTGAGATGGTTTGCCGCGCCACTTCTGGCCCGGATGCTCCGCCGGTGGGTACTCGGTTGCAGATGGGCAACGGCTTCTCCGGAGCTTGTGTCCGGGTGGGGCGACTCCTGCATTGTGACGATTCTGAACTTGACGAACTGGTTGACCGCGATAGCTGCCGCGACTTGGGGATCCGCTCCATCATGGCTGCGCCAATCCAATCGAGCGACGTCGTTATCGGCCTGGTTGAAATTTTTTCTCCGGCCCCCGGGACATTTGGCGACAGCGAGAAAGCTGTACTCCAGAACATGGCAGGAATCGTTGTACAGGCAATGGATCGCGCCATTCAGACGGTTGGTACGAAGACTCGTGCTGCGGAAGACCCGGCAAATCGCAAGCTCAACGCCTACTTCGAATCGTTCCCCGATGCGGCAGACGAATTAGTGAAGTCGATGGCTGCACCGCAACATGCACGGCCTCCTCTCGCCATCATCCCGACACCAAAGAAAAACCGCTGGACCAAATGGGCGCTGGCGATGCTGATCAGCGTTATTGTCCTGATGGTTGTGTGGCTGACCATATCGGGCTGGCTTCCCGGTCTCAAGGGTGCAAAGCCACAGGAACTCAGCGACCAGCCGAGCAATTTAAATCGGCAGGCTCCGTTTGGAGACAACAAGGTTCAGGACCTTAGAAGTCTGGCGGACCAGGGGGATCCTGTGGCGGAGTTTACCCTCGGACTGCGATATGCCACCGGCTCCGACGCTCCCCAGGACTACGGTGAAGCAGCTCGCTGGTTCTCGATGGCGGCAGAGCGCGGGCATGTGCTGGCGCAATCGACCTTGGTGACTTATTACTGGGCGGGCCGTGGATTGCCGCAGGACTTCAAGAAGGCTTATTACTGGGGACTTCTGGCGCAATCGGCAGGCGACGAAGCCAGCCGTTCCCGCGTGCCGTTTCTGGCTGCGCGGTTAGATCACGAGGACTTGATCACGATTCAGCATCAGGCAAACGACTGGATAAAGCAGCACCGTCTGCCAGGCAAGTCACCTGCAAGTCAAAAGTAATCCTTTATCTTTCTTCCTTCATCTTCTTACAAACGATCGCTGTCTTCCCGGTCTTCGAATCAATTTTGGTGGTTACCGGAATACATGCACAAGTCACGGTATTGGCGTTTTCTTCCTTTACCACCACGCAATGCTCGATTAACTCCGCGGTGGATGGCGGCATCTGGCTCTTCAATGGTTTGACCTGAGGGGCAGGCGGCGGGATGGGTTGGGGCAGAGGCGCCGGTGGTTTTTTTGCTGCACAACCTACTGTAACTAAGATCGCCACAAGCCAGAGTTTCTTCATGAGCCGAATCGTCCACTTTCCTGAATACAAGATCGTCTTCACTCACTAAAGACACGAAAATCCCAAATTGTTGAATAAATCCTTAAGGTTCTCCCGTCAATGATTTAGACGATCGCCGAGATTACTTCGGTGGTGGGGCGGGAAGTGCTCGGGTAGCGCCAGTGGAGATGCCGCCGTCGACCAGAAGGGTCTGCCCGGTTACGTAGCGGCTGGACTCGGAGGCGAGGAAAACAATGGCGCCGTCCAAGTCATCCGGCCTTCCGGGACGCTTCACTGGAATGCGATCGCAGAGATATTCAACCCAGTCTGGATTTTCGTACATGACTTTGTTCTGCTCGGTACGAAACCATCCCGGTGCGATGCAATTGACGGTAATTCCGTAACGTCCCCAGTCGTCGGCCAGGCTCATGGTGAGTTGTCGCGTGCCGCCCCGGCTGGCGCCGTAGGGGCCGAGGCCGGCATATCCGGCCACGCTGGTGACCGACCCCATATTGATGATTCGACCATATCCCCGGGCGATCATTCCTGGCGCTACTGCCTGGGCCGCGAAGAAACTGCCCCGCAGATTGGTTTCCAGAATCAGGTTCCAGTCGTCCCAGGTTACCTCGAGCGCAGGCTTACGAACATTGCATCCGGCGTTGTTCACCAGAATGTCTATGTGTCCGAAGCTTCTCTCTGCCGACTTTGCCATGGTCTGAATGCTTGCCAGATTTCGCACATCCAGTTCTAGAGAAACCGCGCGCCGCCCCATGGCATGAATTTCCGCTTCGAAGGGGACCAGCGAATCGCGATGCCGGCTGGTAAGCACAAGATCAGCGCCAGCCCTCGCCAAAGCACGAGCCATCTGCTGCCCCAGGCCACGGCTGGTGCCGGTAACGATGGCAACTTGGCCACTAAGATCAAAAAGCGCAGAGCTCATTGGATATCTGTCACGCGACCGTGCCTGGAGTGAGCACTACCTTCATCAAGTTGGGTTCGTGGCGGTATAGACGCTCAAACCACTCAGGTCCGTCCTCTAGTGGCGCAATGGCAGTGATCAAAGGATCCACCTGAATAGCTCCGCTGGCGACCAGTTCGATCGCCTCGGGGTATTCTCCCGCCGAAGCGCAACATCCCTGCAGGCGCAACTGCCGGGTGACGACTTTCTGCAATAGCAATGTCACTTCCGCGGTGATATTGCCGACTAAGGAAACCGTTCCCCCCTTGCGTGCGCACTCCACTGCAGTGCGCACCGTGGGATCGATTCCCACCGCTTCGACAGCGATATCCACGCCGGTGCCGTTAGTGAGGCGCATCACTTCGGAAATTAATTCAGCGCCGGAGGCGTGCAACGTCTCAGTCGCGCCAATCTTTCCGGCCAGCTTGAGACGCGAGCCATCGACGTCCGCGATGAAAACCTGCGAACAGCCAGCAGCGCGCAAGGCTTGCATGGTCAGAAGGCCGATCATGCCTGCCCCGAGAACCAACGCGGTGTCACCGGCATTGACCTTTGACAGTTTCACCGCATGCAGCGCAACGGAGACTGCTTCCAGCATGGCGGCTGCCGCAAATGACATTTCGGCGGGCAAGCGATACACAATACGAGCCGGGACGATTACAAATTCGGCGAATGCTCCTGCACAGCGATAGTCGACGCAAGAAACACCCAAAACCTGCCGCCGGTCGCAAAGGTTAATCTCGCCGCGCGTGCAGTAGGGACAATCTCCGCAGTAAATAGTGGAATCGAACGTGACCCGGTCGCCCTCGGAGAAGCCCCTGACGCCGGAACCGATGGCTGCAATCTTTCCTGCAGCTTCATGACCCATAACCACAGGGGGGATGCGCCGTCCCGAGGAGCCATCGTAGCCGTGCACATCGCTACCACAGATTCCACATGCCGCAACCCGTACCAGGATCTCTCCCGGCCCAGGGGTGGGCTGTGGGATTTCAGCAATTTCAAACTTCCGGTATTCAGCCAGCAGGAGTGCTCTCATTTACATCAATCCGACGGAATTCAGTACTGTAACCTATCGCCGGAACTCCTACAAAATCGTTCAAAGCAGGATACTTCCCTCCAAATACAACGCTGCCTTGCCTCTCACGATTACTCGGTCCCCAGCCATCTCACACCACAATTCTCCGCGCCGCGCTGAAACCTGAAACGCGTGCAGCTTTTGCTTGTTGAGCCGCTGCGACCAATAGGGTGTTAAAGAGCAGTGGGTTGAGCCGGTCACCGGATCTTCCTGAATGCCGTAGGATGGGGCAAAATATCGCGATACGAAATCAGAGTGATTGCCGGGCGCGGTGATGCAAACTCCAAATGGGTGAAGCTTTCCCAGCATCGCAGAATTCGGCTTCACACGAAGAATCTCCTCTTCATTTTGATAAATAGCAAAATAATTGTCTTGCACCTGCAAAAGGGCTTTGGGCGCGAGATCCAGCCCGTTTCGCAAATCCGCCGGGATCGCAGGTACGTTCCACGGTGGCAACGCGGGGAGATCCATTGCCAGCAATTCGCCTTCTCGCCGCACCACTAATCTGCCGCTGCGAGTCTCGAACTGAATGGAGCGTTGCGCCGGTTCGAGTTTGTTCATATAAATGAAAGCAGAAGCCAGGGTAGCGTGACCGCAAAGGTTGACTTCGCACGCCGGCGTGAACCAGCGCAATTTATAGTGGTCACCTTCTTTGGCGAAGAACGCGGTCTCGGAGAGACTATTTTCGGCCGCAATGGCTTGCATCTTGGCGTCGTCGATCCATTCCTCAAGCGGACACACCGCTGCAGGGTTCCCCCCGAAAACCTCGCTCGTAAACGCGTCCACCTGGTAAATCGGCAGTTTCACAGTTCGACCTTTCTGGGTGTGCAGGAATAATACGAGTGGATTATGCGCACACCCGCTTCGATTCTCAAGATTTTCGCTTGATTGGTAGGAGAGCCGTGCCCCAGGGTTACATTCCAGCGATCTGTCTAGTGAATGCGCAATTCCTTGTAACTTTTCATACCCCGGCGAAATCCAATATTTCTTGTCCGATAAAGCATAAGGCGGACTAACGAAGCGCCCATAATGCACATCTAAACCCGCGGAGACGAGAGATGGCCACCCAACCCAGCCCAGTCGATGCCCGCTACGGATCGTTAGATCGCCTGAACGACGCCCGTCAGCGCACCGATGACTTATTCCGTATCGTGAAGGAAGGGGCTCTTTACGACCGCCCCATCGCGGAACGCCACCGCATTGTATTCTACATAGGGCACCTTGAGGCCTTTGATTGGAACCTGCTTCGCGAACGCCTGATAGACGGCGACAGCTTTCGTCCGGAATTTGACAAGCTGTTTTCGTTTGGAATCGATCCAGTCGACGGCGGCCTACCGGCCGACCAACCTTCCGACTGGCCTTCTTTAACTGTAGTGCGCGACTACGTTCGCCGTATACGTGAAGCCATTGATTCGGGTCTTGAGACCGCGTTGGATTCGTCTGTGCGCCGGGAATTTCCTGCCGAGCAGCTTTTGAATGTCGCGATCGAGCATCGCCTGATGCATGCAGAAACTCTCGCATACATGCTGCATCAGCTCCCGTTCGATAGAAAAGTTGAAGTCTCGCTCAAACCGGTCGGGGTGTCGGTTCCAATTGAACCAGAGATGTTAGCTATTCCCGAAGGTACGGCCACAATAGGTCTGCCGGGATCCAGCGATATTTTCGGATGGGACAACGAATTCGAACAGCAAACTCTCACAGTTCCGGCCTTTGAAATCGACAAATACGAAGTCACCAATGGTGACTACTTGAAGTTCATTTCCGCCGGTGGCTACAACGATCCTCAGTACTGGTCCGATAGTGACTGGAAGTGGAAGTCGGAACACAATATTTCAAATCCGGTATTCTGGGTGTCCAACGCTGAAACTTGGCTGCTCCGCACCATGTTTCATGAAGTTGCCCTGCCGTTGAATGCGCCGGTGTACGTAAGCCATGCCGAGGCCAGCGCTTATGCCAAATGGGCAGGGAGGGCATTACCGACCGAGGCACAGTGGCATCGTTCGGCATACGGGACGCCGCACGGAGTGGAAAATCAATACCCATGGGGGAACGAAGCTCCCTCCGCTAAGCGTGGTAATTTTGATTTCAAGAGTTGGGACCCCGCACCGGTCGATGCATTTCCCGAGGGCCAAAGCGCCTTCGGCCTGCACGATCTGCTGGGGAATGCATGGGAATGGACCTCCACTCCATTCGCTCCGCTCCCCGGTTTCGAACCATTTCCGTTCTATCGTGGATACTCGGCCGACTTTTTTGACGGTAAGCACTACGTCATCAAAGGCGGATCCCCCCGCACCGCGGCGTGTATGTTGCGTCGCTCCTTCCGCAATTGGTTTCAACCGCACTACCAATATGTCTATGCTGGGTTTCGTTGCGTGAAGAATTAGCCGATTTGGAGTGATTGCATGCTCAATCAAGCAGTGGTTTCCGATCCGGTCTATCAGTTTGCCGCCGACGTGCGGGCAGGGTTGACCAAGCGCGACCAGAAAGAACTGCCATCAAAATATCTGTATGACGACATTGGCTCAGCCCTGTTCGAAGTGATCAGCGTGCTTCCTGAATATGGTCTGACTCGCGCCGACGAGCGCCTGCTTCGCAGACACGCCTATGAGATCGTGGAGCGCCTGCCCTCAGAGCTGGTTGCCGCTGAACTTGGCAGTGGAAGCGGCAAGAAGACCCGTTGGATTCTCGAAGCCCTGGCCAGCCGCCAAAAGACCTATTACTGCCCAATAGAAATTTCTCCGTCAGCGCTGGCAATGTGTGAGCGTGAACTTCGTGATCTGGACGCCATCAGCGTGGTGGGCTTTGAGCGCGAATACCTGGACGGCCTGCGCGAAGTCGCTGCGCGCCGTCAGGACGGCGCTCACTTGATGGTAATGTTTCTCGGCAGCACGATTGGTAATTTCGACCGACCAGCGGACGTGAAGTTTCTACGTGAAATCCGCCGTATTTTGAAGCCTGGCGATTCGCTCCTGCTGGGAACGGATTTGGAGAAGCCGCTGCATCAATTGATAGCCGCTTATGATGATGCTCTTGGCGTGACGGCCGCTTTCAACCTCAATTTGCTCGCTCGCATCAACAGGGAACTGGAGGCTGATTTCGATCTGGCGGAATTCGAGCACGAAGCCCGCTTCAATCAGGCATCGCGCAGTATTGAAATGCATTTGAAATCTAGGAAAGACCAACTGGTAAGTGTTCCCCGGGCAGACATTGCAGTGCAGTTCGCGGCAGACGAGACCATCTGGACCGAAACCACCCACAAATATTCGCATCACGAACTGTTGCAGATTGCTATGGCCTCAGGATTTCGCTTCGAAGCGCAGTGGGTTGACGCGGAATGGCCATTTGCAGAAAATTTGTGGATTGCCCAGTAGATGACCTCTTTTCACCTTGCGATACCCGTTCTCCTTATTGGCTTCGTGGCCGGGCTTCGCACCATGACTTCTCCCGCGGGGGTGGGCTGGGCGGCACACCTTGGTTGGATTAGTCTCAACAGTTCAAAGCTGGCATTTCTCAGTTCGCTCTTAGTTGTAATCTTCCTCACCATCGGTACGCTAGGTGAGTTTATTGGGGACAAGTTGCGTCGCACAGGCAAGCGAACCGCTCCGGGACCCCTGCTCGCTCGCTCCATTTCGGGTGGCCTATGCGGTGCAGCATTGTCTATTGCAACGAGCCATTCCGCAAGTCTGGGTGTTGTTTTAGGAGTGATCGGCGCGCTGATCGGTAGCTTTGCGGGCTATTATGCTCGCGTAGGCCTCGTACAGAGGCTAGCCGTAGCCGACGCTAGCATCGCCATACCCGAAGACCTTGTAGCTATCGGCTTGGCGATTCTGGCCGTTTCTCGCCTCTGATTTCAGAGCGAGCGCCAGGCCCGCCTGCGATATAATTTTTACTTCCTCATGTGTTTCCGTGGTTTCAGACCTCTGTTCGCGTGCCTGTTATTTTTGGCGCCTCTCGCGCGGGCAGCGGCCGCACCTGAACCGAACGTGGTATTCATCTCCATCGATACTCTGCGCGCTGACCACCTGGGCTGCTACGGCTACAAGACGATCCGGACGCCCAATCTTGACTCGCTGGCGGCCGATGGGGTCCGCTTCGAGCACGCCTATAGCGCCGTTCCGGTGACTCTGCCGTCGCATACCGTGATGTTTACCGGCACTTATCCGACCCTGAATGGCATGCACGACTTCAGTGGGAACAAGCTCGGAGCCAATCAGACTACCCTGGCTGTGGTCATGAAAGATGCGGGCTACTCTACTGGAGCGGTATTGGGATCGGCGGTGCTCGACTCTCGCTTCGGCCTCAATCGCGGGTTTGACTATTACTACGATCACTTTGACTTCAGCCGCCTGCAGGAATCAAATCTCGATGAGATGGAGCGCCCCGGCAATGTGGTAGCCGATACGGCCCTCGATTGGCTGGCGAAGAACTCCGATAAAAAGTTCTTTCTGTGGATGCACCTCTACGATCCTCACTACCCTTATCGACCTCCCGAGCCTTTCGCGACCGAATACAAAGATCGTCCTTATGATGGCGAAATCGCATTTGCCGACACTCAAGTCGGACGCCTGATCGCCTTCCTTAAGCAAAAGGGACTTTACCGCAACACCATCATCGTAGTTACCGGCGACCATGGCGAGAGTCTCGGCGAGCATGGAGAGAAGACCCACGGATTCTTCATCTACAACGCCACGCTGCACGTTCCCGTCATCATTCGCCTCCCCGGTGAACCAGCAAAAACCATCGGCAACGTGGTCAATTTGGTCGACCTGATGCCGACGATTCTTGACGCCGTAAAGCAAAAGATTCCCGCTCAGGTACAGGGAAAAAGCCTTCTGCCGTTAATCAACAACAAACCCATCGATCCACAAAATCTCTATGCCGAAACTTTTTTGCCGCGCCTGCACTTCAACTGGAGCGAGCTGCGCTCAGTAGAAAATCAGAAGTACCACTTCATCGACGCCCCCAAGCCGGAACTTTATGATCTGAGCAAAGATCCAGCAGAACTCGAAAACCTCTTTGACCAGAAAAAGGCGGTCTCCGAAGAAATGCGGGCTCTTTTGGCGCGAATGATCAAAGAGAATAGCGGCGAGGAGCTGGCGGAAAAATCGGGCCTCGATCCCGCGCTGGCGGACCGGCTGCGCTCGCTCGGATACATGGCTTTTCCGGGAGGCGGAAGCCCGACCATAAGTAACCGCTCGCTTCCCGATCCGAAAGACCGCATCCAGGTCTACGAGTTAATCTCCGACGCGCTCTCTGAAAGCCAGCACGGCCAATTCGCTGAATCAATCGCCAAATTGACCGAGGCGTTGAAGACGGATCCCGAGTCTGTCGCGATTCACTACCTGCTCGGCCTCAACTATTACCGTCTCCGCGACTTTTCTAGCTCCATTGAGCACCTGGAACGAGTCATGAAGGCAAGCCCGGACTACGCTTTGGCAGCGTTTCAATTGGGATTGGCTTACGGCCGCACCGGAGATTTTGAAAAATCCGTCGCCCTGTTGAAGCGTGCCCTGGAACTCGATTCCACTAATTTCGCGGCCGCCTACAATCTGGGAGCTGCCTACCTGCAACAAAAAAACGGTTCTGACGCAACCGCCGCGTTCCAGCAATGCGTTACTATAGCCCCGGATTACGCCCCCGGTCATCGCGCCCTCGGAGAGATGTTGCTGTACCAGAATCGCCTGGACGCTGCCTTAAGCGAACTGCGGCGAGCCTCGGAGTTAGCGCCCCAGGATCCTAGTACCCATGCCTCACTCGCGAAAGCATTGTCAGCCAAGGGATTGGAGAGCGAGGCAGAGGAAGAGCGGCAGAAGGCACGGCCAGCTGGCGTGCCTCAATAAACATTGAAGAATATCCTCTACCTTACGGCCTGTTGGGGAATTTTCCTTTCACAGAGTTGGGCGGCGCCGGCTGCGAAGCCGAAGCCAAACGTCATCCTCATCACCATCGACACGGTTCGCGCCGACCATCTCGGCTGCTACGGATACAAAGATATTCAAACTCCTACCATCGACGCACTTGCGCACGATGGCATCCTCTTCGAACGTGCTATCTCACAGGTTCCTTTAACCTGGCCCTCCCACGCGGCAATTCTCACCGGGACCTACCCGTTTCAAAATGGTGTCCAGGATTTCACCGGCCAGCCTCTCGCGCCCCGATTCCGTTCCATCGCGCAAGCCTTCAAGCAGCACGGCTACGCCACCGCGGCGGTGGTCAGCGCGTTTGTTCTTGACCGTAGCTGGGGACTGGCTCGTGGGTTTGACTACTATGACGACGCATTCTCGGCGGAGACTTTCAGCAAGAAAGATATTGGGCTAGTGGACCGCCGCGCGGCTGAAAGTGTAACTCATGCGCTGCAGTGGCTTCAGAAGACTCCGCATCGGCCGTTCTTCTTATGGTTGCATCTCTACGATCCCCATAATCCCTACGACCCGCCTGCGCCCTACGGGACCGACTATCGTAGCCGTCCCTACGATGGTGAGATCGCTTATGCTGACCATGAGCTGGGTCGGCTTATAGCTTGGTTGAAGCGCAATCAACTCTACGATCGCACAGCCATCGCACTACTTTCCGATCACGGAGAGTCACTCGGGGAGCATGGGGAAGCTGAGCACGGTTTCTTCATCTATAACTCTACCGTGCACATTCCCTTGATCCTCAAAATGCCTGCCGGAAGCGGGATTCGCCCCGACCGGGTCGGCCGGCCTGTCGAAACAACTTCCCTTGCCCCCACTTTGCTCGATGTTGCCGGATTGACCGACGAAATAGCCAAGCAGCTTGTTTCGCCAGCTCTTTTCGCCAAACAAGCGGCACAGCCGGAGGCTGCCTATAGCGAAACGTTCTATCCGTTCAGCTCTTTCGGATGGAGTCCCCTGCACTCTCTCGAGACCAGCCGTTACCATTATATTGATGCTCCCGAGCCAGAACTCTACGATCTAACCGCAGATCCTGACGAGAAGAATAATGTGGCCAAACAACAGGTCGCAACTGCGTCCGTGTTCAAAGAAAAACTTCTGCAGAGATCGAAGACTACGGCCCACATTGCGAGCGGAAGCGAATCCTCCAGTCTTAATCCCGAGGCCCTCGAGAAGTTACGCGCATTAGGCTATGTCGCTTACCGGGCGCCGATTTCGGCTATGGAACTTGCAGCGGGGCTTCCAGATCCCAAGACCAAGTTATGGGAGTTCAATTCCATTCTGAAGGCTGCGGATTCGTTTAAGACAGGAAACTTCAGTGATGGAGAAGCCGTTCTGGCCAAAGTTCGCGAGAGCGATCCGAAAATGTACATTGTTCCCTTCATGCTCGGGGAAAACTACCTACGACGCAACGAGTGGGAGAAGGCTGCCGCCGAATTGCAGAAATGCCTCGAGCTAAACCCGAACTTTGACCAGGCAATGGCCGGCTTGGCGCGCGCCTTGGTAGGCCTTGAGAAACCGGACGAAGCCAAGCAATGGCTCGACAAGGCATTGAAGTTCAATCCGCAGAATTATCGTGCTCTATACGAACGCGGATTCATCGAATCGAAGACTGACCCAACGGCTGCCATCGTTGACATGGAAAAGGCCGTGTCCATCCAGCCAAATTTTGCTTCACTTCGGCGTGACCTTGGCATGTTGCACTTCCAGCAGAAGAACTACGCGGAAGCTGCGACTCACCTGGCGAAAGCCGCCGACCTCGGTATTCATGACGCCCCTCTCTACAATTTTCTGGGCATCTCCAATAGTCGCACCGGGCAACTTAAGAAGGCGGTGGCTAACTATAAACGAGCTCTGGAGGTGGACCCCAAACTAGCGGAAGCGCACCTCAATCTCGGTTTCGCCTATAAGCAATTGAACGACTCCGTACGCGCAGGGCAAGAGTATGCCGAAGCCTGTCGGCTGGAACAAAAATTCTGCCAGTTTGCCGGTCAGTAGAGTTTAGGGTTGAGGATGGGTTTCGATTCTCTTCAGGACTGCCGATGCCTGAGGCGCCAACGGGTCATTGGGCGAGATCTTGAGAAACCCGCGCAGTTCGTCCGCGGCCGCTTGGTTCTTTCGCTGGCGTAAGTACAGGTTAACCAGCGCCAGGTGGGCCTTTGCCATTTTTGGATCCAGTTCGAGTGAGCGAGACAACTCCCTTTCCGCTTCAGGTTGGTTACCGCTTACTGCATCCACCGAGCCTTTCAGGAAATGACCGAATGCTGAGGAAGGCTCTTTGCTGAGCCCTTGGTCTAACCATTGGCGGGCTTGATCATACTGCGCCTGCAGATAGTAAAGATTGCCCAAGTTGAAATACGCGGCTCCATCTTCGGCATTCAGATGGATCGCGTGTTCAAACTGCTCCTGAGCCTCGATATAGGATTTCCTGGTCATGTACGCGGTGCCTAAATTGTTTCGTGCATGATAGAAATTTGGCGCGAGCTTTACTGCCTTCTCATAGTGCTTGATCGCGTCGTCAGTCTTCCGCCTGCCGTCGGCCTTGACTCCCGCCTTGAACTCCCGCACCGCTGCAGCGGGAAACAAACTGGAAATTTCCGCGTAGTTGATTAGGTGAGGATTGCCCCCGCTCATCCCCGATGGTGCTGGCTTTTCGGGGTTGCGCGGAGTCAACATCATATTGACCAGCCGAACCGAGGTCGTTTCGGGGTCGATGCTCACGGTTTCTGTCAGGGGAAAGAAACTCTCGTCATTGATCTGGATGTGATAGATGTTTCCGGGGAGATTGCTGAATCCGAACCTTCCCTCCTCGTCGGTGTAGGAGGAACCGGCAACTGCGCCGTTTGACTCCAGATTAATCAGAACCGGTTTGCCCACATCGGTTCCGGGCGATACCCGCACTTGGCCGACGATACTGCCTGAGGTCTTTTGAGCGGTTACGCTAACACTAAAGCTTATGATTCCGAGGAAAGCTAATAGGAACCAAGCAGGTCGGCGAGGAACGCGCGGGATATTCATGAAGTCGCCGCAAAAGGAAACAGGGTCTGCTCCGTTGCTCCGGGAACAGACCCTGGCTGAAAACAGCAGGATCGGCTAGAACGAAATCTTCATGCCGAATTGCAGGTTACGCGGGTTGAAGGTTCCGCCTGACTGGCCGAAGCTTCCAGAGTTGGTCCTCATATTGGTTGCACCACCGGCTCCAGGGAGCTGGAAGTTGGTGTGGTTCAGCACATTGAAGGCTTCCGCGCGGAATTGCAACTTAACCCGCTCGGTGACCTTGATGTTCTTGAACAATGAGGTCTCCCAGGATACATAACTTGGTCCGACGAACGTGTTGCGGCCTAAGTTTCCATTACAGCCCAGGCAAGGAGCGGAGAAGAACCCTCCGGTTTGGCTGCCATCGAAGTGGAACTGGTCTCCCCACCCATTGGCCCATTGATCGTGGCTTGGAGTGAAGTGGTTAACGGCTGCGTTGGGGCGATCGTTTCTGACGCCGTCGAGGTTGAAATCGCCGCCAGTGTTGGAGCAATTTCCCGAGTCGATATCGGCTTGTGTGCAAGTCGCGCCCGCTCCATTGACGATGGACCCAACTGGATCACCACCATTGGTGAACGTCCAAGGCTCCCAATGAGCCCCGGTCTGCCAAGAGACGATACCGTTCCACTGCCAGCCGCCCAGTACGTGTCCGATCACACCCTGCTGAGTTTGGTAAAAGGGCAGCTCGTACACATAGTTGGCAACCAAGCGGTGACGGATGTCATAGATCGAATTTCCTCGATCCAGGCTCGGAATAGTGACGTCAGTCGTGTAGCCGTCTCCGCCGCCCGCTCCATTGGAACTGGTTGCGCCGCTGTGCCAGGTGGAACCGCCGTCTATGGCATGGCTCCAGGTGTAGTTGACATTGAAAGTCATGCCCCGACTGGTTTGTTTCTTCAAAGAAACCTGTAGCGAGTTGTAGTTGGAATTGACGTCGTTCTGCCAGACCCGCAAGGTTCCGAAGTTTGGATTCAGCCGCCCTGCTGCGTTGCCCGGCGTGTCAATCAAGTCCTCTTGACTGCATAGTCTCCGGCCAAGATTGTC
>Ga0105245_10002129_pt1 | contig 17922 bp, 13 predicted proteins | sample KBSM54metaG_FD_81523 | JGI IMG/M metagenome (GOLD analysis project Ga0105245, IMG submission 81523) | Miscanthus rhizosphere microbial communities from Kellogg Biological Station, Michigan, USA - KBS M5-4 metaG | ecosystem: Host-associated > Plants > Roots > Rhizosphere > Soil | place...
GGAGCGGTTACGCCAGTTGCATCTCCACGCGCTCGAGGCGGTCGCCGCACGATTGCTGTCGGTCGGCAAGATCGCCGAAGCCGTCCACGCAAGCGCGGCGGCATTGTCGGCCGAACCACTTAGGGAGAGTGCAGCCCGCCTGCTGGTGTCGGCGCACTTGGCCGCGGGGAACACTGCCGAAGCCAGGCGGGTCTACGAGCGGTATCGCTCGGACTTGGTCCGGGAACTCGGGATCCAACCGTCCGGACGTCTTCGTGAACTCGTCGGCGCGAAGGCTTCGTTGACGCTTTCGTGACGCCGGGTAGGCGAACCTCAGCGCATGGTGCCGGACGAGATTCGTAGCTGTGTGATCGTAATGACGGCGTGGGTCGACAGCACAGACACGAACGACCTGCGCGCCCGGTTCGCGGTAGCGGCTTTGCGAGGCAGCACCGAAGACCGAGAGTCCTTCGCCGCGTGCGGAATAGACGACGTATGTACCCGGCTGCGCGAGTGCCTCGAGCGCTTTGCAGGCAAAGAGCCCCGCCGCCTGAGAGCCGAACCCAATCAGTCGGCGGCGCCGTGACGCTTGCGTGACACCACACGTGACGGGACCGCGACGACGACAGTCGTACGGTCCTCGCGTGGCTAGAGATGTGGTGATCGCGACGCACCCACAGTCGACGCTGTCGATGTTCGACGGGTTCGAGCTGAGGTGCGGCGGCCAGCGGGTCGAGCTGCCGATGGTTGCCCAACGTCTGGTCGCCCTAATCGCCGTGCACGATCGACCGCTGTTGCGGGCGTTCGTCGCAGGCACTCTGTGGCCGGACAAGACGGACGCTCGCTCGTTGGCGAATCTCAGGTCAGTGCTGTGGCGACTGCGCCGACCGGACGAAGGTCTCGTACAGAGCTGCGGATCGCACATCAAACTTGCGGACAGTGTCGACGTCGACGTCCGTCGACTGGTCCAGCTCACCACCGATTTGTTGGCGGGATCGGATGTCGTGCCCACCCGCGAGACAAACCAGCTGCTGACAGCCGGTGAATTCTTGCCGGGTTGGTACGACGAATGGGTGCTGGCGGAGCGCGAGCGGCTGCGCCAGTTGCGTCAACACGCGTCGGAGGCGATGTGTGCCCGCCTCACCGAGATGAAGCGGTACGGGGAGGCAGTTGACGTCGGCCTTGCGGCCGTTGGCGCAGACCCGCTACGCGAGTCCGCCCGCACGGCACTTATCGCGGCGCATTTCGCGGAGGGAAATGCCGTCGAGGCGATTCGGCAATACAAGGCATACCGCCTCCTGCTGTGGAAGTCGTTGCAGGTGACGCCAGGGCCGAAGTTGGAGTCGTTTGTTGCGGCGTGCCTGCCTCGACCAGCGCGGGCGGTGTCGTAATGGCGCGTGAATCTGAGTAAGGAGACGCTCGATGCAATCAACCAATGGTTCCTCGTCGCCGTTCCGGACGCAGGAGTGGGAAAACCCCGAAGCACACGAATGGGAAAGCTCCCCGGAGTGGGAGGGCAGCCACGAGTGGGAGGGCAGCCATGAGGCTTCGCCCGAGTGGGAAGGCGCCCACGAGTGGGAAGGGACTCAGGAGTGGGAGGGCGCGCACGAAGGCTCGATGGAATGGGAAGGCGCGCACGAAGGCACTCATGAGTGGGAAGGCACCCAAGAGTGGGAAGGGTCGACGGAAGCCGACCCCTTCCTACCGTTCCTCGCACCCCTAGCGGCAAAGGCACTTCCCGTGATCGCTCGTGCCGCAGCCCCATATGCGCGCAAGCTGCTGCCTATCGCCGCGCGCGCGGTGGGGACAGCCGTGCGTACTGTGCTCGCACCTTCGATCCGCTCGGCTGTATCGGCCCCTGCGGTCGGCGGTGCGAGCGGCCGACGGACTGCCCTGCGACTGGTGCGTCAACTGCACGGTTTGATTCAGCGTGGTGAAGCGGAAGCAGCCGAGGCGGAGGCGGCGTTCTTCGGCAGCGCGGAGATGGAATGGGAAGTCGGTGGCAACCCGACCGCTGAGGACGCGGCTCTGACGGAGGTGCTCGCCGCCGAGGCCGCACATACCGCAAGCGAAGCCGAGGCCGAGGCCTTGCTCGGAGCCGCGTTGCCGATCACCATCAGGATCATTGCGGGGCGACGGTCAATGCGCCGGATCACGCCGGCATTGGTTCAGGCGAACGCGCGCTTGGTTCGCGGGTTGCGGCGCAGCGGGCCAGCTGGACCTCAATTGCTGCGTACTGTGCCAACGATTCAGCGCCGCACACTGGGCAGCCTCAGGGCCATGCAACGCAGCGGGCGGCCGGTCCGCTCGAGCATGGTCGCGCCGCTGATGGCTGCGCACGCCGCGAAGGTCCTCGGCACCCCGCGCGTGTGTGGGCCGGCTCTGGTGCGCAACACCGTGATTCGGCAGCGATCGGTGGCGCCGAGGCAGAGTCGTTACTGATAAAGGGCGGGCATCGTGACCGCACCTTCCGTGGCTGCGCCCGCCGCCACGGCTGATCTGCTCAGTCGGTGGATCCCTACTCAAAGCGTCAACCTGGACCGGCACGCGACCGCGCTGCGCCCCTTCTCCTACACCGAGTTCGGTACCGGTCCGGCTGCACCGAGCAGAGCGCACATCGATGCCGTCAACCAGTTCGTCGGGCAGTTCCGGGCGCGACTGGCTGACGGGTCTGGCTGGGTTTCGGCGGCGGCCCTACAAGCGACCAAGCGGCCCACCGATGAGAACATCGCGCTTTTTCTGTCGCGGAAGGAAGCCGCGAGTAACCGGATCCTCTACGTCGAGGGCATCTGGGACTTCTACTTCGATCTGTTCGTGCAGCGGCTGTCTGCGCTCGGTGAGCGATTGCGGGCCGTCGATCGGATAGCCGCCAACTGTTACGAGGACCTCTACCTGGGCATCGGAACCGCCAAACCGATGCCGACCTTGCTGCCGTTCAGCTACGCAGACGCCGGGTTCAGCCCCTACACCTATCGAAGAGGTGTGCCGTTACGGCGACTCCGGCACCAACCCAACCTGTTCCCACTCGTGGTGCTACCTCAGCACCGGCTCAACAATGTGTGGGCCTTATCCAGTGTGCTACATGAGGTTTCACACAATCTGCAGGCCGACCTCGGGTTGTGGGAAGTGATGCCGAAGCTGATCGCGGAGCGACTGACGCGCGATGGACGGCTGCCTACCGAGGTAGCGACGGTGTGGGCCCGCTGGCACAAGGAGATCACCGCCGATATGTTCGCAGTACTGCTGGGCGGTCAGGCGGCCGTGGAATCGCTGATGGATGTGGTAGGGCGGTCGCGGCAGGCCACCGTGCGATTCTCTGCGATGGGGGTTCACCCGACCCCTGTGCTACGGGTACCGATCAGCTTGGAGCTGTTGCGTCGCTTGGGATTCCGAGAGATCGCAGCCGCGTTCGACGCCGCATGGCGCCGGCTGTATCCCGTTGTCACGGCAGCCGACATTCCGCCAGTGATCCTTCAGACATTCCGGCGTGCTGCGGAGTTGACCGTCGACACCATCGTGTTCACGCCGCATCAAAAGCTCGGCGACAAGCCGCTGGCGAAACTTGTCGAGTTCGGGCCCAATCAGGAGGCCACCATCGAACTTGCCGCAACGCGGCTGGGGAACGGCGCAGAGGTCGGCGCCGTGCCAGCTCGCCTGATGGTGAGCGCGGCACGGATGGCGCTCGACCGACGCCTGGCCAGCCCCGAGGCGATCACCGAAAACTTCTACCGCGCGCTCGGAAGGCGTTGAGCGCGAAAACAATCGAGAGATATCGTCCGAATCCTATCGGCCGATGAACTCGTGCGCTACCTCGGCCACGAACAGATGATGCGAGGCGATCCCCGGTTTGAGGTCCCGGTGGACAACCTCGCCCGTGACTTTGTCCCGCTCCCAACCCATACGGTACAGGTCCAGGTCATCGCGGTTGATGAAGTGGAGAACGCCCTCGGGGATGAGCCGGCCTGACCTGTCTTTCCGCGTGCCGTCACTCGACTCGTTGCGTACGACCGCCTCGATCGTACGGGCGTGGTCCCTGCAGAACTTAACGATGTTCTGTTGGCAGCCGGTTAGCGCCGAGACCGGTTGGGTGCTGAAGCAGCCACGCTCTGGTAGATCGCGGAGGAGGGGGGCCAGCTGCGTGAGGATGTCGGCCGGGATCGGGACGAACGGCAGCGTTGCCATGACGTTCTTGATAATGCGGGCGTAGCCGATGGCGCGCATACAGCGTGGCGGAAGTACACGCGTACGGTCCGGCGGCGTACGCACCGGGTCACCGTTCTTGCGTGTGCGGCCCGCATCGTTGACACGGTAGAAGATGGCGTTGCGCATGCTCTGGGTGAACACTTCCGCCTCGTCCAGAACGACGATGCGGTCGATCGGCGCCTTAATCCCTTTACCCGCCATCGTCTCGTTGACGCCGTAGACGCCGCGGCTGTGACCGGTCAGTCGCACCGCGGATACATCGGTCGAGCGTCCCGCCCATCGAAGGCAGGCGGTTATCGCCGCGTCATCCATGGTCCGGAAGCCGTCGGTGTCTTTCTTGGTCACCCCGTCTTCCTCGTTCACCCCGCCCACGCCGATCAGGATCCACCCGGTGCCCTCGGTGCTGGCACGCAGCCCCTGCATCAGCACGTCGTTGTGTCCGCTGTCGTGGGCCCCATCGCGGGGAGAGAAGTAGATGTGGACCTTGCTAGCGTCGCGCTCAACGCCTCGCGGGATGAAGATCGAGACTGTGTGCGCAAGCCTGCGAATCGGACGTGGATCGCCCGGCGTCGCTCTCTTCGGCTCGTAACACCGCGTGATGACCTCGAGTTCGAAGGTGCGCCCGCCGAACCGATCAGCGCCCGCCTCCAGCTCGTCGGCCTGGAAAGGCCTCCAGCCCAGTCGGTTTTCTGCGATCCGCTCCTTCAGTTCGGTGAGCGCCATCAGCGTCATGGGCATGATCAGGTTCGCGTCTACGACGTCTTTCATCAGCAACACCGCCGCGCGTTCCCTGTTATAGTCCGCCGGTGTGAGCGGTCCCAGCGCACGCAACGAATCCTGCAGCATCAGCACGTCCGCCTGCAGGTTCGGCTGGCCGCGACCGACCGGCCTGCTGAGTGGCTGGTTGAGGAACTTCTCCGCCACCTTGTTGTGGATTGCCGGCTCGCGGTTGCGCACTACGGCGGCAACGGTGCGCGGGATCAAGCGCTCACCGATCAAACTCCGCGGTGGTTGCCGCGCTACCAGGGCATATTCCTTGGCGTAGTCGTCGTTGTTCATGCTCCACAGCAGGTGGAGGCGGTCCATGAAGTGGAGCAGATCCTCGCGGACGTTGAAGGGGATTGTCGTGGACGGGGGCGTCTCATGCGCCGCCTCGGCCGCAACGGGAGATCCGGCAGATGGCTCGGTCAGCGCACCCACCAGTCGGTTGCCACGCAAGACCATCAGCCCGCGATGCCGGGGCGGTACGAGTTGGATCTCAACCCGCCGATTGCGCGCGCCCTCGGCCCTCGTGCGCGGGCTTGGCACGACGGGGCGGGTTGCGCCGAGGCCAGCGCGTCGAAACACGATGTGACGGGTGATGCGTGCGTCGTTGATCGCGGCGACGAGCGCGCTCTGTACCTCCTGAGCCCGCTCACCGCTGATACGGCGCTCGAATGCGGCCCCCTTCGCGGGGGCACGGTCGGCGTGGCCGGCGAGGCGCACCTCGCGCACACGCCGCGCGCCCGGTCGAAAGCTGGCGACGATAGTACGGGCGAGCGCTGTGATCTTGGCGCGTTCGGCCGGCGGTAGCGCAGCGGCCGAACGCTGGTAGCGGGGGAAGCCGCTCACGACCGCGCGGTCGATCGGCCCGGACCGAGGCGCCGGCGCGGCTGAAACGCCGAGGAAGACCTCCACGCGGCGATTCTCCTGCCGCTGCGCCTCGGTCACCGGATTGGGGACGCGGCGGCGGCTGGAACCGAAGCCCACGACCGGCATCGTGACCTGGCGGGCGATAGCGGGATCGCCGATGGCGGCGATCACGGCGGTGCGCACGGCCAGCGCGCGCTTCTCGCTGATCTGGCGCTCGAAACCTGGCTCGCGCCGCTCGCGCGCGGCGTCCCGGTCGGCGTGCCCTTCGAACTGCACCAATTTGATCGGCCGGCAGCCGGGGCGAAAGCTGGCGACGATGGTCCGGGCGATCATCTGGGTCGTGTCCTGCTCTCCGGGCGGGAGCGACTGCACCGTCTGGTGATAGCGCGAAAATCGCTTCACCATGAACGGGATAACCTCGCCGGCCGGCGGGCAGACGGTCGCATCCACGCTTACGTCGCGCTCAAGGTTCTCGGTCAGGCGACAGTTTGCACAGTTGCATTGCTGTACGCCGGAGCGCAAAGGCGTTGACCATTGCGGCGTATAGGTCTTCACCACATCACCTTCGTCCGACGATCGTCACCGACGCGTCTTACGGACCGTTCCGGTGTTGGCGTGGCTCCCGGCCCAAGCAGGCGGCTGATGTTGCCGCCCATCACCAAAGCTTCTTGAGCCGGCGGCAGTCCGAGCATCCGGACCTTGTGCAATTCGACGCCGGGATGAAGTTGCGGTCCGTCCGACCCGAAGATGAGCTTGTGCGAACCCGCGCGCCGCACCGCCTCGACCAGCGCATCGAAATACCTCACCCCGCTGGTGTCGGCGTAAACATTCGGCAACCGCGTGAGCTGATCGACGATCTGCAGGTTGACCATCCAATCGTCGGCGAAACCACCCATGTGCGGCACGATGAAGTTCACATCGGGGTACTGCGAGGCCATCATCTCCACCGCCGCAGTCTTTTTCACTATGTCGACCAACATCGGCAGGCCCCAGCGACGGGCCGCATCGCATACCTCGCGCTTCGGCAGCGAGTCGTGCCCGTGCACCTTGATGCCGCGGAATCCGTACACCTCCACCGCTCGCCCGATCATGGGTTCCACCCGCCCTGCGTCACGAGCCGGGTCGACGGCCGCGTACCCGATCAGGCGGTCAGGCAACTCGGCGACGATCTTCGCCAGCCGCGCATTGGCGGCCGCGTAGTCGCTGTTGAACACCGGGAAGACGACGGTGCGACTGATGGCAGCCCGTTGCGCCCGCGCCAGATAGCGGTCGAGCTTCGCCTCGGTGTCCCACGGCCCGCGAAAGCCGTCACCCAATCCGGCGTGGCAGTGGGCGTCGATCACTTCGGTGCTCATGGCGCGGCCTCCTGCAATAGACGGGTGACGACCTCAGCTCCTCGGTGGAGATCGCGCACTGCGATGGATTCGCCAGATGCGTGTATTCGATCGTCGGGTCCGGACAACCCCCACATCGCCGCGGGCATCCCGAAGCGGCGGTGAAGCTCTGCCACCACGGGAATCGTGCCGCCGTTGCGGATGACAAGCGGGCTCCTGCCCCAGGTTCTGGTCAGCGCCCGATGCAGCGGTCCGACGAACGATTGGCCGGGCTCTGTGAGCACGGGGTGCGCACGGGCGAGCACCTTCATGCGGAACCGAGCGCCCCGCGGCGCCGCGCGCCGGAAATGGTCGTGAAGCCGGCATGCGATCTCGTCCGGCTGCTGATCGGCCACCAGCCGGATATTGATGCGTGCGGTCGCCGAGGTCGGGATCGCCGCGACGGCCGATGACCCCGTCTGGCCCGCTGACATCCCGACAACCGTGAGCGAGGGCCGAAGTGTCGACCGGGTGCCGGGCGGCCAACCCCGTTCGCCCTGCAATCCGCTGATCGGGACCCCGGCCGATTCGGCGAACGCCTGGAAGCGCTCACCCACGGCTGCGTTCTGTAACCGCTCATCGGGCCTAGGCTTGCGTACGGCGTCATAGAATCCGGCAACCGTGACCCGTCCATGGACGCTCCACAAGGATGAAATCAGGTGCGAGAGAACCATTCCCGGGTCCAGAATCTCTCCGCCAAAGGCACCCGAGTGCAGCTCGTGTGACGGGCCGCCTACGGTCAGTCCGATATCGAGCATGCCACGCAGGCCCGTGACCAATGTGGGGCGATCCTCGCCGCCAACACGAGAGGAGTCTGACAGCGCGATGGCATCGGCCTTGAGCAGGGAGCCGTACCGGTCGAGGAACGGTGCCAGGTGCGGACTACCGCGCTCCTCTTCGCCTTCGAGCCATATCCGCACGTTGACCGGGAGGCGACCCGCCGTGGCCAGATGACTCTCCAAGCCCGCGAGAAGGCAGACGAGCGGCCCCTTGTTGTCGCTCGCGCCGCGGCCGCGCACACGACCGCCGACGACGTCAGCGCTGAAAGGCATGCGCTGCCATGGCTGCGACCCCGGTGGTTGAACGTCGAAGTGCGCGTACAGCAGTAGACAAGGCGCGCCAGGCACATCGCGGCGTTCGGCCCAAACACTCGGTGGTGCATAAGGTCCCGCGCGGATGATTCGGCACTTCTGCATGCCGATGGCGGTCAGCTCATGGGCGAGAAGTGCTCCTGCGCGCTCGAGAGCCGGCGAGCCTGACACGGTAGGCAGCGCGATCAGTCGCCGGAGCGTGCTCATCCATCGGGCGCGGACCTGCGGCCGGCGTCCATAGGAGAGGGCACTCTCCAGCGCTGACGCTGCGAGCGCCGCGGTCATCAGCCCATGAGCGGCGGGCCCGGTAGTCGACCGGAACTCCGTTGGAAGACCGGATCGGGGCGCCCGCCACGAGGCGGCGGACCCTGCACGTAAACGTTGCGCGGCGGCGGGGTCGGCTTGGAGATCCGCATGCCCTCCTCGCTGGAGATCCACTCTTCTGCCGCTTCCGCGATCGGGTACAGCTTCGCCTCGAAGGCAGCGCGGTCGGTGGTCAGCACAAACGGCTCCGCCAGCCATTGCAGGATCGCCCGGCCGCTGACCGCCATGCGGTTCATCGCGCTTGCGTTGACCGAGCGATGGAAGTACTGCCACAGCACCAGTTCGATGGTGTCCCAGGGCGTATCGGCTCCGAACTGGGCCTTGACATCAGTAGAGTCAAGGATTTGGAACGCTTCCGCAAGTGCCTGGCTTGTTTCGATGCGAAGTACGTTTACGTACCCGTATGACGAGTTCTTGACGTTGTTCCGCAAGTCCAGCGCCGCTCGGCGGACGATCGCGATGGAACCGAAGGTCGGATCGGTCGCGTTCTCACGAATGACCTCACTGATCCGCTTGTCCCGCCAGAACTTCGCGGTCTCACCGATGAAATGTGTTAGCAGTCCGTGGAATTCGGGGTTCGACCGAGCATTTGTACCCGGGCTGCCCGTGCCGTAGCCGAGTACGCGCCGGTACGCTTGCATGCGCTCGCGTCGCCGATATCGCAGGATCGCGTGCTTGTCGAATCGGTACAGTCCGAAGGCACCCGGGCCTGCCGAGATCCGCAACGTGCCTGCCCTGAAGAGCTCCTGGAGTTTGAATATGACGTCGAAGACGCCAAGCCCCTCATGTACGGCCTGGTAGTAGAGGTCGGCGGTGGCAAGTAGACGGTCGCTGGTCACCGTGTCGTCGTAGTCGACTACCCCGGGTGACATCTGGGTGGCGCCCGGATCGACAGGCGCGCCGCCCCCCAAACCGACGAGATCGGCAAGACCACCGTCCGCCGGTGGCGTCGAACCGTTCGTGGACACCATCGCTGCGAGCTTCTTGTCGACAAGGGCACTGACGATCTGCGCCACGTTGGGGTTGGCGAGTGTCTGCGGACTCAGTGAACTTAGAACTTGATCGGTCAGCGTGGCACGCTGATCTTTCAGGCTGTCATATTGCGCGGTGCTGGTCATCGTTGTTTCCCGTCAGTTGGAGAGATCCGCCAAAGCGCTCAAATCCCTCGCGAGCGAGCGCAACTCAATCTGAACTTGCGTGTCGCGCAGCTCCGGTATCTGGTCCGGCGGTTGATAGAGCAGCGTCGCAACGATCCAGAACAATTCATCGGCCTGATCGGCTAGGAGGTCGAGCCCGAGCTGGCCGGCTCGGCGGAGCAGGTCGTAGCCGGAGCCACCGGCAAGGTCGGATGCCCAGTCGAGCAGATCCTTGACGGTGAGCCCGAACGCCAGATTCTGTTGGCGTGCACGCAGAATTGGCAGTAGCACGAAGTAGTAGTCATGCGCGTTGGGGTCCAGGTCGTTGTCCGTGAACGACAGTAGGTTCGGGATCGGTACGGTCTCCTGCGCGCCCGGCCCGAAACCGATGGCGTCGAGCGCTCCCGCCACCTGGTCGCTGTCGTGAGACAACACTGGCAAAAGCTGATCAGCACGGATCATGCGCTCACTGAAGCTGTAGAGAGGCTGCTCGGTCGGCGGCGAGCAGAATCGGTTCTGCACCGCCGCAAGGCCACCGAGCTTTGTGTCCGTCCGTTCGTAGCCTGGCCATATTATGGCCGGAGTATTGGACTCGGTCACTCCGCCCGGATACTCGAAGGCAACCCACAAGTCGAACAGCCGCTTGGCGTCCGACTTCACCACGTCCTGCAGTGCCAACTGATCTTCTGTCAGCGCTGAGTCGACGACCGGCGGGCACAACCCTGCCAGGTAGGTGAGCGCTGCGAGATCACCGCTGGGTTGACCCTGGCCCACGTTGAGGGTCGTGCCCGGCGCGTAGGCCCATCCCAGAAGTGCTCCGAAAAGCACCCGCACCCGTACGGGCCGCGGCTGGTCTGGTCGGGCAAATTCCGTTGTCAATGCCAGGACTTCCGCGCGGACGATATCGCGGTAGGCGGCGACGTCCGTCGCGTGGGCGAACGCAGATAGCGGCTGTAAGGCATCTAGCGCCGGAAGCAGATTGGCTTGCGTTGCCGTGGCCTCGCCTACCAGCACTTTCTGCGCGGTAGGCAGGTCGGGCCCCAGGCCGTTTCCGACAATCGACCCGTTCGATCGGGACGACGCGAGTGCCGTGGCTGTCGATAGATTCTCGCTATACGAGCTGGATTGACGAGTGACCTGGGACAGCGCCCGCGCCACCTGCGCCTCGAGTGATCCGCTCAACGCGATCGGTGATCCGGATCCGTTGCTGTCCAACCGATTCTGGACGGTAGTAGCGAAGCTACTGAAGGAGGCTGCGAGCTCCTTCTCCGCGTTCTCGTCCTCGAAATCGAGCCCGAGTATCGCGACGCGTTCGTCGACTTTCTCCCTCGCACGACTCGTTGGCACGTCAGTCACCTCCATGCAGCATTGCTCGGACTATGGGCTGAAACATCAGATGTACCGCCGTGTCTGGCCGTACATCCCGACCCGTCGGGGGTTGTATGGCGTGGGTCGTTGCGGTTGAAAGACGAGAGCACGGCGCGGCGATGGTGGCGCCGTCCGCTGGCGCAGAACGACATTGCGGTTCACCGCGGTTTGGGCGCGTCGCGGGTTGCCGAGGACCGAGCGCGTGGCTTGGGCCATCGAACGTACTGCCAGGGGAGCGGTGACCGGCTGACCATTTCGAGCGGCGGCGACGATAGTTCCGACGGCCCGACGCTGAATTGTCGGCACGGTACGGAGAAGCTGGCGGCCCTGTGGATGCCTCTTCCGCAGGCACCGCGCGAGTCGGGCGGTGCCCTGAGTGAGGACCGGGACCACCGGACGGACGACGGAACCGCCGCGCATGATCGTGATCGTCAACGGAAGCGTCGCCGCAATCGCGGACATGGCTTCGGCTTCACTCGTGGCTTCGGCCGCCTCGGCGGCGAGCAGCTCGGCGAGCGCGGCTTCGTGTGCGACTTCGGAGCTGCCGACCTCGGCCTCGCCGTGGCTGCCGCCGAATGCCTCGGTCTCGACTTCGTTCGCGGCCATCTCTCCCTCGCGCAGCGCCCGCTGGGCGATCTGGCCAAGGACCGGTCCTGCGATGGCGCCGACACCCGGGATCATTCCGCCCAACGCACGAACAGCGAAGGGCGCCAGTCGCTTTGCAAGCTTGCCGATTCCGCGGCCGATGGCCTTGAAGGCCTTACCGATGAAGGGGTCGGCCTCCCACTCTGGGCTAACTTCCCACTCGTGACTTTCCCATTCGTGGCTTTCCCATTCGCCGGAGGGTGATTCCCATTCGTGGCTGCCCTCCCATTCGTGCGATTCCTGGGATTCGAGGCCACCTTCCCACTCATGGGATCCTTCCCACTCTTGAGAGCCCTCCCATTCCTGAGCCTCAAACCCGGCTTCCCACTCTTGGGCTTCGTGGGTGCCTTCCCATTCCTGGGCCTCGTGGCCGGTCTCCCATTCGTGGCTGCCCTCCCACTCGGGGTTGCCTTCCCACTCTTGACTTTCCCACTCGTGGCTTTCCCATTCGCCGGAGGGTGATTCCCATTCGTGGCTGCCCTCCCACTCGTGGGACTCCATGCCGGCTTCCCATTCGTGGCTCTCCGGCTGATGGGCACCCTCGTGGTGTTCCCATTCCCACTCCTGAGCGGCTTCATGAACAGCCTCATGAGTTGCGGGTGCTTCAAAGATTGCGGCCATGGTGTGCCTCCTCGTCTGGCCAGCGTCGCGTCACTGATCGGGAACCCGCCACATCTGCGATCACACGGGCAACGTAGGACCGGCTTCGTCGCCGTGGCGTCGCTTCCAGCGTCGCGACCGCGTCGCGGTCGGCGCCTCGGGCGCGAATCGCGCGACGGGAGGTGAGACGCCGCGGTGACGATGGCCGTTGAGGGTGGGAGCGAGATTCCGGCACCCCGTATGAACGGCCAAGCCAAGAGGGGTCGCAATGATCGAAAGACGTAACGAGAAGGCACCGCACAAGCGATACGCAATTGCTCTCAGCGACGTGCATATCGGCAACGGTGCACCCACATGTTGGTACCAGGCGCGCGTGCATGAGCCGCAGCTGTCCGCGCTATTCGCGTGGATACTCGCGAATCGCAACAGCATTCGCGAGATCATTCTGCTCGGCGACGTGTTCGAGTTCTGGACCTATCCGCCAGGCATGCGGCCACCGTCGATGACCGACATCATTCGTGCGAACCCGGGGATGCTCGGTCCGAGCGGGCCTCTGGCCGCCGTCGTGCGGACATTTCCCAACCAGGTCCGGTTGGTCCGCGGCAACCACGACGGCAACCTCACCCGCGGCGACATCGCAGACCTCAGCCGCTCGTTGGGCGGACGGATCGAGTTCGTCGAGTCGGGCATCCGGGTGGCCAGCGGCGCCAGCGGCAGACGCACCCTCTTCACTCACGGTCATCACCACTGCATGTTCAATGCCCCCGACAAACGCTCCAAATGGGACACGATCCCGATCGGGCATTTCGTCACCCGCGCCATCAGCTATCAACTGTCGAAGACGTTGGCGCCAGGCAAGACCGCCGCCGACACGAGTAACAGCGGCAACCCCACCGGCGTCGACCTTCGTGCCGTCGTGAAGTCGTGGAATCAGCGCGACGATCTCGCGGCCTTCCTGATCGAGTACATCTGCAGGATCACCGGTTTGCCGCGGACGCTGCCGATCGTGATGCCCGACGGGTCGAAAACTACCGCGAAGGAAGCGGCACGCGTCTTCGCGGGCCTTTTCACTCTCTGGGCCAATCGCCTTGGCCGCCCGTTGGATGCCATGCGCGCGGCGACCGCGGACTGGGGCGGGGGCGACGATCTCGCGTGGTTCGCTCAGCGCCTCGCGATGGAGACTGCCACTGACCTCGCCGTTATGGGACACACGCACAGCGCGGTCGCAGGCGTGGATGTGTCACCCGTTGACTACGTGAATACCGGCTATGAGTGCGTGTCGCGGCCGGACGCCGCCCAAACGCCGTTCACGTTCGCACAAGTGGATCTCGAGACGGCCAAAGCGCGCATCCTCGGAGTGGTGCCAAGGGGTGGCGGCTTTGGCGTGGCGCCTGTGCCGGCCCGACGACTGCCGTCGGCGGTGGTTCGGGGCCGGGACTACTCCTGCTATGCCCGGATCGAGAACCGGACCACACGGCCGCTGCGACTCGTCCGCTCAGCCAAGCCGGTGGCCTCGTTCTGGGCCGTGCCGCCACCCAAGGAGATCCGGCCGCATTCGCGCGCCGATATCTGGGTGCAAGACACGCCGGGCACGACCGTTGGTTCCGCAGGCAGCTTCAGTTATTCGGACGGAACGCGCACCTACGACTTCGCAGTCAGCTGTCCGGTGGCGTTGAGCAACTCGGTCTCATCGCCGGTTCCGTACGAGACGAAAGTCGGCAACGGTTCCTGGCGCACAGGCACTGTCGACTCGTCCGGTTACCCAGTGCAGGCACGCTTCTACGTTGGTGCGGCGCTGCCGCTTGGCACGCCATCGCCGCCACCGCCGCGGACGCCGGGCGCTCCGGGCGCCAGGTCCACCAGTCGGGAGAATCGATACGTCGTCGCGGCGCGACAGATCCTCGACCGGTCGAAGACACCGAAAGAGCGCGGGCTCGTCATGTGCGTCACGTACTTGAAGCCGTACGACAACACACCGTTGCTCGACCCCACCACGGACGCCGCGGGCAAGCGGTTGACCAATCCACCCAACCACCTTGTCAGCCCCGACGTGCACACCATCACGGTCGACGGCCAGCAGTACGCGTACGTCTGGATCCAACCCAATGTGCCGCCGGTGTCGCCGCCGCTGACCGGAGGGATGGCGTTCCTGCCCGCCCCGGGCCAATCCTGGTTCACGTTGGTCACTTTCAACGTCGCCGGCCTCGACAACGACTACCGACGCAAATGCACGAACGGCCACCACGCCGAGATGCAGATGATCGGCTTCGTGAACGCTCAGTCAGCACGCTGGCGGTCGCGGCTCGGCACGATCGAATTGCACAACTACTCGCGCAAGGGACCGACGTGGGGGTACAGCGCATGCAACGCGTGCCTGCACGATCTCGCTGCATTCCTGACTGCACTCAACGCGATATCTCGGCCACGCCCGATCAAAGCGAGCATCTCGTGGGAGCGCCTTTACGACAAGAACGCTCGCTGTGGCCACCCCACGGACGCGGCCAACATTCGACGACTTGTCAACGCGGGATGGGACGAGCCGCAGGGTCCGCGGCCGGCCGGCACCCGGTTCCCTTCTCCGGCAACAGTTCCGCCGCCGAAAGCGCCTGCAAAGTCACCGGTTTACACGGCATGAGAAAGGTGGTGGCGTCGTGACGACATATATGCCCGTGCGACCCACGCAATGTCCGGGTTCGAAACGGGGCAGGTGCAACTGCTCCGGCTGCCGGCCCGCCGACGGCGAGTCGTCGGCGGTTCCCCCTAACACATCGCCAGCACGGGCCGTCGTCAGCGGTTTCAGCAGATACAGCGACGCGGTGCGGTCACTACCTCCTACTGAGCAGCGCAAGATCGAATCGCTTGCGCGATACGTCGTCACGAGCCTGGCCGGTAACGGGCCCGGGGTACACCGAATCGAGCTCGTCGGCCATGCTGACACGGACACGCCTCGCCGGCCTTCGTTCGAGATGCAGATGAGCTTGACGCGGGCACAGCAGATGCGGAGCGCCCTTTCAGCGGCAATCGACCGCAATGCAGCCATGCTTCCGGGCCCCCCGCAACTGCCTCCGTTCTCAAGCCGAATCGCCTGGCGTACTTCCGGTGAGGGCGCCACACGCCTTGTCGTGCCGAATGCCCGCACCGAGGCTGGTCGGGCGCGTAATCGTCGGGTAGAGATAACCGCTCATCGTGGGTCCGTATCACGACTACGCACCGTCAGACGGCGATCGATAGTTGCACAGAGTTCGTCTACCGACGCGATAGACCGCATCATCCAGGAGTTCTTGAACCGCATCGGGGACGCAAACATCAACCGGAAGAACTGCTTTGCGGCAGGCACGCAAGTAATCCAGAAACTTGAGCCAGACGCTCCGAAGAACCTGCGGTGCCCCACAGACTTTGGCGTGCAGTTTGTGGCGTCGGAGGACTACCGTGCACCCTTCTCGAACCGAGTTCGGTGCTGTCCCCTCCAGAATTGCGTTTCACCTTCGCGTCTCGACTGTTCCAACAAGGCCAACGCGACAGCCTGCGGCCATTGCAGTGGGACGACGGGCCCGTATTTGATCGTGGGCTACGACCGTAAAGCGCTCCTGCATGCCGTGGACCGTGCCAAATGTGTTCTGGACCAAGGGTGCGTGGTCAGAGCCGGTGTCTTGAGCGGTATCTGCGACGACAAGCCGGACTGTGGGTGCGCGAAGAATCCCAATACGCCACCAAATGAAGTGTGGCGCCTGTGCCCTGAGCATTGGCTCGTCATCATCGGTTACGTTGGCGATACGTTCGTCTTCTGGGATTCCGCCAGGTCAAGCCCGCTTGCGAGAGGTGGTCACGAGTTCGGGCTGCTGCATTACAACCGCACGGAGAACCGTTTGACGACCGGTGAGGACATGTCGAAGATGGAAGTCAATCCCGACGGCTTCCACACCTGGGCACCGTGCCAGACGATCGACGATCGATGCCAAAAGCGCTATCAGGTACTGCGTCTGCAGACCGGGGGTAGGTACAAACCGGCGACAAGATCGTGCTGACCGAGCGCGCGCATGTCTGTCCGAACCGCTGGCTTCCCAACGGATGGGTTGGTCGCCGCCTACTTGATGAACGGCACTGCAAGGGACTCCAGCGGACGAGGCCACCACGCTTCGACCAGTCGTGTGGCGAAGACGGCGAATCGCTTCGATACTCCACGAAAAGCGTTGTACTTCAACGGTGTTGATTCGGTCCTTACTATTCCCAATCACCGGGATTTCAGCGTGAACACGACAGGCTACCTGTCCATCTCCGTATGGGTGCGGCCAGAGGGGACGACGCTGAACCCTGATGGAGAGTTGCTCTTCGCGGATACCCAAGGCAGTGGATATGTGCACTGGTTCGGAAAGGGCGACGCCTCAGGTGAGCTCGGCAACCGGGAATGGTCGTTTCGTGTCTACAGCGCCGACAACGCCGAGACGCCGAATCGGCACAACCGAATGAGCTTCTATCACTTTGGCTTTGACGGTGGACTCGGGCCCGGCTGCTATGTCGAGGATCCCCTAGTCAGCGGTGAATGGATTCACTACGCGGCCGTGGTCAGCAAGCCGGACCACCGGATCTGGTGGTACAAGAACGGCGAGTTGCGCGACACTGATGGATTCGGGCCGGCTGACAGTTATCCGATCCCGGATGCCGATCTCCGAAATGGCAGCGCACCCGTCAGAATGGGTTCGCAGGACAGCGGCAGCTTCTTCAAGGGCGCAATCGACAACGCCTACTTCTACAACAGAATGTTGACGGCACCGGAGATCACTCATCTATATCACGATCCGACACCGTAACCGCTACTACTTCTTAAGGCGTCGACTCCCGCCGTGCCAATCCTCTTCCTTACCAACCGACTCCGTGTCCACACCGAAGCTCGCCAGCTGGGGCCGTTCGCGCAGGCTGCGCTTGATCTCGGCGAAGCCACCGAAGCCAGCCAGGCCGATCACGTGGTCCCACAGCTTCCCGGCGGCCTCCGGGCTGGGCAGCCTGCTGATCACCGGCCCGAAGAACGCCGTCCCGCCCGGCGGCTGGAAATGCAGGATCGGCGTGCCGACATCGCGCCCCGTCAACGCCAGCGCTTCCTCGGTCTCCGCCCGGATCTCGTCGTCGAGCGCGGCGTCGTCGAGCGCGTCCGCGAGATCGGTTGGCAGACCAGCTTCGTGCAATAACTGCTCCAGCGTCCGTCGCGATCCCTGATCCGATGCGGAGAGCGGATCGAAGTCACGGCGGGTGTCGAACAACCGCGTGCCGATAGCTGCGTAGAGGCGCCCGACCGCGTCTCGCCCGTGCTCTTGCCGCACCTGCGCGCAGGCCCGCAGCAGCCGCAGGCCGGCGGTGTGTCCTTCCTCGTAGTTCGGCGGGAAGTGCGTGGCGTAGTCGATGTGGGCGTTGAGGATGCGCAACGAGATGAACCGCCAGTCCACCCGGTAGTCGCGCTGGGCGGCCACCATGCGCACCCACTTGCTCGTCATCCAGGCGAACGGGCACACCGGATCAAAGTAGAAGTGCAGATCGAACTCTGGCCGAGAACTCACGGCTCGCAGACCACCAGCGGGA
>Ga0105245_10002132_pt1 | contig 17914 bp, 31 predicted proteins | sample KBSM54metaG_FD_81523 | JGI IMG/M metagenome (GOLD analysis project Ga0105245, IMG submission 81523) | Miscanthus rhizosphere microbial communities from Kellogg Biological Station, Michigan, USA - KBS M5-4 metaG | ecosystem: Host-associated > Plants > Roots > Rhizosphere > Soil | place...
CACCGGGTAGGAGCCGTATCCCTGGCCGCCCACGACCATCCCCCACGGGGTGCTCATCTGTGTGCAGATGTCGTCCACCCAGTGTTTGAACACGGCCGGTTCGGACTGTTTCTGTTCCACTTCCGAGCTCAGCGTGTGGTATTCCCCGAAGGCGCTGACGAGCAGGCTCACCTGCGACAGCAGCCCCGCCGCTTTGACCTTTTCGTAGGTGGCGCGCACGAGGTTGCCGTAGGTGCTGGCGTTCGCGCCGACTTTCGAGCCGTGCGGGCTCGATGCCTTGTAGTACGGCTCGTTGACCAGTTCGAACGTCTTGACCGTCGGATGGTCCGCGAACACACGTTCGATGATCGCCAAAGCCCCGTTCGCATACGCTTCGACACCGACCGTCCCAAGCACCGTGCTATCGGGCGTGTTGATGATCGGCAGCGGGTACTTGCACCCGGCGGCGAGGCTGGCCGCGACAGCGGTGCTGACCGTCGCCGCGGCCGTGTCGTATTTCACGTCCAGGTTGTTTGAGCGGTCCCCGTAGATGCGGGAGGCCGTCCACTCCGCAGCATGACCAGCGGCGAGGTTGCTGTTGATCCCGAAGATGAGGCGCGACGTGCCCGGTGCTTCGTTTCGCAGTTCTTCGATCCTCGCGCGCAGCACGGCCTCGGCGGCTTCCGCACGGGCAGTCTCAGCCGACCCGGCAAGCCCGGTTTCGGTGCTGGCGTTCACCCACCGCCAAACCCCGTCCTGGAACCCGCCGACGTAGTACCGCTCGTTTTCAGGCAGCGACAACAACGCGAGCCCAGTGCCGTCCACCGTGGCCTGGCCTGCGGGTTCACCGGGCGGCGGGAGCTGCCCCACGGTCGGTGCGGGTCCGGGCCAGTTCTTTCGCAGGTAGGCGCTGAGCGCCACGCCGGGCCGGAACCTTGTGATTTCCAGCGGCGCGTTAGCCACGGATGACCGCCTGTGTCGGCGCACCGGCCTGCGGGCCGGCTTTCGACGGGTTACTGATGATGTTCGCTTCCCCCACTTCGTTTTTCGGCACCTCAAGCACCTTCAGCGCGTATTCGAAATCCACAGGCTGAACTCTGTAGGTCCGGGCGGTCGCACCCGCGATCGGGACCGCAGCAGCTTCAGAGAACTCCTGCCTGTACCACTGGTAGCGCGCGCGTGTCGTCAGCGTCGTCGCGTTCGCCCATTCCCCCGGGATCGCTTCGAGTAGGTCGCCCACGTTCGATTCGTTGCCATACACCTGCACTTCAGGTTTGGCGGTCTGCCCTGTGATCGCGTATTTCATCGTGCCGCCCGTGTTCGGGATCACGGCGGACGAGGCGGCTTCTTCCCAGCCGGTCTGCGGGTTGTTGCGCCACCGCACGATCCACGACGGTTCTTTGCGGCCGTTCGGGGCTTTGGTGTCCACGAACGTCACGACCCATTCGCTCGGGTTCGGGCCTTTGCCGATCCCCGCTTCTTCGACTTTGATGACCGCCACGTTCGCCCTCGGCTTGCGGTAAAGGCTGCCGAGTTTGATCTTCGGCCCCACCTTCAGGTACGGGACTTCCGCGGGCATTTCGTTCGGCATCACTTCGAACACCTGGCGTGTCCCGAACTTCGATTCCCACGCCCCTTCGACCCTCACTTCCAGCGCGGCGCCTTCGGGGATCTCGCTGAACGTGTATTCGCCCGTCCCACCAGGGATTTCTTCTTCCTTGTTTTCAGCGAACGTTTCGCGGGTGCTGATCCTCGACTGCGGCACCCAGCCCGGTTCGGTAAACGTCGTTTTCGACCCCCATTCGGTGCCGTTCCATTCGTAGCCTTCACCGGATTTCGTGGACGCAGACCATGTGGCCCGCCATTTGCGCCCCCCGAGGTTTTCGACAGCAGTAATCGTCGGCACCGCCTGGGCGAACTTCGCGGACACCTGCACTTCCAGCAGGTTCGTAGCGTTCGCCCACAACGCCGGCAACGGCAGCCCTTTGATCCGGTATTCGGTCACGTTGCCCGCCAGCGACAGGGATTCGTTGGTCGATTTGAACGCTTCCTGTTTGGCGGTGGACGGGTTCTTCTCGACCCGCCGCCATTTCACTTCCCACGTTTTGACCCGTTCCCCCGCAGGCGGTGTCCATTTCACGATGATGTCCGGGCTCGCAGGCACCGCTTCAGCAGTCAGCGCCGCCGTGGCCGTCGGCTGTTCGCCTGAGCGGCACACAGCGCCGTGGGATTCCAGCAGGCCGATCCTGATCGCGTTCGTGATCCCGTTCAACGCGGGGACAGCGGTAAGGCGCGTGCGGCGGTCGCCGTTGCCGAGTTGTGCGGACGTGTTCGCGCCCCACCCTTCGATCGCGCCCGAGGCTTTGCGGACGATCACATACGGGCCGCCGACAAGGCCACCGGCTTCTTCGCCGCCGCCCGCGCGCAGTTCCACCACTTCGGTCACGCCCGGGTTGTACGGGGCCGTGACGGCGGCTTCGCCGATGATCTGCGCTTCGATCGAGGCGTCTTCCCACCCGAGCAGTTCGTATTCGGTGACCGCACCGCCGAGTTCGGGCGAGTTGGCCGCGTGCAGCCAGTCCTGCGGTTCGGTTTCGATCGAGCTCGCCGCAACCGTCTGTGAGCTGTTCACGCGCCACGACCCGGGCGCCAGCCATTCCAGGACTTTCGTGCCCGTTTTCACGCCGCCACCGGACAGGTTCGTGCCGACATGCACCGTGCCCGACGTGACGGTCAGTGTGGTCCCGGAGATGGAGCCGTTGATCGTCCCGTACAGGCCCGTAGCGCGCCACCTGGCTTCATAGCGGGTCTGCCCTTCCTTCAGCGCCCATTTCAGTTTCAGCGGCGGGAACGCTTCCATCGTGCGCGTGCTGACCGTCTGCGACACGCTCACTTTGACGCTGGTCGCGTTGATCTGCGACACGACTTCGGTCCCGACCGTGACGCCTTCCGCACGGACGATCGTTTTGTTCGGCAGGCTCGCGATGTCCGCAGCGGACGCGGTGAGCGTCGTGGAGGCGATCGACGCTGAGACGGTCGTTTTGCCAGTCCCGGCCTTCGTGACCGTCGGCGGGTTCGCGTGCGCGTCCCGGAACCCGTTGCCGATCTGGCCTTTGTTGTTGCGCCCCCAGCACCGCACGGTGCCGTCGCGCATCAGGGCGTAGGCCGAGTATTCAGACTGGGCGATGTCAGCGACGCCCGTGAGGCCCGGGTTGAACCAGCGTTTCGTCGGCGGCGTGGACGGTTCGAAGACCCCGTTGCCCATCTGGCCGTAGTTGTTGCGGCCTTTCAGGCGGATCGTGCCGTCTGCCAGTAGGCACATGCAGAAGCCCTTGGAGCCGGTGACTTTCGTGATCGGGCTGTTCGGTTCCCAGCCCGTAGCGCCGACCGTCGCCTCCGGTTCGTAGAACTGCCGTTCGCCCTGGAGGTCTGCGATCCCGGCCCACCGCAGGCTGTTGTCGCCCATCAGCAGGAACGCCGCTTTGTGGCCCACGGCGATCTGCGCCACGTTTTCGAGGATGCTGCCCTCCGCGGATTCGATGTAGACGGGTTCCCACATCGCGTTGTCCGACCCGATCCCGAGCTGGCCGCTGTTCGGCCCCCACGCCATGACACGCCCGCCGGCGAGCTTGACGAGACTCGTCGTGTTCGCCCCGAGTTCCACGCCTGGTTCGGGCAGGCTGATCGCGTGCGGCGACGGTTTTTCTTTCGTGGTGCCGTCTGCTGACTCGCCGAACGTGCTGCCGCCCATGTGCCACACCCGCCCGTCGTTTGTCAGGGCGATCGTGAACGACTGGCCGCCGCCCAGGCCGATCACCGATCCGAGCACGGGGACGGTCAGTGTCGGGGTCTTGATCCAGAACAGGCCCGTGCCGTTGCCGACCCCGAGCGCGGAGCCGACCGCGTAGCCCCACCCTTCGACATAGCCCGAGGGCTTCGCCGTCGAGCCAGTGACCCCGAGGAGCAGTTCGGAGAGTTCCCTCTCGACCGCTTCGGCCCTAGCCTGCTCGTTCGGTTCTGTCGGCTCGTCCGTGCGGAACGTCATCCACCGCCACTCACCGGAGACTTCCGCCCCTGCCGCGTACCACCGTTCCGGCTGGAGGTTCGTGAACGTCGCATGGCCCGCCAGCGTGCTATCGACCGCTGCTGTCGTGACCGGGTTGACCTTGGGCGGGTCGATCGTCAGCAGCCCCAGGCGCCGGCGGTCATAGACGCCGAGGACCGTGCCCGCCGGGAACGCGGGTGCCGCGGCGAGCGTGTAGGAGACGTTGCCCACCTAGACGATTTCTGCGGCTCGTTTCGCCAGCCGCGCCTGGAGGTTCCCCGGGGGCGTGAAATCGAAGTTGCCGCACTGGAGGTAGCGGATTTCCCCGCCGACTTCCGCGTAGAGCTGGTACATGCCTTCCGTCCCGGCGCCGGTGAACGTAAGGCTGCCGTCCGCTGCGACGGTCTGAGATTCGGCCGCTGACCCGGCGGGTTTGCCGCCGTGGATACGGTCGATCCCGGGGTACAGGCCCACACTGGTCCCCACCGGGAACCTGTCGGACCTTCTGACGATGAGAGAAGCCATTGTGTTCCTCCTTTAGAGCAGGATGCAGATCGCCGTTGCCGATTCGGGCGGCGCTTCGCCTTTCCAGTTCGTCGTGTTCGTCAGGACGCTGTTCGCGCCCGCATACCACGCCGGTTCAGCGTCCACTTTGGAGTCCTTGATGCGCTGCCAGTCCACCGACACCTGGCCCGACGCTTTTTTCATCGTGAACTGTTCGCCCGGTTTCGCCGAGGCCAGACGTGCCGGCGCACCCGATTTGCCGTTGCCTTCATAGCCCGTGACGGTCTGCGTCGAGCCGACCGCGAACACGATGCCCGGCGCGAACGATTCCATCGACTCCGACGCCACGGTCTGCGACGCCGACAGTTCCCATGTTTCGCCCGATTCGCGTTTCAGCACCACCGTCCCGGTCGTCACACCCGCCCCGACGAGCGCCGATCCGATCGCGACCGGGCCACCAGCCGTCACCGTCAACAAGGTGCCCGAGATGGAGGCCGTGATCGCTTTCGGCGCCTTCGACGTGTTGTTGGCGATCGTCGCCCAGGTGTTCGAGCCCGTCACTTCAAGCGCCGGCTGCGTGGGGGCGGTCACAGCCGAGTTCCCGACAGTAAGGTTCCCGAACGTCTTGCCGCCCCCGATGAACAGCGATCCGATCGAAGTGCCGACAGCCTGCGCGTTCGCGTTCGGGATTTCGATCGTTGACCCGGCCGCTGAGAAAGTCAGGCCCGTCGTCGTCGTGAAGTCCCAGAGCGTGACGCCTTCCGCTTTCAGCTTGAACAGGCTGTTTTCGATGTTCAGCGTCCGCGTAGACGCGCCCGTGCCCGAGAACAGGCCGATGTCGATCGTCTTGCCGTTCGACGTGAACGTGCCTTTCGTGTGCGTCAGAGTGCTGGCGGCGACCGATTTCAGTTCGGATTCCAGCAGGTAGGACGAGCCGGTCCCTTCGACTTTGACGTTACGCACCGACTGCGAACCGAAGTTGATCGTCTGCTGCGTTCCCGAGGTCGAGACAAAGTTCAGGGTCCACGATTCGTTGGTGACTTCGACCGTGATCCCCGTCAGATCCAGCGCAACGTTGCCTTCACCAGCCGTGGCGTCACCGATCGAGAGGGCGCCTGCCGCGGTGATGATCTTGCCGGTGTAGGTCGCGCCGGACTTCAGTTTCAGCGACCGGCATTTACGGCCCGCCGCACCCAGTTTGCAGTTCCTGCTGGTGGTCGAGAACTGCACGTCGTCAGACGCTTCAGGCACCACCCCGCGCGACCAGTTCGTGGTCGTAGACCATTCTTCGTTGGTCGTGCCGAGCCATTCGTTGACCGCCATCGGACGGCCCCTACTTCACGGCTTCGATAAAGACGCTGACCCGGAGGTTTTCCGGGGTGCCGCTCAGCGACGAGACTTCCATCGTGATGTCGTCTTCGTTAGACAACGCTTTAGTCGAGGCGACCCGGTTGACTTTCGCTGATTCCGCCGTCACTTCGTAGGAGGAGATCAGCACGCCGCCTTTGAGCACCTTCACTTTGCAGGACGTGCCCGAGGCGAGTTTGACGGACATGCCGATCATGTTCTTCGTCTCGTGCGCGCCGAGTTTGATCTCAAAGCCCTGGTACACCTGGGCTTTCGGTTCCCCGGGGATCACCCACGACCGCTCGTACACCTGTGGTTCGAGCTGGCCTTTGGTCGTGCTGTCCAGCTTGGCGCCCGTGACGTTGCTGGCCTTGATCGCGGCCGTTTCGACCGCTTCTGAGCCGAGCTTCGCGGCGACCACCGACCCCGCTCCGAGCTTCGTTTCGGTCACCGCCCCGGTCGCGATCTTGGCTGCCGTTACGGCTTCGGCTTTGATCGCGGCGGCTTCGACCGCGTTTTCCGCGATCTTCGTGGCTGTCACCGCGGCTGAGGCGATCTTCGCTGTCGTGACCGCTTCGTCTTTGATCTTGCCCGTTTCGACAGATTCGGCGGCGAGCTTGGCTGCCGTGACGGCTAGCGCTTTGATCATCGCCGTCGTGATTTCTTCGTTGCCGGGCGTGACTTTTTCGTTCAGCTTCGTGACGACAGCAGCGGCGAGCTTGGCTTCGGTGACGGCTTCGCCTTTGATCTTCGCCGTTTCGACAGATTCCGCGGCGAGCTTCGCGGCCGTGACCGCCAACGCTTTGATCGTCGCGGTCGTGATGCCTTCCGCCGCGACCTTGACTTCAGTGTTCCCGGCCCATTCCAGGCCCGTACCGGCCGTAAGGGACACCGCACCTTCGGCGCTGTTGACCGACGTGACCGACCCCGTGACCGACGCCGCTTCCGTTTCGAACTGGACGTAACGGTCTTCGCCCGACACGTTCGCCCACGCCACATAGGGCGTGCCCGCGACGAGCCCTGTCAGTTTCGCTTTCTGCGAGGAGACGGTCGCTTCAGCGCGTTTGGTGTATTTCGTCGGAAGGTTTTCCGGGCTGCCGTTGTACGGGCCGACCGCCGGCGGGTTGGTGCGCTGGTACGCACCGACCACAGTTCCGTTTGGAAATAAATCCGGGCGTTCTAGGACGACTTCGGCGATAGGTCAGCCCCCCGTTCGAGAGCCGCCCCTAGGAAAGCCCACACCAGATCGGCTTTGAGACTGCGGTGCCACTCGCCGTGATCGTGGAAGGCAGCGCCGTCGTCAGCGACGTGTCGCCGGTGAAGAACCGCGAGCCGGATTCTTTGACGTTCGCGTTGACGACACCGATCGTTGACGGGGCCGCGGCGAACGTCGGGGCGGTCGTGCCTTTGTAGTACGCGCCGACATACAGGCTGCCCGAGCTCACGTTCACGGCTTCTTCCAGGGCGAGTTTGACTTCCCCGGTCGAGCCTTCCCACGCGGTGATCGTGGAGGCGATCGCGGCTTTGCCGATCAGTTTGCGGGTCTGGTCGAACAGCCCCAGCCCGTTTTCTGAGGCGGTCAGCGTGGCGCCTTTGGTGGTCATCCACATGTGGATGTTGCTGATCCGGGTCGCTTCGAGGACCGGGATCTTGATGACGTGCAGCGTGCCGGCGCCTGCGAGGATCGCCGTCCCTGACGCCACCACTGGGTCGAACGTCCAGGCGAGCAGCCCGTTGGCTTCAGGGCGAGCGAAGGACGAGCTGCTTGACGCGGCGGCGGCCGGGTTGACCGTGAATGTCAGGTAGGTGTCCGTCCCGCCGACTTCGGCGTAGGCGACGTAGGACGCGCCTGCGGTGAGGCCCGTGAATTCCGCTTTGCCCGAGGTCATCGTCGCTTCGGTGACTTTGGCGCCGACGGGGGCGCCGACCTGGGCCTGCGGGTGGTAGCTGGAGCGCGGGTAGACCTTGACTACGGTCGTGTTCGGGAACACGTCCGGTTTTTCGAGGGTGAAAGTCGCCACTTCGTCGCGCTCCTAACGCTCTTGGACAGTGGCGTTCATGTTCGGCCAACCTCCGGACGCCACGATCAAGCGCCCGGAGGGTTGGCCTGTCTCCTCCCGCCTAGGAGGTCTTTGCGCGCTTCGTGCGACGTTTGGCGGGAGCCTTGCGTTCGAGCGATGGTTTAGCCGGTTCTTCTTTGGCTGGCGTTTCTTCTTTGGCCGGGGGTTCTTCTTTGGCGGTTTCTTCGGTGCCGCCTTCGGAGGGCTTGATTTCCCCGAGGGCCGTCACGGCCGGGTCGAGCTTGCTCACCGCGTCCTGGAGGCCGCCGAGGGACACGTCGGGGTGCTGCTGGGCGAGACGGTCGATCTCGGCCTGGAGCGCGTTACGCACGCTCTCGATGTGGTTCTCCGCGTTCTGCACCGAGCCGGTGATCTGGTCGATTTCTGCCTGGTCTGTCATCTCTCTCCTGGCGATGTAGTTGACGGCCCGCCAGAGATGCGCGACCTCACGCCACAGCTCTCCGACGGCCGATCTGTGTTGGTCGGTCATCGTTGAACCATTTACCCCGCTTGGTCGGACAACTTCAGGTCTGTCACGACCGCGATGTGCGTCAGCGCCGAGCCGGTGATCGTCCCGGCCGTGTCTTCCTTGTCGTCGTGGTGTGCGCCTCTGACGATCGCGGTCCCGGTGAACCGGATCTTCGAGCCCTTCGTGAGCCGCACGTCGGCGTCGAGGTCGATCTCGGCCTTCTTCAGCGTCACCTTCGCCGAGTCCGGTTTCGCGCCGCCGGCGTCGAACAGGTGCATCTGCGGCTCGCTCTGTCCGATCTGGGCGGGCCTTGTCGCCATCGGCTCGCCGTCTGTGTCGAGCCGGACTTCTACGGCGGGGTTGGCGCCCTGTGTCCAGCCGTCTTCGGTGGTCTTTGTTGCTGTGTGCATCGTTCTCTCCTCCTTGGGTTAGGGCCATTCGGGCGGCAGGTAGATCCGCATCGCCCCGTTTGGGGGCCAGTGGACGAGCTCTGCCTCGGCGTTGATCGCTTCTGCCGCGGCGACGAGTTCTCGGCGCTCGTCCTTGCGGAAGTTCATCCACGGGCTGCCGCTGTTCGCCTTGACCTGGGACAGCACGACAGCCGTCCCGTTGGTCAGTTCTGAGCGGCGCATCAGCACGAGGTCTGCGGGGCCGAGCGAGGCGCCGGGACGCACGACCATCCAGCCGTCCGCTTCGCAGAACTTGCGGTACTGGCGCTCGCGGCGGCTGCCCTTCGCCTTGGTGTTCATTTCGAGTGCAGCCTGCCGACGCTCAGGAACTCGGCGAGTTCGCCCTCTAGTCTGAACCACTCACCCCGTACCCGCTGATCCGCCAGCCGCAAGTGGATCTCGCGCTCTAGGTCGCGGCCACCCTCGCGAACGTAGGCGAGACGCAGCGGGTAAGGAAAACCACGGGCGATGTGCGAGAACCGCTCGACGACATCGCGGGCGCGGCCAATCTTGACGAGGCCCAGATCGTCGCAGGCGATGAAGTAGACGCTCTCGGCGAACGGGAGGCGACGCGGACAGGCTGGGCGCCTCCGCTCTCCGAGGGTGGCACCTTCGGCCTCCTCGCGTGTGCGGTAAGTCCCGATATGGCGCGCGTAGCCAACGGCCGGGTCGTAGGCCGTTGCGATCCACTTCCAACCGCGTCTACGGACGGCCATGCCCTGCACTCGAATCGACGGTCAGCCTGCGCTCGTTTTGCGCTCGATACGCCGCGGCGAGGGCGCAGACAGACCGTTCCGGGACGCCGCTGCCTGCCGCTGTTTGCCGCGTATTTGCAGGGAGGATGCCGTGACCTGCCGCTCCGTGCCGCGACTGCTTCTCAGTCGGGGAGACAGGCACAATCGAGCGGCATGGCCCCATCCCCATTGGTCCGGTCAGCCTCCCTGCGCTCGCTGTGCGCTCGATATCGAGTGGAGCGGTGCTACGTCCGCGCCCCACGCGGCGCTGATCCGGGCGCGTGCTGCTGCCTCGGCCGGGTGGCCGTAGGTGGACATGACGAGCGCGCCGCCGTCGGTGTGCCCGAGCTGCTGCGCCACGTCCGCGTGCGGCACGCCGCGTTCGAGGAGCATCGTCGCCGCGGCATGACGCAGCTCGTAGAAGTCCATGCCGGGACGCTTCGCGAACCGCCTGAGCATCGACCAGTAGCGGTGGTGGCTGCCCTGGGTCCACATGCGTCCAGCGGGCGACTCGAACAGCAGCCCCGAACGGTGCGGCGGCACCTGCTCCAGCGCCGTGATCGCGACTGGCGGGACGAACACCGAGCGCGCACGGCCGTTCTTGGTCGGGCCGATCTCTTTCGTCTTTGACGACAGGGCGCGCTCGATCAGGCACACGTCGCCGCGTAGGTCGCCGGCCTGGAGCGCGAACAGCTCGCCCGGGCGCAGCCCGACATAGCCTGCGAACAGGACCATTGCCCGGTACTCGGCCGCGAAGTCGCCCATCTCCATCTCGCTGCTCAGGGCAACGTCGGCGAGGGCGGTCAGCTCGGGCTCAGTGAGCGCCACGATGTCCTTGCGGCCCCGGCTACCGGGCAGCCGCAGGTTCGCGAACGGGTTGAGGTCCACGATGCCATCGCGCATCGCGTCACCGAACATGGCCCTGACGGACGACACGGCGCTGCGGTGTTTCATCGCCCAGGCCCGCGCGGCGGGGCGGTCTACGGCGGCGAGCTTGACGCCTTCGAAGTCCTTGGCGAACCGTTGCACCCGCTCGGCGTTGTGCAGATTCGTGGACGCCCTCGGACGCGGATAGTCCTGCACCCAGCGGCGAGCGAAGCGGTCGCAGGTTTCGGCGCCCGTTGGCTGTGTCCTGAGGCGGTGTTCGGCCTCGCGGTTCTTCGCTTCGCCTTCGGTGGTGTAGGTGCCAAGGTGCTTGCTGTAGCCGAGCGCGCGGTCATAGCCGAACGCGACCCAGCGGTTGCCTCTACGTCTGGGCATATCTCTCCTCTAGCCACGCTTCGACCTCTGTGAGCCGGAAGCGGTACTGGTTGCCCCAGCGGCGCTTCGGCATCCCCTCCTGCACCCTATAGCGAACCCAACGCTCCGAGAAGCCCAGCTCAGCGGCGAGCTCGCGCATCGACAGCAGCGGGCCACGGGTAGCCCTGAGAGGGATGACGTTCTCGGCCCTCGCGCTCACGGCACTAGCTCCAGAACCGCATCCCGCTGACGCTCAGAAAGCCGTGCGACTGTCTTTGACGGTGGCACGTTCGCCCGAGACAACAACCTCGTGACCTTCGACGCCCCCAGGCCCGGTACAGCCATCAGCAACTCGTAGATACGGGCCGTCTGACAACACTCCAACCCCATCGCCTCATCCAAAGACAGCAGGCGGGCCTTCATTGCTTTCTTCGCCGTTGCCTTGGCGGACCTGACATGGTTGGCCTTCGCTAACGCCTCTCGGCGCTGCTGTTCTGTGCGAGCAGGGACCGTCATGGCGCATCCTCAGCCTGTAAAATGGGCCTATGGCGTGGGAGGTCTTCGAGAAGCCGAGCTGGACCGGGATCGGTAAGGGGCGGGGCAGCCGTCGTCGTCGGATTCGCTCCCGGTGGCTCCACGGCGATTCCGCCCCCGCTATTGCAGAAGTGCTCGGGATCAGCACGAGCTACGTTCGCTGCGAGATCACGCGCATGCGAGCCGAAGGCCGCGACCTCCCTTATCGCAACGTCCCTTATCGTCGCGCTTAGCCCGCCCGCCAAAACCAGCGCATCGCGGCGTTGTTGTTCGGTACGGGCAGGGACAGGGGTCATCGGGCCTCGCCGTGTGCCGAACGGGCAGCGGTAAGGGCGGCACGGGCGCGCAGGCGATACCGGGCTTTTTCTTTCTCCCGCGTGACTGCGTAGGAGCCGGGCGGCAGGTTGTGGATGGTCTCCCAAAGCGCGGCGGCGGCAGCCTCGACTTCCTCGTCGGTGGGACTCGTCGCCTCGGGGCGGATCGAACCAATCGTCCGGTACCTCATCTCTCGCCGCCTGTTTCTCTTGCTCTCACCAAACACTCCCTCACCAGGCCAGCAGTCACCCCACCAGCACCAACCCGGTGACGCAACAACAACGCCGTATTCACAACCACCGCAAGTTCGTCCTCGGCGAACCCGACCCGCCGAGCCCACGCCTCAGCCTCCCTCGCCGGCCCGTTGAAATCCCTACGGACAGGCTTGCCACGAACAGCAGCGGCGAAAGAGCCACCGACAGGAGTACGAGAAGTCATCGACGCTCGCTCCCGCCGCGGGGGAACCACCGTTCCGCGCCCTCCCATCCAAGCCAGAGCACGGCGATCACCGTCAGGGCCGTCCATCCGAACGCGACGCTGCACACGATCCCAATGCCGAGAAACCAGAGCGTCCTATCGGTCATCGGCCCCATCCCCTTTTCTCCTTGTTCGCGCGCCAACCACAAGCGTCTGAAGGGAAAACAACTGTCTTGTCCCTAAGAAAGGGGTTGCGCCCTAGGGCTGTTAACTGGGTTCGGGTTCGGCTTGACACTCGCTCAAGCACCTGCTCGACGTTTGCTTGACGCCTTGCCGCCAGCTTTGCCAGCCTCCCGCTTAGCAGCCGCTTCAGCAGCCGCTTGCGCCTTGCTTGGGTTGTAGTCAAGCCAGTGGTGGATAACCCAGCCGCTCCCGTTCGTCTCCCACAAGCCCGAATCAACCAGCGTCTGGGCTAGCCGCGGACCCTTCCCCGCCGCCTTCTCCGTCGGGAACGACACGTGCACATGCCCGTCCGTTTCGTAGGCCGCACAGTGAGACATCGCCAGCAGGTGCAGGCCCAGCGCCTCAAGGCCCGCCTTGGCTGCCTTGGGGTGGGCGTGGAGCCGGTCGTCTAGCTTCGCCCACGGCATCAGGCAGCCACCTTGAAGCGGTCCACGGCCTCACGGTTGACCCGCCACACGGTCTTCGGACGCGCATGGCACGTCGCCTCAGTGGACTGCCGTTGGCGGTATGTGTTCTCGATCAGTCCCGCCCGTGCGGCGGCGAGCATGATCGGCCCCCACGCCCTCGGCTCCCGTGGCTGGTCACAGTCAATGTCGTCCGTCGTGAGTTCGTCACGGGCCTGGATCGCACGCCACAAAGCCGCCTTGGCCTCACGACGCCAGTCAGGGTCGGTGTGCTTGGCGACCTTGTGGATGCCCTGGTTGCGGGCCGCGATCGCTTCCGCACGGTCGATGTCGCTCACGCCGCCGCCTCGTAGCCGTAGCGATGGTGCAGATACCCGAGTAGCTGGTGTTCCTCGGCGAGTTCGATCAGCCGCAACGGCAGGCGGTCGGGGGGGATGGTCAGCTTGTAGCCGTCCAGTTCCCCGTGGTGGCCTTCGATGCCCATTTCCCCACCGCAGGCCCACACCCAGCTACGTTCGTCCCACGGGTCCAGCCCCGCGCGCTTCAGGCGCTGTTTGGGTAGCAAATGGACCTTGCGGAGCCGCCCTTCGCAGGGCTTCTCGCTGAAGGCGGCGAGGAAACAGGTTTCGCTCACCGGCCGCGTTCCTTCTCGCGCCGTTCGAAGTCACGCTTGAGCTGGGCGTGTTTCTCGGCGATGTCGCGTTGTTCACGGCTGCGTTCTTCACGCGCGGCCTTGGAGACGGACACCGGCTTGCGGCTCGTGGGGGGACGCCCGTTGCTCGTCTGGAACGGCATCAGCGGCCCATCTGTTCTTCAAGGCGCTCGTATTCCTCGCGCATCCGAAGACGGCGGGGAGACTCGTGCGTTTCGTAGGCCGGGTCGCCCTCGTGCCGGGACTGGATCGCGGCCTTCTCCTGTGCGTAGCGGCGGTCTTCCTCGGCTGTTTCGGCCCGGACACGCTCCAAGACCCGCTGCTGTCGGTGCTCCAGCGTGGCTTCGACACCGACACGGAAGGCGTCCACGTCGATCGCGCCGGCCTTGGCACAACGCTGGTACTCGATGGCACCCGTGATCAGGTCGTCCAACTGGAGTGGCGGGTCGAACGGCGGAATCTGGCTCATGCTGCCTCGCGTTCCACTTCGCGCGCGTGCCGTCGTTTCGCCTCATGCAGACGCGAGTGCTCCGCGCAAGACATGATCTCTAGGTTCTCTGGGCGATCGTCACTCTTGTCCTCATTCTTGTGATGGACCTGCTCGCTCGATGTGAGTTCGCGCCCAAGGTGGTTTTCCAGAACGACCCGGGACCACTTGTAGTAGCGGTAATCGCGTCCCATGACATACCAGCGGCCTTCCTTACGCTGGCACCATGGGTACGCAGCGCCCCTCGGCGGTGGTGGCTTGGCGCCTTCCACCCGGGCGTTATGTCCACGGACGTACTTACCGCGGGCTGGCTGACCGCAGCCGCAGGCGCATTCGAACGGAATTCGGCTCACTGGCCCTCCTCCCGTTCGCGCTTACGCTGTTCGTCTGCGATAGCGCGCGGGTCGGGGATCAGCGAGCGTTCGGCGGCAAGCTGCTGCGACGGTGGGAGCGCAGCGATCTGCTCGGCCAGCTCGGGGTTTTCACGGTGCCATTCGCTCACTTGGCGCCCCCGATCTGTTCCCACGACCCACTGGGCTTCTTGACGCTCATGTATCCGCCGCTCAGCACTTCGAAGGGCTTGTGGACCCGGCCCTGCTGGTCCAGCGCCTTGCGGGTCTGTTCAAGCCCCCACCATGCAGGCCAGCAGAAGTTGCTCATCAGCGGGCCTTCCGGTGTGATCCGGTAGCCCGTGGACTGGACCGCATCGCACGCCTCCACGATGTATTCCAGCCCGTCCCGCGGGTTGCTCGCGGTCCTGACTTCCGATTCGTCTGTCACCCACGGGTCCACCAACATCTCGATGAGCTCGTGGCTGGCGACTTCCCACGGGTCCGCACCATCGGAGCGGGCGGTCTTGCAGAACACCTTCGCCAACGGGGTGCCACGACCGGCGGCGAGCCCGCGGCTGGACCGCTCGGATGCTTTGCCCGGGGTTGAGCCCTTGTCGAACGCTTCGTTTTCGTGGTAGCCCAGCGCGCCTTCCTCATCGGACGTGTCGAGCAGTTCGATGTGCCACGCGCCTTTCGGCGGGGCGACGGCTTTCGGCAGGTAGATCACGGTCGCCGCGGGCGCGTAGCCATGCTCGACCCACGGGCTGCGGCCGTAGTCAAAGACCGCCTGCCAGTTCAGCGACCAGATCCCGTTGAATCGTTCGGCGGGGCTGAAGGCTTTGCTGGTCAGGTCGGTGACGGTGACGAGCTGCGGCATCTTTCTGGCCCTTTCGCTCACGATGCGGCCTTGAGGTCTTCGTAAAAGGCGTCAACGAGCTTCAGGTACTCGTCCCACGACAGCGGGTTGAAGGTGCCGGCCGCGACCTTGATGTCGCACCAGTGCAGGGCTTTGCCGTGCGCGTCGCCGCGCATGATCTGGGCGGGCGAGCGGAAGTCGCCGCCGCTGGACTTGCCGCCGAAGCCGTTAGCCTTGGGCGCCATCTTGAACTTCGGCGGGTAGGCCGGGTTGATGGCGGGCTGGATCTCGCCCTCGACGGTCCCTGACGGCGCGGGGCTGTCGGGCTTGCGGTTGATCTCGAAGCTGCGCGTCTCGCCGTCCATCTGGCCGGTGACGAGCCATGTGACCATCGGCCCGTAGTTGGACTGCCACTCGCCTTTGCGCTCGGCCTTCTCGATCGTCAGTGTCGGCATGTCACCACTCCCCTATCGGCGTGTGGTCAAGTTCACGCTCGCGGCGACGCAGCTCATCTTCCCAGGCTTCGTCGCGGGCGATCAGATCGGCCATCTCGCGTTCCTCGGCCGTGCCCAACGGCTGGTGGTCGCGTTCCTGTGGTGCGCGCGGCGGGACGGGGCGCATCAGTTGCGTGACTCCCCGAGCAGCGCGTCCCACCGCTCGTCGCTGATCGGGCCGCGCAGGTTCGACGGGAACGCATGGTCGATCTGGTGCAGTGCGTACACGAACGCCTGGGCGCGCTCTAGCTCTGCCTCCTGGTCGTAGGGGCAATCCCGCGGGGCTGCCTCTACCTTGTCGCTAGAGGGCCGTAGACGGGCCTGTGCGGCCATCTCCGTGTACGCCTGCTGGTCTAGGTCGTCCTCGTGTCTGCCCAGGATCACGGCGCCCAGGGCGATCAGGGCCATGCACAGGCCGAACACGCAGGCGAACATCCCGATCCCGAACAGCAAGTCGGCGCTCATGCGGCGCTCCTCTCCTCGGCGTCTTGGCGTATCCGTTCCACGATGAGACGGCGCATTTCGGTCGCCACGGGACGGAAGTGCGCGTCACAGACCGCCTTGAACTCGCGGGCCTGCTCGGTGGTCAGCCGCACAGTCAGCGACTCATGGTCGGGCTTCATAGACACCTCATGGATGCTACAGTGAGGCCGGACGGAAGTCAACGGGAGGGAGTGGCTACATGCCGCACATCACGACACCCAATCGCCCATTTTCCGCATTGTCCCGCGACGAACAGGTGCGTAGCCTGCTTGACCAGATGGCAGGCGAGTCCGCATCCGATCCCGTGCGGGCAGGCAGGGCAGAACGCCTTGAGCAGATCAAGGACGCGCGCCCCGACCTGACCTGGCGCCAGATCGCCGACGCAGCCGGCGTCATGAGCGAGCGGTCAGCCCACGAATGGCGCAAGACCGGCGGGATCACCTACGAGCACGCCCGGCACCTTTGCGAGTTCCTTGAGGTCGATCTCGACTGGTTCTGGCGCGGCAGCCCCAGCGAGACACCGGACCTGATGGACCGGCTGAACCCCGAAGGGCGCCGTCAACGCCAGTTGGACGAGATCGAGCGGCGGCTACGCGAGATCCAAGAAGCGATAGACGAGCTGCGTGAGAGCGTGGCGCGGATCGAGAAGGCGCTCAGAAAAGGTGATCTGACCCGGCACTTTCCGAAATCCGGCTCTCCAGATGGGCGATCAGGCTCGAAAGCTCGCCCCGCAAAGGCGAAGCCAGCGAAAGCCTAGCCCGGAACCGTTCCAGCAGGCCGACCAGTTCGGCTTCCTCGTGAGCCGCCTTGCTCGTCGCGCCATCCCCGTCTTCCGTGTGGGTGAACATGAAGTCGTCTCGTGCGACGAAACGCAGCACTCGCACGGCATGAGACTACCCTCATGCCGCGCGGCCCGTCAAGGCTCGCGCAGCATGAGAGAACCCTCAGCGACAGACCCACTCCCTGCCGCCCCCGTCCTTGCGGTAGAGCCAGTGGGCGCCCTCGGCCTGCCAGCGGGCGCTGTAGATGCTATGACGCCCGAAGGGTGTCCCGGCCCATGTGGACGGCAAGAACTGGTACAGGCCAGTAGCCCCCGCGCTGTTCGGCGACAGGCCCGGGTTCCACGAGGACTCGCAGCCCGGCACCCGCAGCAGCCAAGACCGCTCAGGCTCGCCGATCATGTAGCGCCGGATGACGAGCTGGACACACCAGCGGGGCCGGCGGTTGGAGCACTGGCGGTCTGCGGAGCGGACTAGACAGGCGTGCCGCGCATGGCACGGCACCTTGCGGGGTACGTCAGTATGTACGGCGCCCGTAGCGAGCGCGGCAACAACAGCTAGGAGTCGGATTCATCGGTCCTCCTGGTTGTTTCGGGCCAGCACCACCTGACCCCGAATAGCCCGCTCGCTGCGGGCCTTCGCGAACTAGTCGCGGAACCTCTTGAAGACGAACGGTGTCCCGCCGAAAGCGTCGAACAGGACCAGCACCGCGGCGACGATCCCGAACACCAGCGTCAGCGTGTCAGACACGGGTTCCTGGCTGGCAAGGATCAGCCAGATCGAGATCAACAGGACGGCCAAGGCGGTAAGGCTCACGGGGTCAGTGGTTCCATTTCGCGGCGTTTTTCGCGAACTGGGCTTTCTTGCGAAGGTTCGGGTTGCTGCTGTTAGCCGCCGCCGCGACCTTCGAGGCCGGGATCTTCTTGCCTTCGGCTACGCCCAGGGCGCGGTGCAGGCCGCCCTTGTCCAGCCCCGACAGGAACCCCTTGCGTTTCTTTTTCGCGCCCATGATCGCCCTACCAGATGCCATCTGCCGATTCTCTCTGCACGTCAGGACGGACGTTCCAGATCCGCCCGTCGAGCTCGGTGATC
>Ga0105245_10002135_pt1 | contig 17898 bp, 19 predicted proteins | sample KBSM54metaG_FD_81523 | JGI IMG/M metagenome (GOLD analysis project Ga0105245, IMG submission 81523) | Miscanthus rhizosphere microbial communities from Kellogg Biological Station, Michigan, USA - KBS M5-4 metaG | ecosystem: Host-associated > Plants > Roots > Rhizosphere > Soil | place...
GACGACCGTCATGCCGGAGCGTCCTGACCGATCTGCGACTGCACGATCTCGGCGTACGTCGGGCAGTCGCGGATGAGCTCGTCGTGCGTGCCGCGGCCTATGACTGCGCCGTCCTCGAGCACGAGGATGTCGTCGGCGCTCGCAATCGTCGACACCCGCTGCGCCACGATCACGACTGCCGCGTCCTTCGTGTACGGCCCGAGGGCCGCGCGCAACCGGGCGTCGGTCGCGAGGTCGAGCGCCGAGAACGAGTCGTCGAACACGTAGATGTCGGGGCGGCGGATGAGCGCCCGCGCGATCGAGAGCCTCTGCCGCTGCCCGCCCGACACGTTGGTGCCGCCCTGCTCGATCCGGGCGTGCAACCCGCCCGGCATGGCCTGCACGAAGTCCTTCGCCTGGGCGACCTCGAGCGCGGCCCACATCTCCTCTTCGGTCGCGTCGGGTTTGCCGAACTGCAGGTTGCTCGCGACGGTGCCGGAGAAGAGGTAGGGACGCTGGGGGACGTAGCCGATCGTGCTCCAGAGCACGTCGGGATCGAGATCGCGGATGTTCACCCCGCCGACCGAAACCGTGCCTTCCGTGCTGTCGAACAGCCGCAGGATGAGGTTGACGAGGGTCGTCTTGCCCGCGCCGGTGCTGCCGACGATGGCCGTCGTCTGCCCGGGCGCGGTGGCGAACGAGATGTCGCAGAGCACGGGGTGCTCGGCGCCGGGATAGCTGAAGCCGACCTCGTCGAACGCGAGCGCGCCGTGCGTCGCGACCTCCCGAACCGGATCCTTCGGCGGAACCACGCTGGGCTCGGTGTCGAGCACTTCCTGGATGCGGTCGGCCGAGACCGATGCACGCGGGATCATCGAGACCATGAACGTGGCCATCACGACCGACATGAGGATCTGCACGAGGTAGGTGAGGTACGCGACGAGCGTGCCGACCTCGATCTGCCCGGAGTTGACGTAGCGCGCGCCGATCCAGAGCACCGCGACGCTCGACAGGTTGATCAACACATTCACGGTCGGGAACATCGAGGCCATGAGGCGACCGGCGCGCAGCGACACGTCGGTGAGATCTTGGTTCGCGCCCGAGAAGCGGACGGCTTCCTCCGGTTCGCGCACGAACGCACGCACCACGCGGATGCCGGTGACCTGCTCGCGCAGCACCCGATTGATCTGGTCGATCCGCTCCTGCATCAACCGGAACGCCGGCACCATCCGCGACACGATCAATCCGAGCACGACAGCAGCGAACGGCAGCGCGAAGACGAGGATGATCGAGAGCCCCACGTCTTGCCGCACGGCCAGAATCACACCGACGACCAGCGTGATCGGCGCCGCGATCGCCATCGTGCAGGCCATCACGACAAGCATCTGCACCTGCTGCACGTCGTTGGTGATGCGGGTGATCAGCGAGGGCGCGCCGAACGTACCGACCTCGCGCGCCGAGAAGTCGGTGACCTGGTGGAAGAGGTTCTTGCGGAGGTCGCGGCCGAAACTCATCGCGACCATGCCGCCGTAGTAGACCGCGGCGACCGCGAACACGACCTGGACGATCGCGAACATGAGCATGAGGGCGCCGTGCGTGTAGATGTAGTGCGTGTTGCCGGTCAGGACACCCTTGCCGATGATCTGGGCGTTGACGGTCGGGAGCGCCAGCGCGGCGGAGGTCTGCACCGCCTGCAGCACGACGATCAGTAGCAGCAGCTTCCCGTAGGGCCGCAGATGTGATTTCAGGAGCCGCGTCAGCATCCGCGCTCCTTGCCGCCGATGCCGTGCAGGAACAGCTGCACCAACGAGTCGGGCGAGCGCGGCTCGTCGGCGAGCATCGGGTGCGTCGTGGAGAGGGTGAGCTGCCGCAGCAGGCGCGCGGCTTCGATCGGCTCGACGCGGATCCGATCGGCGTGCGCGGCGAAGATGCGGACGAGCGCGTCGCTGTCGGCGATCGGTCGGCGCGTGAGCTCGTGGAAGCGCGTACTGACGCTCGACATCACGCGCCAGATGTCGATGACGCGTTGCTGCATCACGACGACCGCCGCCTCGAGCGCCTTCTCGAACGGGAGGCCGGGCGGTATCCCCGCGAGCGCCTGCTCCAGCGGCTGCGGGTCGATCGCGGCCTCGAGCACCGCCACGATGAGCTCGTCCTTGTCGGCGAACGCCCGGAAGACGGTGCCTTCGGCGATCCCGGCGGCTTCGGCGATCTGGCGGCTGGTGACGCGGTCGCCGTGCTCGAGCACGAGCGGGAGGGTGGCCGCGACGATCATCGACCGCCGCTCGTCGGGCGGCAGCGCCGTCGCCCGGCGCGGCTTGATGGCTGTCTCCGGCCCGCTCATAGCCGAACAGCATAGCTGAGTGAGCCCTCACTCACCCAACCCGCCTCCAACCTGCACCATGAGATGGAGTCCTTCAGGGGGCGTATACGCCCCGCACGCCACCATGAGATGGAGTACTTGAGGGGTCGTATATGCCCCGAACGTCACCAACTGATGGAGCGCTTTGACGGCCTGGGCGACGGGTGCGTGCCCACGAGGTGTCGGATTCCGGGCTAGGGCGTGAACGGCTCCGCGCGCCGATTGATTCGCGCCGGCCGGCCGTGCTGAATGGGTGCAGCGCGTCGGCGGCGAGTACGTGCTGGGGGTTCGTGCTCGCAGCCGATGCTGCAACGAGTGTCGTGTCGCACGCGCAAATGTGTGTCGTGTCGCACGCGCAAATGTGTGTCGTGTCGCATGCCTCCCTCCGGACACGACCGTCGCGAACGCCCCACCCGGATCACAACGTGCCCGCCCCGCCGGGTGGGGTGGATCGCGACGTTGCGGCCACAACGCCCGAAGTTGGGCCGATCAGTCGACCAGGTGGAACTCGATCCGATACACGAGCGTGTCGTCGTCGATCGGACCCGCGTGCGCGGCACGCGTGCGCAGCGTCTCGCGGTTCCTCTCGCCGCTGCGGCGCACGTCGGCCGCGGTGACGCTCGAGAACGGCAGTAGCTCGATCGAGTCGACCTCGATGTACGCGCCGGCGACTGCGTAGCGGCCGCCTTCGCGCACCTGCGGACGGGACCAGAGCCGATACGAGACCGTGATGCGGCCCGACGCCACGCCTTCGCGCAAGTCGGGACTGAACTGCATGCAGCTACGCCACCTCGAGGTCGAGCGCTCGGTCGCGACCGGGAGGGGTGTTGGGCACGTCGGTCGGCGTCGCGGGCTTGCCGTCCAAGCGGAATGCGATCGGCGCGCCGCGGGTGCAGCCGGCAATCGCGTCGGGTCCCACGACCGACAGGATGTACCCCTTGAAGTCCTGCGTCGAGCGCACCGACGCGACGCCGCAACGGGTCTTGCCGACGTACGCCTCGACGCGCGTGCCGGCCGAAAGTTCGCTTCCGTCGGCCGCGAACGCGCTGCCCTGGAACTGCGCAACCGCGGGCGTGGCACCGAGCGGCTTGGCCGCCGAGTAGGTCGCATCGAGCGACACCGGGCCGCCCGCGCTGGGCCAGGCGGCGGTGTTGGAGCTGTAGACGTAACGGTTGCGGGCGAAGATCCAGAGCGCGACCCGCGTTCCCGGCGCGCCGCAGCCGGCCGACTCCGTCGCGTCGTACAGGCCGACCGAGTACTTGCCGTCCTGCACCGGCGGGAGCGTCACCTGGCACGGCGTGACCAGGCCGTGGTCGAGCACGACCGCACCGACCCACTTCGAGTTGACCGGCGCACCGTCGAGCGTCGCGTCGCCGCGCACGACGACGCGCGCACCCCGCGCCAGTGACGGGGTCGGACTCGTCGACGAGGTCGACGCCGCGGTGGAGCTCGGCTTGTCGCTGCTCGAGCAGGCGGTTGTTGCGAGTGCGGCGAGGCTCACGGTGCACGCGAGCCGGCTCAGACTGTTCATGATGTCGGTCCCCCTGTGTCGTCGGCTTGTGCGAGCAGCAGCCGGAACATCTGCTTCAGTGCGTCGAGGTAGTCGGACGCCGGACGCTGACCGCGCGGTACGAGGCGCTGCAGCGCGACACCCTCCATCACCGCGAACGCGAAGTCGCGTCCGATGTCGTAGAGCGTCGCGTCGGCCTCGACCTGCGCGGGGAACAGCTCGAGGAACAGCGCACGGCTCTCGACCGTGAAGCGCTCGTCCATCGCGATCACGGCGGCCGCGAGCTCCGGATCGGTTCGCGCCGCGATCCAGAGCTCGATCCACGCGACGAATCCCGGGCCCTGGAACATCGACCACAGCAGGTCGAGCGCGGCGTCGAGCAGGTCCGCGCTCGGGTCGACCCGCGTCAACGCGTCGCGGAACTCCTCCATGCGGCGCACGAGCAAGTGGTCGACCGCGGCGGTGAGCAGCTGCGCCTTCGTCGGGAAGTGGTGCAGCTGCGCGCCGCGCGAGACGCCGGCGCGCTGCGCGGTCTCGATCGTGGTCGTCGCGGCGTAGCCCTTCTCGGCGAGCGTCTCGAGGGCCGCGTCGAGGAGGGCGGTGCGGGTCGCGACGGCTCGCGCCTGGGTCGGCCGGCGGGCCGCGAGCCCCGTGGTCACGCCGTGGGTCTACGCCCGGCGAACCGATCAGTCAAGCCTGATTGTTTTGCCCGCCTCGGGCGTCTGGTCGTCGTGACACCAGGGTCTCCCACTGGCGCGAGGGCTTGCCCGCGGCGCGATGGTGAACGGGCCGCGGGACCCGCATCGAGATCACCCCGCCGATCGAGAGGAGACAGGGATGACCACCGTCGAAGCAGCGACCGACATCCGCACCTTCAACGTCGAGCTCCCACTCGCGCAGATCGAGGATTTGCGTCTCCGCATCGAGGCGAGCCGCTGGCCCGACAAGGAGCTCGTCGACGACGCGTCACAGGGCGTCCAGACGCGGATGCTGCAGGCGCTCGCGCGCTACTGGACGACCGAGTACGACTTCGGGCGGCTCGCTGCGAGACTCAATGCGGTCCCGCAGTTCACGACCACGATCGACGGGCTCCAGATCCACTTCATCCACGTCAAGTCGGAACACGAGAACGCGCTGCCGCTGATCATCACGCACGGCTGGCCGGGCTCGGTCGTCGAGATGCTCGACGTCATCGGCCCGCTGACCGACCCGCCGGCGCACGGAGGGAATGCAGAGGACGCGTTCGACGTCGTGATCCCGTCGATCCCCGGCTACGGCTTCTCGGAGGCGCCGAAGGAGGTGGGCTGGGATCCCGCCCGCGTCGCCCGCGCGTGGGTCGAGCTGATGAAGCGTCTCGGCTACTCCCGTTACGTCGCCCAGGGCGGCGATCAAGGCGCCGGCATCACCGACGCGATGGCCCGCATCGCACCGGACGGGCTGATCGGCGTCCACTTCAACTTCCTGGACGCGGCGCCGCGGGAGCTCTTGATGGCAGCGCTCAACCTCAGGACTGCGTTTTCGGGGGAGGAACGGGCGCAGTTCCACAAGTTCATCGGCGTCTTCATGCGCGGCTACATCGCCGAGATGGGCGAGCACCCCGAGACCCTCGGGTTCTCCCTGGCGGATTCACCCCTCGGCCTGGCGGCATGGATGCTCGACCACGACGCGGACAGCTACACGAAGATCTCCAACGCGTTTCTCGACGGGAAGCCCTCGGGCAACCTCACCCGCGACCAGGTCCTCGACAACATCACGCTGTACTGGCTGACGAACACCGCAACCTCGGCCGCCCGGCTCTACTGGGAGTTCGCCCAAGAAGCAACTTCCTTGGTGAAGGACCCGCCCCCTCACGTCACGCTTCCTGTGGCATTCACCGTGTTCCCCGGCGAGATTTTCCAGGCACCTCGCCACTGGGTGAAGAAGGCGTACCACAACCTCGTCTACTACAAGGTGGTCGACAAGGGCGGGCACTTCGCCGCATGGGAGGAGCCCGAGCTGTTCGCCGAAGAGATGCGATCCGCGTTCGGGACGCTGCGGCAGCTCTGAGGTTTACGCTCCCGCCGCATGGGTGAGCGGCTGGCGGGCAAGATCGCGATTGTCACCGGCGCGGCGCGGGGCACGGGCGCGGTCGTGGCCGGGCGCATCGCGGCCGAGGGCGGGCAGGTCGTCGCGGCCGACGTGCTCGACGATCGGGGCCGCGCCGTCGTCGACGCGATCGGCGACGCGGCGCGCTACGTGCACTGCGACGTGACCCGCGAGGAGGACTGGGCCGAGACGGTCGCCGCGGCCCGAGCGCTCGGCGGGCTCGACGTGCTGGTCAACAACGCCGCGGTTCTCCGGCTCGCCGGGATCGAGGACACGACGACCGACGATTACCGACGCGTGTTCGAGGTGAACGAGCTCGGCACCTTCCTCGGCATCCGGTCCGCCATCGAGCCGATGCGCGAACGCGGTGGCGGATCGATCGTCAACATCTCGTCGATCGACGGTGTGTTCGTCACGCCCGGAACCGCGGCGTACTCGGCGTCGAAGTTCGCGGTGCGCGGTCTGACGAAGACCGCGGCGCTCGAGCTCGGCCGCTTCGGCATCCGCGTCAACGCGGTGTGTCCCGCCGCCGGCAATCACGAGATGGTGACGGAGGCGCTTCCGCCCGACTTCGATTTCGGACCGCGTGGCGACGCAGCTCGTCGCCACACGCGGCCGCTCGGTCGCGGCGGCCGCATGGAGGACGTCGCCGACGCGGTCGTGTTCCTCGCTTCCGACGAGAGCTCGTTCGTCAGCGGTTCCGACCTGATGGTCGACGGCGCGTTGAGCGTCGGCATGATCGTGCCCGGACAGCCGGGCACGTAGCCGCGCGGTCGCGACGCGTGAAGGCCCCACCGCGGCGTTGCGGCGGGGCCTCCCCACACTCGGATGACGTCGAGTCGGCTACGAGAACGTCACCGGTGTGACCTGCTTGAAGGTCACCTTCGAGAGGTTGGCGGTCGTGCAGCCGCCGCCGACGGGCGTGTAGTTCAACGTCCCGGTTTGCTTCGCACCCTTGAACAACCCGGCCGTGACGACCCCCGTCGTTTTGGTCTGGGTGGGCTGGCCTTTCACCGCGGTAAGTGTGAGCGTGACGGTGGAGGTCTGCTTGTTGCTCCACGTGATCGTTTCGGTGCCCTTGGCGCCGGTCGGCGCTCCCGCCAGCAACGACGAGCAATTGGCAGCGTTGGCGAACTTGATGGTCGCCCCGAGCGTCCCGCCGGTCACGCCGCCACCGGTGCAGCCGGCGAGCTTGCCGCCGACGATCTTGATCGTGGGCTTCACTTTCGACGTGCTGTTGAGCTTCGGCAGCGCGGGCGTAAACGTCGCCGAGCCCGATGCGGACTTGCACGACGTCTTGACGGCGGCGCCCGCGGGCGACGCGATCAAGCCGATGGGCAGCATCGTTGCGGCCGCGAGCAGCAGTGCAGAATTGCGTACTTTCACGTTTCTCCTTGTCTGGCTGGCTGGGGGCTTGGATCAGGCGTCGCGAGCGACCAGAGCGCGGCGCCGTCGCAAGATGCGACGACGCTCGCGCTCCGACGTGCCGCCCCACGCTCCTTGGTCGATGTGGTTGTCGAGCGCGTACTCGAGGCACTCGGCACGCACCGGGCATTCAAGGCAGACGCGCCGCGCCGCCTCGAAGCCCGCGCCGTCCGTGGGAAAGAACACGGCGGGATTCATCCCGCGGCAGCGGCCCCGCGCCATCCACGTGGCGTCGACGCCGGCGCGAGGCTCGGGCTGATCGGTTTCGGTCGGGCCTAGGGCCACTTGCAGTTCCCCTGTTGCACGGCGAGCCGGAAGCTCTGCTCGTGCTGTCGAGTGTGCGGGAACCATCTGTGAGCCCACCGCGGGCTACCTGTGAGTTCGCGGAGTCCAACCTGTGCGCCGCGCAACCGTCGTCCCCCGTAACCTTGCGCCCGCCGCACCGACGAAGGAGGGCGAGTGCTGTTCCTGTACCGGCCCCGCCAGACCTGGCTGCCGATGCCGCTGCCGCGCAACATGACCGTGCAGCAGCAGCGTGCGTACAACCTGCAGATGCAGGATCGCTTCGACGCCACGCGGCGCGTCGCGCCGGCGCCGCCCGCGGCTGCGGAACGCGATCCGCTCGAAGCGTTGCAGCGGCTGGGCGAGTTGCACGCGTCGGGCACCCTCACCGACGAGGAGTTCGCGACCGCGAAGGCCAAGGTGCTCGGAACCGGCCCCGACGCGACATGACGACCAACGAAGCGCGCGCGACGACGCTCGCCCGCGCGTTGAGGGCGGGGCTCGAAGGTGATCGCGACGCGGTGGCGGCCGCCTGCACACCCGACGTACGCGTGTGGGCGCCGGCGCTGACCGCGAGCTCGCTCGCGGAACTGCTCGACGCACTCGACGCGCGCGACACCGCGTTCTCCGACTTCGAGCTCGAGATCACGCCGCTCGACGTCGGCGGCGACTTCGCGTGCGTCGAGTGGACCGTGCGCATGACCCACACCGGCGCGCTCGAACTGGGCGACGGGACGCGCCTCGACCCGACGAACGAGCGCGTGACGGCGCACGGCGCGACGATCGCCGAGTTCGAAGGCGAACGGATCTGCGCGCTCCGGCAGTACTGGGACGAGTTCGCGATCGTCGAACAACTCGGTGTGACGGCCGGCGACAAGGGCTGACCGCACGGGCGCGATCGCGCGCCGCGCCACCCCGAACGGATTACGTTTGCCGGATGGGGCGGTGGTGAGCCCATGAAGACCGGCGAGCTGCACACCGACCGCGACCGCCTGCTCTCGCTGACGCCACGCCGCTGGGCGCCTGCGGTGTTCGGCGTCGTGCCCGCAGGCGCCAAGCGCCGCCGGCCCGGCGACGTCGTCCGCCTGCTGATCGCCGTCGTCGCGCTCGCGATCACGGCGCCGGCCGCGCACACGCTCGCGCTCCGCGAGCAGCGGCTCTTCGACCTCCTCGCCGACCTGCCCGACTGGACGAGATCGAGCGCGCAGCTCTGCTACCGGCTCGGGACCGTCGGCGTGGTGATCGCCCTGCTCGCCGCGTTGCTCGTGAGCCGGCGCGTCGCGCTGGCGTTGGTCGCGGCGTTGGCGGGCGGGGTGGGCGCCGCATCGAGCGTTGTGCTGCGCGCGGTCGTCGACTCGCACGCGGTCCGCGCCGCCGCGGGCATGAAGGTCGACGGGTTCGTGCCGGAGTACCCGGTCGTGCTGCTGGCCGTCGCGACGACGATCGTGCTCGTGGTCGGGCCCTATCTCCTGCGCCCGATCCGCCGCGTGCTGTTCGGCGTGCTCACCGTCGCCGCGGTCGCCGCGCTGCTCGGCGTCGTGGGCCTTCCGATCGACGTGATCGGCGCGCTCGCGCTCGCGTGGGCCGTCGCGGCCGCCTTCCACCTCGCGGTCGGCACGCCCGCGGCCACACCCGTGGTCGCGAACGTCTCGGAGGCGCTTGTCGGCCTGGGCGTCGCGGTCACCGGCATCGAGCTCGCGCCGAGGCAGGTGTGGGGTGAGACGCGCTACGTCGCGCACGCGCCCGACGGTGCCCCGGTTTCGATCGACGTGATCGGTCGCGACGCGGCCGACGCGCGCCTCTTCGCCAAGTTGTGGCGCTTCCTCTGGTACAAGGACTCCGGGCCGACGATCGCGCTGACACGCGGCCAGCAGCTCGAGCACCGCGCGTACCTGTTGCTGCTGGCTGCGCGGGCCGGAGTCGAGGTGAGCGACGTCGTGATCGCCGGCGTTGCCGGTTCACGCGAGCTCGCGGTGCTGGTGTTGCGAGATCCCGACGGCCCCGCGCTCACCGACGTGCCGCTGACCGAGATCACCGACGCCGTGCTCGACGCGACCTGGCACGGCCTCAGGCAGCTCACCGACGCGCGCATTGCCCACGGCAGCCTGCGCGCCGAGAACGTGCTGCTGCTCCCCGACGGCACCGCCGCGTTCGTCGACTTCGCTTACGCCTCCGCAGTGGCGCCGCCCGAGCGGTGTGCCCTCGACGCGGTCGCGCTGCTCGTGACCACCGCGGACCTGGTCGGAACCGAACGGGCGCTCGCGGCCGCCGAGCGGGCACTCGGGCGCGACGGGCTCGCCGACATCCTCCCGATGGTCGAACCGGCCGCGCTCAGCACCGCGACCCGGCACGAGATCGCCGATGCGAAGACGCTCGCGAAGGCGCTGCGCGAGCAGGGCAGCACTCGCACGGGCACCGAGCTCGGGAAGCTGGTCGAGCTGCGCCGCGTGTCGTTCACCGACGTGCTCCTGGCCGCGGGTGCGATCCTCGGCATCTACCTCATCATCGGCGAGTTCGCGGGCATCGACTGGGCGACGACGTTCAGCAACGCCGAATGGGGTTGGGTCGCGGTGGCGTTCCTGTTGTCGCCGCTTCCTCAGTTCACCGGCTCGATCGCGCTGATGGGAGCCGTCGCGGTACGGCTGCCGTTCCGCCCGGTGCTCGCCGAGCAGTTCGCCAACAACTTCACCGGGCTCGTCGGCGGCACCGTCGCCACCACCGCGCTCGTCATCCGCTTCTTCCAACGGCAGGGGCAGAAGGTCGCCGTCGCGGCGAGCTCGGGCATCATGAACTCGCTCGCGGGCGGCATCGTGCAGGTCGCGCTGGTCGTGCTCGGGCTCGTCTTCACCGGCTCGGACTTCTCCAAGCCGTCCGACAACGGCATCGTGCGCCTGATCGGGCTCGTCGTGGTGGTCGGCGCGATCGTCCTGATCGTCGTGCTGGTGATCCCCCAACTGCGCCGCAAGGCGCGGGCCGTCGTCGCGCCGCAGTGGGCCGCCGCCCGCGACAACTTGCGCGGCATCCTCACGACGCCGAGCAAGGCCGCGATGATGTTCGGCGGCAACCTCGGCTCGCAGGTGCTCTATGCGCTGGTGCTCGAGGCCGCGCTGCACGCGTACGGGTCATCGCTGCCGCTGCTCCAGCTGATCCTCATCAACTCGCTCGCGTCGGTGATCGGCGGCATGGCGCCGGTACCCGGCGGCATGGGCGTGATCGAGGCCGGCCTGATCGGCGGGATGACGGCCGCGGGGGTCCCGCAGGAGGTGGCGGTCGCCACGACCTTCACCGCCCGCCTGTTCACCGCCTACCTCCCACCGATCTGGGGCTGGTTCGCACTGCAGTGGCTGCGACGGAACGAGTACGTGTAGTCCCTACAGTCGTGCTCTACTGACGAGGCCAGGCGCAGAGCGGAGGCTCGGACGGTCTGTCTTTTCGCACGGGTGTTGGAGAGCCGGAGCTCGTAGCCGCATACGTACGGGCCGACGAGAGGAGCGCACGATGGACGACGCCCAGATCGTGCAACGGATTCGCGAGCTGGCCGACGAGGAGCACGCGCTCGAGCAGACCCACGCCGGGAAAGGTCTCTCGGGCGACGAGCTCGCGCGCCTCCGCGCGACCGAGGTCGCGCTGGACCAGTGTTGGGACCTGTTGCGGCAGCGGCGGGCGCGGCGCAACGCGGGGCAGGACCCCGACGACGCCGCGGTCCGGTCGGAAGGTGTCGTCGAGGGGTACCAGCAGTAGCGACTCCCGGGCCCGCGAGTCATCCGCCGTACCCTCGCGGCGATGGCGTACGACGAAGACCTTGCGGATCGCATTCGCGAGCTGACCGGCGAGCAGAAGGGGATCACCGAGCAACGGATGTTCGGTGGGTTGGCGTTCCTCGTGCGCGGCAACCTGGCGGTCGCGGCCAGCGGGCAGGGCGGGCTGATGGTCCGCGTCGACCCCGACGAGTCCGACTCGTTGCTCGCGTCGACCCACGCTCGTCCGATGGTGATGCGCGGCCGGGAAATGCAGGGTTGGTTGCGCGTCGAGAGCAAGCACGTCGGTACCAAGCGCGAGCTCCGCAAGTGGGTCGAGCGCGGCACGACCTACGCCCGAACGCTGCCGCCCAAGCGCAAGCGGTGAGCGGGCCGCGTCCGAAGGAGCACCCGTGAGCGAGATCACCGACGAGCACATGCTCGAGATGCTGGCGAAGACCAAGTCGTACACGTTGATGGTGCTGCGGCAGGGTCCCAACTACGCGTCGGAAGACGAGGTGGCTGCGCTCATGGCGGCCGACCCCGGTGTGCAGGCCGGTGTGTTCGAGTACGACGTCCATCCGGTGCGCGGTTTCCCCGGCAGCGCGTTGCCCGCCTGACGCGCGCGTGGACAAGGGCCGGCTGGAAGCGTTCAGTGACGGCGTGTTCGCGGTCGCGATCACCTTGCTCGCGCTCGACCTCGAGGTACCGGGGCCCGGGCACGGTTCGCTCGCGCACCAGCTCGGGAAAAGCTGGCCGACCTACGCCGCGTACGTTCTGAGCTTCTTCGTGATCGGCATCATGTGGGTCAACCACCACGCGTTGTTCAAGAGCTTCGCCCGGGCCGACCGCACGCTGCTGTTCCTCAACCTCACGCTGCTGCTGTTCGTCGTCGCGGTCCCCTTCGGCACTTCGACGGTCGCCGAGTACCTGCGCGAGGGCGGCTTCGATGCGCACCTCGCGGCCGCGCTGTACGCCGCAATCTTCTTCGGTGCCGCGGTCAGCTTCGTCGCGATCTTTGCCTGGTCGCTTCGCGACGGGAACCGGCACACGCCGTTGCCACCCGATACCGGACGCGCCGCGCTGCTGCGCTTTGCGGTCGGCGGATTCGTCTACCTTGGCGCGTTCGTCGTCGCGTTCATCAACGCCGCCGCTTCGGTGGCCGCAATTGCCGCAATCGCGATCTACTACATCGTCGAGCGGACATCGGGCTGACGGGCGCCTACTCGCGTGGCCCCGCGACGACGCCGTCGGCGAACAGCCCGTCGATCTCGTCCCCGCGGTAGCCGAGCGCGTCGAGCACCTCGACCGTGTGCTCGCCGGGCCGCGGCGCCGCCCGCCGCACCGCGGGGAGCTCGTCGTCGAACTGCACCGGCGCGGCCGCCAGCCGCAGCCGAGGGTGGGCGGGATCGGCGATCGCGTAGCCGTTGTCGACGACGGCACGATCGGCGAGCACCTCGGGCGGCGACGCAAAGAACGAGAAGATGCAGCCTTCGTCCCGCAGACGGGGCTCGAGCTCGGCGCGGGTCACCCCGGCGATCAGCTCCGCGAACCGCGGTGTCAGCTCGGGCCAGTGCGGCCGTCGCTCCGCGTCGGTCGGGTACTCGTCGATCAGCTCGGGCACGCCGAGCGCGCGGCACATCGGGGCCCAGTAACGCTCCTCGTCGAGCATGCTCAGCATCAGCCACCGCGAATCCTTCGTGCGGTGCACGCCCACGAGCGGAGAGCTCGTTCCGCGCGCGAGGTTCATGCGCGGCATGTCGTGGCCGGTGATCGAGCTGTACGCCATGTCGGGACCGAGCGTCCACATCGCGCCGTTGAGCAGCGACGTGTCGACGACACATCCCTTCCCGGTGCGCAGCGTGTGCACCAGCGCCGCGCAGATCCCGCCCGCGAGGAACATGCCCGACGGCACGTCGCCGAGCGCGGGACGCTGACCGACGAGCCGCGGCGCGTCGGGCTCGGTGAGGATGTGGCCCATTCCCCCGCGCGACCAGAACGAAACCGAGTCGAACCCGCCCGCTTCGGAGTCCTCGCCCCGCTGGCCCTGTCCGTGGCCCTTGGCGAACACGAGCTTGTCGTTCAACGCGAACAGGTCGGCGGGCTCGGTGTGGAGCTTGCGGCGCACGCGCGGCAACTGGTTGGTGATGTAGACGTCGGCCCACTTGACGAGGCGCTCGAACACGGCGCGGCCGGCGGGCGTCGTGACGTCGAGCGCGATCCCCCGCTTGTTGCGGTTCGCCATCTCGAAGAGGTAGTCGCAGCCGTCGGCGTCGGGCGACAGGCCGTTGCGGATCACCGAGCGCATCGGGTCGCCCTCGAGCCGCTCGATCTTCACGACGTCGGCACCGAAATCGGCCAGCGCGGCCGCGCACGACGGCACGAACCCGTGTTCCGAGAAGTCGACGATCTTGATGCCGGCCAGCGGCTGCGTCATCGACGGGCCTCCTTCGCGTGGTTGCTAGTAGCCGGGTGTCGCGGGAAGACGGCCGCTCTCGACCGCCGCAACCAGTGATTCATAGTCGCGTTGGTTCTGGTCCGCGTAGGAGGCGGCGAAGTCGGCGATCGCCTGGTCGAAGGTGTCGCTCTTGCCCAGATAGGACGCGATCGCGATGCGGTCTCCCCAACGGGCATGGGCGCGTGCAAGCGTGGCCCCGCACAGGCGCGCGTAGCCGGCACTGCTCTCGACGCCGAGCGCCTCGACGTCGACGCCGCCCTTCCAGTCGTGGAACTGGCGGAGGTAGTAGTCGCTCGTGACGCCCTCGAAGTCGGTGACGCGGTCCCAGCCCAGGAAGATGTCGCTCGCGGCCTGCATGAGGCGCTGCCCGACCACGACCCGCTCGCCGTTGTTCTCGTACTCGCTCGGCCCGAGGAAGCGTTCCAGCACGGACGGTTGCGCTTCCTTGACCTGGAGGAAGAGCGGATCGTCGTCGTCGCGCCCGACGAGTAGGAGGAGGTAGCAGCGCGTGCCCACACTGCCGACGCCCACGACCTTGCGCGCCGCGTGGACGTAGCGGAACTGCTCGACGGGGTGCCGGTCGTGCGTCAGCGTCTGAACGTACGACGACATCATGCCCTTGATCATCCGTTCGCTGTGTTCCCACGCCGTTCCCGGGACGATGAGGTCCTCGATCGGCGTCACCAGCGGCGGATCGGCGACGATGCGCAGCGCGCCGTCGGCCGTCGTGGTGCGTTTGGCGAACACGCGCACGCTGTCGCGCGTGCGCGCCTTCGCAAGGCCGCGTTCGACCGCGCGCAGATCCTGCTTCCGGAGGCGCATGGCGCGTTCCTCGGCACGGAGCTCCTCGACGATCGCGGCGGCCTCGAGGTGGTCGTACCACGCGTCGAGGGTCCTCATCGCGGCGGCCTGCCGCATGTGCCCGCGGTACGCGGCGACCGCCGCCACGACGATCGTTCGTCGATCGCCGGGCGCGAATCCCTGGTCGCGGCCGGCGACCTCGAAGCTCGCGGCCAACCGCTTGACGTCCCACTCCCACGGGCCCGGGAGGGTCTCGTCGAAATCGTTCACGTCGAACACGAGTTGGCGCTCGGGCGTGCCGAACACGCCGAAGTTCGACAAATGCGCGTCCCCGCACAGCTGCACGGTGATGCCCGCGTTCGGCGTGGGCGCCAGGTCGGCCGCCATGATCAGCGCCCCACCACGGAAGAACGCGAACGGCGACGCGAGCATCCGGCCGTGGCGTATCGGCACGAGCTCGGGCACCCGGTCCGTCGCCTGCTCGGCCAAGAGCCCGATCGGATCGGGACGATCGGCCGCGGGCGCCCAGGCCGCGTGGGCCGAGCGGGGCGAGTCGGCCCGGGCGCGCTTGCCGCGTGCGGTGCGCTCGTCGGGGGTCAGGCGGGCCCGCCGCCACGCGGAAGCAAAGTCGGAGCTCGTCACGGGCGGGTCACGAGCCGATACAAGGCCGTGAAGAACCGGGCAGCGTCACCCGAATCGGATGAGGATGGAAGCGGGGACGATGTGCCTGGTCGCGGGACCTCGCCTGTCGTACCCTTCGATCGGCGGGGCGAGGGTCGAGGGGCTGTGCACAGGGGAATTGATTCAGACGTCGCGGAAAAGTTGCAATCGTTCGTCGAGCAGTCATCCGACTTCATCGGCGTTGCCGACCCATGGGGCCGCATCCTCTATTTGAACCCCGCGGCATGCAAGCGGATCGGGGTCGCCGACTACTCGGACCTCACGCTCGCGGATCTGTTTCCCGCCGAGGTGTTCTCGTACTACTACGAGGTCGTCCGGCCGCAGTTGCTGCGCACGGGCTCGTGGAGCGGTGAAGTGCTCGTGAACGCGACCGACAGCGGCGCGGTGCCGATGTACATCTCCACGACCGCGCAAATCGGTCCGGGCGGCGAAACGCAGGGCGGCGTGGTGTTCGCGCACAATCTTCCCGGCGTTGCGCCGGTCGCGGCCGGCGGGATCGACGATGTCAGCGGCGTGCTCGATCGCAGCGCGTTCCGCGACCAGGTCGAGCTCGCGATCGACGCGGCCCGGCGGCGCGGCGAGCTGTGCGCGCTCGTGCTCGCAACCATCGACATGAGCCAGACGACCCAGCGCTTCGGCGCCTTGACCGCGACCAACGTGGTGCGTGCGCTGGCGGGTCGGATGTCGCGGCTCGCCCGCACGATCGACGTCGTCGGACGCGTGGACGACCACCAGCTCGGCCTGTTACTGCGCGGCGTCCGCAGCCACAACGAGGCCCTCCGCCTCGCCCGAACCGTCTACGACGCGCTGGTCGAAGCGCCCGTCACCACACCGAGCGGACAGGTCGCGCCGGGCATCACGTGCGGGCTCGCGCTGGGGAAGCCGGCCGACAACGCCTCTGACCTGATCGACCGGGCCGCCGCGCCGATCTTCTCCGACGCGTCCGAACCGCCGCCGCGCGACCTCCTCCACCCGACCGACGACGCGCCCGCGCCGCTCGGGATCATGGACGAGTTCATGGTCAGCCTGAGCCACGGTGACGTGCAACCGTACGCGGCGCGGGTCGTCGATCCGAGCTCCGGTCGCGTCGCCGGATTCCAGGGCCTCGCCCGCTGGCACCACCCGGAGCGGGGCGTCCTGGACGCCGACGTGTTCACCGACCTCATCGCCGGCACGCCGCTCGCCGGCGAGGTCGACCTCTACATCACCCGCGAGATCGCCGCGATGCTCACCCTGCTCCCGCACGACGACGACGCGCGGCGTGTGTACGTGCCGGCGTCCAAGTTCCTCGTCGCCGACGTCCACACCGAGCAGTACCTGTGGGAGGTCGCCGACGCATTCTCACTCCGGATGGAGCAGCTGTGCCTGCAGGTCGCGCGCGTCCACCTCGACTCATGGTCGCCCGCGCTGCAAGACGCGCTCGTGTCGTTGCACGACGCCGGCGTGACGCTGGTCGTCTCCGACGTCGAAGACGTTGACGGAGCGCGCCGCTTCCTCGATCAGGGCTTCGACGAGCTTCACCTCTCGCCCGCGCTCGGCCGCGCCGCCGCGAGCGACGACGCGGCGTGGTCGACCGTCCACAACATCGTCGAAGCCGCGCATGCCGGCGGGCAGCGCGTCGCCGCCACTGGGATCGACGACGTCGCGCAACGCGACGCCGTCGCGCGGGCCGGAGTCGACTTCGCCACGGGGCTGCTCTACGGCGAGCCGGTCCCGACCGACACCATCGAGTGAAGGCCGGCCCGCCCGGCGATCAACCCGGCGCGGCGGGCGCCGCCACCTCGCTGGCGCGCTCCGCGACCTCGGCCGGCTGACCGAAGCGGAGCACGCGTCCGCCGAACGCGATCGACGAGATCGCGAACCACGCCCATCCCATCGCGAGCCCGGCGAGGACGTCGGTCATCCAGTGCACGCCCAGCAGCACGCGGCTGACCGCGACTGCGACCGCGATCGCACCGGCACCGGCGGCCAGCAGCGCCTTGATCCCGCGCGGCCGGCCCCGGCCGATCAGCAGGGCGACGGCGGCGAACGTGGCCGCCGCGGTCATCGCGTGCCCGGACGGGAACGACGAGCCCGAGAATCCGGTGAGGCGGTGGATGTCGGGCCGGGGCCGCCCGACGATGAGCTTCGTGAGGTTCATCAGCAGCGTCTGTCCGAGCACGACGACGGTCAAGAAGCCGACCACCGCCGAAGTGCGCGTGCGCAATGACTGGGTGAACGCGGTCACCACCGCGACGACGATCATGCAATACGTGCCACCGAGCAGGCTGACGTCGCGCAGGACGTGCGTCGAGGACGCCGTGGCGTTATCGCCGCCCCACCGCGCCGCGCTCAGGTCGTAACGCGCGAGCCCGGCGTTGTGCTGCACCATGACGAGGAGCGCGCCCGCGGCGACGGTGCCGGCGAGGAGAACGGCGAGTGCGACCGTGAGCGCCAAGCCGGTCAACCGCGCGGGATCGAGCCGCGACCGGACGTAGGCCGCATAACCAGGATGCGCTTCGGTTTCGCGCGCGGCTTCGGCCGCGACGGCGTGCGCCGGCACGTGCGGCGCAGCCGGATCGAAGTTCGGCAGGAACCA
>Ga0105245_10002136_pt1 | contig 17896 bp, 12 predicted proteins | sample KBSM54metaG_FD_81523 | JGI IMG/M metagenome (GOLD analysis project Ga0105245, IMG submission 81523) | Miscanthus rhizosphere microbial communities from Kellogg Biological Station, Michigan, USA - KBS M5-4 metaG | ecosystem: Host-associated > Plants > Roots > Rhizosphere > Soil | place...
CAGTCGCGCGAAGAACCCGTGCCGTACTCCTTGCCCGCGATCACGACGAGCGGCGTGCCTTCCGACTTGTATTTCATCGCCGCGTCGTAGATCGACATCTGCTCGCCGCTCGGACGATGAACCGTCACGCCGCCTTCGACGCCGGGCACCATCAGGTTCTTGATTCGCACGTTCGCGAACGTGCCGCGCGTCATCACGCGATCGTTCCCTCGTCGCGAGCCGTAGCTGTTGAAGTCTTCGACCTTGACGTCGTGCTCGATCAGATAACGGCCCGCGGGAGAGTTCGGCTTGATCGAGCCGGCGGGGCTGATGTGATCGGTGGTGACGGAGTCGCCGAAGATCGCGAGCGGACGTGCGGACTCGATTTTCGCAGCCGCCGACGCCGACGACTCATTGAAAAACGGCGGTTCCTGAATGTACGTCGAGATCGCGTCCCACTCGTAAAGGACGCCCGTCGACGACGTGATCTCGTTCCACATCGGATTCTGATCGGCGAAGCTCGAATACAGACGCTGAAAGTCCGCGGGATCGAGCGCCTTCTGCATCACGTCGCGGATCTCGTCCATCGTCGGCCAGATGTCGCGCAGAAAAACGTTGCCCTGAATCGGCTCGTTCGCCATGTCGATGTCGACGCGGCCCGCGAGCGCGAACGCGACGACGAGCGGCGGCGACATCAGAAAGTTCGCGCGGATCGACTGATGCACGCGCGCTTCGAAGTTGCGATTGCCCGACAACACCGACGCCGCGACGAGATCGTGTTTGTTGATGGCGTCTTCGACGAGCGGATCGAGCGGGCCGGAGTTGCCGATGCACGTCGTGCATCCATAGCCGACCGTGAAGAATCCGAGCTTGTCGAGATACGGCTGCAGTCCGCTCTTGCGGTAGTACTCGGTGACGACGCGCGAGCCCGGCGCGAGCGACGTCTTCACGACCTGCGGCACGCGCAATCCGCGCTCGACCGCTTTCTTCGCCAGCAGTCCCGCCGCGAGCATCACCGAGGGATTCGACGTGTTCGTGCATGACGTGATCGCGGCGATCAGGACGTCGCCGTGATGCAGCTCGGTGATCGCGCGCGGGAACTCCTGCGTCATCTCGGAGGCATCGACGCGATCGGGCGTCGGACGGTTGCCGATCATCTCCGACTCCGTCAGCTCGCTCGTGTTGCGCGTCTCCCCCGGCTTCGGTACCGACTCCTGCGCCTGCTCGCCGCCGCCGGCGAGCGCGCCTTCGGCCGCGTGCGCGCCGGTGGTCGTGCGGATCGCGCGCGCGATCTCCGATCCCGGTTTGCCGTAGCCGCCCGGCGGCGCCGCCTGCAATTCGTTGACGAACGCCTGCTTCAGCGACGTCAGCTCGATGCGATCCTGCGGACGCTTTGGTCCCGCGATCGACGCGCGAACGCTGCCGAGGTCGAGCTCGAGGACGCTGGTGTATTGCAGATCGCCTTTCTGCGGCATGCCGAAGAGTCCCTGCGCCTGAAAGTAGTTGCGGAACGCGGCGATCTGATCGTCGGTGCGTCCGGTGAGGCGCATGTAATTGCACGTCTCTTCGTCGACGGGAAAGTAGCCCATCGTCGCGCCGTACTCCGGCGCCATGTTCGCGATCGTGGCGCGATCGGCGAGCGAGAGCGACGCGGCGCCTTCGCCGAAGTACTCGACGAACTTGCCGACCACTTTCGCCTTGCGCAGCATCTCCGTGATCGTGAGCACGAGATCGGTCGCGGTGACGCCTTCCTGCAACGCGCCGCTGAGATGGACGCCGATGACATCCGGCGTCAGAAAGTAAACAGGTTGACCAAGCATCCCCGCCTCGGCCTCGATCCCGCCGACGCCCCAGGCGACGATGCCGAGGCCGTTGATCATGGTGGTGTGGGAGTCGGTGCCGACGAGCGTGTCGGGATACCACACGCCGTCTTTCTCCAGCACGCCGCGCGCGAGATATTCGAGATTGACTTGATGCACGATGCCGATGCCCGGCGGCACGACGCGGAATCCGTTGAACGCCTGCGTCCCCCACTTGAGGAACTGGTAGCGCTGCGCGTTGCGCTTGAACTCGATGGCCATGTTCTGCTGCAGCGCGTCGGGTGAGTTGAAGAAGTCGACCTGGACACTGTGATCGATGACGAGATCGACCGGCACGAGCGGCTCGATGATCTTCGGATCCTTGCTCGCGCGCTGCGCGGCGGAGCGCATGGCGGCGAGGTCGACGAGCAGCGGAACGCCGGTGAAGTCCTGCAGCAGGACGCGCGCGACCATGAACGGGATCTCGTCGGTGCGCTCCGCGTTCGGCTGCCAGTTCGCGAGCGTGCGGACGTCGTCTTCGGTGATTTTCTTGCCGTCGACGTTGCGGAGGACGGACTCGAGGACGATGCGGATGCTGACGGGAAGCTTCGAGACCGCGCCGACGCCGGCCTGCTCGAGCTTTTTCAGCGAGTAGAACTGCCCTTTTCCTGTTGCGAGATCGAATGAATCGAGAGTATTGAAGGTGTTGTATGGCATTGCGACGCGGAGTTTATCAATTCATTTTGCTCGCGCTCTGTGTCGCGCCTGTGTCGGCGCATCCGTCGTGGGGCATCGTCGTCAACCGCGCCGGCGAGATCTACTACAGCGACCTCGAGACGGTGTGGAAGATCGATCGCAGCGGACACGTGAGCGTCGCGCGCGCGGGCGTGGACGGACGGCACGTTCACGAGCTGTCGATCGATGCGAACGACAACGTCTACGGACAGGACTACGACGGGACGTCGATGCACACATGGAAGTTGACGCCGTCCGGCAAGGTGACGTTCAGCAATGCCGCCGGCGTGTGGCGTGATCGCAGCGGCAACGATTACTTCGTCGACGAGAACGAGCATCTGCGCACGCAGACGCGCATCCTGAAAAACGGGAAGCCGTTCGCCGGCGGACGATTCGGACACGCCGACGGCGACGCGACGCACGCGCAGTTCGGACACATCGGCGCGATCACGATCACGGACGCGATCTACGTCACCGATGATCCGTTCGTCCGCCGCGTCACGCTCGACGGAAAGGTCACAACCATCGCGAAGGATCTCGATCGTCCGCACGCGAAGGATGCGTACGACTTCGGCTCGCTGATGGGAATCGCCGCCGCGCCGAATGGCGACGTCTACGTCGCCGACTTCCGCAATCGCCGCGTCGTGAAGATCGCGAAAGGAGTCGTCACGACCGTGACCACGTCGCCCGCGCCGTGGTCGCCGGCCGGCGTCGCGGTCGGACCGCACGGCGAAATCTACGCGCTCGAGACTGCTTTTGACCCGCCGCGAACCTGGCGGGCGCCGCGCGTGCGCCGAGTGAAGTAGACTCCCCGCCAAATCGAAGCGGAGGTAGCAACATGGATCTCATCCCGTCCCTCGACGAACAGATCGCCGCAAAGCGGCTCCTCGATCATCCGTTCTATCAGCGCTGGTCGGCCGGCACGCTCAGCGGCGGCGAGCTGCGCGAATACGCGCGCCAGTACTATCACTACGCGCTCGCCTTCCCGACGTTCCTCAGCGCGATGCACGCGGGGTGCGACGACATCGCCACGCGCCAGCTGCTGCTCGAGAATCTGATCGAGGAAGAGCGCGGACCGGAGAATCATCCCGAGCTGTGGCTGCGCTTCTGCGAAGCGCTCGGCCTCGACCGAGACGCCGTCACGAACGGTGAGATGAACGCGTCGACGCGCACGCTCATCGCCACGATGAAGTCGCTCGCGCGCGAAGGCGCGCTGCACGAAGGGCTCGCCGCGCTCTACGCGTACGAGTCGCAGATCCCGGCCGTTGCGAAGGCGAAGATCGAAGGGCTCGCGAAGTGGTACGACATCGACGAGACAGCGTTCTTCGACGTGCACATGGAAGCGGACGTCGTGCATTCGTCGACGTCGCGCGCGCTGCTGACGAAGTTGTGCGATGACGACGCGAAGCGCGGCGCCGCGCAGAACGCGACGGCGCAGACGCTCGATGCGCTGTACGGATTCCTCGACGCAGTGACGGCGTGACGACCCTCGCCCGCCGCCTCGGCCCATTCGACGCGACGATGATCGTGATGGGCGGCATCATCGGCAGCGGGATCTTCATCAACCCGTACGTGGTGGCGCGGCAGGTTCACTCCTCCGCGCTCATCCTCGGCGCCTGGATCGCCGGCGGCGCGATCGCGCTCCTCGGCGCGTTCGTGTACGCGGAGCTCGCGGCGCGACGGCCCGAAGCCGGTGGTCAATATGCGTACCTTCGCGACGCGTACCATCCCGGCGTCGCGTTTCTCTACGGCTGGGTGCTGCTGCTCGTCATCCAAAGCGGCGGCATGGCCGCGGTGGCGGTGACGTTCGCGCGCTACACGAGCGAGCTCGCCGGCGTCGGCATCAACGAAGTGATCCTGGCGAGCATCACACTCGCCGTTCTCACCATCATCAACATCCTGGGCGTCCGCAGCGGCAGCAACACGCAGACCGCGCTGATGTTGCTCAAGCTCGCCGCGATCGCGATGCTCATCGTCTGCGGCGCCACGTTTGTGCCGCGCTCGCATCTCGCGCTCACGCCGCTCGGCGACGGCGAGCACGATCTCCTTCTCCGATTCGGCGCGGCGATGACGCCGGTGATGTTCGCGTACGGCGGATGGCAGACGGCAAGCTTCATCTCCGCGGAGCTGAAGCGCCCGAAGCGCGATCTCGTCATCGGGCTGCTCGCCGGCGTGATCGGCGTGATCGCGGTCTACGTCGGCGTCAACATCGTCTGCCTCCGCGCCCTCGGCCCCGACGGCCTCGCGGCGACGACGACTCCTGCATCCACCGTCATGCGCAATCTCCTCGGCGCGCGCGGCGCACAGTGGATCGCCGTCGGCATCGCGATCTCCACGCTCGGATTTCTCAGCCAGTCGATGCTCACCGCCCCGCGCGTCTATTACGCGATGGCGAAGGACGGATTGTTCTTTCGCGCGGTCGGCGAGGTGCATCCCGTGACGCGCGTGCCGGTCGTCGCGATCATTCTTCAAGGCGCGGCCGCGATCGTGATCGCGATCTCCGGCAAGTACGAGCAGATCCTCAGCTACGTCGTCGCCATGGACTTCGTGTTCTTCGGCCTCACCGGCGCCGCGCTCTTCGTGTTCCGCAAACGCGACACCGCCGCGGCAGAATTCAAAGCGCCCGGACACCCGATCACGACGGCGCTGTTCACGATCGCGTGCTGGGTCGTCGTCGCCGCGACGATCGCACGGTCGCCGTTGCAAAGCGCCGTCGGATTTGCGATTCTCGCTGCCGGTTTGCCCGCGTATCTCCTATGGCGAAAACGGTCCGCGTAGCTCTCATCCTCCTCTTCATCACCGCCCCAACGTTCGCTGCTCCGCGCCGCCGCGCCGTGCAGCCTCCCGCCGATACTTCGAGTCCGGCCTCCTGGCTCGCGGCGAACGCGCATGCGTTTTCCACGAGCGAGTCGAACGGCGACGTCAGCGATCTCGCATCGATCGGCCCGCTCATCGGTGACGCCACCATCGTCGGCCTCGGCGATGGGACGCACGGCACGCACGAGTACTTCGCCACGAAGCGCCGGATCATCGAGTTCCTCGTGCGCAACAAAGACTTCGATGAAGTCGACTTCGAAGGCGAGTTCCTCGCGTTCGACGCTATCGACCGCTACATCAACGGCGCTCCGGGCGACGCGAGGCAGCTCGTGCTTTCGCCGACGGACATCTATTACCTCTTCTGGGAGATGCAGGAGCTCGTCGATCTGATCGAGTGGATGCGCGACTACAACCTGCATCGCGCTCCCGGCGTGCGCGCGATCCACATCGGCGGCGCGGACATCTTCGGCACGCCGCAGAACATCGCGGCGCTCGAGGCGTACCTCGACCGCGTCGATCCATCGGAGGCGTCGAAGGCGCGGACGGCGCTCGCGTGCATGTCGTCGCCAATTCCGGCGCAACAGTGCTACGCCGACGCCGCCGCGCTGCGGGATGAGATCGCGTCGCGTGAAGCGGTGTACGTCACGTCATCGTCGCAGCGCGAGTTCGACGACGCCCTGCACGAAGCGGCGCTCGTTTCCAAGTCCACGTTCGGCGCACGCGACGCGCTCATGGCCGAGAACGCGATCTGGCTGCGCGATCACCACAGCGCGACGCACAAGGCCGTCTTCTGGGCGCATCAGGAGCACGTCGGCCGCTTGTCGTCGATCGTGAATCCGACCGCGGGATCGCAGCTCACGAAGCAGCTCGGCGACGGCTACTTCGCATTCGGCAACGCGACGTTCGACGGATCGTTTCTGCGGACCGACGCGGGAACGCCACCGCCCGTGTCGATGCCAATGATGCCGCTGACCAGCGACGGATATGAAGTCTCCTTCCACGCCGCCCGCGCGCCGCGTCTCATCATTCCGCTGCGAGGCACGCTGCCGCCGTGGCTCGCGGAAACGCATCATCTGCGCGGAGGCGACGCCGCAAGCGCGTACGATAAGGTCGAGACGCTCTCCAAGAAGTTCGACGCGATCCTCTATGTCGAGACGACGACGCCGAATCACTGGGTGCGCTGAGGATCAGCCATGACGAAAAAACTGGGCGTCGTTCTGGCCGCGGTCTTCATCGCGGTCAGTGTTGCCGCGGCTCCGAAACGCCGCTCCATCAACCCGCCTCCGATCGATACGACGACTCCGGCGGGCTGGCTCGCCGCGAACGCGTACGTCTTCACCGCGAGCGAGTCGAATGGCGACGTCAGCGATCTCGCCGCCATCGGTCCCCTCATCGGCGACGCCACCCTCGTCGGCCTCGGCGACGGCACGCACGGCACGCACGAATACTTCGTCGCGAAGCGCCGCATCATCGAATACCTCGTGCGCAACAAAGACTTCGACGAAGTCGACTTCGAGGGCGAATACCCGGCGTTCCGCTCCATCGACGCGTACATCAACGGCGCGCCCGGCGACGCGAAGCAGCTCGTCATTTCGCCGACCGATGCGTACTACTTCTTCTGGGAGATGCAGGAGCTCGTCGACCTCATCGAATGGATGCGTGACTACAACCTGCACCGCCCCGCCGGCGCGCGGGCCATTCACACCGGCGGCTTCGACGTATACGGCCTCGTGGCCATGGCGCCGGACGTCATCGCGTATCTCGATCGCGTCGATCCCGCCGCTGCCACGGCGGCACGAACCAACTATGCGTGTCTGAGCAAAGGCTTCAGCGCCCAATGCGTCACGGACGCCACCGGCGTGAAGAACGACCTCGCGGCGCACGCGCAGGCATACGCCGCGGCTTCGTCGCAGCGCGAATACGATGACGCGTTGCACGAAGCGACGATGATTGCGGAGGGCACCGTCGGGCAGCGCGACCAGCGGATGGCAGCGAACGCGCTGTGGCTGCGCGATCATCACAGTGCGACGCACAAGACGATTTTGTGGGCCCATCAGGAACATGTGGGACGCCTGACGCAGGTCCTCGCGAGAAGCATGGGCTCGTATTTGACCGAGGCGGCCCGCGCGAGCTATTTCACATTCGGAAACGCGACGCTCGACGGCACGTTCCTCACCAACCCGAATCCGAGCGTGCCGCCGGCTGCGACGGCGTTCCTGCCGTTGACGAGCGACGGATACGAATTGAACTTCCGCGCTGCCGGCGCCGCGCGCGTCATCATTCCGTTGCGTGGCGCGTTGCCGAAGTGGCTTGCCGATCCGCATCACCTCCGCGCCGGCGACGCAGGCGACGCCTACGATCGCGTCGAGAATCTGCCGCAAAAGTTCGACGCCGTGATCTACATCGAGCACACGACGCCGAATCACTGGGTGCGCTGATCAGCGCGACGCGCGGCGCCGCGTGACGCCGCGCTCTTCGACGCGAAGCTGCGAACCGTCGGGATAGACGATCGCGCTCACGGCGCCGTTGCGGATCTCATAGTCGATGCCGATCAAGCTCTTCGCCAGACACGCCTTCTCGACGGCTGCGGACGCGGGCGTGCGCGTGACCGGCGCGCTGAGAATGCGCGTGGTCGGGCTGGTCTCGATCCAGTAGGCGTCGCCGTCGATGACGCGAACGCCGAAGGCGTTCACCGCCGCCGCGAGAAGGATGTCGAGGCCGGAGTGAAAGTAGGTCGCGTGCACATTGCCGTTCGTCCAGATGACCGCCGGATCACCGCCGCCGGCGATGCCGCCGAGGGTTCCGGAAACAGACGTGGGGAGCGTGGTGTCGAATCGCGTTTGCTGGCGCAGATCGCCGCGCGGCATCTCGATCGCGGCGAGATGCGAGGAGCCGTTGCGCCACGCGGCGTACCAGTGCGCGCCGTCGCCGCCGGCGATGGCGTTGAAGCCATCCTCGCCGGCATGCGAGAGGACGACGCGCTGCAGCGAATCGCTCACGCGCACGGCATCCACTTCCGTCTTGAACAACTCGTCTTCGCCGGAAGTGACGACGAGAAGCTCGTCGCCGACGGCGGCGAGCGAGATCGAAAAGGTGATCGATGTTGACGGCAGAGTACCGACGCCCGTCAGATTGCCGGCGGCATCGAGTCGCGCCAGCCGGAGACTCCGGTCGTCGTCAAACACGATCGCGGTGCCGCCGGAGATGGCAACGATCGCGGCGTGGAACGTCACGTTGTTCGAGAGCCGCATCACGGCGCCGGCCGAGCCGCTTCCGCCGATGAAGCGCGTGTAGAGGCTGTTGCCCTCGAACCAGAGGACTTGACGGCCGAGGGCGGTGGAGGCGATGCGCGGTGAGGTTTGCGCGCTCGCGTGCATCGAAACGATCGACTCCGTCGTGCCGTTGTTCGCGCCGCGCGTGATGACTCGCGTCGCGATCGATCCGCAGCCGGTGCCGTACGCCACCAGAGTTCCATCGCGCGACGGCGTCGCTGCCCAGATGAATCCGTTCGCGACAACGAACGGCGCCGACGCCGCGCCGTTCGTCGCCGGCACATGCGCCGCGCGAACGATCGAGCCGGCGTTGTCCCACAAGACAAGGAACGACCCGCCTTCGTACGCGACCTGCGGTGGATCGATGAGCGTCGACACGAGAGATTCCGACGCGATCTCGATCGGATTGGCGATCGGGTTGCCGCTGATGTCCAGACGCAGCGCGGCGACACGACCGTTCGTATCGATGAAGACGGCGAGGAATCCGTTGCCGCTCGACGCGACGTTCACCGACGCCGTCGACGGAATCGCCGGAAGCGAAACCGCCGCGCCGCCGATCGGCGCCGCTTCGAACGTCGCGCCGCGCTTCCAGATCACCAGTCCGTTCGTCAGCGCCGCGAGCGTCGCGCCGGTGGTCAACTGGTTGACGTTCGTGACGGTGCCGTCGCGCGACACATGCGCGGCGGCAAGATCGAGATTCACAACGAGATACTCGCTGCCTGTCCAGACGACTCCTGCCTGTCCGCCGGTGTGGCTCGAGGCGACCAGCTGCAGTGCGCCCGCTTTTCCATCGCGATCGACGACCATCGCGCGCGTGGCGGTCGAATCGTTGATGACGAGCAGAAAGTCGCGGCCGTCGCTCGCCACGCTCGGCGAGCCGAGAAAGGCGTACGGGATTTCTTCGTTGACGCGCGCGCGGCCCTGCTCGTCGAGCGGCGCACCGTAGTTCGTGCCGGTGACGGTTCCGAATCCGACGTGCGTGAAGTGCCACGCCGCGAACGCGCCGCCGTCGCTCACCGCGAGGACCGCGCGATTGAATCCGCAGTCCGGCACATAGCGCGTCTCGATGAGCGGAAAACCGTGCGGCGCATCGCACCCAAAGATCACGCGCGAGAAAACGAGGAGGAAGAAAAGTGCGGTGCGCCGCATGTCATCGATACGCGGCAGCGCGAGCGAGCGTCTACGCCTTGAGCGTCTACGCCTTGAGCGCTTCCGCGCGCGCCGCCTGCGCCTCGATCTCGCGCCGGCTCTTCGGGCGCTCGGGCCATCCGCGGCGCTTCACCTCATCGAACGTGAGCAGCGAGTTCGCGTAGTAGTCGCGCAAGAGCAGCTCGTTCGGATTCCACTGCCATGCTTCTTCGATGACGGGAACACCGCTGCCGTCGAAGAGATCCGATCGCCATCGCTCCGCCGGCTGGAGCAGCCGCCGCAGTGTGAGGATCTTGTTCGCGAGACTCCAGATTTCCTCCGGCGTCTTCTCGCGCAGCAGCCACACGCGGTCGCGCCACTCCTCGCGATAGCGCGCGATCTCGGCGATGATCTCGGCATCGGTGCGCGGCTCCGTCAAAATTGTCGCGACGAGCGTGACCGGCGTGACCGGAACCGCCGCCGAGATCTCGCTCATCACCAGCTCCGCGAACTTCTGCAGCGCGGCTTTGCGATCGTCGAACGCCGGCGCGAGCACGTCCGGATTCGCGGCGATGAAGTCGTCGACGGAAATCGGTTTGCCGAACGTCACGATCGCGTAGCCGTATCGCTTGAACCGCTTGATCGCGCTGCGGACGATGTTCTTGAAGAGAAACTCGAGCGTGGTGTTCAGCTTCTCCGTCTTCGTCGATCGATCCTCATGCCCCCTCAACTCCTCGGTCAAATTCCGATCTTCGAGCACGCGGTCGTAGTTGATGGCCGTGGGGATGATGAAGAGCGGCGCGTTGAAGGAGTGATCGCGTTTCGCCGTGAGGATGTAGTCGAGCATCCCGAGCTTCGGCTTCTGAAACGCGCCGTCGCGCGTGAGGCCGCCTTCGATGAAGATGCCCTGCGTCACGCCGTTCTTCGTGATCGTCTGCACGAACTTCGACAGGATCGCGTGATACAGCGGCTCGCGATAGCGCCGCCGCACGAAGTATCCGCCGAACCATTTGAAGACGTGGTTGAGCGGCCAGACGCGCGCCCACTCGCCGATCGCGTACGAGAGCGAGACGAATTTGAAGAGCATGTGCGCGACGAGGACGTAGTCGGCGTTCGAACGGTGATTGATGATGTAGACGACCGTCGATCCCTTCGGCGCGCTCTCGTTGAAGTCGATCAGCGGCTTGCGCTCGACGACGGGTCGGTAGAGGAAGTACATGATCGCCCGCGCGATCGGCTGCCCGAACCGGTAGTACGCGAGCAGGTTGAACTTCGGAACGATCTCGCGCAAATACGTCTTCGCCTGCCGCGTCGCCTCTTCGGTGGAGACGTGATGATCGTGCGCGTAGGTGCGGACCGCGTCGACGATCTCGCGCGAGCCAAAGACCTCGAGCTCGATGTCCGCATGCCGGCGCTTGAGCTTGAAGCGATCGATGTGAATGCGGCGCGAACGCTGAAAGCGACGGGCGTGACGCTTACCGAAAAAGCTCGCGATGATCGCGATGACGGCGAGCGCGACGATCGCGATGATGATGCGCATGAGGGACATTCTAGGTTGTAGGTTCTAGGTTTTAGGTCGTAGGGCTCCTACAACCTACAACCTATAGCCTACGACCTCGTCTCGCTTCCATCATCTTGGGCAGATTCCGTTCCGCCCACCTGCGAATGGCGCCGAGCGGCTCGCGCAGCGAGCGGCCGAGCGGCGTGAGCGTGTACTCGACCATTGGCGGGACGACGGGATGCACGCGGCGGTCGACGAGGCCGTCGGCTTCGAGGCTGCGCAGTGTTTGCGTGAGCATCTTCTGGGTAATGCCGCCGACGCGGCGCTGCAGCTCACCGTAGCGCAACGTTCCGTCGCTCAGCGCGTAGATGATCAGCGCCGTCCATTTGTCGGCGATGCGGTCGAGCACTGCGCGCGACGGGCAGGCTTCATTCATCACGTCGCATTTCATACGCACCATTTGGTCTGTACCCTACTTTCAGGTAAGTACTTGCTTCTTCGGGTTCCTGCACCCATATTACACCGCATGATCTTGATCTACGGTTCTTCAGGCACAGTGGGAAGCGAAGTGGTCAGGCAGTTGGAAGCGGCGGGCGTTCCGTTCCGGCGCGCGAACCGGCAGGCGCCGGACTTCAGCGGCGTCGACAAAGTCTTTCTCCTCTCCCCGACCGACGCGGCGTCGGAGCTGGCGATCGTCGAGGAGGCGAAGCGCGCCGGCGTGAAGCACATCGTGAAGCTGTCGGTGTACGGCGCGGAAGAGGAAGGCTTCGAGTTCGCACGCATTCACCGCAGCGTCGAGAAAGCGATCGAACAGTCCGGGTTGGCGTGGACGTTCATTCGCCCGAACGGCTTCATGCAGAACATGGCGAATTACAACGGGGCAACCATCAAGTCGCAGGGCGCGTTCTACGGCAGCGCGGGCGCCGGACGCGTATCGCATGTCGACGTGCGCGACATCGCCGCCGTCGCCGTCGCCGCGCTCACGCAACCGGGGCACGAGAACAAGTCGTACACGCTCACCGGTCCGGAGGCGATCACGTACGACGAGGTCGCGTCGAAGATCAGCGCCGCCGCGGGACGCGAAGTGAAGTACGTCGATCTTCCGCCCGATCAGCTTCGGCAGGGCATGACCTCGGCCGGCGTTCCCGGCGAATACGCGGACAAGCTGCTCGACCTGAATCGCTACTACAAAGAGGATCGGATGAGCGACGTCACGGGAGACGTCAAGCAGGTCACTGGCCGCGACGCGCGCTCGTTCAACGACTACGTGCGCGACAACGCCGCGGCATTTCGCTGAGCGGTGCGCAGCCGCATCATCGCCACGATGCCGAGGAAGGGGCCGGGCGCGAGGGCGATGAATGCGGCGCGCCAGCCGACGGCGTCGACGACGAGCGGCATCATGCGGATCGAGATCGTCGTGATCAGGAATCCGATGCACGTCTGCATCGTCAGCGCGGTGCCGATGTAGCGCGGATCGGCCAGCTCGGTCACGCACGCGGAGAACTGCGCGGAGTCGGCGACGACGCTCGCGCCCCAGATCGCGGCGACGACGAGGAGCGCGATCGCAGAGCCGCCGTACAGCGTGCCGATGACGAGGCAGCAAGTTCCGCTGATGGACATCGCCGCCGACGCGACGTTGGCTCGGCCGAGGCGATCGGCAAGACGGCCGGCGGCGATGCAGCCGATGGCGCCGCTGCCGATGACGATGAACGAGCCGACGTCGGCGAGCATCGTCGAGTCGCCGCTCGAGGCGAAGCTCGCGCGCAACATTGCCGGAATCCACGTCCACATCGCGTAGAGCTCCCACATGTGTCCGAAGTAGCCGAAGTTCGCCAGACGCACACCGCGATTGGAGAAGACCGCGGTGACTTGCGAGAGATCGAACGGTTGGCGCGGGAGCCCGAACGGACCTTCGTGAACGAACAACGCGACGATCAGCGACGCGATGACGGCGAGCAATGACGTGCAGGCGACGTTCACGCGCCATCGCGACGAGCCGACGGCGTTGATCAGATACGGCGACGCTTTCCCGAGCGTGAGCGCGCCGACCAACACGCCGAGCGCGAAGCCGCGTCCTTCGCGGAACCACGTCGCGATCAGCTTCATCCCCGGGGGATAGACGCCGGCGAGAAAGACGCCGGTGAGGAATCGCAACGTGATCGCGGTCGCCGCGTTGTGCGAAACGACGGCGACGAGCAGATTCGCGATGGCGCCGAGGAGGGCGGAGACGGCGAAGACGTGTCGGGTCTTGAAGACGTCGGGAAGATTGAGGAGCGCGCTGATCAACGTTCCGGCGACGAAGCCGAGTTGCACGGAGAGCGTGAGCCACGCGGCGGTGCCGGCGCTCAGATGCCATTCGCTCGCGATCTTCGGAGCGACGGCGGACGCCGCGAACCAGAGCGACATCGCGAGAAATTCGGAGAACGCGAGAAGAATGAGCGCGCGCCCGCGGCTCACAAATCCGCCAGCAGCCTTTTCGCGATTGCCGGAATCAGCGTCACGTCATCGGCCGTGCCGCGCGTGAAGATCACGATCACGTACTTTTTCCCGCTCGGCAGCTCGACGTACGCGGCGTCGTGGCGCACTTCGCTCGTCCATCCTGCTTTCGACCACAGCTTCGTGCCGGCCGGCAGCGACTCGCCGATGAATTCCTTCACCTGATTCTCGTCCTTGTTCAACGGCTCGAGCGGACGCGCCATCAGCTTCAGCATCTCGTCGCTCGCGGCGGACGACAACGCTCTGTGCTGCACGATCCAGAGGACAAGCGACGCGACGGCGTTCGACGTCGCGCGATTGCGGTTCACGCGCGGATCGGTCTTCGGGTCAAATACTTCTTTGCCGTAGATCACCTGCATGTCGCGGCCGAACGGCCCGAAGCTCCACGGCTTCGCCATCGCACTGATGTCGTAGCCCATCGATGCGAACCATCGGTTCACCACGCCGCGTTTCTCGACGAATTTTCGGAACGCGCGGCCCTGCAACGAAGGACCGCTGGCGGTGTCGGAGATCGCGTCGAGGATGAACGCGGTGGCGTCGTTGTCGGAGACCGCGATCATCTCGTGCAGCGCGCGCGGCATGTCCGGATCGTTTTCCTTGTGCTGGTGAAACGTCTCCGCCATGTAGAAAAGCTTGACAACAGAGGCGGGATAAAACGGCGCGTCGCCGTGATAGTCGCCGCGATCGATCGCCGTCGGCATCGTCACGTCGACGACGGTCATGGCCAGGTCTTCCGCTTTCAGCTTCGGAAACTGTTTGAGCACGTCGTCGGCCGCGGCCTGCAGGTGGAGCGTGATCGCGGGATTGACCGGCCGATCCTTGAACTCGCGGAAATCGGCGCGCGCGATGACGGCGAAGAAGACGATCGCGATGACGAAGCGTGCTCGCATGGCGAGCGATTGTAGCGGCTACGGACAGCGACAGGCCCGAGCGCGATCGAGAGCAATCAGAACTCCCAGCCGATGCCGAACGACGGAATCCATCCGACACCGGATCGATTGCGGGTCACCGTCACCGCATTCGTGCGCGTGTCGACATCGAACGAGAACGATTCGCCGCAACAGAGCTGCGTCTGATTCGTGGCGTTGCCGACGTCGATCCAGCTGCTGAATGTGCCGTGCGACAGCGCGAGGCTGTACATGGCGCGGACGTCGTAGCGCTGATACAGCGGAAAGCGGATCTGATTGCGCTCGCCGATGGCGGCGTCGACGAGTCTGGTCTTGGGATCGAACGTGCCGATGACGTCCGTCGTCGGCCATCCGGTGTGCAGGAGTCCGGAGACGTTGAAGTTCCACGCCGCGCTCACCTTGTAGTTCGTGCTGAACGTCGTGGCGCGCGGCTGATCCCAACTTCGCGGAACGGACTTCGATGCAATCCGATCGACGCTCGTCGACTGCGTGAGGCTCAGCCACCACGTGAACGGGCGCGATGAGTCGCTCTTCACCAGCATCTCGACGCCGCGCGCGTCCGACGACTCCGGCGCGACGCGGACGCGGTCGTACTTCGCCTCCGGAAAAAACTCGTCGTGATCGAAGAGGTTCTCGTAGCGCGGCCGCACGTGATCGACTTTTCGCGTGTACGCGCCGACGCGCGCCGCGATGCCGTTGGCGAAGCGATGCTCGATGCCGATCTCCGCGCTGCGCGCAACCTGCGCGCGATAGAGCGTCGGGTCGCCGTCCGCGACCGCGAGCTCGTCGAGCCGCTGCGCCTGCCGGTACTCGCCCCACGACGCGCGCACCGCGGTCTGCGCCGACGGCGTGAAGACGACGTTCACGCGCGGCGTCCACTTCGCGTCGTCGCGCCGCCAGCTCTCCGACTCGTACCGCACGCCCGCTTCGACGGTCAGGCCCTTCCCGATGCGCACGCGATCCGCCGCGTAAAAGCCCGCCGTGTCGCCGTTCTGCCGCAGCGCGATCGCGACGCTGCGCCGCGGCGGATTGCCCGCGAACTGCAGCTCTCTTCCGATCGTCGCGACGCCCGCGTAATCGTACGAAGCGTGCAGCCGCTTCAGGTCGACGCCCCACTTCAACACGTGACCGCGATCGCCGCGATCGAGCGTCCAGTCCTGCCTCATGCCGGCGATGCCGAAGTCGCGGTCGTCGTGCACGTCGGCCGTCTCGCGCTGAAACGTGAACCCGCCGTTCTTGCTCTGCGCGAGCCGCGAAAACGATCCGACGATCTGCGAGCTCAGATGCGGCGTCCACGACGATCGCAGATTCAACCACGCGTAGCGATTGCTGTATCGCGCGTGCACGAAATCGCCGCCGTTCTCTTCGTGATACTCGAAGTGATCGACGGCGGTGAGCGCGTTCGCCGACAACACCGATCGGTCGCCGATGCGGTACTGCAGCTTGCCGATCACGTCGCCGTAACGCGGACGCGCACGAATGTCCTGATAGAAGAGATCGAGCAGCACGTCGAAATATCCGCGCCGCGCGGAGACGAGCCACTGACCGCGATCGCCGTTGAACGCACCGGCGCTCAGGAGGCGGGCATGCGTGAAGCTGACGCCCGCGTACGTGCGCGCCGCCGACGTCGTGCTCATGTCGATCACGCCGCTCATGCGATTGCCGTACTCCACCGGCGCGCCGCCGCTCAGATAATCGAGGCTCCCAATTGCCTCGGCGTCGAACACGCTGATGATGTCCTGGAAGTAGCGGAAGTGATACGGCTGCGCGATCTCGAGCCCGTCGATCAACACGAGCACGTCATCGGGCGAGCCGCCGCGCACGCCGAACGACGCGGAGAGATCGCTCGTCGCCGCGCCGGGAAGACGGCTGAGCGTGTGAAAGACGTCGTCGGCAAGATGCGGCGTGCGATTCACTTCGTCGCGCGATAGAAACTGGCGTTGCTCGGGAGAGCGGCCGAGGACTGCGTAGTCGCTGGCGGTGACGACGATCTGCGCGAGGGATATCGGCATCAACGCTTTCGCGTCATCCATCGTCACGGGGATTTGCGGCGGATGCGTTTCGGCGCGCAGCGTCGCGCCGCGCACGATGAGCACGACGCCGCCCGGACCGTTTTTCGCCGCGAGTCCGAGCGGCGGCAGGATCTCGTCGAGAATCGCGCGATCGTCATTCGCGCGCGGCTCGGCGATGACGCGCATCTCCGGCTTCACGAGATCGCTGCTGTAGACGACGTTCAATCCGCGCTGCTGCATGTCGCGCAGAACATCGGCGAGCGGACGTCCGGCGAAGCGCGTCGCCGCGATGGCGACGATCGCCAGCAGCGCGAGCGCGCGGCGGATCATTGGCGCACCGTGAGAACGCCTTCGTCGATCGTCGCGTGGAGTCCGGCCGTCGGCAGAACCGCTTTCGCGGCGACGTCGGGCTGCAATTTGCCGATCGATCCGTGCAGCGTCGTGCGCGTAGCGCGCTGCCGCGTCGCATCAGAGTCGTAGAGAACATCGAAGCCGCTTTCATTAGCGACCCAGACGATGAAGTCCGACACGCGCGCGCCTTCGATGGCGAAATCGGGCGCGACGTCATTCGTCCAATTCCATTCGAAGCCCCACGGCCGGACTTTTTCCGCGACGACGTCCGCCGGCGATTGAAACGCGAGCTGCTCGCCGCGTGTCGCGCGATGCGTGCCGACGATCACGACTCCGTCGCGAACGCGAACGCGCGCGAGGTTCTTCGTGAGGCGAACTTCGAATCGCGTTCCGATGTCGCGCACGACTCCGTACGGCGTCTCGACGCGGATTCCTGAATGCGCCGCCGTGACGTAGACCGCGCCGGCCTGCAATGCGATGCGATGTGGTGTCAGGAAGCGGACGCGCGAGTGATCGTCGATGCGAACGCTCGTGCCGTCGGCGAGGCGAACGGACGCGCGTCCGTTTTCCGTCGCGACTTCCGATCGCGCCGCGATCTGCTGTCCCTTCGAAAGCGGCGCCGCGCCGCTGACGCGCTCGACACGCGCGATGATCCACGGCGTCACCGGCGCAGAAGGACGATTCGTGATGGTGAGGATGATCGCCGTCGCGATTGCGGCCGCGAGCGGCAGCGCCCAAATGAATCGCGAGCGCGATCGCGCGTCGACTTCAGCGCGCCATTGGTTGTGCACGTTCGCTTTCACGCGCGCCGCGACGTCGGCGGGAATGGCAGGACGCGGTCCGGCGAGTTTGATGAGGCGCTCGACCGTGTCGTCGCGCAGATCGTCGTTCATGACAG
>Ga0105245_10002137_pt1 | contig 17895 bp, 16 predicted proteins | sample KBSM54metaG_FD_81523 | JGI IMG/M metagenome (GOLD analysis project Ga0105245, IMG submission 81523) | Miscanthus rhizosphere microbial communities from Kellogg Biological Station, Michigan, USA - KBS M5-4 metaG | ecosystem: Host-associated > Plants > Roots > Rhizosphere > Soil | place...
AGGCCTTGGCCGAGGAGACAACGGCTTCCGACGAGGCCTTGGCCGAGGAGACAACGGCTTCCGACGAGGCCTTGGCCGAGGAGACAACGGCTTCCGACGAGGCCTTGGCCGAGGAGACAACGCTTTCCGACGAGGCCTTGGCCGAGGAGACAACGCCCCAAGAGACGGTCGAAGAGGTCAAGGCCGAAGACGCCGCGATCGAGGAGGCTCAGGCCGCGGAAGCCGAGGCGGAGGTCGAAGAGGCCAAGGCTGAGGAAGCCGAGGAGAAGGCTGACTCCGACGAGGATGCCGACAAGTCGTAAGAGCGTGACGGACGAACCCGCCATCGATTCCGGTGGCGGGTTTGTTCGTCTTCGGCTCGATATCGCTTACGACGGAACAGAGTTCGCCGGCTGGGCTGTGCAAGCCGGACAGCGCACGATCGCGGGCGTTGTCGATGACGCGTTGTCGACAGTGTTCCGCGTACCGGTACGGCTGCGTGCGGCGGGTCGTACCGACGCCGGTGTGCACGCCACGGGTCAGATCGCCCACGTCGACGTTCCCACCGATGCGCTGCCGCACGCCTATCCGCGTACCACGCGGGCAGGGGACAGCGAGTTCCTGCCGCTGGTGCGGCGTCTCGCGCGGTTCTTGCCTGACGATGTCCGCGTCCTCGACATCAACCGCGCCGCAATGGGTTTCGACGCCCGATTCTCGGCGTTGCGACGGCATTACGTCTACCGGCTGTCGACCGCCTCGTACGGTGTGGAACCGCAGGAGGCGCGCTTCGTGACAGCCTGGCCGCGACCGCTCGATGTCGATGCGATGTCGGCAGCGTCGCGAGACCTGGTGGGGTTGCACGACTTTGCCGCGTTCTGTCGTCAGCGTGAGGGTGCCACAACGATCCGCGACCTGCAGCGGCTGGACTGGTCACGTGACGGCGACCGCGTCACCGCGTACGTCAGCGCCGACGCGTTCTGTTGGTCGATGGTGCGCTCATTGGTCGGAGCCTTGTTGGCCGTCGGCGAGCACCGCCGCGAACCCGGTTGGTGCGCCACGCTGTTGACGTCGACGCAGCGCTCCAGCGACTTCGCAGCCGCGCCGCCGCACGGCCTCACGCTCGTCGGCGTGGACTACCCGGCAGATGACCAACTCGAGGCTCGCACGAGGGTCACCCGTGAGTTCCGGGTGGTCGACTAGATCCTGCCAGCGACGAAATCGGCCGCCTGGTTCGCCATGCCTGCCTGGATGTATGCATTCGCGAGGTGGGCGGGCCAGTTGTCTTGCCAGGTGTCGGGGTCGGCCGGGTTGCAGATCGGATCGGCACCGTGGCACAACTCAATGGTCCGGTCGCGGTAAACGGGACTGAAGTTCGAAATGGGCGCGACCCACGCGATGCCGTTGCCGAACAGGGCGACCGCAGCGATGTGCTGATCCGCACCCGGCGGCAGGGGATTCTTGAACGTGAAGAAGTCGAACGGCACCGCGAGCACCACGTCCGTGACTGCCGCGCCCAGCGAGTAGCCGCCCAGCACCAACCGGGTGTCAGGGCAGTTGTTCATCATCGACTGGATGTGTGCGCTCATGTCGTTGGCGCCGATGTCGATTTCGGTGTCGGCGGGATATTTCACCGCATAGGTGCCGATGTTTTTGTTGGACTTGGACCGCAACGCGCTGATGAACGCGTTGCCGAGGATGCCGACTCCGGGCGACTCGAGGCGGCCGCGGGCGAAGACGACCTCGACTGCCGGGCAGGCGGCGGACGCCGATGGGAGGTAACCCGTGGCAGGCATGACCGCCGGCGCGATCAAACCGGCCACTGCTAGAACCAATGCTGCGCCAAGTGACATGCCTCGACGGACCCACCGACAAGCGTCAAGATCAATCCCCACTTAGCTGATACTAACGGACCGGCGCAACGCGGGCGTCAATTTGTTTGCCGCCGCTAGAGCAAGCCTGCGACGAAGTTGGCGGCCTGGTTCGTCGGCCCGCCGACATAGGCGCGGTGCACGGCCACGTTCTCGCCGTCGGTCTGGCAGATCGGGTCGTCGCCGTTGCACAAGTCGATGGCCTTACCGCCCCACACCGGGCTGACCGTAAGGGGCAGGCCCAGTTTGGCGGAGGGGTTGCCGAACACCGCGATGGCCGCGACGTGGTCGGGCACGTTGGGTGGAAGCGGGTTGTTGAACCCGACGACGGGGATCGGCACCGCGCTGATGACGTCGATCACGGCCGCGCCCTGTGAGTACCCGCCGAGCACCAGCCTGGTGTTAGGGCAGTTATCGACCATGTACTGGATGTGAGCGCTCGCGTCGTTGGCCCCGTCGGCCGCTGCGAGGAAGTCGAAACTGGCGGGGTAATTCACCGCGTACGCTCCGACCGACCTGCCGCCGACCTTGCCGCGCAGCGCACCGACGAACGCGTCGCCGACGTTGCCCAGCCCCGGTGCGTCATTGGTGCCGCGGGCGAAGACCACCTCGATGTCAGGGCAGTCGTCAGCGGATGCAATCCCAATTGGCATGGGCGACACGGCCGGTGCGAGAAGGGCCGCGGAGGCCGTCAGAGCGGCGGTTGCCGAGGCGATGACCCAGCGGCGAATTCGATTCAATGGCACAACGAATGATAACGCCGAGGCTGGTTAAACAATGCCAGCCACAAAACTTGCCGCCTGATCTGTCAGGCCTGCGGTCACGTAATCGCTGTGAGCGAACGGGTTCCGGCCGCGAGAACAGATGGGATCGCCGTCCTTGCAAAGGTCGATCGCCTTGCCGCCGAAGACGGACGCCGTCACCGGATTACCGAACTTTGTTGCGGGGTTGCCGAACACCACCACCGCGGCGACGTTGGGCACCAGGCTGCTCGCCAGCGGCGGCGCCGATCCGACCTCGCCGATTTTGTTGCCGAGCGGCGGTATGCCGGCCAGCATGTCGACCACCGCGGCGCCCTGTGAATAGCCGCCGAGGACGATCCGCGTCGACGGACAGGAGGCCGCCAGCGCTGAGATGCGATTGGCGGCGTCGGTCGCCCCGTCGGCGGCGGCCAGGAAGTCGTAGCTTGCGGGATAGTTGACGCCGTATGTGGTCATGCTGCGCCCGCCGATCTGCCCGCTCAGCGCATCGGCGAACGCCTGGCCGGGCCGGCCGAGCCCGGGCGCGTCATTCGTGCCGCGGGCGAAGATGACCTCGATGTCGGGGCACGGATCCGCCCCCGCTGACGGAGCGGTGGCGACGGTGGTGGCCGCACAGACCAGAGTCGAGACGAGCGCGGCCAGCCGGGCCAGCATCCGGAGTGAAGTCACGCCGGTCATCTTCACATATCTAGATCAGCTCCGGCGAACCGTTTGCTCTGCCGACATTCCATTGACGGGGCCGTCAGGCCACGATGCTTCCGCCAGCATGTCGCTGCGGTCGCCCTGCCGGGCCAGTGTTAGCCCGACGAGCACGACGACGCCTCCGATGGCCTGCGTCATCGTGACCGCCTCACCCAGCAACACCCATGCGGCGAGCACAGCGAACATCACCTCGGACAGGCCGACCAGGGATGCGAACCGCGGCTGCAACCGGGCGATGGCCATTATGCCGAGCGTGTAGGCGATCGCCGTGGGGAGCAGAGCCAGCGCGATGACCGGCACCAGCCACGACGTCGTGAACCCCGCGACGACGGCATCGTTCGTGGCGAAGGTCAGCGGCATCAGACCGCTGACCCCGAGGGTCGCGACCGCGGCCGCACCGACGATCAGGCCGGCCGTCGCCAGTGTGATCGAGTTCAGGCCGTCCCCATCGGTCGTGACGGAGGAGGACATCAGGAAATAGCAGGCCGCGCAGACAGCGGCCGCCAAGGCCCAGCCGACGCCGATCAGGTTGATATGAGCGCCTGAAAATACGTTGAGTACCAACATGATTCCCGCGATAGCCAGTGCTACGCCAGTGAGTGTCAGGCTGCTCGGCCGACGCCGGGTGGTGGCCCACAGCCAACCGACCACCAGAATCGGAGCTGTGTACTCCAGCAGCAGGGCGACACCGACCGACAGGTGAGCGACGGCGTTGAAGTAGCACAGCTGCGCGCCGGCGATCGGGATCACGCCGTAGGCGACCACGGTCTTGCCGTGCTGCAGTGCCTCGCGGAACCAGTCTGGCTTGACGATTGTGGCGAAGACGGCCATCAACAGCGCCCCGCCGGCGAGCCGGGCGGTGACCGCGGCGGTCGGGCTCCAGCCGGCCTCCATCAACGACTTGGCGAACGGTCCCGAGGACCCGAACGCGAAGGCGGAGCCGACCGCGAGCAACAAGCCGAGGCGGAAATGATCAACCGTGGACTGTGTTGTTGTCGTCGCCATGGCTGCACCTCCGCCTTGTAATGAGTAAAATGAACTTTGGTCGTGACATTACAGCCGGAAGGGGTCACGGGTCAAATGCTTTTTAGTCATGACACTGAGCTCACATTGCGGGCCGCATGTGGCCTGATCAACACCGATCGGGTGGATGGTGAGCAACTCGGAGACATGGCCGCCCTGGATGCGTTCCTGGACGGCTGGGGCTGGACTGGGCGGCGCGACCACGATGATGCCGAGCTTGCGTCGATCCAGCGGCTCCGTGAGCGGCTCGGCAAGATCTGGGAGGTCGCCGAGGACGAGGCGCGCGCCGTCGGACAGGTCAATGCGCTTCTCAGCGACACCAAAGCATCGCCTTGGCTGACGCGGCATCCCGAACAACCGGAATGGCACCTGCATCTGGCGTCCGTGCATGACCCACTGTGGCAGCGGATGGGCGCAGAGATGGCCATGGCGCTGGCCGACCTGATCCGCACCGGCGAGTTGCGGCGACTCAAGACGTGCGCGGCGCCGGATTGCGAGGCGGTGTTGGTCGACCTGTCGCGCAACCGATCCGGAAAGTTCTGCGACACCGGCAACTGCGGCAACCGCCAGCATGTTGCGGCGTACCGGGAGCGCCGCGCGCAGGGCGGGTAGCGTCAACGGCCATGGGGGACCCCGGCCGTGACCTCGACATAGTCATCTATGGGGCGACTGGTTCCGTCGGCAAGCTGACCGCTCGATACCTAGCTCGGAGCGGACTCCGCATCGGCGTGGCCGGTCGGTCGGCTCAACGGCTCGGCGCCCTGCGACAGGAGCTGCCGGAGGCTGACTGGCCGTTGATCGTCGTCGACACCGGTGAGCAGGATGCGCTGAGGCGGCTCGCCGGCCGAACCCGAGTGATGATCAGCACAGTGGGACCCTATGCCACCCACGGGCTGGCGGTCGTCGCTGCGTGTGCCGCTGCCGGAACCGACTATGTCGATCTGGCTGCGGATGTCCCGTTCGTCCGACGCAGCATCGACGCTTTCCACGAGCAGTCGGTACAAAGCGGCGCGCGGATCGTGCACTCCTGCGGGTTCGACTCCGTCCCTTCGGATTTGACCGTGTACGCGTTGCACCGAAGGGTGTTGGCAGACGGCGCCGGCGAATTGGCCGACACAACGTTCGTCCTGCGGGCCGCGAACTACGCGATGGGCTTCTCTCGCGGAACCGTCGACACGATGTTCGAGCTTATGCGCGCCGGCTGGGGCGATCCCGAGACTCGACGGTTGCTCGACGACCCGTACAGCCTGAGTCCTGATCGCGTGGCCGAGCCGGACCTCGGACCTCAGCCAGACGTGTCGTTGCACAGAGGAGAGGAACTCGCCCCCGAATTGGCGGGACTCTGGACTAGCGGCTATCTGATGGCGCTGTACAACACTCGGTGCGTCCGGCGCACCAACGCGTTACTTGGCTGGATTTACGGCCGGCGGTTCCGATACTCGGAGACAGCGAGCATGGGTTCGTCGCTCGCTGCACCCGCGATGGCGGCGATGACGAACGCGACGATCACCGGCGCCTCCCGGCTTGGCGGCGCCTACCTGCGGATGTGGCCGCCGCGGTTGTTGGAGAGCCTGATCCCTCGGCCGAACGGGGACGGCGCACCGCGCGGTCATTATCGGGTCGAGACATACGCGACGACGACCACCGGAGCGCGGTACATGGCGTCGATGGCTCAACAGGGAGACCCGGGCTACGCCGCCACGGCGGTGCTGCTCGGCGAGAGCGCGCTCGCCCTCGCCCGTGACCGCGAGCAGTTGTCCGACCGGCGCGGTGTGTTGACGCCGGCATCGGCGATGGGTGACGTATTGCTGAAACGGCTTGCCGCCATTGGCGTCACCGTACACACCGCGCATCTGGTGTGACGGTCACGGCAGATAGAACCCGCGAATGCGATACAGGCGGCCACGACCAAGTAAGGCATTTGCCGCCTGCAGGCCAGACATGACGGCGGCCTCGATGCATCCGGCGTTGTAGCCGGAATCGGTCCAGTCGCCCGCGAGAACCAGGTTGTCGTAACCGCTTTCGTCCGACCGCAGTCGATACTTGTCGGATCCCGGAACCGACTGCACATAACGATCCGAGGGATCGATGTTGACGCTGACGTATTGGGTCTCCAAGGCGGACGCGCCGCTGTGGCCGTTGGCGCCGACGAGCAGGTGCCATGCGAAACCCTGCTCGGTCACCGCGCCGGGCAGGTAGAGCCCGACGTGGTTGTCGAGATAGGCGACCGCTTCAGTGAGCACTTTCTCGCGGCAGCCAGCGACATACGCGTCGGCGTCCTCTGTGTTGGGCCACAGCGCATTCAGGGCTCCGCAGAAGTAGGCCACCGTACCCGGACGATCGTGCTCTGGCCACTGCTCGGCCCACAGCGTCTGCGGCATCGACGCCCAGGTGTCGAAGGGAGCGAGGTAGCCACTGGTCGTGACGCCGGGCCGGGGCCATCCCAGCGTCGGCTCGTCCGGCCGCAGCCACAGCTGAAACGCCTGGGTGGCGACGGTGCGCAGATGCGTCGTCATGTCCCGCCACTGCGGGCTGTCAGCGATGAGTTCACCTGCGACCAGTTCCACCATTCCCAGCGAAGCGGCCAACACGACGTGATCGAAGTCGACGCCCTTGCGCAGCACCCGGGTCTCGACGTCCGCACGCTCACCGAAGTGCGATTCCAGGTCGCCGCGGGCGTGCTCGACCAGCTGTTCGGCCAGTGGCCGGTCCGGGAAGACGGGAAGGCCGCCGACTTGACTCAGCGGATGGTATTCCTTCACCCCGTCGGCAAGCCGGGCCTGACGCCCCATCGCGATTGCTTCGACTGCCTGACGGCGGTCGTCGAGATGCAGGGCGTCGACGCGGTGGAAGAACTCGAACTCGACGCCGCGTCTGCGCAACGCCTGGTATAACGGCGCGATGACGACGTCGCCCATGCCGGCCGTCATCTTCCAGAAGAAGGCACCCTTGTACTGGAATAGCGCGATTCCGGTCAGCAGCAGAGCCACCCCCGCAGCCAACGCAGGCCTGTTGCAGTCGCCGTCCTCATACCCGAAGACCATGTCGTAGAGCCCGCGAACGAGGGGAAAGTCCACCACGTCGGGATGGGCGCCGTGGCGAAGAATCCAGGCACAGAAGTCCTCGTCGTTGATGGCGCGGAAACCGCGCGGATCGGTTACCAGATTGTCCGAGATGATTCCGCGGGCGGTCGCTGTCTCCAGCGACAGGAACAACCAGAACCGCCGGTGGTCGGGCCGATGCTCGTAGTCGAGCGCATCCTGGATCGCGTCCAGCACGTGGTTCAGCGTTCCGGACGGAATCGCCCCGGGTGCCAGTGGTTTGGCCAACGTCGCCAGCATCGCAACGACTCCCCACCGGACCACTCCAAGCCACTCACCATTTGCGGCAGCCGTGTCCGCGCCGGACAGCGAGTCCGCGAAGTTGAGGACCAACTGAAGTGCGCGCCGGAGGAAGTCGACGGCAGTGAACTGCCGGCCCGTTGAGTTTGGCTCGCCCGGTCGCTCGTCGTTGCGGGTGAGCCCGCCGGGCCACACTAGCCACTCATCGTCGAAGCGGTCGGCGATGCCCAGGTGGTCCGACGGGATGAAGGCTTGATCCCAGGTGTGGATCGGCGCTGCGGGATCCGTTGTGGCACGGTCAAGTTCGGCGTAGCACTCCCGAAGGAGCGCAAACGCGTTGTCGTAGCAACCGAGCCAAACGTGCAGGCCGTGCTCCTCGATGCGACCGTGCGGCCCGCGGCTCGATGCCCCCTTGCCCCCAAGACGCCAGCCGCGCTGGTAGACGGTGATCGATTCGAACCGGTCCCGCCAGTCCGGCTCGCTCAAACGCCACGCAGCGCTCAGTCCAGCCATGCCTCCACCGAGGATGGCCACTCGACCGCGATCCCTCGTCACCCGAGCAGTGCTCGCACGCGGTCCAGGTCCGGCCACGTCTGGTCGGTGGGCATGCGATCGCAAGCCTCGACCAAGGCCGCTCGCGCAGGCTCCCCCACGAGCTCGAAGTCGTCGGCGGCCGAACGCAGTTCGAAGATGTGGGCACCCTGTTTCTGGGCTAAGTCGATCGCGTCGCGGAAGTGACGATGCCGTTCCCCCTCGTCAGCGAGCGTGTGTGCCCGCAAGCGAAGCAGCTCGGCATCGTAGAACTGAATCCAGGTATCGTGCCCCATCTTGAGGGCGACGTCGAGACAGTCACGCGCCGCCTGCCGATTGCCGGCGGCGGTCAATACGCGGGCCAGCACGCCGTCGTAGAAGGCGAGAAACGTCTTCACCTCGAATGCACGCCAGGTCTGCACGACCGTGGTGATGGCCTTGACGTGCGGCGCCAAGGCAGCCGGATCGCTTTCGCCTGCGGCCAGAGCCATCAGCGCCCGTCCAACGCTCTCCTCGCTCCAGCCGACCATTACCCACTCGTCGAAGTCGTAATGCCTTGCCAGCGAACTGAGTTCCGCGGCGACTTCGACGCAGCGCTCAGGCTCGCCGGCTTCAGCGCGAATCAACGCATCGATCGACCGCCCATAGCAGAGACTGAAGGCGCCGCGGGGGAAACCAACGGCATGGCTGCGCATTTCCATCTTCTTCAAGGCCGCCTCGGCTCCGCGAAGATCTCCTTGGACGAACCGGGTGAAGGCGAGGAATGAGTAGGTTCCCCCGATCGGGTCGTTCGGCCCGTAGTAGGTTGTTTCGCTCAGAGATCCGTCTTCCACACCGCCCACGGCCTGTTCCAACGCATCCCGAGCGGCATCGAAGTCTCCACGGAAACCGGCGAGCACTCCCATCGTGGCGGCGGTGCCGTGCTTGAGCTTTGGCGAGCTTCCGATTTTGGCCTTCAGTGTCTCCGCCAGCTGGGTGCCCCGACGCAGATCGCCGCGGGCAGTGTAGTAGACCCACAACGCATTCAGGGTTGCATACAGTTCAGGCGTCGGATCGGGGCCGATCAGCTCGAGACAACGTTCGAACTCGGCGGCTGCCTCCGCGCTGGAGTGACCCTGCGCCGCCGACGCGAGAAAGCCGGCCTCCAATCGTGCGGCGATCTCCTTGCTGTCGCGCGCCGGACTCGGGGCGATGCGCCCAATGCTGTCCAGTGCCCGGTTCAAGTGGACGCGCGCTTCGTTGAGGGAACCGCGGCGCCGCGCATCCTGTGAGGCCTCCTGGTGCGCTTTCGCGGCTTCGTCGTAACGCGCAGCTAGTTCGTAATGACGTGCAACCAAGGACCATTCGGGATTCGCATCGGCCGATGCGCCGACGAGCGCGTCGGCGATTCGGCTGTGTAGTCGACGACGGACGGTGGGCGGTGAGATCTCGGCCGCGACCTCGCGCAAGAGTTCGTGGTGGAAACGCCAACTGCCTGCGTCGGTCGGTGCGAACACGCGGAGTCGTGTCAGCTCCTTGAGCAGTTCGTCGATTTCGGGCTTGTCCAAGTCGACCACCGAGGACAGCAGCGCACGATCGAAGCGGCTGCCGATCAGCGCGGCGGCCTCGACGACCGGAAGCGTGTTCTTCCCGGATCGCAGTCTCGCGAAAAGGGATTCGTAGAGGGTGTCGGGCACTTGCGCGGTTTGGCTGGCATCCAGTGGCTGCTCCTTGAGCTTTGCGACCACCTCTTCGATGTAAAGCGGAATGCCGTCACAACGCTTGTGTACTTCGCTGCGCGCCTCGCTGTCGAGCTCAGGGTGCAGCGCGCGGACGAGCTTGTCGGTATCGGCATCGCTGAGCGGACTCACCTCGAACACCGCGGTGGTGTCGGGCAAGAGGGGAAGCGTGCGTCCGGTGAGCACCACCATCAGCCGGCCGCTGCTCTCACGAAGCAGCGTCTGGACCACCTCCACAGTGTCCTGATCGAACCAGTGCACGTCGTCGACGAGGACGAGGGCTGGCCCGGATGCCAGGCACGCCAACAGGTAATCGTGGATAGCCCCGACGATCCGCCTGTGCAACTTTGGACCTTCGGCCCGCACGGATTCGTAGCCACTCTCGGGGCCGATGCCCAGCACGGGTGCCAGCAGCGGGACCACGACGCCCGGGTCGAGCGCGCACTGCGTCACCTCCGCTTCCAGCTTGCGGAGCCGATCGGCCGGATCGGAGTCGCGTTTGATGCCGCACCGGCGTTCCAGCAATCGCCGGACGGGGCGGAGCCCGACCTCAGTGTGGAACGGTGACCCGAAGATACCGAGTACTACGGCGCCGTCCTGCTGGGCCATGTCGACGGCGGCATAGGCCAGCCGGGTTTTGCCGATGCCGCCCTCGCCTTGGAATGCGACTCCCGGCGACGACAGGGTGCCCTCCTTGGCCTGGGCCCAACTTCGTTGCAAATAACCGAGTTCGCGCTCACGGCCGACGAGTGGTCTGCGCGCGGTGGTTACGATGTCACGTTCGCCAGTGATGTGATAAGTGAGGATCGGGCCGTCCACGCCCTTGACCGTCTGCGGCGCGTTCGCCACGAGTTCGAACGTGTCGCGCACCACCCGTTCGATGGGCTCGGAAGCGACGACGGTTCCCGGTGCGGCGATGCTGCACACGCGGGCGGCGAAGTTGGCTCCCAGCCCATAGACGTCGTCCTGGGCTGTGTCGAGGTAGACGAGTCCACGGTGAATGCCGACACGAACGCTGATGTCGAATCCGAATCGCGTATGTACCCGCTCGCTCAGCGCGCTGATCGCCCTCACGATGTCGAGGCCGGCGTAAACGGCCCGATGCGCGTCGTTCTCGTGAGCCTCGGGATGGCCGAACACCGCCAGCAGACCGTCGCCCTGGGTTGACCTGATGTGGCCTTCGTAGTCGTTTACGATTCGGTTCACCTCGTAGCGATACCGCCCGACGACGGTGCGGTAGACCTCGATCTCGACTCTGGTCGACAGCGCCGTCGAATCGACAAGATCCGCGAAGAGGATTGACAGGCGCCGGATCTCACCGCTGTCTCCGGGTGCGGCGAGCAGCTCCTCGGCGTCGGGATTGCCGGCGTCGACCGCGAGTACCTGCCCGGCGAGCGCGTCGGCCGTCTTCCGGTCACCCAGATTGATCGCTCGAACGGCGCGATCAAGCAGTTCGTCGCTCGAGGCGTAGGCCTCCTTGTCGCTCACAATCCGACGGTGACCACCTTCTCGTCCGACACCAGGTCTTGGGGCACCAGGTTGGTGGCGGTGGCCGCGGCCGTCAGCTTGATCTTGCCCGTGAAGTTCGAGCCGATGAAGCGATAGTCGTTGAGCACGATCCGGATCTGAGTTCCGCCTGCCGGCACGAACTCAGGGACGAATACGAATGCCGGTGGCTCAATGGTGACCTTGGGCAGCCCGACTCGCACGAACGGGCCGACGCATTCAACCTTCCGCAAATATGGACGAGGCGCGACGGGGATGAACTCCGATGGAAGGGGTTCGGTCGGCTGCGGTTGTCCAGGTAAGAAAACTCCGCCCTTGATGAATGCTTCCAGCCATGCGACATAACCCTTCACCCACAGATCGACGAGGCCATGCACCAATTGAATACGGCCGTCGGCGCCGAGGCCCTCGGCGGAGTCACTCTTCTCGGCCGCCGCTACCCAGAGCGCACGGGCCTGGCCGATGACTTGTTCGGCCGCGGCAACCTGCTCTTGGAGCGGGTTGTTCGGCGTGGTCACACACCACCCCTCTTCGTCTTGCCAACGGCTTGGATGAACTTCCAGGGATCACTTGCGATGCGTGCGCCGATCTCCGCGCTGTACTGCGCCAGGTCCGACACCTTCAGATCGCCCGCCATCCACTTGTCGGCGAGGTCGGACTGCTTTGCCGTCATCTCCTGGACGCAGTCGGCCACCATCTTGATGGCCGTTGAGGCCACGGTGTTATTCGATTGTCCCGGTGCGGGTTTCGTCTGCCCCCCTCCCTGTTCCGGCACTGGTTGTTCATTGGGGTCGTCGGCCCACGGTGCGTAAGGGACTTTTGAACCGGGATTGCCTGCAGTGCCGAACAGCATCTCCATTGCTACATAGGCGTATCCGAGGATGCAGACGAGCTTCTTCATCGCGTACGTACTCACCCCATTGATGTGCGCGACCTTGCGAATCCGCACGCGCACACCATCTTCGTCCGGCCCCAAGGGGTTCGTGCACCACATGTTGATGAAGCCACGGTCGACGGTGATCTTGCCGTCGCCTGCGGGATCGGGAACTGGGTCGTTCAGGTCATAGTCAAGGAACGCTGCGTACGTGTCCGGACCGTTCACTGTTGTCTTGTAGAACTTGAGCATCGTGCGCAGGACCAGCGGCGAGTATTGACAGATGCCTACCCGCTCCAACACCCGTCGCCAGCCGTCGGTGCGAAGACCCTTGTACTCCATGCTGCAGAAGAAGTCTGGGTAGTCGTAGTGCCAGTTGCGGGGGTCCACGACCGCCTTCAATTGGTTGAGCGTGACCTCGTTGGACGAGATGTCCGCGTCGATGACCACCGAGTCGATCCCTTTCACCTTCACGACCACGGCCTGGCACAGCGGCACCGACGCCGCCTGCGCGGTGAGGACCCCAAGTAGCACCAGCCGTTCTGTGAGTTCGTACCAGTCCTGCCAGCGATGGAAGTCGGCGAATGCGCCGATGATTGCCGTGATCCGGGTCCGAATGTTGGACCGCGTTTCGTTGGGGTCCCCCGGACCGGTGAGTGCGAACACCGTGGCGAGCGACTCGTGGAAACCCTCCGCGGTCGGGTCCTCGAACGGCAGCTCCAGGTCCGACGGATAGACCTGAGTCAGATGGATGACGGCGCCCAGGCCATACATCAACCGCGACGACTCCGGGATGGTCGGCCGAATACCGCGCTCGTTCCAGTCCGACACGAGTTCGTTGATCGCCTCGACCGGAAACGCCTCGGTGCGAGCATCGCCGCGCGGGAACATGAACGCTTCGATCTCGCGGTACCACTCGGTGTTGGCGGAGGTACCGGGCAAAAACTGGTCTGCAATCTCGGCGACCCGCGGGTCAGCCGTTCGGATGACCGCAGTATCCAAGGAACCGTGCAATTCCAGGATCGCGCGCAGCGTCGACATTGCCCCCTCCTAATGCCGTTTGCGCAGCTAGCATACCGTGATGCGGGCATAGTTGCGCGTAAATATCGGAGGGTAAGTAAGGTCGATGCGGGGGTGGCGACGGCATGAGTAACGACCTTCCGTGGGCGTCGGTGTTCGATTCGGCCGCCAACATGCGTGCGCTCAGCGCCATCCAGGCCGACGGTTTCCGCGCCGCGAGCGAACTCGTCGACCGCTTCGTCCGCATGGCTGCCGCGGGGCTCGACGGAAGCAAATCATCCGCGCCGCCGGCTGACGGTGAGCCCACCGACTTGTACGGAGCCACCGGTCTGGAACCGTTCCTGACCTCGTGGTGGGCGATGGTCGATCAATTCCTGCGCATCGCGTCACCGCGTCGCGACGGCGAACCGGTCGAGGCGGATACCGCAACACTCGACTTCGCGGCGGCGCAGGCCAACGGCCGACTGCAGCTGTCCAGCGTGGCGCCGGGTGCGGCAACGGCGGAGGTGTGGTTGCACAACCGCGGGCCCGACGACATGGGCAAGGTTGCACTGCGCTGCAGCGACCTGCTCTCACACGACGGCAACCTCATCGCCGCGCGATTGATGCGGTTCGAGCCCGACATCGTGCCAATGCCTGCGCGCAGCAGTAGAGGCGTGACCGTCGAGGTTGACATCGACGAGCACGTTGCGCCGAGCAGTTATCGGGGGATGCTGGTCGCCGACGGACACCCCGACGTGTGGCTGCCGATCGAACTCGTCATCAAACCCGTGCTGCCGTGACCAGTACCGCCGACCGGGCCGATCTGGTCGCCGAGGTCGACGCCCACCTGCGCCGCGTCGCCAGGGTGGTGCGCCGCGCGATGCTCGACGCCATGCCGGACGGCGAGCCCGTCCAATGGCTCTACGGGCCGATGCGCGAGTACCCGTCGCGGCCGGGCAAGGCCCTGCGGCCAGCACTGTGCCTTTCCGCCAGCCGGGCGTTCGGGGCCGAGCATGACGCAGTCATGGGCATTGCGGTGGCAATCGAGCTGCTGCACAACGCATTTCTTGTCCACGATGACATCGCCGACGGCAGCGAGATGCGCCGTGGCCGACCGACACTTGCCGCGACGCACGGCATGGCGGCCGCGCTCAACGCTGGTGACGGATTGGCGATCATTGCCGGACAGGTGCTGCGGGAGGCGACACGGCGGCTCGACGGCGATCTCGCCGACCTGGTATGGCACGAATTCGACACCATGGCCATGCGCACGCTGGAGGGACAGGCCATCGAAGTCGGTTGGCAGCTCGACAATGTCGAGGACCTGCGGCCCGACGACTACCTCGAACTGATCATGCACAAGACATGCTGGTACACCACGATCCATCCGCTCCGCGTCGGCGCATTGGTGGGTTCGGGCGGTAAGGCCGACTTGGCGCCGTTGGTGCGCTTCGGCTTTCATTTCGGCGCGGCCTTCCAGATCCGCGACGACCTACTCAACCTCGTCGGCGATGAACGTGCCTACGGCAAGGAGATCCTCGGCGACCTGTACGAGGGCAAGCGCACCCTTCCGCTCGTCCATCTGCTCGCGAACGCCACGGGCGCCGACCGCGCGCTTGTCCGTGACTATCTGCGCCGCAACCGTTCCGAGCGCTCAGCCGAATTGGTCGGCACCGTGCGCGCTCTGATGGACGAGTACGGAAGCATTTCCTTCACGTCCGAAGACGCCGAAGGCATTCTGCTCGTCGCCGAGGAGTACTTCGAGCAGGCATTCGCCGACGCCCATCCAGGGCCGGACGTTGACTTCTTGCGCGCTTTAGTGCCGTACGTGTGGGCCCGATGGCGCTGACGTCACTGGTGCGGCGGACCCAGGTACGGGAACACGCCGAGGGTGTCGGTGTGTGGCCTCAGACCCGACGGTGGGCAGTCGCCCTTGGTGAGAAACGACAGCCGGTAGTCGATGACGTCGTCGGTGAGGACGCGGCCGTTGGGGTACTCCGCCGGCTTGGAGGGATTGAACGTCAGCATACCCGGCAGTGTGCCCTCGTTGTCGATGGCCTCGATGGCCTCTTCGCGTGAGTAGCCGCCGGTGTGACCAAGCTGATGGATGAACATGTCGATCCACCGCTCCCGGTCGTGGACGGGTTCGCTGGCGTTGTACTCCTCCTTGGTGTCATCGGTGTTGAAAAAGCTGCTGATCGACGGGTGACCGGCGCGGTCGACGTGCAGCAGGTTGCCGTCGATCCGCACGCTGCACCTTCCCCAGATCCTGATATCTGGGTCGGCGCCCAGGAAGTCGGTCGGCATCTCGATGGCGGTGGAGAAGACGTTGGCTTTGGTATTGGAATCCACACCGGTCCAGGGTGATTCGCCGGGCAGAGTCAGGTCGGTGAAGTTGCGCTTGCCGGAGGTGTCGAACAGGTTCTTGATTCCGTCGAAGTCGAAGAAGAACGCGTCACTGCGGGCGCCGGCGAAGAACGTGAAGTCGCCGGACGTCGCGATGTGGGGTTCGTCACCGACGAAGGAGACAGGAACGTCCGAGAAGATCTTCTCGCCGACGGCTTCTGCCGACTCGGCGTCTTCGTTGGCCGCCAAGTAGACGTCGACGGTCTGCTTTCCATCGCGGGGTTCGGAGAACACGTAACTGAACGCGATGTCGTTCTCCAGGTCCCCGTCGTTGTCGATCGCGACACGGTAGATCGCGTCGGGGTGCAGGGCATCGGCCAACGGGTTGGCGTTCATGATGATGACGGTCCGCGTCGGGTCGGCAGGCGAGACGAACGCGTAGAGATCGCACAGATCGAGTCGCTGATCACCGAGGGGCGGTCCGAGGCTCAGGCCGGTGAAATGGTTGGACATCGGTTGCCCTTTCGATCAGTGAGGGACGGCAACCGCAAGCTACATCCGTATCGACGGGGGCTCAACGCGAACGAGAAAATTCACGCGGTCTGTCAGCTGTCTCTACCGGGATCACCGCTACCCCGTGGGTATCGCCGGGTCGGCTGCCATCGCAGTCGCCGTGTGTGGTCGACACAGAGCGACCACTCCGGACCCATTGCGGGGCGGCGCCTTCCGCATTATCTGAGTCCTGTTGTGATCTGAATCACTGGATTCAAACCTTTACGCAGGCCTCTTCATGCGAAACAACTATGGAACTTCTGGGACCTTCGTGTCTTCCGACCCATGAGAGGCGCCGAAACCACCATGTTGAACCGCTTTGCCATGCTGGCATCCGTCTGCGTCGCGATACCGGTGGCGGCCGCGCCCCTCGCGCAGGCTGATCCGCCTGCGCCTCCGGATCCCGCGGTGCCTGTGAACGCGACCAATCCGCTGCCGCCGGAGGGTGGCGTTCCGTCGGGACCTCCCGGGGTCCTCGACACCCCGGATGGCTGGCATCTGGAAGTGGTCGGCGCCAATGAGACCCAGCTGCCGGTGGCCCCGTTGACCACCGCGCTCTCCTCGCGGGAGTACCTGGTCGCGGGCACCTTCACCGGCAAGATCACCGGCGGCGGCAAGACCAAGCTGACCGGCGGATCGATGGAGGCCGGCGAGCAGATCGGCTGCGGCATCATCTCCGATGAAACCGAGATCAACCCGGGCGCCAGCTTCACCCCCGGCATTGCCATTCCGTTCACCGGGGCGCCCTCGACGTTCGGTGTCAGCCTGCAGGGCAAGGTGTACCTCAAGCCCGGCACGGTCACCACCGTGGCGATCGATAAGAAGTCGTTCAAGGGCACCTCGACGCGCATCACCCTCACCGGGGTGCGGATCAAGACCGACCAGTGCGCCGGTCAGTCCTTCATCCGCTCCTACGCCACGCTGACGAGCTCGACCGACAACACCGACGACGTCATCACCTACCTCGGCGTCACCAAGGCCGTCTGATGCCCACGAACTCGAACGGAACACACCCCATGTTGAATCGTTTTGCCGCACTGGCCGCGTGCTCGTTGGTCCCGCTGACGACCGCGCCGATGGCGGTGGCCGACCCGCCGGCCGACGACCCGGGGCCGCCGCCGGACACCGGCGTCGTCGCCTCCAGTGACCCCGCCGTGGTGACCAGCCCGGATGGCTGGGTGCTGACGGTGGCCGCCAAGGACGAGACCCAGCTGCCGATCGCGCCGCTGACCACCGCGGTGTCCTCGCGCGAATACCTCGTCGGCGGCACGTTCACCGGAACGGTCACCGGCGGCGGCAAGACCACGCTGAGCGGCGGTGTGCTGGAAGCCGGCTACCAGATCGGCTGCGGTATCGAGCTGGGCCAGGTCCGGTTGATCGGCCAGGCCGGCATCACCGTGCAGGCCAACCCGTTCACCGCCGGCCTGGTCCCGACCGGTCTGCAGTTCCCGCTCTCGGGCACCATCGAGATCCACCCCAAGCCGGGCACCGTGTCCACGGTCACCGTGGACAAGAAGACCTTCAAGGCCGCCCCGGTGCGCGTGACGCTCAAGGACACCCACATCAAGGTCGACGGTTGCGTCGGTCAGTCGTTCATTCGTTCCTACGCGACGCTGACCAGCTCCACCACCGACACCGACGACGTCGTGGCCTACTACGGCGTCACCAAGGCAGTCTGACATCGCGCATGGG
>Ga0105245_10002139_pt1 | contig 17891 bp, 16 predicted proteins | sample KBSM54metaG_FD_81523 | JGI IMG/M metagenome (GOLD analysis project Ga0105245, IMG submission 81523) | Miscanthus rhizosphere microbial communities from Kellogg Biological Station, Michigan, USA - KBS M5-4 metaG | ecosystem: Host-associated > Plants > Roots > Rhizosphere > Soil | place...
AGGTCGTCCGGTTGACCAGGCCCAGCCGCTCGGCCTCGTCGGCGCCCATCGTGCGGGCGCTGTAGAGGAACTCCGCCGCGGCGGCGGGACCGATCAACCGCGGCAGCAGCCACGAGGTGCCCAGATCGCCCGCCGACAGCCCGATCGTCACGAAGGACGGCACGAACTTCGCCCGCGGTCCGGCCAGCCGGATGTCCGCGGCGAGGGCGAGCGCGAGCCCGCCACCGGCAGCCGCCCCGTTGACCGCGGCGATCACCGGCACGCGGATCCCGCGGATCGCGGACAACGCCCGCGCGGCGCTCTCCTGCAGAGCGAGCATGCCCAGCGCGCCGAGTTCGGGCAGCTTCTCGGCGTGCGCCAGGTCGTAACCGGCGCAGAACGCTTTGCCCGCCCCGGTGATGACGAGGACCCGCAGGCCGTCCTCGCGGTCCAGCGCCCGCGCCGTCGCCTCGAGCTCGGCGAACATGGTGGGGGTCATCGCGTTGTACCGGTCCGGCCGGTCCAGGGTCAGCACGACGACGCCCGGGCGCGGGCGTTCCAGCCGGAAGGTGATGGGTGCCGGGTTCGGTGCAGACATCGCGGTCCTCGCTGTGGTTCGGGGTGTCAGGCGGGAGTGGGCGCGGGCTGAGCGAGCACGATGCGCCGCGTGGCGGCCTCGATCTCCTCGGGCTCCAGCCCCCACGGCGGCGCCGTGAGGTTGAGGTGGTCGAACGGCCGGGCGTGCCGCGCGGCCAGCCGCGGCAAGTCCTCCGGCCTGCACGCGATGGCCATCGCATCGATCATCTCGTCGGTGACGGCGGCGGCCATCGCGGCGGAGTCGCGCTCCCGGGCCGCCGCGCGGATGCGCTCCTGTTCGGCCGACCAACCGTGGATGGCGAACAGCCGGTCGTAGACCCGGGCGGGCGCGTACTGCGCGATCGCGAACGCGGCACGCCTTCGGGCGGCCTCCTCGTCGGCGTCCACCGCGCAGATGCGGGTGCCGGACACCGCCACGGTGACCTCGCGTCCCGCCTCGGCGGCGCCGCGCGCCAGTTCGGGGCGCAGGACCTCCTCGACGTAGGCGGCCGTCATCATCGGATGCCCGACCAGGCCGTCCGCGACCCGCCCGGCGGCGCGCACCATGCGCGGGTTGACCCCGGCGGTCCAGATCGGGAGCGGGTCCTGGATCGGCGGCGCCGTGGGGATGGTGGGCTTGATCGTGATCGAGTAGAAGCGGCCCTCGTGGGTGACCGGCCGCTCGTGCAGCCGCCACAGCTCGCGCAGCACCGTGACGAGCTCCTCCATGCGCGCGGCGGGCGCGGAGCCGTCGACGCCCATCCAGTGCTGCATCATCCCGGGCGTGCCGTTGCCGAGGCCCAGCACGATCCGGCCGCCGCTGAGCTCGTCGAGGTCGCGGGCCTCCGCCGCGAGGATCATCGGAGAACGGGCAGCGCCATAAGCGATGTTCGAGCCGATGCGGATCCGTTCGGTGGCGGCGGCCAGCACGGCCATGGGCACGGTGGCCGAGCGGTTGTACAGCTCGCTCACCCACACCGCGGCGAACCCGGCCCGCTCGGCGGTCGCGGCGATGTCCGCGACGCGGCGGAACCGCTCCGGACCGTGACCGGCGGCGAAGACCGTCAGCCCGTATCCCGCCCCCAGCGCTGTTGTCGTGTCCGGCATCGCAGGCCTCTCAGGCGAACTTCGGTGCGCGCTTCTCGAGGAACGCGGCGATGCCCTCGTGGGCTTCGCCGTGCTCGAACAGGCCCTGGATCTGGTCGATCTCGAACCGCTTGCCCTCGGCGAAGGGCAGGTCGAAGGCGGCGTCGACGGACTCGATGACCGCGGCGAGCGCGGGTCGGGACAGCCCAGCGAGCTGGGTCGCCAGCTCGACGGCCGCCGCGCGCGCCCCACCCGCCTCGACGAGCCGGTCGACGAGCCCGATCGCCTTCGCCTCCTCCGCGGGCACCTGACGCGCGGTCGCCATGATGTCGATCGCCCGGCCCCGACCGACCAGCCGGGGAAGCCGCTGGGTACCGCCGCCGCCCGGGATGAGCCCGAGGCGCACTTCGGGGAGCCCGTAGCGCGCGTCCGCACCGGACACGCGCAGGGTGGCGGCCATGGCCAGCTCCAGGCCCCCGCCCAGCGCGACGCCCTCGACGGCGGCGATGCTCATCACGTCGGCCGCGGCGAGGCGCTCGATGGTCGCCCGCAAGCGGTCGCCGTAGGCGGTGAAGGACGCGGCGTCGACGGTGCCCAGGTGCTTGATGTCGGCGCCCGCGGCGAAGAAGCCGGGGATCGCCGAGGTCAGCACCAGTACGCGGGTGCCGCGGCGCTCCGCCTCGTCGAGCAGCGCGTTCAGCCCGTCGATGATCGGCGGACCGAGCGCGTTGGCGGGACGGCGGTCCATCGTCGCGACGAGCACACCGGGTCCGGTGTCCTCCCAGGTCACCACGGATTCGGTCATCGGTTCCCTCTCGTCCGTGTCCTCTCGTCGCGCGCGGCCGCTCTCATGCCATCGTGAGGCCGCCGCTGACCGACAGCGTCTGGCCCGTGATGTAGCCGGCCGCGTCGGAGGCGAAGAACGCGACGGCCGCCGCCACGTCCCCGGGCGTGGCGAGCCGCTTCATCGGTACGGCGCGGGTCATGCCGCCGAGGACCTTGTCGGCGTCCTGGCCGGAATTGTCGGCGAACTTCCGCAGCGCGGGGGTGTCGGTCGGGCCGGGGCACACCGTGTTGGCGGTGACCCCGCTGGTCGCCACTTCGCGGGCGAGGGTCTTGGTGAAGGCGATGATGCCGCCCTTCGCCCCGGAGTAGACGGCCTCGAGCGACGAACCGACGCGGCCCGCGTCGGAGCCGATGTTGACCACGCGGCCGAAGCCGCGCTCGACCATGCCGGGCACGACCGCCTGGACCACGCGCAGCTGGCCCTTGAAGTTGATGTCGAGGACCCGGTCCCAGAACTCCTCCGTGGTCTTCACGAACGGCATGAAGTCGTCCCAGCCCGCGTTGTTGACCGCGACCTCGATCGGGCCGAGCTCCTCCGTCACCGTCGTGACCGCGGCCTGCACCGAAGCGGTGTCGGTGACGTCGGCCTGCACCGCCAGTGCCACGCCGGCCGCCGCGGTGATCGTCTCCGCCGTGGCCTGCGCGGCCTCCAGGTTCAGGTCGACCACCGCCACCTTGAAGCCGTGCTCGCCCAGGGTGGTGGCGATGCCCTGGCCGATGCCCTGGGCGCCGCCCGTCACGAACGCCGTGCGGTTGCTCATGAAACTCCCTCGCGGTTGGGGATCGGTCATGCGTCTTCCCGGAGTGCTCGGTTCAGTTCGTCGCGATGCTCCGGCGCGGCGATCGCCGTCAGCCGCGGTCCGATCTCGGTCAGAGAGCAGCCGCGCAGCCACGCCGTGCCGTGCTCGGTCACCACGGCGTCGACGTCGGCGCGGGCGGTGCTGACCGGCCCGTCCAGCCCCGCGACCAGGGTCGATTCCCCGCCCGAGGTGGAACGCAGTGCGATGATCGAGCGCGCGCCGGTGCGGGCGGCGGCGCCGGAGAAGTCGGCCTGACCGCCGATGCCGCCGACGTAGCGGCCGCGGACGGACTCGCCGCCCACCTGGCCCGCGAGGTCGACCTGCACGGCGGAGTTGATGGCCACCAACGTGGCGAGGCGCCCGAGGACCCGCGGGTTGTGCGTGTAGCTGGCGGGCCGGAACTGCACCGGCATGCCCGCGAGCCCCGCGTAGAGGTCGGCGCTGCCGATCGCGGTGCCGGTGATCACCAGACCGTTGTCGATCTCCTTGCGACGGCCGGTGAGCACGCCCTTCTCGACCAGCCGGACCACGCCGTCGGTGATCATCCCGGCGTGGAAGCCGAGGTCGCGATGGTCCGCGAGGCCGTCCATGATCGCTGCGGGCAGCGCGCCCACGCCCATCTGGACGGTGTCGCCGTCGTCGACGAGCGCGGCGACCCGTGCGGCGATCGCGTAGTCGACCGCGTCCGGGGCCCGGTCCGCGGCTTCGGGGAGCGGGCGGTCGGTCTCGACGGTCGCGGCGAACCGTGCGATCGGGATGCGCGAGCTGCCCGCGGTCGCGGGCATGCGGTGGTTGATCTCCCCGATCAGCACGCGGCTGTGCGGCACCGCGTCGGCGGCGTAGTCGGCGCCGACGCCCAGGGAGCACAGCCCGTCCGGCCCGGGTGGCGAGACCTGGACCAGGCCGACGTCACACGGGAGGAGCCGCTCGGCGAACAGCCGCGGCAGCGCCGAGTAGTGCGCGGGCACGACGCCGAGGCGCCCGGTCCTGCCGAGCGCACGCAGCTCCCCCATCGCCCCGTAGGAGATCAGCGACAGCTCGGCGGGCACGGTGCGCAGCCGCCGGTTGAACGTCAGGCCGCAGAAGGCACGCAGCGGACCGAGGTCGGCGACCTGGTCCAGCAGTGCGTCGACCAGAGGCGTTGCCTCGCCTGCCGCTTGACCCCACCACACGCCGTCACCGGCGCGGAGGTGCGGACGCAGGTCGATCGCGGGAGCTCCGCGACCCGGCACCTCAGATCACCGTCCCGCCGTCGACCGGGAGCACTTGGCCGGTGATGTAGGCCGCCGCGGACGAGGCGAGGAAGACGAAGCTCGCCGCGACCTCCTCCGGGGATGCCCAGCGCCGCAACGGGATTCGCTCGAGTGTCTGCTGCCCCAGCTTCTCGTTGCTGCGGATGTTCTCCGTCATGGCCGTGGCGGCGAGCGGCGCCAGCGCGTTGACGGTGATCTGCCTGCGGGCCAGCTCCTTCGCCAGCGATTTCGTCAGCCCGACGATCCCGGCCTTGGCGGCCCCGTAGTTCGCTTGGCCGATCGTGCCGACCAGGCCCGCTGCCGAGGTGACGTTGAGGATCCGGCCGGTGCCGTCCTCGGGCAGGAAGCGGAGCACGGCCTGGGCACAGGTGAAGGCGCCCATGAGGTGGATCTCGACGATCTCGCGGAAGGCGTCCTCGGTGAGCTTCGGGAACATCGCAGGCGAGATCGCGCCCGCGTTGTTCACGAGGATGTGGAGCGTGCCCCCACCGAGGCCTGCGGCCCGCGCCGCTGCCGCGTCGGCCGCGGCACGGTCGCGGACGTCGAGGACCTGGCTGTCGGCCGTTCCACCGGCTTCCACGATCTGCTCGGCGACCTGGCGGGCGGCGCCGGAGACCACATCGGTCACGAGCACCGCGGCCCCCGCCTGCGCGAAGGCCATGGCGACCGCCGCCCCGATGCCGCCGCCCGCGCCGGTGACGAGCGCGGCGCGGCCGTCGAGCGAGAAGACCTCGAGCGCGGGCATCAGTAGCTCCGGGGCAGGCCCAGCACGTGCGAGCCCAGGTAGTTGAGCACCATCTCCTGCGAGAGCGGCGCGATCTTCAGCAGCCGGGCCTCCCGGAAGTAGCGGGCCACGTTGTACTCCTCGGAGTAGCCCATGCCGCCGTGGGTCTGCAGCGCACGGTCGGCCGCCTCGAAGCCCGCGTCGGCGCACAGGTACTTCGCGGTGTTCGCCTCGCGCCCACACGGTTTGCCCTGGTCGTAAAGCCACGTGGCCTTGCGGAGCGTCAGCTCGGCGGCGTCGAGGCGGGCCAGCGAGTCGGCCAGCGGGAACTGCAGGCCCTGGTTCATCCCGATCGGGCGGCCGAACACCTCGCGCTGGTTGCCGTAGCGCACCGCCCGGTCCAGCGCGACCCGGCCCAGCCCGAGCGCCTCGGCCGCGATGAGCATCCGTTCGGGGTTGAGGCCGTCGAGGATGTAGGTGAAGCCCTTGCCCTCCTCGCCGATCCGGTCGCCAACGGGCACCATCAGGTCGTCGATGAACAGCTCGTTGGACGACACGGCGTTGCGCCCCATCTTGGGGATAGCCCGAATGTCGATCTTGGAGCGGTCGAGGTCGGTGAGGAACAGGGTCATGCCGTCGGTCTTCTTGGCGACGTCCTCGATCTTCGAGGTCCGCGTGAGCAGCAGGACCTTCTCCGACTCCTGCGCCTTGGAGATCCACACCTTGCGCCCGTTGACGCGGTACCGGTCGCCCTCACGCTTTGCGAAGGTGGTGATGCGGGTGGTGTCGAGGCCCGCGCCGGGCTCGGTGACGCCGAAGCAGACGTGCAGCGAGCCGTCGACGATCCGCGGGAGCGTGGCGCGCTTGAGCTCCTCGGAGCCGTGCTTGATCACCGGGTGCATGCCGAAGATCGAGAGGTGGATGGCGCTGGCGGCGTTCATGCCCCCGCCGGACCTCGCGACCTCCTCGAGGATGATCGAGGCCTCGGTGATGCCGAACCCGTGGCCGCCGTACTCCTCGGGCGTGGTGATCCCCAACCAGCCGCCGGTCGCCAACGTGTCGTAGAACTCGGTGGGGAACGCGTGGTCCCGGTCGTGTTCCCGCCAGTACTGGTCGTCGAACTTCCCGGCCAGGTCCCGCACGGCGTCCCGGATCGTCGCCTGGTCCTCGGTGAGCTCGAAGTCCATCCCCCGCACCTCCTCGGTCGATCGTAACAAAGGACTGACCAAAAACAGTCGGGTCAGACGGCCGGGGTGGCGACGAGCGCCAGCCGATCGGCCAGGCGCTCGTTCCACTCGTCCGGTGTTCCGAAGAGTGCGGCGTCGAGCTTGGCGCGCTTGAAGTAGATCTGCAGGTCGTGCTCCCAGGTGTAGCCGATGGCGCCGTGCAGCGTGAGCGCGGAGTCCGCGGCGGCGGATGCCGCGGCGCAGACTTGCGCCTTGGCCGCTGCCGCGTGCAGGGGGGCGTCCGGGTGCCCGGACCCGACGGACGCCGCCGCGAGGTACACGATCGAACGACCCGCCTCGACCTTCACCAGCATGTCCGCCGCCGCGTGCTTGACCGCCTGGAACGACCCGATCGGCACCCCGAACTGCTTGCGCTGCCGCACGTACTCGACGGTCGCGTCGAGCATGTGCTCCATCGCCCCCAGGGAGTCGGCGGCGACGAGGACGGCCGAGCGCAGAGCCGCGCTCTCCAGCGCAGCCGCAACGTCGGCCGCGGCGATCGAGGCGCCGAGCGCTCCGTCCAGCTCGACGTCGGCCACGCTACGACTGCGGTCGGTCAGAGCACGCTCGCGGATCCGCACGCCCGGTTGGTCGACCTCGACCAGCTGCAGTTCGGCCCCGACGGGGACCACCAGCCGCCTCGCCCGCGATGCGGCGAGCACCATGGGCACGGCGCCCACGAGCCGCCCGTCCCGCTCGACCACCCCCGTGGCGCCACCCGGCACGGTGCTCGCGGACACCGCCAGCACGGTCGTGACCCCGTCGGCGAGCAGCGCCTTGGCCGCCTCGGGCATCGCGGTCAGCGCCGGGAGCGCCAGCACCGAGCCGAGCCACGCCGACGCCGGTGCGGCGCGGCGGCCGAGCTCCTCGGACGCGAGCGCGAGCTCGACCAGTCCACCGCCCTCGCCACCGAGGTCCTCGGCCGACCCGACGCCTGCCCAGCCGTCACCGACGAACCGCCGCTCGAAGGCGCCGTGGTCGCCGTGGTCCAACCACCCGCGCAGTGTTTCCGGATCGCAGTTCTGGCCCAGCCAGTCCGCGAGCACCGAGCGGAAGTCGGCCTGTTCCGCGGAGAACTCCCAGCGCATGTTCCAACTCCTACTCGGCGCGCGGACGCCGGACCGACGTCGGTTCTACGCTGTTGATGCTAAATTGGGTCTGACCTTTAGACCACGAAGGGAGGACCCCATGAGTACCGGCGACGCTCGATCGGTGATCCGACTCTCCCCCATGGAGGTCCCCAAGGCCTCCGACGTCCTGGCCAACGAGCTGCGTGAGCGCATCCTGTCCGGGGAGTACCCGGAGGGCACCCCGCTGCCGCCGGAGCGCGAGCTCGTCGTCCAGACCCGGATGAGCCGCACCACCGTGCGCGAGGCGCTGCGCATCCTCGAAGTCCAAGGCCTCATCCGCATCAAGGCCGGACGGGCAGGCGGGGCGTTCGTGCAGCAACCCGGCGAGGAGAACGTCGCGAGCTCGCTCGAGCTGCTGATCCGCGGACGTCGGCTGCGGCTCGCGTCGGTGCACGAGACCCGAGAGGCGATCGAACCCTCCTGCGCCCGGCTCGCCGCCCTGCACCGCACCACCGGTGATCTGCGCAGGCTGGAGGCGACCAACGAGGCGATCGCGGCCAGCGCCGACCTCGACGGCTTCCTGCGCGCCAACGTCGACTGGCACGTCGCCGTGGCCACGGCCAGCCACAACGAGATCCTCACCGGCATCATGATGGCGCTCTCGCGAGCCATCTACACGACCACCAACAACGAGGGCTTCATCAACGACGAGGTCCGCGCCATCACCGTTCGCGCCCACCGCTCGGTCACCCGCGCGATCAAGGACCGCGACCCCGACGCAGCGGTCCGGCGGATGAGCCGCCACGTCCACTCCTACGCCGCCGCGGCCCTCGAGGTCGACGACCGGATCACGGTGGCGGTGTCCGAGGAGGGTTGAGGTGTCGGGTGCGGACACCGAGGCCATGATCAGCTCCTGGGCAGGCCGAGCATCCGCTCGGCCACGATGTTGCGCTGGATGAACGTGGATCCGCCAGCGATCGCCGTGCCGCGCGCCTGGTAGGCGAGCCGCTGCCAGCGGCTCTCCGCAGGCGTTTGCTCCTGCGGTGCCAACTGACCACCGAGCGGCGAGAGCGACTGGCGGAAGTCCGCGAGGTCTTCCACCAGGGGGCAGAAGTACAGCTTGCCGATCGACGTGACCGGGCCGGGCGGCCCGCCGTCCGCGGCGATCGTGAGGACGCGCTGCCCGATGGCGTGGTGCACCAGCGCTCGCCCGTAGAGGTCCGCGACCGTGCGGCGGATCGTGGGATCGGCGCCGAGCGGCGCCCCGGAGGGGTCGGTCATCCCGCGGATCTCGTCGATGATGTCGTCGACGGCCCGCCGCGTGTTCACCCTGCCCGTGGCGATGCCCACCCGCTCGAACCCGAGAGTGGCCATCGCCACGCGCCAGCCATCGTTCACCTCGCCGAGCACGAACTCGTCCGGCACGAACACGTCGTCGAGGAAGACCTCGTTGAACTCCGCCTCGCCCAGCATGTGCACCAGCGGTCGGACGGTCACGCCTTCGCTGGCGAGCGGGAGCAGGAAGTAGGTGATGCCCTTGTGGCGCGGGAGGTCCGCGCCGCCCGTGCGGGCCAGCAGGATCGCGTTGGTGGCCAGGTGCGCGCGGCTCGTCCAGATCTTCTGACCGGAGATCCGCCAGCCACCCTCGACCCGTACGGCGCTGGTCCGCAAGGACGCCAGGTCCGAGCCGGACTCCGGCTCGGAGAACAGCTGACACCACAGCTCGTCGCCCGCGAGGATCGGTCGGAGGAAGCGCTCCTTCTGCTCGTCGGTGCCGAAGGCGATGATCGTCGGACCCGCGAAGTCCTCACCGACGGTGTTGAGCCGCTCCGGCGCGCCCGCCCGGTCCGCCTCGTCGGTGAACACGGCCCGGATCTTGGCGTCGGCGCCTCGACCGCCGTATTGCGTGGGCCACGAGATCCCGGCGTACCCGCTCTCGAACAGCATCCGCTGCCACTGCCGCCAGAACGGCAGCTTCTCCGTCAGCTCGACGGGCTCGGGCCACGGGAGGCTCGGGAGCCACTCCGCGAGCCACTCGCGCACGCACAGCCGGAACTCCGCCTCGTCGGGGGAGTCTGCAAGGTCCATCGAAGCTCCTCTCCGCTCGCATAATATGCTAACGGTCAGACCAAAACCAGACGCGGAGGTGTTTGAAACTTCGGCCAGACCATTGTACGTTTTGACCGAAGTACTGGCGCGTTGCGCACCACGGTGCCCCCTCCGGCCTCGCCGGACCGACCACCCAGGACGGAAATCGATGGAGATTCCCACCGTCAGCGACCGCTACTCCACGACCGAGGCGCAGGAGTACTACGACGCAGGCTGCTGGAGCACGGAGACCTTCGGCGACCTGCTCACGCGGCAGGCCGAGGCGTGGGGGAACAAGACCTTCATCACCGACGGCACCGTGTCCTACACCTACGCGCAACTGCGCGACCGGTCCGCCCAGCTCGCCGTCGGACTGCGCGGGCGCGGGCTGCAGGCGGGCGACCGCGTACTGGTCCAACTCCCGAACTGGGCCGAGTTCGTGATCGTCGCGGCCGCCGTCGCGCGGCTCGGCGCGATCATGGTGCCGGTCATGCCGATCTACCGGCAGAACGAGGTCGGCCACGTCCTGGACGACGCACAGGTCTCGGTCGTCGTGACGGCCTCGACGTTCAAGGGGTTCGACTTCCTCGCCATGTACCGGGACCTGGCGGGAACCCGCGCGGCCGTGCACACGATCGTGGCGGTGCGCGGAGAGGTCGAGCCCGACGCGGTCGTCGTGCCGCTGGAGGCGGTCGTCGCGGACGTGGACCCGGCAGCCGCGGCGGAGGAGATCGGCACCCCGGCGACGGCCGACGACCCCTACGTGATCGTCTACACCTCGGGCACGACCGCCCGGCCGAAGGGGTGCGTCCACACCTTCAACACCTACGCGTCGGGCGCCCGTTCGCTCACCGGGGCGTTCGCGTTCACGTCCGACGACGTCGGCTTCAGCCCATCGCCCATCACGCACACGACCGGACTGGTCACCGGCGTCCTCATCCCCCTCATCGCCGGCGGCTCCACGCACGTGATGGCCGAGTGGGATCCCCGCGACGGCCTGCGGGAGATCGCCCGGTACCGCTGCACGGTCAGCGTGACGGCGACGACCTTCATCCAGATGGTCCTCGACGTCTTCGACCCCGCCGAGCACGACGCGTCGAGCATGCGGGTCTGGGTCTCGGCGGGCGCACCGATCCCGCGCTCGGTGGTCGAGCGCGCTCGCGCGCTGCTCCCCGGAGCGTGCATCCTCAGCCTCTACGGCCGCAGCGAGAACCTCGCCACCACGACCTGCACGGTCGACGACGACCCTGAGAAGTCGCTCGTCTCCGACGGCGCGGCGCTGCCGTTCGCGCAGGTCCAGGTCGTCGACGAGCTGGGTACCGAGGTCGCCACCGGCGAGGAGGGCGACATCGCGTACAAGGGTCCGAGCCACATGCTCGGCTACCTCGGCCGTCCACAGGAGACCGCCGAGCTCTACACACCCGCCGGGTTCTCACGGTCCGGCGATCTCGGTCGGATGGACGCGGACGGGTACGTGCGGGTCACGGGCCGAACCAAGGACATCGTGATCCGCGGTGGGATGAACATCAGCGTCCGGGAGATCGAGGACCTGCTGCTGGAACACGCCGGCGTCCGTTCCGCGGCTGTCGTCGGCATGCCGGACGAGCGCCTCGGCGAGCGACTCTGCTGCTACGTCGTGCCCTCGGACCCCACGGCTCCCCCGTCGCTCGACGACCTGAAGTCCTACCTGCAGGAGCGCGGTCTCGCGGTCCAGAAGGCGCCCGAACGGCTCGAACTGGTCGCAGCGCTGCCGATGACCGCCACCGGCAAGATCCAGAAGCACCTGCTGCGCCAGGACGTGGCTCGCAAGGTCGAGAAGGCCGAACAGGTTCCCGCCGACGCCTGACCGTCCCGACTCCGTGCTGCGGTGGCGAACAGCAGGGTATTCCGCGAGCGGCGCTTCGTCATTCGCCCAGGCTTTGAACACCGTCTTAAAGCGGACCGCAATCTCGCGCCACTCCCTGTCGATGGCCTTGCAGGCGCGCAGTCGGAAAGGCGTCTCGGCCCGCAAAGATCGTGTGCGCTCAGACTTCCGGCGTGGCGGATCGGCTCTTCACTCTCGCGACGATTCCATCGGTGATGTACATAGCTTGGGCCGAGCTGAGCCCCTCCAGCATCAGAACCTCGACGACATCGCGCCGGATCACCTCTTCGTTGACCTTGCTGCCCAGGTCCGACTTCATAGGGAGCTCAGCGGCCAGACTCTTCAGCTTGCGGCGGGTGGTACTGCCCCTCCACTTGTCGTAGAACAGCTTGCCCGCGAACCCGGACGCGACTCCGGTCACTCCTTGGAGTGCGATCATGGCGACCATCTGTTCGAGTGAGGCCACGGCCAGGCTTTCTTCCCGCCGCTCCAGGAGACCGGGCTCGTGCTCGATAAGCGCGAGAATCTCCGACTCCGCAGCACTCTGCTCCTCGGTGATCCACGACTCGGCGTTCAACCATCCTCCTTGCCGAGCACGTGCGGCCTGAGGCCACCGGTGCCCTCGACCTGACCACGTCGACGGACTCATGCAGAGCCGGGACTGACTCCTCATCGACGAGTCAGAGATCAATCTCTGCGCCGGTATCGTACACGGTTGTGGGCAGCTACCCGGAAACCTGCGCAATCACTTCGGGAAGTCACGATCGAGGAAGAAGGACGTCCGTAGGCGCACAAATAGTCGATTGACCTGGCCCCTCGTTCCTGGGAAGGTCGTTTCTCGACGTCGACACGCTCGTGGCCCATCACGTTGCGCCGCTGAGCCTACTTAGGGGATGAGATGGCGACGGCGCAAGACGGATCGAGGTTGGGCTCAAGCCTGCGCACCGCCTTCGGGGTGGTGCTCTTCGTCGCCTGGGGAATAGCGACCGTGCTCTGGGCGTACAGCGCAATCCACTCCCTCGCCGAGGGTGATCCCGGTCCGGTCATCAGGGCGGTCTGCGCACTACTGCTGATGATCCTTCTCGCCGGCATGGAGGGCTTGGAGGTAGCGGTCATCGACCGCTGGCGCGAGCTCTATCCAGAGCGCTCGAACGCCGATCTCGCGGGCTGGCTCTCCGCCCGCCAGCTGTTCGTGGCGTTGATCGTCACAACGGCCACCCTCCTCGCCGAGCCGGACTCGATCATCATCCCGTTTTCCTCGATGGAGATCCGCGGCGGCTTCGCCCTCAAGGCTTTCACGATCGCCTGGACGGGCTTCACCGTGCTCTGGTTCATGCAGATCTTTCCCAAGCACATGGCCGCGACGAACCCGGACCGCTACCTCAAGATCACACAAGGTCCGCTGTTCCCGATTGTCGAGTTCGTGCGCCTCATCGGGATCGGGAGGCCGGGTGAGATGACCGCCCGCGCCGTTCAGAACCGGCTCGACTGGCACGGCGAGCCGACCCTCGAGAAGGCGCGGACCACCATAACCCTGGCCGAGGGGTGGGCGGCGCTGGGCCAGGAGCGGGAGTCGGCGACCGCTCGGCCGCGTGGTCGGCGGGGGCGGCAGAGGGGGCGACCCGGCGGCAGTTGACCTACTCCTCGGCGAACAACGGTCACCACACGCGCCGAGGAAACGTCTGAACGCGTTGAGCGAGGTCGAGGGCCGCCTCGATGGCGACGGCGACCGCCGATGAAAATCCCACCGGGAGCGAGGTTCGCATGACCGGACGCAACCGGGTCAGGCAGTTCCGTGCGACGGCAGCCACCTTTGAGTGGCCCGCACTGCACGAGCTCGCCTGCGACTATGCCGACCACCTTTACTCGGTCTCATCCCTGCCCGACGACGTCGGCCCGATCCTCATGGTTCTCCGCGAGGCGTTGCGGTACGAGGACCTCGAGATCGTCGCCGATGCCGCCCTTGCGCACGAGCTCGTCAGCCCCGCGGTGCGGCGTCTCTACGCGCAGGCTCTGGTGGACGGCGGCAACCCCGCCGTCGCATTGCAGCTCTACACCGACCTGGCCACCGACGAGACGGCCCTTGTGGTCGATCAGATGGAAGCCCGCGGCGGGATCGGCCGCTGTTACAAGGAGATGTTCCTGTCGTGCACCGAGCAGGCTCGACGGCAGCGCTATCTCACCCGGTCCCTCGATGCGTACCTCACTGCGTACCAGGAGAACTCGGCTCACACGTGGCATGGCATCAACGCCGTGGCCCTGCTGGCGCGGGCCCGGAAGGACGGCATTGCGCTTCCAGCGGAAATGCCGGAGGCCACCGCGTTGGCCGACGAGATCTTGCGGTCCGTCGACTCCTCACCGGTACACGACACGTGGACCGAGGTGACGGCGTGCGAGGCGGCGATCGCACTCGGCCGGTACGACGAGGCCGTCGAGCGCGCGGAGGCGTTCATCGAGACGACGCCACACGGGTTCACGGTGGCGGCGTTCCACCGCCAGCTCCAGAAGGTCTGGCAGCTCACCACATCGAGCGCTCCGGGCAACGAGCTGCTCCCGGTCCTTCGCGCGGCGCTGCTCCGCTACAGCGGGGGCCAAGTCACAGTGGAGTCCACGGACGTCCGCGCCACACGCCTTGCCGAGTTCGACGACGCACAGCTCGAGAGAGTCTTCGGACCCGACAGCTTCCTGCCGCTGACCTGGTACCGCACCGGGCTGCAGCGCTGCCGGGCGGTGGCCCGGATCCAGAACCTCAACGACGACGGCGTCGGCACCGGGTTCCTCGTCTCGGGCCCCGACCTGCATGATCAACTTCCACCCTTGGTTCTGGTGACGAACGGCCACGTCGTGCCCGAAGACCTCGACCCCACCGATGCAGTGGTCGCCTTCCACGGCCTCGACGACGACCCGGGCAGGCAAACTCGCTTCCGGGTGGCCCGCCAATGCTGGTACGAGCCCTCACGACGTGGACTCGACACGAGCATCCTGCAACTGGCGGACTACCCGCCGGACGTCATCCCGATCCCGCTGGCCTCGGCGCTTCCCGCCAAACCGCTGCATCATCGGCGCGCCTACGTCATCGGCCATCCGCATGGCCTCACACAGCCCCAGTTCTCGCTGCAGGACAACGTCCTGCTCGATTACGACGAGCGAGTCGTCCACTATCGCTCACCGACCGAGCCGGGCAGCTCTGGTAGCCCGGTTTTCGACAACGAATGGCGGCTGATCGGCCTCCACCACTCGGGTGGCGCCCGGATGCCCCAGCTCAACAACGCCGGCGGCACCTACGCCGCCAACGAGGGGATCACCATCACAGCCATCCGAGCGCGTTTGGCCGCGCGATCTCCAGATGTGAACTGACCCCCGCAGGCCGGACGCCTTGGGATGCCCCGGGTTGGCGACAGGACGCGGTCATCCCCCGACCGGAGCGTCGCGACGTCTCCCGGACCGCTCGGCCCGCAAGCGGGCCTCTGCGCGCTGAGCCTCGGCCCGGGTGGTGCGCTCGCGGCGCAGCCACTCCGGCTGCTCCTCCTTCAACGCCACGATCTGGGCGGTGGTCAGCGGCTCGGTGATCTCGGCACGGGCGAGCCCCGAGATCGACACTCCCAGCCGGTCCGCGACCACCTGGCGGGGATGCGGACCGTTGCGTCGCAGCTCGCGCAGCCACTCGGGCGGATCGGCCTGCAGGGCGTCGAGCTCGTCGCGCGAGACCACCCCCGCCCGGAACTCCTCGGGCGTCGCGTCGAGGTGCACACCGAGCTTCTTCGCCGCCGTCGCGGGCTTCATCGTCTGGGTCGACCTCTGCCGCGTCACCGGCTCAGGATATCGGGGCCCGGCCGGCCGATAGCCTGGGCCGGTGAGCGAGCCGAGCGACACCGCGGTCTTCCGGCTCGGCTACGTCCCCGGCGTCACGCCGGGCAAGTGGGCGCGGATCTGGGCCGAGCGCCGTCCCCACGTCCCCTTGGAGCTGGTCACGGCGACCACCGACGAGGCGATCGAGCTGATCCGCACCGGCGCGGTGGACGCCGCCGTCGTCCGGCTGCCGATCGAGCGGACCGGGCTCCACACGATCCCGCTCTACACCGAGACGACCGTGGCCGTCGTCCCGAAGGAACACGTCCTCACCGCAACCGAGGAGGCCACGGTCGCGGACCTCGCCGACGAGATCGTCCTGCGCCCGCAGGACGACGCACTCCCCTGGCCCGGTGACCGGCCGGGGCGGGCAGCGGCGTTCGATCCCGCGACCACGGCCGAGGCGATCGAGCTCGTCGCCGCGGGCGTCGGCCTGCTGGTCGTCCCCCAGTCACTGGCCCGCCTCCACCACCGCCGCGACCTCACCTACCGGCCGCTGGTCGACGCGCCGGGCTCGGGCGTCGGCCTCAGCTGGCCGGACGCGGAGAACACCGACCTGATGGAAGAGTTCATCGGCGTCGTCCGCGGGCGCACCGTCAACAGCTCACGCACCCCCCGCCGGGACGGAACCTCCGCGGCGAACACACCCATCCCCCCGAAGAAGGGCGTTGCCCGCCGTCCCCGGGCCCGCCGCGGCACACACCGTCGTTGACTTCCACGCGGGCTCGCTCACGACCGGTCGCCACGCGCGGCAGCCGGCACACTGACCGGGATGCGCATCCGGCTCGCTTTCGGTGACCACGGATTACCCGTCGACCTGCCCGACCACGCCCACGTCGTGGCACCGACACCGCAGCCTGCCGCGGCCGATCCGCGCGCCCGGCTTCGCGCCGCGCTGCGCACGCCGGTGGCCGGACCACCGCTGCGCGAGCGGGTGGAGCGCGGGCAGACCGTGGCGATCTCGGCCTGCGACATCACCCGCCCGCAGCCGCGGCACCTGATGATCCCCGCCCTGCTCGAGGAGCTCGACGGCATCGTCGATCTCGACGACGTCGTGGTGCTCGTCGCCACCGGCACCCACCGGGCGAACACCGACGCCGAGCTGCGGGCCATGTTCGGCGACGCCGTCGTCGACGCCGTCCGGATCGTCAACCACGACGCCCGCGCCCGCGACACCGTCACCTGGTGCGGCCGGTTCGGCGCGGACGTCCCGGTGTGGCTGCACCGCGAATGGTGCGCGGCCGACGTGCGCATCACAACGGGCTTCGTCGAACCGCACTTCTTCGCAGGCTTCTCCGGCGGCCCGAAGCTCGTGGCACCCGGCCTCGCGGCACTGGAGACGGTGCTCGTCCTGCACGACGCGGCGCGCATCGGGCACCCGAACGCACGCTGGGGCGTCACCACCGGCAATCCCGTGCACGACGACGTGCGCGCCATCGCCGCCGCAACCGGGGTCACCTTCGCGTTGGACGTGGTGCTCGACGAGAACAAGGCCATCGTGGAGGCGTTCGGCGGCGACCTCGACGCCGAACACACGGCCGCTTGCGCCAGCGCCCGCACGGCCGCGATGCAACCCGTGGACAGGCCGTTCGACGTCGTCGTCACGACCGGCTCCGGCTACCCGCTCGACCAGAACCTCTACCAGGCCGTCAAGGGGATGTCCGCGGCGTACCAGATCGTCCGCCCCGGCGGGACGATCATCTGCGCTGCCGAATGCCGCGACGGATTCCCCGACCACGGCGCGTACCGGACCGAACTGACGTCAGGGCAAACGCCCGAGCAGCTCCTCGCGACGATCGCCGCGCGCACCCAGACCGTGCCCGACCAATGGCAGATTCAGATCCAAGCCAAGATCCAGGCCGACGCCCGGGTCGTCATGCACACCTCCTACCTCACCGACGCCGACCTCGCCGCCGCGCACCTGGAGCAAACCGCAGATCTTGCCGACGCCGTGCAGCAAGCGCTGCGCGCGAACGGCCCCAGCGCGCGAATGTGCGTTCTACCGGAAGGACCGCAGACCATCCCGTACGTAGCGGCCCACGCGTGATCAGCGTTATCGGCACACGTCCACTGTCGCGAACAAGGCGGAGCGGCACCACTCAGTGGTCGCCGGTCCGCACCTAGCTAGGCCCGACCGGAACGTCCGAGGCGCGATCGGCGAGCCCATGGCAGCCGCGGGGCGATCACCGAATGCAGTTGCAGCAGAACCAGCGCGACAACGCTCACGAACGGATCGAACAGGCACAGCGCGGCCGCGATCGCATAGGCCGCCTGTTAGCCGACGATCCGACGACGCTGCGCGGCGATGGTGGCCATGTCCACGTCATCGGTGAACAGGCCCGCGCGCTCGGCGTGGCTCAACGCGAGATAGAGGAACAGGCCCAACACCAGCAGATTGACCCAATACACCACGACCGGCAGCCGGAAGTGGCTGAACTCCGCGAGCAACGCCGTCGAGAACGGCAGCCCGGCCCGGTCCTGATCATCGACACCGAGACCACCACATGATGCTCGCGTTGTTCCGCACCGA
>Ga0105245_10002143_pt1 | contig 17875 bp, 21 predicted proteins | sample KBSM54metaG_FD_81523 | JGI IMG/M metagenome (GOLD analysis project Ga0105245, IMG submission 81523) | Miscanthus rhizosphere microbial communities from Kellogg Biological Station, Michigan, USA - KBS M5-4 metaG | ecosystem: Host-associated > Plants > Roots > Rhizosphere > Soil | place...
CAGATGAATCGACGGTGACTCCGGAAGGGGAGCTCCAAAGCGGATCAACCGAGGCCGAACCGATCATACAGGTCAATGCCGCAGATGAATCGACGGTGACTCCGGAAGGGGAGCTCCAAAGCGGATCAACCGAGGCCGAACCGATCATACAGGTCAATGCCGCAGATGAATCGACGGTGACTCCGGAAGGGAGTTTCCAAAACGAACCGACCGAAGCTGAACCCACATACAGTCCATTCTAGGCAAACAGCCGTGGGCAATCTCTTACAAAGATGACCGACGCGCATCGACGACCGGTTGAAGAATGTGATCAAACGTCACCCCTTGGCGGCTCCCCAGTGCCTCGGTGAGGGCTGACTGCACCAGGGGTCGTTTAACGATGGCGTAGGCCTTCTTTTGATCGGCATAGAGGCGACAGTCAGAATTAAACAAACTTATCCTCATGTGGCCGTCGCGATGCTCTCCAAGGTAGCCGGCATTGCACAGCTATGTGACGAGATTATCCTGTCGCCCTTCGCCAGCGGTTTGTTAGACAGAACCATGACTAGGTAAAAACCTAGGTGAGTCACTTGCCACCCTACTATGCTATGCAGGCACTTTGTCCCTCTCCGACCCATTAGGACGTTGCAGAGTGTGTAAGTTGTAGGCGGCAGGTTGGTCGAACGAGGGCCAGGGCAAAGGGATGTTTTTTCTTATTTTTATCGTTGGCTGTTAGCCTCCGGACTTCGAATCCAACCGGCAAGGTAGTTGCACCTCTAAAAACAGGCAGGCTTTGCTATTTCTTTGTTGGCGAGGATGACTTTGACTAAGTACGAGCATGTAGATCCCTTCCGATGGAGCCTAACCCTGAAATGGTGGAGCGGCTAAGGCAGCTATACGGACAAAGGAACAACACTGTTGAGCATACAACAGAAGATGCATTTTGAATCCGGACTTCTCAGCGTAGATGCAAGTGGAGAGTTCTCGCTGGAAGATGCAAAACAGGCGTTCCTGGAACTGCATGGGTCTGTTGTCCAATATAAGGCTGAGAAAATATTGCTCGATGGCAGGGACGTGAAAGGAAAGCCTCAGGACATGGAGCGCTTCCACTACAGCGTATTCGCAGCGAGAGAAACCCACAGGATTGTCGTTGAGCACAACCTTGTGTCACGGTTTGCGTATGTTGTGCATGAGCCTCTTCGTGACCGGGAAAGATTAGGGGAAACCGTTGCGGTAAATCGTAGGATGGATGTCAAGGTCTTTGAGACTCTAGAAGATGCTATTGAATGGCTCACCGGCGCGCGCTGATTCGCAGCGTTCGTCTACCTTCTGCTTGCCTACCTTGGCAGGATCAATTAGCCTTACCACCTCCTCTTTCTGTTCTGGCGTGGCCCGATCAGCGAGGCTGAACAATAAACTCGCCAAGCCTCCCCTTGTCTATTTCCACCATTGTTCGCAGTCGCCTTTGTTAACTCTTTCGGTGCAGAAGTCAATTAGAGCACCAAGCCCTAGTTCAAATCGTAATCTATTTCCATCTGCAAATGCCCCGTCCAGGACTGTCAGGCAATCCTGAAAAATGGGCTCGGTTTCCACCAAGGTGGGAACACCATCTATTCTCGTCATGGCTAAATCACAACCTCGTCCCACTCATCGACAGTCCATCTGGATCGCTGTCTGACAATTATGCGCCTTTCCCTCATCATTGCCCTCCTCGATGGGTACAGGCTTGGACGTGATCTTAGTGTATACGGGGAACATGCCTCTTTATACTGTTTTTGCTCTTTCTGATTTTTCCGACAGCCATGTATCTGCCTTTACACGACTTACGGTGGGGCCGCCTGCAAGGGAAATGGCGCAGGGGCGGCTCGAAGCAATAGCACGGGAAAATTGAACGAGCCGCCCGTCGCCTGTTATTTCAGCTCAACGATGAATGTATCGATGCGGGTTGGATAGCCAAAGTCGCCCGCCGCTGAGCCCAGCGTGCCGTCCCAGGGGCTTGAAAACAGCGCCCAGCGACCGTCATTTGAAATCTGCGCAAAGGACTGGCCAACCCAATTGACAAGGCCCCCATTGTGATTGTGCGCGAAGCGCCAGACCCTATTGGAGCCATCGGTCGCGGCAGCGATGATCTCTCCATACCAGGGGACTGGCCTCGGAGGCGTACTGATGTTATATCGTGAAAACAGCACGGGCGCGTGGGGATTCGTTGACGCATTGAACCACGAACTGTGTTCGCCATCATGCCATCCCGTGGCGGTCGACGGGGGCTGCATGATAAAGGTGTAGCGCGTCGCATCCATGAGGTTACTCGGATTTCGAAGGCAAGCGCCTCCAGAGTACATCCCGTTGATCGATCCTGAACCATTGACAAATCTGGTGCCGATGGACGAGTGTCCGCTCGAATACCTATTGGCCTTCATCAGCGACCACTTATTGGTCGAAAGATTGAACACAGAATCGCCACCGGCTCCCCAGCTAGCGCGATGGAAACCCACGTCCAGCCAGGTGCCGGTTGCACTGCCATACATTGCGTGAATACCGATGGTTTGGTAAGGAGCCGAGGTCGGCCAGTTAGGATCGGATTGGTAAACGCCGTTGATGGTCCGCTTCAAGATATCAATAAATTTGGTCTGCGATGGATTACGGGGATTCAGACAGAAAATCTGTCTATAGGTATTTTGGGTTCCGGGCCCTGCCGCACAGACCCACGCGTCTAGGCCGACCACCACGACATGATACTTGAGCGAAACGCCGCGCCCTCCGAGGTTAGTGACTACATGCGTGCTCTTGTTGTATTTCGCGAGTTGGGTTCCGTTTATAAAGTAGATAATGTTGGGATCAACGGCCGACCATTCCCATTTCACGTCGAAGCTCAGGGGGTGCAAGGTTGGCCGGGAAGACCCATCGCCGACCTTGAACGTTGAGGGGTTGAACTCAAGCCAATAAGATGTCCCCCAGGGACCATGGAGCTTCAGCGCCGTTGAATTGGCATTCCAGGTCCGAAAGTAACCAGCATATTCGGGAATCAAGGAATTACCGCCATGGCTGCGGGCATCGGTCACTCGCAGGATGCGCGATCCGAACGTCGGATCCCTGATGACGGAGTTAACCGGACCGAGGGCCGGAGCGCGGGGGACCGGTTTGGCATCGGTTCCCGAATAGGCAGAATAGGTGGAGGGAGCGGTGGCGGCGAACAGCGACGGGCCGACACTCAGGAACGCGATGATCGCACATACGGTGCTCACTAATTTTTGATAGTGCCTGACGTGGCCAACCTTCTTCTCGATTTGCCGAGAGGAACCGTGCGTGCAACTGTGCAACGTTCGTTCGTTTTCTTTACATAGCTGGGCCATGGAATCCTCCAATTGCTGCCATTGGATATACCGGTCCGACGACTCGTTGTGGCGATAGCGCCGCCACACACCTAGGCGTTGACCATTCGCGCTATACGGTTAAAGCAGTCGAGAAAAATTTAGGCAGAGGGAGGGTCGGTTTGGGACGGGCTGGCAGCGTGATTATCTTCTCTTAAGTAGAGCGGGAACATTCTGGACCTAGTACCGGTTAAGCTAAATGCTATTCGATCACCCGAAATCCAGCGATATTCAAGCAGATCAACACTTCATGGTGGCGGGAGTATACGGAGCCGAAGCTGAGATACAACTAGTGAAACCCCTAGGAATGCGTCCTTCTGGGCAACCCGGACCGTAGGTTCGAATCCTACCTGCTCTGCTTCGGTGAGAAGGATATCAAGCACTAGCGTCTGTTTCTCGAACCACCCATCTGCGGCGATATTCAAGCAGATCAAAACACTTCAGGATGCGGGGAATATACGGAGCCGAAGCTGAGACATAACACGGGGAAACCCCCAGACATGGGTCCTTTCTGGGCAACCCGGACCGTAGGCTCGAATCCTACCTGCTCCGCTTCGGTGAGAAGGGCAACCAGCACTGGCGTCAGTTTCTCGAACCACCGATCTGCCATGCGCGCATCGCCGACGGCATTGGGATGCGTGCCATCATAGGTCATCGTGGACGGATCAAATCCGCTGTACTGATCGACGAGCGTAAGGGGAGATTCCGGCCGGTCCTTGTCGGCCACCAGAGCTGGTAGGCTTGCGTTCAATGCCGGGATACCGGTGTGGCAGGTACTAGCCGACGCAATGACTTGTGCCACCAGCACACGAACGTGCGGATTGACCGTTCTCAGGACGTCGATGATGCCCCCAATGTCACTGACCGTGCTGGTGACGCGCACAACGATCTCTGTCGAGGGCAGAAATATTGGCTACCCTGTGTAAGCTCCTACTCTCCATATTAATAAGTGGTGATCAGCCTCAACTAAAGAGGGGTTCACCCCATTCCACTGTGCCAATTTTGTGTCAGAAGGCACCGGAAACATTGGACCTAATAGAAAAGACGGGAGCTAATAGAACGGACCTAACTCGTCAAGAATAAAGGGTTTGGGGAAACCAAACGCAATAACGAGCACTTATCCAAAACGATCTATTTGATCCTTTAAGGCGAGGGCCCTGGGTTCGAGTCCCAGGCGGCTCACCACTAAATATATCAACGTCTTCTGTAATCCCTTTTCGGCTTGCCTCCTTCGTTACAGTTCGGGTCGCAGTTCCTCCCAGCCCCGTCTTTGCGTCGACAGTAATTAGGAAAATCCTCGACACCTGGGACAGCCTTGCTACCATGAGCTCCTTCGCTAGTGGTTTCCCTAGTTAGGCCAAGTCAGTAGTCATGATTAAGTTCAATAGGTATGAGCGAGAATGAATCATTCAGTTTGCCTTCAGCCTGTCGGCTAGCCAACCCTGTCTGGATCCGTCTAAAGCCTTTCATTCTGGCATTTATTTTTCTTGTGGGAGGGCTCGCAGGAGTCCCCGCAACTTCAAAGTCAGATGTGAAGGGGCCGCCAACGTACAGCAAACAGGAAATCCATCGTGCCATCACCGTGTACGCTAAGCGCTACCAATTAGATCCCGCACTGCTGCGAGCCGTCATCCAGGTGGAATCGAATTTTCGGCAGGATGCCATCTCTCGGCGAGGGGCCGTGGGCCTCATGCAGCTCATGCCGCCAACGGCGGCTACACTCGAGGTGGCTAACATTCATGATCCACTTCAAAATATTCAGGGAGGTGCGAAGCAGTTACGGCATCTTCTAAATTTATACCATGGGAATCTGCGGCTGGCACTCGCAGCGTATAATGCAGGGGTCCATCGAGTGAAGTACGACGTCCCGAAGGAAACGAAGGTTTACATCCAAAAGGTGCTTGCCTCCTATCAGATCTACCAAGGTCACCATAGAGTCCCCATTGAGCAAAACGGAAAAAGTGGAGTGAAGACAACCTAAACAACTATCCTGTCTGTTCCGACCCTCTCTTCGGTAGAAGCCAAGCAGCGTAAGTCAAAACTCAAAGTATTGGATCCTACTTTTCCCGCCCGCGACCGTACCGCTGTGCCGATCATTCATCTGTTGACATGAACAGCAACAGGCGTTCGGAGGTCGGTAAAGGCGTGACGTTGTATGCAACGCAGCTTCAAGGGCAGGCCTTCGGCCCTGCGGAGTCTTCCGCTACAGTGGTAGCGGGCGGATGCAAGAGACGTCGAACTGTAATTGGATTGGACAACATGGGAGAGCAGCGAACTAACAACCCGTAGGTCAACTACTTGTCCTGACTTGTAAGCCGGGTACATTACGCCCAGGAAGACTGCCGCACACACCGGGCCGGCAGGCATCACTTTATCGCCGACACTCCTGCACCTGGCGCTTGCTCCTTGACAGTTGTTTCTCATCTGAAGATAATTATTTGCTTCCATCCATTTTGCCTGCGGCCGGGTGACCACGCCGACACTGTGAGAGGTCCTTATGGACGGGATACTGTCTCGCTCCGCGGGCCCAACTCATATTCCTCGAATCCTCATGGCTGAGAACCATTTCTCCACCATGGAATCGCTGATCCAGACACTCGGAGACAGGCGGTTCCACCTCGACTTTGATGTGTGTACGTCTCACCATAGCGCCGTGCGTAAATTGTTGGCTTCCCCTTATCAGCTGATTATCAGCGGCGTGCATCTGGCCGAGTTAGACGATTTCTTACTGCTGAAGCGCATACAGGCTCTTGAAGTGTTCGTGCCATTGGTGATTACCGCCACGACAGGAGATAAAGCGTCTGCGCGTCGGCTGTTGGAACAGGGCGCCTTTGATCTCATTACCACTCCTCTTGAACATGAACAGACCGTGGACACCATCCGTTTGGCTCTGTGGCACAACAAGTTACAAGCCATCATCGCGTCCCGCGACAAGGCGCTGGAAAAGTATCGTCAACACATTGATAACTATCCAGGCAAGAGGACGGATGAAGCATTTCAAACAATCCTGATATTGATCGAACAGACGGTGTCTGCCCACGACCGGACCATCGGTCGGATCGAAACGAGTATTAAGTGCCTCGCCAATTTGGGCAAGGAACAGGCCCGAGAGCAAGCCTTGCGTCGACTGAATACGTTGCCAAGATAAACAAGACTGCAAATCTCCTCGCCCACTCGTCTCTGTTATCCTCGTTGGTTTCTGCTACCACGCTGCTACACAGGATAGGACAAACCAGGCCCTGGGTTCGAGTCCCAGGCGACTCATCACTTCTTTCAAGAGGCTTTGTGCCTCTTCACCCGTGAAATCTGCACCCCATTTAACCCTATCGCCTCCTACCTAGGTGCATCCACAAGTCTGCGGGGGAGACTCACTCACCCTACACCGCCATCGCCCCCCAAGGCGGAAACCCCTTTGTTATCTCCTGCGATCAATCATTTCTTACTTAACTCCAAAAAATTCTACTTCAGTGATAGACTTGGAAGTGATAGCTGATGATTCAAATGCTTGATCTTATCGATTCCGAAAAGAGTCTTAAGGAGTCTTTGAAGGAATAGCTGTGAATAATTTCTTACTGAATCTAAGGGGCTGCGTCCTTTTCACTTGTCTAATAGCGGGCCTACAAATATGTCTTACAGCTCCCGGATGGAGCGAAGAAGTCCATTTCGGTTGCGAATATGACGAGGAAAAAACTCATGAAACAAGCACTAGTAATTCTGGGCCAGAGCGTCGATCAACTCACGGTGAAGCGCGTTATACGATTGATTGGCAGAGCAAAAGAGTACAGGGCTTTAGTGGGGAGTATGAACTCAAGTTTAGCGATGCGGAGCTAAGGATACAAAGAAAGACACAAAATTCCTCAGGGGAATGGCTCAACAAAGCCAGCGAGTCAATTATTATAAATAGGTATACAGGGGAGTACGTTTTCAGTGAAAAAGTTGAAGGAGAATCCGTTAAGGGCATTAGCAGGTACTGGTACACATATAAAACCAGAAAAGGAATCTGCAAGAAAATCGATAAATCGCTCTTTTGAGGCACCCTGCTAGCCGCCTTGAAGCGGCGATTGGAAGGGCAGAACTCACAATTCTTTAAGCGGTCCCATCGCGAAGACTAAAGTCTATCCTCACATGAATGTCCGCAAAGGATGCCCGCCAATTAGGGCATAGCCAAGCAGGCTCTTGGCGCATCAGTCTGGACTTTGGCAGCATCAGACGGCTGAGGGTGAACGGTGGAATTGCTCCACGACTGGAAACGTCAGCGACGCAAAGTCCCAGTAGCGCATCCGAATTGCTTCCGAATGAGTCCCGGCTTGGAAGACGATTTCCTCGTCCTCCACGAGCGATTGATCAACATAGACAGGAAGCCCGTAGAGATGCCCAAAGGGCGGCATTGCCCCCAACTCACAGTCCGGAAACATGTTCTTGAACTCCTCCTCGGTCGCGAGCCGCACCTGGTGGGTAGCGAACACAATCCTCAAGCGGTGGAAATCCACACACCAGCTTGCCGGCAACACCATCATAATGAACCGCTGATCCACTTTCACGATGACCACCTTAGCCATCTCCTTTTCTGGGGTATGGAGGATCTGAGCGATGGCCACGGCACGAAACGCTTCCGGGTGGGGCAATACGTCATAATGCACCCGTTCGTGATCAAGATAGGCCTGAAGTGTGCGTGAGATTGACATGGTGCCACCTCCTGAGTGATGGGGGGCTTCTCAACTGAAATGCGATCGCAAGAAGTAGGTGACAATCAAGCGTAGGCTTCCGATCCAGATCAGTCAATAGTGACTTCACATGGCTTGAGCGGTTAAATATCACGCAGGAGGGAACCACCGAAGATCCTAAAAACCCAATGTAAATACCTGCAAGGCTGCACCCGCCTTGTGAAGACTAGGTGGATTGAAGGGGGGACTGCGCAGGTATGCAGGTATGATTGACTGCAATTTGTGCTGTAACACGTGACAGTCCGTCAGCATCGGCGCATAGTTGTACGATACTGACGGCCAATCAGTAACTGTGTTCGGCGCAGGCAAACTTATGGTCGTAAGCGAGAAGGCAGGGAACAATCGATGCGTGCCCCGCATTCCTCTTCAGGCCTCGATCAACTATCTCACCCCTGAGATAATCGGCAAGGGACTGGCTATCGATGTCTCCCGAGAAGGGCTTCGAATCGAAAGCCAGGATCCGGTTCATATCGGGATGCGACTGGCGCTCGTCCTCTATCTCTCTAACGACCAAGAGCCGGTCATGATCGAGGATGCCACAGTACAATGGGCTATCGGATCACACTTTGGCGTAAAGTTTGTCAAATGGAGTACGAACGCCGAAGCGAGACTTAACAACTTTTTTTTGACAGGGATTCAGGAGAAATGCGATTCCTTATTGGATCTCATGACTGAGGCCGTCAAGGCATCGCCTCTCACCGAGCGTATCGATCCCCAAGCCACACCCCTTGAAGATCCCCAGCGCGATCTGATCCGTCGGACGCTCGATGCATGCCGATGGGTCATCGGCGGCGCGTCCGGCGCCGCCACAAAGCTAGGCATGAAACGCACCTCTCTTCAATACAGAATGAAGAAGCTAGGCATTACCCGAACTGCACCCGCAGTCCCCGAAAGCTAAGTTTTTTAAAATCTTGGGTTTGTGCATGCTACCCACCCTTGCTACCAGGACAGGACAAATCAGCCTTATCTGGGGGGTCCGCCAGATAAGAGCGCCTTGTCTAGGTCCGTGACATTCCGCGAACCGACCGAACTATTAGGATAGATTGCCGCTTGTAGGCGGTCGCTGATAGACAATTTCCCAGCCTACTGTAAGATGCGACCCATGGAAAAACGGCGTACGGGGATACCGGGTATTGGTGGAGCCGGGTGGGGGGAACACATCTGCGCATTCTTCTACACCAAGGACGAGCTGCTCAAACTCACGGTGCCGTATATCAAGGCCGGCTTGGAGGACAATGAATTCTGCATGTGGATCACTGGTGATCCCGTCACCGAGAACGACGCGTTTCAGGCCTTGGAGCAGGTGTTGCCCGGAGCGCACCAATACCTCGGAAACAAACAATTAGAAATTCTTCCGCACACCCAATGGTATTTATCTTCTGGAATTTTTGACTCTAAGAGGGTGCTTGATAACTGGCTGTCGAAAGCCAGACATGCCCAGGCAAGGGGATTTGCTGGGGTGCGCATTACCGGAAATCCTTTCTGGCTCGGGTGCGAACAGGATTGGGAGGAATTCGGAGCATACGAACAAGCGGTGACTCACAGCATTTGCAATGAGCGAGTCCTTGCTCTATGTACGTATCCAATACAGATCTGCAAAATTACCCATGTCATGCAAACCCTGTCCTTCCATGAGTCGGCACTCATTGCACACAACGAAAGTTGGCAACGCCACGCCATACCGCCGCCATATACACCACCCCTCCCTCTCACTTAGTTGGGTTGGCCCAATGAGTCCTAAAAGGTTTCTACGGGACTCTCAATCATTCGACCGATTTGCCCAAACCGCGGGCCAGCTCCTCACAATAGCACTGTCCTCTTTTGAACAGACACGACGGGTTAAAAGCGGAATAATTATACGGGCCAACTGATGGGTGTCGCTTTGGACGCTTCTCTAAGGTCTTGTCTGCCGAGTCCATCCGTCAATTAGAGACGGTATTGACAAGATTACTGGCAGCCCACTGGCGAACAATATTATTTCTTGAAGGTACGTCTTGACGACAAACGAAAGGCTGGAGTGGTTAAGACTCGTCACTCTTCATGCCGGATTACTGCAGTAGCTATTCTGGGGCTGTCCATCCTGATCCAAGGGAAGAGCATTGCGGGGGATACGACTCTGTTGAGCATCGGCCCACGCTACGGGTTCAGTGGAAAAGCACCCCTCTTGGGAAAACAACAGACCTATAATTTTGAACTTTACGACCTAGCGGCCACCTTTAGACTTCCTTGGTCATGGCCCCTGGGTGAAAGTCCTTGGAGGGTCGAGACGAGACTGATCACCAGTGCGGGGGCCCTCCATGCTGCGGGAGAGACGGGGTTCATGGGAACTGTTGTCCCTGATGTGGCCTTAAGCGGCTGGAATGGATTCGTGTCGCTTGACGCAGGACTGGGACTAGGGTTCTTCAGTCGGGACAAATACGGGACGCAGGATATTGGGGGGCCTGTTCAAATTGTGGGGACCATTGCACTGCAAATCCATCCGATCCCTCACGCATTTGTGGGATTCCGACTTCACCACTTCTCCGACGCAGGTCTGTATGGTTCTAATGCCCTGGGAGTGGACCTGTACATCATCGAAGTTGGTTACAGGTTTTGAGTGTTTGGCCAGAGCGCAAATAGCTTAGAGCGTTTCTACATCTCGCAGCCTTGAGATCGCCACGTGTCCGCTTTCCCCCCAGGCAACTCCTGAAAGATCACTTCCTCAATAACGGCGCTGGCCGCCGATTGCTCTAACGCGGGGTGTGAAGAGTACATACTATGTCGAGCTATAAGGTAAGAGTCGTACGGAGCGACGAGGCCAAACCGAATCGTGAGAGCGTGTAGATCAGCCATTTCGAGGGGTCGAAATTATACCAACGAGGACCGTTGCGGTAGTCCGCTTGGTTGGTATGGTGATAGTTGTGGTAGCCTTCGCCGAACGTGACTAGCGAAATCCACCAGCTATCCCGACTGGAATCTGCCTGACCATGAGGTTGACGGCCCCACAGATGGCAGATCGAATTGATGCAGAAGGTCGAATTAAGTACGGCGAAGGTACGGCCGATACCAGCGAGCAGGAAACACCCCAGGCCGCCAATCCAACCGTTATGGAGAAAGCCGATCACAAACGTGAGAGCGAGCCCTGAGAGGACTAAGGGAAGGTAAAAGTGATGCTGCCACATTACAACTGGGTCTTGCCGTAAGCGGCTTGCGTATTTCTGATCCGCATGGGGATCACTGAAAAACAACCATCCACAGTGGCTGTACCAAAATCCCTGCTGAGCATTGTATGGATCCTGCTCTTGGTCGGTGTGAGCGTGGTGGCGGATATGGTCTGCCGCCCACTTGAGAACAGAGTTTTGGAGCGCCCATGCGCCAGCAATTAAGAATCCAGTCTTGACCCAATTGGGGCAGGCGAAGCTATGGTGGGCCAACAGACGATGGTAACCGACCGTAATGCCCAATCCGGTCACCACATACAATAGTCCGAACATGGTCCAGTCCAGCCACGTGTAGCCGTAAAGGATTGCGAAGGCGGGGACACCGATCAATGCGCCAAAAGTTATGACGCCGAAAATTATCATCGCCATATAATCAGGGTGAGCTTTTCCAAGTCCTGTTGATGGTGAGGCAGCGTGTGTCATATCGGTTGTGTCTCGCAGATCGTAAGGGTTGTCTGTTGGATGCCCGGAGAACAGCAGAAACTAGAGCAATCAATCGCGCAGAGACTGGGAATAGAAGAGGGAGGCGCGAGGGATAAGGTTAGAGACTGTCGTTCAAACTAGGTATCACCCTAGCACACTTTTCCTGACAATAGATACCAATTCATCAATTCGGTTCTTTCAACGAGTATACCGATGCCTCGAAAAAATAATTATAACTGTGATGTATCAGTCTCTTAGCATGCGAATGCACAGCGAATCAGTAAATCAGTAGTGAACCCGAGGGTCGAACAGGAGGTGATCGGATACCATCGCGTATCACCGCATGTCTCAGGGAAGGACCTGCGAAGGCTGGTGCTCTAGATGAACTGAGAGCGGGCAATATTGAAGGACAAAACCCTAGTTTGCTAGTGATTTGCTCGCCGTCTCTCGAGCAGTCTGACAGCAGATTGAGTGTCAAAATCGAAGCAGTGAAAGCTCAACGGAGACCTAGCGACCAGCGCACCGCAGTGATTGAGGACGCCTAACACGGCTTCGGAATTTTAAGCCCTCGAGGCAGCGCCCTCGGTCTGCCACAGGTCTCATCGATCTGATCTTGGGTAACGTATGTATTCTTGAAACTTGCCCCCTCGATTCGAGCACCCTCCAGAGAAGCGCCTAACAGATTGGCCTCCTCAAAGTTTGTGTTTATCAGTTTAGCTTTGCCTAGATTTGCACCTACCAACATCGCTTGTTTGAGGTTTGCATATTCAAGATCAGCCCCTTGAAGATCAGCGCCTACAAGCATTGCCATCTCAAGATTGGCAGACTTCAGTTTGGCCCTTTTAAGACGTACCCCGGCAAGCATCGAAAGGTGAAGGTCTTCGTTCTCGAGGTTAGCTCCTTCCATGCGCTGCCCGGGTCGAATCTTTTCGGAGGTGGACTCAAGCAACCTGTTTTCCTGAGCCCTATTAGACTCCTTTGTTTGAGCAAAATGAGTTGAGGTTATCAGAGGTGAAGCCAAAAATGCCCAGAGCAGTGTGACTCCGATCACTCTCACATACGTACTCCTCACCGAGTCTCCTTAGAAAAGGTGTCGACAGGCGGTTATGATGAACCGCAATCCAGCTATGGTGCAATGCCGCGTAAGAGGGGAATGAGTTTGCAAGGGATGCGCATCGGGTCAAGGGTTCGGTTAGAATTTTTGATAGCGAGCACGCCGGTCTCGTAAGTCCGTGTCTCATATTGCAATTTCTAAAGGGTCTGCCTTTTGAGGAGAACGCGGCGGGTGCCAAAGCTAGGGGTTACCCCAGTACCCCCTAAACTCGCCTCGACGCAGGCTACGCAGCATGGGTCGAAAACTCGAAACGGCGCATATCTCATTCGGGCTGGTCACTATCCCGGTGGGAATTTATTCCGCCATCGACGAACAAGACATTCACTTCAACCAGCTCCACGCGCCCTGCGGCAGCCGCATCAAACAACAGCGGTACTGCCCCGTCTGTCAACGCGATGTGAAGTATGAAGAACTCGTCAAAGGCTATGAAATTGCGAAGGATGAATATATCCGCATCGATCCTGAAGAGTTAGATCGGCTGCAGGCGGCGGAGAGCGAGGCGATGCAGATTCTGGAGTTTGTCCCATTGAGTGCTGTGGATCCGATCTATTTTGAAGGCACCTACTATTTGGGCCCAGAGAAGCAGGGAGAAAAAGCCTACCAATTGCTGACGCAAGCCATGGAAGGAATGCAGCGGGTGGCTTTAGCCAAATATGTCTGGCGTGGCAAGGAAAGTTTACACGTCATCCGCTCGATCGACGGCCGCCTGCTTCTCCACCGGATGTACTATCAGGATGAGATCAGACCGTTTGAAGAATTGCCCAAGAGCGATCAACCACCTGCCTCGGCTGAGTTGAAGTTGGCCACGCAACTCATCGAATCGATCTCGAGCGACACATTTGATGCAAGCGCCTATCGGGACGAGTATCGACAACGAGTCCTCGAGTTGATTGAAGAGAAATCGAAGGGAAAAACTATCAGCTTGTCCCCGAAAGCCGCGGTGCGTCCGACCGATGTTGTGGATCTGATGCAGCGACTCAAGGACAGTCTGGCGCAAAACGCCCAGAGGAAAAGCGCCCGCTCTCGGGCGCTGCCCGCTCAAACGGCTCGTGAGTCCGCAAAGAGGGCGTCTTCCGGGAGACGATGACCGGCGAATATTCCCCAGCCGACCTCCGCCGCATTCTTCGCCTCGATGGATCCAAACTGCGAGCGTGTCTCCGCGCCGCTCTGCTGCCTATCCCCCAAGGAGAGTCCTCCTGTACCTACTCATTTCAGAACCTGGTGGTTCTGCGCACGGCAAAAGGATTGACTGAAGCAGGCGTTTCCGTCGCCAGGGTTCGAAAGGTCCTCGAATGTCTGGAACGGCAACTCGGAGGGGAGAACGCCATCTCAAGCCTGAAAATCTATGCGTCGGGGAAACGGGTGGTGGTGTGGGATGGCGCCTCGCGCTGGCAACCTGATTCGGGGCAATTTCTTCTGAACTTTGAAACGGGACAGATGCTTTCTCCACGGCCTCTAAGGGCTCGCACGGCGGTGCGACAAGGCGACCGTGAGACCGCGCAACGATGGTATCAACGGGCGGTGGCCTTGCAGGACAATTCTCCTGAAGAAGCCCGTCACGCGTATCAGGAAGCAATCCGCTTACATCCTGCCTTGACCGATGCCCACCTCAATCTGGGGCTTCTGCATCACAACCTTGGCAACCTGGCCGACGCGGAAGTCTGTTACCGACGTGCACTGGAGTACGAGCCGAAACTGCCGCTCGCACATTTCAACCTTGGCGTCGTTCTTGAGGATGGACAGAAGAAGAGTGCGGCCATCTCGTCTTATCAGGAAGCTCTCAAACATGCTCCCGATTTTCTGGAGGCACATTGTAATTTGGCGCAATTGTACGAAAAGCTCGGCCGCAAGCGAGACGCGTTTCGGCACTATGCCGCGGCCAATCGGCTGAGCGGCTGAGTTCGGCGCTTCTCCTCTGCAATCATTTTCACTGATCCGATCCCTGGGTCAGATCTTTCCTAAGAAACGTGGGAGCACCAGTTTTGTATTGAGGAACCCTCACCGTTCGTCCTTCGTCAACCCAATCCTGCTGCAGATGACCGGGGTATTTTCTGTGTGAATTGGGGCTTGACGGAGTTTCCCTGACAAACTACACTCGAATAAGAGCATTCAAAGGGGCACTGATGGCCGAACTACGCGTTTTGAATCAAGCGTCTGAACCGCTGCCGAAAGAGCGCCTGCCGATGCCTGTGCAAGTGGCCGCAGGATTAGAGAAAATCAGTCTGGCCATGAAAAGCCGGACCTGGCGGCGCGAAGGGCAGGCTGGTCTGGGTCCGCTGCAGCGGCAGGTGCTGACCCTCCTTCGCGGCAAGACCGACCATAGCGCGCAAGTCTCTGCGATCGCGAAAGAGTTGGTCGTGCGCCTTCCCACCGCTTCCGAAGCTGTGGCGACGCTCGAACGTAAGCGGTTGGTGAAGCGGTTTCGGTCGCATCGTGATGGTCGAATCGTTACCGTAGAACTGACCGCGAAAGGCGCTCGGGCTTGCGCGCCGGCCGTCGGGATTCCGAATCAACTCGCCACTGCGGCGAGCGCCTTGACCTCGACGGAGCAGGTGGCGTTTTTAAAAGGGCTGATGAAGGTGATCCGAACCCTGCAGCAACAGGGGGAAATCTCGGTGGCTCGTATGTGCGTGTCGTGCCGGTTTTTCCGTCCTCATCAGCATGAGGATGCGGCCCAGCCGCATCATTGTGACTATGTCAACGCTCCGATCGGAGATCAGGCGTTACGGTTGGACTGCTCCGAATATGAAATGGCGTCCGTTTCTCAAGCCAAGGAATCATGGGAGCGGTTCAACAACGGGCGACAGGGCCTTGGGTAATCGGGGCGTTGAAGACGATACGAACGATGGCGCACTCATTGAAAAAGGACTCAGGCATGAAAAGTTTTCCATGGACACCATCTGCATCTGCTCCTACTGAGGAATGGCTCGGCGCTGAATCACACATGCCGAATCTCAAGCAGGAACTTCGCAAGCAGAATCATCAGGGCTGGGACACCTCCGAGCTCGTCGTGGCCGGCGCGCTGTTCACCACCGGGCTGACGTTGGGAAGTCTTGCCGCCTTGTGGCTGACGCGCTTGCGTCGGACCGGCTAACGCTCCTTCTGCCTCACATCTTCCCGTACAACGCCGCATCATCTTCGATTTGCATGAACAAGTCGTCGAGCGCTGCTTGCACGGCTGCGCCGATCGGATCCTGGTCCGAGGCGGTCACCCACCGGATGCGTGAACCGACCGCTTCTTTCTGGACGACGTAGGATTTCACCGGTGGTTTTCCGGCCGGTCCCAATGCCGACTCGAGGTGGACGGTATAGCGGTAAGCTTCCCGCGAGCGCACCCACAACCAGGCCCTGATCGACAACGTGAGAGAGCCCTGATCCTCGCCGGCTGCGCGGAAGGTGCCGCGCTGCCGGGCATACTCCACGATCGCCCGGCGCAGATCGGCAGCCGGCCACTCCAACAGGGCGATATCTGGCATTCTGTCCGGTCCCTGCAACGCAAGAAGCGGGACAGTGACACGGAGGGTCTGATCAATGACGGCCGACGGCGCGGCTGAAGCGACCGGCGTGACGTGGATGTTGTGGGTGCAGGCTTCGAGACTCAGAAGACACCAGACGCAGAGAACGCTCGGCGCAAGGCGTCTGCTCTGTGGATCGTTCACGGAGTGGTCGCCGAAGCGGATGGTGGATGGAGGATATTGAGATCCTCAAGCGCACGTGCGGCTTGCTCACGATACGCCTGGTCGGTTGGATCGTCATACGTATTGAGGATGCGTTGATACGTGGCTTTGGCTTGCGGGTATTGCTTTTTAATCGCGAAGTATTGGCCGAGGGCAAGCCAGTTGGTCGCGGCAGCTTCATGAGCTGTCTTCATCAAGGCGAATTCCCGTTCCACCGGCGCGGTGCCCTGCAACGAGGCGCGTTTTCGGACCGTCCGTCCCATTTCGCTGGCCATCGCTTCGATCTGTTCATTCTCACGAATGGCGGACTCAACCCGATTGGCCTTCAGATAGGTATAGAAGGCTTCGGTATGCTCTTTGATCAGATCCGCGCGTTGTTGGTACGTGTCGTGCGCGCAGGCGCCAACAAACAGGCTGGAACCAAGCGTCACCCCATAGCACCAGAGCATCGCGTTGTGACGTCGCATGACTCGAACCCCTTTCGCGAACGGGATGATCGTGGCTCTCATCCTACTCTATCGATCTTGAAAATTCGACCGTCCCGCGAAAGGGATTAGTGACACGTCGGTCTTGAGTATGGTATGTGTCTCACTTCGTTGCCTGCCTTCGTCCCCATCGTCTAGCCTGGCCTAGGACGCCGGCCTTTCAAGCCGGCAACACGGGTTCGAATCCCGTTGGGGACACCAGACCTTTCAATGTTGATCAAGCCATTGAAAAGTTTACCTAGGGCTGCTTCCCCTTCGAAGTGGTAGGACTTCTGGCTTCCTCGTAGTACACGCCAGACGCGAATGCGGCTCGGAAGCAGCTTGCGAAGGATCTGCCGTGTCTGCGCTGGATGGGCCTGTGCGAGGGAGGGCCAGTCCGCGAGATAGCCGCGCAGCTCGTGCTCGACGCGCGCCGGGTCGAACGGGGTCATGCTCAGACTGTCGCGCATGGTCAGTTCCGTGCACAGGCGGGTGCGTTGGTCCTCATGCTTCTTGATTCCTTCGAGCAGCGTGGACAGCTTTCCACCTTCTGCCACGGCGTGCGCGAGCCGATCCAATGCAGCCCTCCACTTTGGCAAGCTCCTTCTGCATCATCTGCCGTCGCAAAGCTGGGTCGTCGTCCTGAGGACGAAGTTGCTGAAGGGCTTTCTCCACGGCCTTGCTGATGACGGCGGGGTGTAACACATCCTGCTCGAGGGTGGTCAGGATGACTCGGTCCAGAGCTTCCATCGGGGCATCCGGTGTTGTGGATTCCTCCTAATTGAATCGTAAGAACTTCTTTGTTCCCGATTGTTGTTTGACAGCTATATGTACCTGCCTTCACTTGCCTGACAGTGTGGCCTGCTTTTATTGCCTAACTTTTTATTCGTTTGCCTACCCGTCCTTATTGAAAGTTCCCCAAA
>Ga0105245_10002144_pt1 | contig 17875 bp, 22 predicted proteins | sample KBSM54metaG_FD_81523 | JGI IMG/M metagenome (GOLD analysis project Ga0105245, IMG submission 81523) | Miscanthus rhizosphere microbial communities from Kellogg Biological Station, Michigan, USA - KBS M5-4 metaG | ecosystem: Host-associated > Plants > Roots > Rhizosphere > Soil | place...
ATGCCCTCGGATGTTCGGCCGACCGCGTCCTAGACCAGCGGGTCGCGCTCGATCGGGCAGCTCATGCACCGGGGACCGCCACGGCCCGAGCCCAGCTCCGAGCCGGCGATCCGCACGACCTCGATGCCGGCCTCCTCGAGCCGGGAGTTCGTCTCGTCGTTGCGCTCGTACGCCACCGCGACCCGGGGCGCGAGCGCGAGCGTGTTGTTGCCGTCGTCCCACTGCTCCCGCTCGGCCGTCACCGGGTCCAGGCCGGTGTCGATCTGGTGCAGGGTGTCGATCTCCATCGCCTTGGCGGCGGCCACCAGGAAGTGCTCGGCGTCGGCCACGTGGAGCTCGAGGCCTGGATCATCGGGGCCGGCGGTCCCGTCGACCATCGTCACGGCGTACGCCGTGAGGGTGTCGGCGACGTTGGGGTACATCACGACCTTGTCGACGTCGACCATGGTGCACACGGTGTCGAGGTGCATGGTCGCCCGCTCCTGGGCGATCGGCACCGCGAGCACGGTGTGGGCCAGCCCCGCGGTGAACACCTCGCGGGCCAGCTGCTCGGCGCCCGCCGGCGTCGTCCGCTCGCCCACGCCGATCGCCAGCACACCGGGTGCCAGGAGGAGGACGTCACCACCCTCGACGTGCTCGTTGCGCCACCCGTGCAGGCGCGGGGCGTCGGCGAAGCGCGGGTGGGCGCTGTAGATCAGCTCGGTCAGCTGCGTCTCGCGGGCCCGGGCCGGCATCGCCAGCGAGGTGATCGTGACCTGGTCGCGGACCCAGACCGACGAGTCGCGGGTGAACAGCAGGTTGGGCAGGGGATCGATCAGGAAGTCGTCGTGGGGAAGCAGGGAGGTGACCAGCCCGAACCCCCCGCGCACCTCGTCGTTGCGCACGCCGGCGGTCAGGTGCGAGGTCAGCTCCTCGGGGGAGGACTCGTGCAGCATCGGGCCGAGCCAGCGCCGCATGGTCTCGCCGAGGTGCAGGCTGCCGAGGGCCGTCTCGATGGCTCGATCGCGGGCGCCCGCGTCGGCGAGCGTCTCGGTGAGGAGGTCGGTCAGGTAGACGACGTCGACGCCACGCTCGCGCAGTGCCGCCGCGAAGGCGTCGTGCTCGTCCTGGGCTCGTGCCACCCAGGGGATGCCGTCGAAGAGGAGCCGGTCGTTGTTGCGAGGGGTGAGCCTCGTCAGCTCGGGGCCGGGCCGGTGGAGCATGACCGTCCGCAGCCGGCCGACCTCGGAGTCGGCGCCGGTCGGGCGACGGACGCCGGGGGTGGGAGTGCTCGACATGGGGCGCACTCTAGTGCGGGGTCGGGACGTGGGGTCACCCCGCGACCACCTGGTACGCCGTGACCGCGGCGAGCAGGAAGCAGACCGCCGATCCCACGTAGTGGATCGTCGACAACCGCAGGTACCGCAGCAGGAAGCGCCCGGCCACGACCGCCAGCCCCGACACGACCAGCAGGGCCCCCCAGGCGCCGATGAAGACCGACACCGCGTCGTGGTAGCGGCCCACCAGGCTGATGGTGAGCAGCTGTGAGAGGTCGCCCCACTCGGCCGCGAACAGCACCACGAAGCTGGCACCGACCGCGGCCAGCCCGGCCTTCGGCGAGGTCGCCTTCGCGGCGTACTCCTCCTCGGTCGCGGCCTCGTCGGCGTCGGCCTTGGGCGCCTCGCGGAGCAGCACGATCGCGCCGACGAGGAAGATCACGCCCGCCACGATCTCGACGATCCGGTGGGGCAGGAGCGTGACGAGTCCGCCGACCGTGCACGCGATCAGGGTCTGGACCAGGAAGGCGAGGCCGACCCCGACCCACACCGCGAGCGGGCGGTAGCGGGTGGACAGCACCAGCGCGGCGATGAACGTCTTGTCAGGGAGCTCGACCAGGAAGATCGCCCCGAACGCGATCCCGATGACGGCCAGGTCCACTCGTCGAACCTAGCGGGTGGCATTTCTGCAACGTTCACCCCGGCATCGGTTGCCTGGGTGGGTCGGCGGGTGTTGAGTCGTCCTCGGGGTCGACCCACCCATCCACAGGGGAGCTGCACGATGACGAGGTTCGAGCACTACGAGCAAGGCACACCGAGCTGGATCGAGCTGATGACGCCCGACCAGGGCGCGGCCCAGACGTTCTACGGCGGGCTGTTCGGCTGGTCGTTCGACGACCACGACATGGGCGAGATGGGGCACTACTTCATCCCCAAGGTCCAGGGCGACGAGATCGGCGGGATCAGCGGCCCGATGCCGGGCATGGAGGGCCATCCGGCGTTCTGGGGTGTGTACCTCGCGGTCGACGACGTGGACGCCGCCACCGCGAAGGTGGAGCCCGCGGGCGGCAAGGTCGAGGCCGGCCCCTTCGACGTCAACACCAACGGCCGGATGTCGGCGATCCAGGACCCCACCGGGGTGCGCGTCGGGCTGTGGCAGGCCCGCGACACGATCGGCACCCAGCGGGCCAACGAGCCCGGCACCCCGACCTGGAACGAGTGCGTGACCCCCGACGTACCGACGGCCGTGAAGTTCTACGCCGAGGTGCTCGGCATGGGCAGCGAGGACGTGGACTTCGGCGAGATGGGCACCTACACCGTCCTCACCAACACCGAGGGCCGCCAGATCGGGGGCGCGATGAACCCGCCGGCGGAGGGCGTCCCGCCGCACTGGAACGTGTACTTCAACGTCGAGGACGTCGACGCCAGCGTGGCCAAGGTCGTCGACCTGGGCGGCGCGTCGGTCGCGCCCGCCTTCGACGCGCCCGGTGTCGGACGGATGGCGATGGTCGCCGACCCCCAGGGTGCGAGCTTCTGGGTGATGTCCCCGCCCGCGGAGCAGTCCCAGTAGCCGGCGCCGACCGTAGGCCTCAGCCGGCGCGGAAGGGGTCGGCGGGGTAGACCCCGAGCACCTTCACCTCGGTGGTGAAGAACGCCAGCTCGTCGAGCGCGCGACGTACCGGCGGGTCGTCGGGGTGCCCGTCGACCTCGGCCAGGAACTGGGTGGCCGTGAACTCCCCGCCGACCATGTAGCTCTCGAGCTTGGTCATGTTCACGCCGTTGGTGGCGAAGCCGCCGAGCGCCTTGTAGAGGGCGGCCGGCAGGTTCCGCACGTTGAAGACGAACGTGGTCACCACCGGCCCGGCACCCCGCGGTGCCTGCTCGAAGTCGCGGGAGAGGACCACGAACCGGGTGGTGTTGTGGTCCTCGTCCTCGACGTCGTCGAGCAGCACCGCGAGGCCGTAGATCTCGGCGGCCAGCGGCGGCGAGATCGCGGCCTGCGTCGGGTCGTCGGCCTCCCTCACCTCACGTGCGGCGCCGGCGGTGTCGCCGGAGATGACCGGGGTGAAGCCGTGCTCGCGGATCACCCGCCGGCACTGACCGAGCGCGTGCGCGTGGCTGTGCACGGTCTTGACGCCGTCCAGGGTCGCACCGGGGATGCCGAGCAGCGCGAAGCGGACCCTCAGGAAGTGCTCTCCCACGATGTGCAGGGGTGAGGTCGGCAGGAAGTGATGGATGTCGGCGACCCGGCCGGCCACGGAGTTGTCGATCGGGATCATGGCGAGGTCGGCCTCGCCGTTCTCGACCGCGGCGAAGCAGTCCTCGAAGCTCGCCGTCGCGACCGGCTCCAGGTCCGGGAAGCGCTGCTGGCAGGCGAGGTGCGAGTTGGAGCCCGGCTCGCCCTGGTAGACGATCCGGCGTCGCGCATCCGCGGCGATGGGGATACTCACGCGCGTCAGTGTCACATGTCGGCGATGGTCGCGATTACGCTCGCTCAGCGTGTGGATCCTCGACGTCGCCGCGCTCGTGGTGGCTCTCGCGGCCGCCGGGCTCGCCGTCGTCGCGCTCCGCCGCCAGGCGGCGCGCCGGCAGACGCCGGATGCGGACGCGCTCCCCGAGGACGTGCAGGGCCTCCGGCAGGAGGTCGCGGCTCTGCGGGTCGAGGGCGGCGACGCGCTCCGCCACCTTGCCGTCGTCCGGTACGACGCGTTCGGCGACATGGGCGGACACCTGTCATGGTCGCTGGCGCTGCTCGACGACGCCGGCAACGGCGTCGTCCTGACCTCGATCCACGGCCGCTCCGACGCCCGCACCTACGCCAAGAGCATCTCCTCCTGGACCTGCGAGCAGCAGCTGTCACCCGAAGAGGATGAGGCGGTCGCCCACGCTCGTCCATAGCGTCGGGGACCAGAAGGCACGTCGAAGGTCACGACTCGGCCACGGTCGTGACGGGAGGCAACTCCGCCCGCAGTCGAGACGTCCTTCCTGATGACGGGTGACTCGGGGAATCAGGGGGCGCGATGGCCACCACACACGTACCCGGTACGGGCATCGGACCAGGGGACGCGGACAAGCATGGCCGACGATCGGCGGTGATCGCCGGGGTCGCGCTGGCCTGTGCCGCCATCGTCGTCCCGTTCGCCCTGCACGGGGCTCGGCACAGTGGGGCCACGGCGTCACCTGCGGCACCGGTCACCCAGGCGCCGCCCACTTCGGCGGTGCATCACGAGAGCCGCGACCGTGCGCTCGGCGCGCAGGACGACCTGCCGCCGCTGCTCTCGTCGGGTCGACCGGCCCTGCGGGACGGCGCGCGGGTGCGGGTCGGCGACATCACCGACGGGACGCTGCGACGTACGCCGCGAGGCTGGCAGGTGCTCGTCCGGTGGGACGGCCGGCTCCAGCCGCTGACCACCCGGGGGCCGGTCTCCCTCGGCGCCGCCTCGTGGGTCTCGGCCTCGGGGCTCCTCTACACGCGGGTCCCCACCGACACTCCGGGCCGGTTCCGCGTCTACAGCTGGGACCCGGAGGGCGGTACGGCGTACACCCCGCCCTCGCTGGTCGCCAGCGAGCTCGGACCGGTCTGCTTCGACAAGGCGTTCACCGCGTTCGGCGACTGCCACGCCCACTAGCGCTATCGCGGGACCCGCACCAGCACCCGGCCGTGGAGACACGTCATCCGGAGCTCGCGGCCGGCGCCGAGGGGATCGCCGTCGAGCTGTCGTGGAGTGGGCTGTGCGGCCCGGATGGTGATCGTGCGCCCGCGCATCCGGGCGATCGTCTCGTCCGTCCGCGGCCGCTTGGCCAGCACCCGGAACGCCAACGGCAGCCACGACACGAACCGCTTGGGGTAGAGCAGCACCACGTCGAGCAGGCCGTCGTCGATCGCGGCATCCGGGAGCAGCGGCATCCCGGCCTGGAGGAAGCCGACGTTGCCGACCACCACCGTGCGTGCCCGATGCGAGGTGAAGTCCTCGTCGTCGATGGAGATCTCCATCCGCACCACCGGGCTCATCAGTGACTTGATCGCGGACAGCACGTAGGCCACCCAGCCGACCTTCGCCTTGATCTGCTCGTTGACCCCTTCCATGATCGCGGCGTCGAGCCCCATGCCGGCCATCACCATGAAGTGGGTGTCCTCCATGTCGTCGCCGGACACCTCGACCAGGTCGATCGCCTGGTCCTGGCCGGTGAGCGCGACGTCGATCGCGGCCCGGAGGTAGAGCGGGATCGCGAGGTTGCGGGCCAGCAGGTTGCCCGTCCCCGCCGGGATGATCCCGACCGGGATGCCGGTCCCGGCCAGCTCCGCGCACACCTCGCGGACGGTGCCGTCGCCGCCGCACACGAGCACCAGATCGGCCCCGCCGACGGACGCCGCCTCGGCCATGCCGGTGCCCGGGTCCTCGACGGTGGTGTAGTGCCACGTCGGCCGCGACCAGCCCGCCTCCGCCGCCATCGCGGCCACGATGGAGCGGAACTGTCCGACGTCCTCGAGCTTCGACGGGTTGACCACGACCGCGAGCCTGCGATCGGACGGCACCGACTCGGTCAGCGGTACGGCGGACTCCGCGTGGCTGCGCGGTAGCGGGCTGTAGACCGCCAGCCAGAACAGCACCACGCAGGCACCCAGCAACCAGCCGGCGAGGACGTCGGTGGGGTAGTGCCGGCCGAGCAGCACCCGATCGGCGCCCACGAGGAGCGGCAGCAGCACCGCGGCCGCGCAGACGGCCCGCCGCAGGTTGCCACGCCGGATCAGCATCGTCGCGAGCACGATGACGACGCCCGCGAACGCCGCCGTGCTGGCCGAGTGCCCGGACGGGAAGGAGCGTGAGGTCAGCAGCCCGATCGGGTCCTGCCACACCGGGCGACTGCGTCCGTAGAGCCCCTTGAGCACGTGGTAGAGGACGCTGGTGGTGGCCATCACCAGGACCGTGTAGACGGCGGCTCGTCGGTGGTTCCGGAACCACAGCGGTACCGCGACGAGCAGGGTGAGGATCGCCATGCCCAGGCCGGCGAACGCCGCCTCGATCCCACGCAGCACGTTGACGAACGCGTGCGACTGCCGGGCCCAGCTCTCCGCCGTACGCCCGAAGTCGTCGAGCCCGCTCAACGGCGCCCGGTGGAGGTGCACCAGGAACGCCAGCACCGCGAACAGTGCCGCGCACACCCCGGCCCAGACCAGGATCAGGGGGCGGGGGCGCTCGAGCACGCGCGCCAGTATGCCGGGACCCTGGTGCCCGACCGCACCTGCGGAGCGTGTGGAACTCGTGTGCCCGCTCTCCGGGGCCGCGGATAGCCTGGTGTCGTGATCGACCCGAAGGTGCTGCGAGAGGATCCCGACCGCGTGCGAGCCGCCCAGGCCAAGCGCGGGCTGTCCGACGACGTCGTGGACCGTGCCCTGGCCGCCGACGCCGCACGCCGCAGCGCCATCGCCACGTTCGAGGCGAGGCGAGCCGAGCAGAAGCAGCTCGGCAAGCAGATCCCGCAGGCGCAGGGAGACGAGAAGGCCGCCCTGCTGGCGCGCACCAAGGACCTCTCGGCCGAGGTGAAGGCGGCGGAGGCGGCGCAGACCGAGGCGGAGGAGGCCTGGCGTCAGGCGATCATGGACATCCCCAACCTCGCCGCGGACGAGGCCCCGGCCGGTGGCGAGGAGAACTTCGTCGTCCTCGAGACCGTCGGCACACCGCCCGAGTTCGCCTTCGAGCCGCGCGACCACGTGGAGCTCGGTCGGATGCTCGGCGCGATCGACATGGAGCGCGGGGCCAAGGTGTCCGGCTCCCGCTTCTACTTCCTCACCGGCGTCGGCGCGCAGCTGGAGTTCGCGCTGGTCAACATGGCGCTGGACATGGCGCGCGCGAACGGGTTCACCCAGGTCATCCCGCCGTCACTGGTCAAGCCGCGGGCCATGGAGGGCACCGGGTTCCTCGGCCAGGCCGCCGACGACGTGTATCGGATCGAGGGCCAGGACCTCTACCTGGTCGGTACGTCGGAGGTCCCGCTCGCGGCGTACCACTCCGACGAGATCCTCGACGCCACGACGCTTCCGCTGCGCTACGCCGCGTTCAGCCCGTGCTTCCGCAAGGAGGCCGGGTCGCACGGCAAGGACACCCGCGGCATCTTCCGGGTGCACTGGTTCGACAAGGTCGAGATGTTCGTCTACACGACGCTCGAGGAGTCCTTCGCCGAGCACCGGCGGCTGCTCGAGTGGGAGAAGGAGTTCCTCGACCGGCTCCAGCTCTGCTACCGCGTCATCGACGTCGCGGCCGGCGACCTCGGCCTCTCGGCCCAGCGGAAGTTCGACTGCGAGGCCTGGATCGCCAGCCAGGGGCGCTACCGCGAGCTCACGTCGACCTCCAACTGCACCGACTTCCAGACGCGCCGGCTCGACACCCGCGGCCGCTTCCCGGTGGCCGGCAAGGAGGGCGAGATCAGGCCGATCGCCACCCTCAACGGCACCCTCTGCTCGACCAACCGCCCGATCATCGCGATTCTCGAGACCCACCAGCAGGAGGACGGATCGGTGCGCGTGCCCGAGGCGCTGCGGCCCTACCTCGGCGGGCTCGAGGTGCTCAAGCCGGTCACGCAGTGACGCACGACGACGGGTGGCGGCCGAAACTGGTCGCCCTCGACATCGACGGGACGCTCCTGAAGTGGGTCGAGGGCGTCGGCACGACGTACGAGCAGATCAGCCCGCCGGTGTACGACGCGGTGCACCGGGCTCTCGATGCCGGGGTCCACGTCGTCCTGGCCAGCGGCCGCTCTCCGCACGGCATGACCAACGTGGCCGACCTCCTCGATCTGCACGGCGACGAGGGCGAGCAGCTCTGGGTGGTGGCCAGCAACGGCGCGGTCGTGTTCCGCTACCCGCCGATCGACGTCGTCCACGAGGTGACGTTCGATGCGGCGCCGGCGGTGCGGGCCGTGCTCCAGGAGCACCCGTCGGCGCTGGTCGCGGTCGAGGAGCGCGGCGTGGGCTACCGCGTCAACCGGCCGTTCCCCCCGGGTGAGCTCTCCGGCGAGTTCACCATCGCCGACGTCGCCGACCTCGTCGCCGTACCCGTCAGCCGCGTGATCATCCGAGACCCCGACGCGACGGCCGACGACTTCGTCGCGCTCGGCGCGCGACTCGGGCTCCAGGGCACCGACTACGTAGTCGGCTGGACGGCGTGGCTCGACCTGGCGCCGGTCGGTGTCAGCAAGGCCTCGGGGCTCGAGTACGTCGCGCGCGAGCTCGGCGTCGACGCCCCGGACGTGCTCGCGATCGGCGACGGTCGCAACGACATCGAGATGCTCCAGTGGGCCGGGCGGGGGGTCGCCATGGGCCAGTCCATCGACGAGGTCCAGGAGTCCGCCGACGCGGTCACCGGCTCGGTGCACGACGAGGGAGCGGCCCAGGAGCTGGACCGCTACTGGCCCCCCGCATGAGCCCTCCGCGTCTGGTCGCCACCGATCTCGACGGCACCCTGCTCGACGACGAGGGTCTCCTCAGCCTGCGCACCCAGGACGTGCTGCGCCGGGTGCAGGAGCTCGGTGTCCGCGTCGTCATCGTCACGGCTCGTCCTCTGCGCTGGATGGACGAGCTCTGGGCGCACGTCGGCGGCGGCCGCGGTGTCGGCATCGTCTCCAACGGAGCGATCACCTACGACATCGGCAGCCGCGAGGTGCTCGACCACCGCGGCATCGCGCCCGAGGTGGGTCTCCCGATGGTCCAGGCGATCCGCGAGGCGGCGCCGGGCACCGCGGTGGCGCTCGAGTGCCTGGGCGGGTTCCGCCACGAGGCGGCGTACGTCGACCTGCACCCGGCGCCCCCCGACATGCGTGTGGGCGACCTGGCCGAGATCTGGGACGAGCCGGCCGCGAAGGTCCTGGCCCAGCACCTCACGCTGGACCCCGCGGAGTTCCGGATCCGGGTGATCGACGCCGTCGGCGAGGTCGCCACGCCGACCTGGACCACCGACCGCCTGATGGAGATCAGCGCGGTCGGCGTGACCAAGGGCGGCGCCCTCGCGGCGCTGTGCGAGCGCCTCGGTGTGGGTCCCGGCGAGGTGGTGGCGTTCGGAGACATGCCCAACGACCTGCCGATGCTCGCCTGGGCCGGCACGTCGTACGCCGTCGGCAACGGGCACGAGTCGGTGCTGGCCGCCGCCGACCATGTAGCCCCGCCCAACACCGAGGACGGCGTCGCGGTCACGCTCGCCGGCCTTTTCGGGCTGTGATGTGATGGGCCGGTGATCCTCCCGGTACGACGCGCCCTCGGGGCCGCGGTCTGCGCGGCGCTGGTCGGCGGCGCCCTGCTGGCCGGGTCGTCCTCTGCCCAGGCTCGATCCGTGGCGCCCTGTCCGCAGCTGAGCCTCGACAAGCAGATCAAGAAGGCCGACGTCGTGTTCCGCGGGGTGGTCGACAAGGTCAGGCCTGCGCACGGCAAGGGTGCTCAGCGCATGCGCACGTACAAGGTGACCGCCGACCGGGTCTACCAGTCGTCGCTGGTCACCGACGTGGTCGTGGTGACCGCCGAGGTCGGCCGCGCCTGCCCGCCACCGACGCTCGCCCAGGGCAAGCGGTACGTCTTCTTCGTCACCGAGGAGGGCTCGCGGCTGGTGTCCACATCGGCGACCGCCAAGGCGACCAAGAAGCTCACCGCCCAGGTGGTCGCCAAGCTCGGCAGCGGCGTCCATCCGCAACCGGCTCCACCCCCGGCCGCCGAGTTCACGCTCGTCGCCGATGCCTCGCCGCCCAGCCTGTCGCGGTTGCTGGCGCCGGGCGCGGCCCTGGTGATCGTGAGCCTGCTGGGGTTGCTCGTGGTCGGGCGTCTGGCCCGTCGCACGTCGTAGCGGGGCACGCCCGGGAAGCGTTGACGCCTCGATAGGGCTGATGGTGTCATTCCCGACCGAGGCGCCACGCTTCCCCCGGTTCGGAAAAGCGAGCGGGCACTGGGTCTGGGTGCTGACCGCACCCTACCCCCCAGCTCGGGCCAGGGGTAGGCGTATGCGGCGTAGGCTGGTCGGGATCCTTGCAGGTCTCCTGGGAAGCAGGTTGCCGTGGACAGGCACGACGACCAGACCCCGGCGGGCGATGGTCGGGAGCACACGTCGTGGAGGCTGGCGCGGGCCGCGATGGCGCAGACCCATGCGGATCCCTCGCTGTCGGGGTTGGCCGCCGGCTTGCAGCGCGTCTGCCGAGCGGCCACCTCGTCCCTCGGTCTCCTCGGCGCCGTCGTGCACCTGATCACCGGCGAACGCGAGGCGCTCGTGGCCAGCTCCGACGAGGCGAGCCGGCGGCTCGGTGAGCTGCCGTTCGAGGTCGGCGAGGGTCCCTGCCTGGAGGCCTTCGCTCTGGCGCGCCCGATCCTCGTGCCCGATCTCATGCTGATGGGACCGCCACGATGGCCGGGTTACCTCTCCGCCGTGGACGGACACGGCCTCCGCGCGTCGTACTCCTTCCCGCTCCTCGTGGGCGCCGTGCGCCTCGGCGTGCTGGACCTGTACGGCGCCAGCCCGCGCTCCCTGACCCCCACCGAGGTGTCGTTGGCCCTGGTGTTCGCCCGGGTGGCCATCGAGACCCTGCTGGACGGGTCGGACGGGTCGTCCGTGGCCCTGCTCGACGATCCCCAGGTGGGCGTGATGCACGGACGCCTGGAGATCTACCAGGCCCAGGGCATGGTGAAGGTCGACCTCGGAGTCGACCTGGCGGAGGCGTTGGCGTTGATGCGAGCCCACGCGTTCGGCCGTGACGTCACCCTTCTCGACGTGGCGCGCCTGATCCTCGACGGCGAACGCCTCCTCGGTCCGGAGGGCGGCTGACGTGCGAACGCGTCCCTCGGAACCTACGCTGAACACGAGAGAAGGAATCCACCGATGATCAGCACCAGCCGTCTGTCAGACCTGTTCGTCGAGGTCGCCGACACGCTCGTCGACGACTTCGATCTGATCGACTTCCTCCACCACGTGGCGACGAGCGCAGCCGAGATCACCTCGAGCACCGCCGTGGGTCTCATGCTCGACGACCAGGAGGGGAATCTGCGGTTCATGGCGGCGTCGAGCGAGGACGCCCGCCTGCTGGAGCTCTTCCAGCTCCAGAACGCCGAGGGGCCGTGCCTCGACGCTCATCGCACCGGCGAAGAGGTGGCCGACATCGTGATCGAGGAGTCCGTCGAACGCTGGCCGGTCTTCGCCCCGCGAGCCGCCGAGCTGGGCCTGCACTCGGCCCACTGTTTCCCACTGCGGCTCCGCGACCAGGTGATCGGGGCGATGAACACCTTCCGCGCCGACGCCCGGGCGATGAGCCAGGAGGAGCGGCGCGTCGCCCGCGCCCTGGCCGACCTGGCGACGATCGGCCTGATGCAGGAGCGCGCACTGAGAAGGGCCGAGGAGCTGACCGAGCAGCTGCAGTTCGCCCTCAACAGCCGGATCGTCATCGAGCAGGCGAAGGGTGTGGTCGCCCGGACCCTCGACGTCGGCGTCGACCAGGCCTTCGGGATGCTGCGTGCGTACGCCCGGCAGCACCGCCTGCGACTGACCGACGTGGCACGCGACGTCGTCGAGGATCGGGGGGCCCTGCAGGCCCTGGTGGACTCCGCGACCTGAACGCCGCTAGAGATACATCCCGCTCTGGCCCGCCTCGGGTGGCCCGTCCTCCTGCTGGCCGGGCATCCCCGGTTGCCGACCGGCGCCGCCGCGAGCCGGGGCGCCGGGGAGGGCGCGCCGCATCTGCTCGAACTGGGCACGTGCCGACACCTGCTGGGCGTAGATCGCCGTCTGGATGCCGTGGAACAGGCCCTCCAGCCAGCCGACCAGCTGGGCCTGCGCGATGCGCAGCTCGGCGTCCGACGGTGTGCCGTCCTCGGTGAACGGCAGCGACAGCCGCTCCAGCTCCTCGACCAGCTCCGGCGCCAACCCGCTCTCGAGCTCCTTGATGGAGGACCGGTGGATCTCCTTGAGGCGGTTGCGGCTCGCGTCGTCCAGTGGCGCCGACTTCACCTCCTCGAGGAGCTGCCGGATCATGCTGCCGATCCGCATCACCTTCGCCGGCTGCTCCACCAGGTCGGTGAGCTCACGCAGGTCGTCGCCGTCCTCCTCCTCGGAGGGCCGGCTCACCGCGTCGGCCGGTACGGCGACGGGTTGGCCGTCGGGGCCGACGACGATCACGTGCTGCTGTCCGGACTGGTCCTCGGTCATGGCGCCCACCCTACAAACGCGCGGTGACGGGCGGGCAGGTCAGGCGACCAGCAGGATCTTCCCGGTGCTCTCGCCGCTCTCCATGAGGCGGTGGGCCTCGCCCGCCTCCCCGAGCGGAAGCGTCCGGCCGATGACCGTGCGGATGGTCCCGTCGGCGACCAGCGGCCACACGTGCTCCGCCACGGCGGCGCAGATGGTGGCCTTCTCGGCGACCGGTCGACCGCGCAGGTTGGTGGAGATCACCGCGGCCCGCCGTCGCCACAGGGCGCGGATGTCGAGCTCGGCCTTCGTTCCGCCCTGGAAGCCGATCACCACCAGTCGCCCCTCGTCCGCGAGGGTCTCGATGTTGCGGGCGAGGTACGACGCGCCCATGTTGTCCAGGATCACGTCGGCTCCGTGACCATCGGTGGCCTCTCGGAGCACCTCGACGAAGTCCTGCTGGCGGTAGTCGATCGCGAGCTCCGCGCCGAGCTCGGTGCACAGGGCGAGCTTCTCGGCCGACCCGGCGGTGGCGAACACCCGGGCCCCGAGCGCGGCCGTGAGCTGGATCGCGAAGGTGCCGATGCCGCCGGCGCCGCCGTGCACCAGGAACGTGTCGCCGGCTCGGAGCCCGGCCACCATCATCACGTTGGACCACACCGTCGCCGCGACCTCGGGGAGCCCGGCGGCCGTGACGAGGTCGACGCCCGCGGGTGTCGGCATCACCTGTCCGGCGGGGACGGCGACCCGGGTCGCATAGCCGCCGCCGGCCAGCAGGGCGCAGACCTCCTGACCCACCTCGAGCCCCTCGACCGACGTACCCAGCGCGGCCACCCGGCCGCTGCACTCCAGCCCGATGATCTCCGAGGCACCGGGCGGTGGCGGGTAGTTGCCCTGCCGCTGGTGGAGGTCGGCCCGGTTGACCGCGGTGGCGACGACGTCCAGGAGGACCTCGCCGTCAGCCGGCTCGGGGTCCGGTACGTCGGTCAGCTCCAGCACCTCGGGACCACCGGGCGCCGTGGGCAGGACCGCCTTCACTCGTCGAACTCGTCGTCGCTGTGATCGACGCCCGTGTCGTCGGGAACGTCGTCGTCGACGTCGACCGGATCGGCAGCCCCGGACGGGCGGTCCCACCCCTCGGCCAGCGCCTGGGCCCGGGCGGCCAGCCGCTCGACCTCCTCGACGTTCGCGTCGGCACATCCGGCGGCGTACCCGAGCAGGTACGTCGACACCGGCGCGGCCGGCCGGACCACGTTGTCGGCGACCACCTTCGCCAGGTCGAGCACCAGTGCCTCGTCGACCTCCGTGTCGATGTCGAGGACGTCACAGAGCTCGTCGATCCAGTCGTGCAGGTTCACGGGGCCAATCTTTCTGAACGGCGGCTCTCCTTCAAGTCCGATCGGGCCGCGCCACACCCGGCAATGTATCGCCCGCCAGCCGGAGCACGTCGTCCCAGGTGTCGATGTCCTCGGCCTCGTCCTCGATCGCGGCCACGTCGCGGCCGGTGCCGGCGGTCATCAGCCGCCGCATCGGACCGTTGCGGGCGTCGGACGGATGCGGGACGAGTGATGGCCGGACGGCACCGGCCAGCTGGCGACGTCCGGCCGCGTCGGTCAGCCAGGCCGCGTCCACGTCCTCGGCCGCGGCCAGGATCCGGGCGACCGTCTCGGCGGTGACGTGCGGCATGTCCACGGCCAGCACGACCACCCGGTCGTGGCCGTGCGCGAGCGCCGCGACGCCGGCCGCCGTGCCCGCCAGCGGGCCGGCACCCGGGGGGTCCTCCCGGGCGAACGTCACCGGACGCGCCACGGGGACCTCCGGCCCGACCACCACGACCTCCGCGGCGCCCGCCACCGCGTCGAGCGCGCGTGCCAGCAACGAGCGGCCGGCGTGCTCGAGCGTCGCCTTGTCGGTGCCGCCCAGCCGCGACGCCGTGCCACCGCTGAGGATCACCGCGGCCCAGGTCACAGGTGCATGGTGGCAGGCTTGGCCCATGCAGGTGGTGCTGGTGCAGGAGGCCTCGTCGCTCGACCCCGCGGACAACCGTGGCCGGCTGGCGTCGGTGGTGCCGGAGGGGGCCGACCTGGTCGTCCTTCCCGAGGCGTTCGCCCGCGACTTCGGCGACCCCGGCTCCGACCTCGCGCCGTACGCCGAGGAGCTGGACGGACCCTTCGTGACCGAGGTCGAGCGGGTGTCGACCGAGCGGGGCACGACGATCGTCGCGGGGATGTTCGAGCAGACCGGCGAGGCGCCGTACAACACCGTCGTCGTGCGCGGCCGCGCCCAGGCCGACTATCGCAAGATCCATCTCTACGACTCGTTCGGCTACCGGGAGTCCGACGTGCTCGCGGCGGGGCCGATCGAGCCGGCCGTGTTCGACCTCGACGGCACGACGGTCGGGGTGATGACCTGCTACGACCTGCGCTTCCCAGAGCTCGCCCGTCGCCTGGTCGACGCCGGCGCCGAGGTGATCGTGGTGCCGGCCGCCTGGGTCGCGGGGCCCCGCAAGGTCGAGCACTGGACCACCCTGCTGCGGGCCCGGGCGATCGAGAACACCGTGTACGTCGTGGGCGTCGGCCAGCCCGCGCCTCGCTACTCCGGCCACTCCACGGTCATCGGTCCGCTCGGCGACGTGCTGGTCGAGGGCGGCGACGACGCGACGGTCCTCACCGCCCGGCTCGACCCCGCCGCCGTCGCCGAGGCCCGCCGCACCAACCCGTCGCTCGCCAATCGGCGCCTGTAGCGTCACCGTCCGTGTCCAGGGCTGCTTCTCGCCGGCGTGCCGACCCCTCCGGGCGGCGGTTGGCGGACAAGCCGACGCGCCGACCGGCCGGTCGCGTCGCGCACAGCCTGGGCCTGGTCGCCTGGCTGCTCCTCGTGGCCGCCTCGGCCGCCGCCCTGGTCGCCGGGCTGCTCGGGTACGTCGGCGACTGGCTCGCCGACGCCGGCGCGGTGGCGACCAGCACGGCGTACGCCTGGGGGCTGGCCGCGCGTACCGGCGGGCGGCCGGTGATCTTCTCGCTCCTCGCGCTCGTCCTCGGGGGCGGTGTGGTGGCACTGGACGACGACGTGCTCCGCAGCGGTGCCGCGGTGGTCACGGCGGTGCTCGCCGCGGTGTTCGCGGTGATGGTGACGGTGCCCGCGGTCCACTTCATCGGCACCGTCCGCGAGACGCTGGTCGCCCTGCTGGTCGCCGCCATCGGGTCGATGGCGACGTTGGCATGGGCGCCGGTCGTCGACCTCCACCGTTTCGAGTACACCGTGCTCGGCCTCTCGCTCGTGGCGTCGTTCCTGACGGTCTACCGGCTCGGGGCGGGGCTCCACGGTCTGGGCTCGCGTGGGGTCGTGACGGTCATCGCCGGCAGCCTGATGGTGGTGCTCACGGTGGGATACGCCGAGCTGCTCCGGCGCTACGGCACCCACGACCTGGTGGCCACGCTCGACGACGCGGTCCGCTGGAGCCACCACCACCTCGGCGCGTTCCCGCGTCCGATCGTCGCCCTGCTCGGCGTCCCCGCCCTGACCTGGGGCACCCACATGCGGGCTCGTCGCCGACAGGGCTGGTGGGTCTGCTCGTTCGGGGTGGCGCTGACCGCGCCGGTCGCGTACGCGCTCGTCGACCCCGGCCGCACTGTGGAGGACGTGGCCCTCGCCACGGCGTACGGCGCGGTGATCGGCCTGGTGCTCGGCTTCCTGCTGATCCGGCTGGACCTGCGGCTGACCGGTGGGAGCGGGCCGCGCGGGCGGCGCCAGGCGGAGGTCGACCGGACGACCGCGCTCCGCCCGGAGCCGGGTCGCACTCACGCCCTCTGGTGACCGACCACCCGGACGTATCCACTAGGTTCGGAGCGTGGCGCGCGAGCAGACGTTCCGGATCCTTGCGGAGATGGTCGCCAACGTGATCGTGGTCGAGGTCGCGGTCGACGACGAGGTGGCAGCCGGCGACCCGGTGTGCCTGCTCGAGTCGATGAAGATGGAGATCCCGGTGCTGACCGAGCACGCCGGCGTGGTGTCGGCGATCAAGGTCACTCCCGGCGACGTCGTCCAGGAGGGCGACGTCCTGGTGGAGCTCACCGCGCTGCGTTGAGCTCCACCGGCAGAGGGGGCGGGATTCGAACCCGCGGCTGACATCTCTGCCAGCGACCGCTTTCAAGGCGGTTCCGATCGGCCACTCCGGCACCCCTCCGAGCGCGACACCGCCGCAGCGCTGCCGTCGCCGGGCAGGAGTCTAGGTGCCCGTCCGGGCCGCCCCGGCACGAAGTGTCCCCGACGGTCATGGGCGGGCCTGGGGGGCAGGGACGACCAGAACGTCGGGGACGTCGGCGGGGGCTCACGTCGCAGCGGGCTACTCGGAGCCGCCGATCTCGAGCTCCACGTCGTCGTAGGCCAGGTCGTGCACCCGCTGGTGGTGGTGGGCGATGTCGACCAGCAACCGGTGCAACCGGGCGGCGAGGTCGTCGACGTCCGACGCCACCAACACCTGTGCTGCCAAGGCGTTCAGCCGGGTGAGCAGCTCGTCGCGCTCACGCAGCGTGCGCGACGCTCGGGCGGACAGCCACGCCTCGCGGCGGTCCGGATGCTCGCGGCGCAACCGGTCGCGCACCGGGACCAGCTGGCGGCGGACCGACCAGCGCCAGGCGCCGACGTTGGTGCGGCTGTGCCCGGGCCGCAGGAGATCATCGAGTGAGGCCGTCATCGCCGTCATAGGGGGACCTCCCGAGTGTGAGCCACTCGTTGGTGGGGGTTGTGACGGGTAGTGCGATCCACTGTGGACCCTCCGGCTGGCCGGGACAAGGGCGAGAACCGTGCGGATTCGCCCGGCGAGCGACGATTTCAGTTGAATGAGCCGGTGACCGACCCGGCCAGCATGCCCGCCACGACGTACCGGCTCGCCCCCGCACTGGGCGTTCGGCTGGTCGGGCGGAGCCTGGTCACGCTGGCCGTCCTCGTCGTCCTCGCGACCCTGCTGGGCGCGCTCGTCGGCGCCGGCTGGGCGCTCGCCGGCGCCGTCACGGCGGTCGGGCTGGTCCTGGTCGCGGCCTGGGCGTGGTACCTGCTCCGCCGGGCCTGGGCGGTACGGCTGTCCGGCGAGGGGTACGCCGTGCGCCTGCTGGGAGGCATCGGGGCCAGCGCCGCTCCCTGGTCGTCGGTCGAGGAGGTGGTGGCCGCGAGCCCCGGTGGCACTCCGTGCCTGGTGTTCCGGCTCCGCGACGGACGGGTGACCCGGCTTCCGGTGGCGGCGATCGCGACCGATGCGGACGCCTTCGCGCACGACGTCCGCCGTCGGGTGCGGGACGCGCACACGCCGGGTGGTGCCGCGGACACCCCACCACCCGCGTCCTGATTCGGTGGGCGTGCGCCACTCCTTGTAATCTGTGCTGGCTGTCGGGGAGGCGTCGCCTAGCCCGGTTTATGGCGCCCGCCTGCTAAGCGGGTTGAGGGTAATCCCCTCTCGCGGGTTCAAATCCC
>Ga0105245_10002147_pt1 | contig 17862 bp, 18 predicted proteins | sample KBSM54metaG_FD_81523 | JGI IMG/M metagenome (GOLD analysis project Ga0105245, IMG submission 81523) | Miscanthus rhizosphere microbial communities from Kellogg Biological Station, Michigan, USA - KBS M5-4 metaG | ecosystem: Host-associated > Plants > Roots > Rhizosphere > Soil | place...
CTGCGCCCTGTATCTGGCGCGGGCCGGGCACACCGTCGACGACCAATTGCCCTTCGGCGTCGAACCCGACGCTCTTGGCGTGCGGGTCCACTTTGATCGCGCGGTGATTGGCACCCATCACCGGCATGCCGTTGGGCGTGGTGAGCGTGCCGTTGACCGCGAGACGAAAGCTACCTGCGCGCGTGTAGCGGTCGCCCTGAGGCGTCGCGACCACGAAGAAGCTCTTGTCGTCGGGGATGGCCACGTCGAGCGGCCGCCCTGTTTGCATCAGCTGACCCACGTGAAAGTCGGGCGAGGTGGTTCGAGACACCGCGTAGTGAAGCGACTTGGTCGCGTTGTTGCCGTTTACCGCTTTGACCAAGGTCTGCCGGAACACGGCTTCTTCTGCGCGAAAACCAGGTGTAGTCGCGTTCGCGATATTCTGCGCAGCGGTATCCAGCGCTGCCGTTTGCCCGACTGCTCCTGACGTCGCCGACCAGATCCCGGTACTCATTGGCTCGCCAGCACTAGAGCAAGCTCCGGGCCAGCAAGCCGAAACGGGTTGTGCACTGGGGAACTTGGTCGTCATGTCGCTCGGGAGTTCCCAGACCTGCCCTAACCTTCACAAGCAATTGACTACTCCGGTGTCGGTTTCTTGACGCTCCCGCGTGCAACGCGCAGGCAATCAGGCCGAATTGAAACTCTTGCGAGCGGCGCCCTTTTCGCAAAGACTCAAGGTTGTCATGCGAGTGCCCGTAGCAGGAGGACCGCTAGTGGTCGATCCGGCGGAGACGAAAGTCCAGCCGAAGCACCTCAAAGATCTGGATAAGATCCACGCGCTTTTGAGCGCGCTCAACGACCCCATGGCGGCCGGGAAGAACGTGGGCAAATTGGTGTCGAGCATCCCGATTTTGGCTGCGAGGTGTGTAGCGAAGGCTGCGTCGCGCTCCTCGAAAATCCAAATCAACTCGCTCGATCACGCCATCACCTTGATTGGCAACCGCGGCCTCGAATCGGAGCTTTTCGATCTGCTCGAGGATCTGACCGTGATGCAGTCGAAGCTCGAGCACGGTTAGCGTTTAGGGCCGTTGGCCCGAAACTTGCGGTACGGCAGCGTGAGTGCCTGCCGCGATTTCAAATATCGGTTTCTCGCTGCCCGACGTGCAGTCGAACGACCGCGTTCAACGGCAGCCGGATCCCGCATTCGAAAAGCTGATGGCGACCCGTTCGGCGGCGAGCGCAGCGCCGGCGCTCGTGGCTCCCGTTCGCACGCGACTCGACGGAACTCAGGCGGCAGACGCATTGCGCGCCGCGTGGACCAAGGTCACCGGTCAGCCGCCGAGTGAAAACACCGTTGCGATTTTGACCGCGCAATGGGCGCACGAGACCGGCAATGGCGGCTCGATGTACAACTACAATTTCGGCGGCATCAAGGGCGCGAGCCCCGAGGGCTTGTCCGTCTCGCAGAAAACCCACGAAGGCTTCGGCGCCCATGAGCGCGCCATCACCGATCGCTTTCGCGCCTATCGCACGGCGGAAGAGGGCGCGACGGATTACGTCAAGCTCATCACGCAGCGCTTTCCCGAGGCGGCGCGGAGCGCGCAAGCCGGCGATCCGGCGGGTTTCGTCAGCGGCTTGAAGCAGCGCGGCTACTTCACCGGCGACCCCGCGGCGTACACGCGCTCGGTCGTCTCGCTCACCGCACAGGGCTTGAGCCAAGGCTACGGTGCCGTCGGTTCTCACCTGGGTGCGCTCGGTGCGCCGCCCGAGCTCAATCTGCACGCGACGCCGCTCGCTTCGCAAGACTACAGCGACTACAATTTTGGTGCTCAGCCGACCGCGCCGCTCGTCGACGCGCTGCGCATTGGAGATGAACTCAGCCGTGCCGCACTGCGCATCGTCGCGAGCAACGGCGACAACCGCGAGGGCCTCACGTGAACGCTCGAACTGGCGATACCGACGGCGCTTTCAACTATCTCGACGTGCGCTACAGCGAAAGCGCGCGCCCCTACACCGACTACCCGAACCAGCTCACCGCGCACCTGACGCGCGAGTATTTGCCGGGCTATCGCGGCTCGAAATTGCTGGATTTAGGCTCGGGGCGCGGCGAATTCCTGCACGGTTTCGCGACGCTGGGTTTCGACGCGGTGGGCGTCGATCGTTCGCGCCCGAGCGCGCCGAAATTCACCGAGCGCGTGTTGGAAGCAGACTACGAACGCGGCGGCTTGCCCTTCGCCAACAACGAATTCTCGGTGCTGTTCTCGAAGTCCGTCTTCGAGCACATCTTCGACATCGGTTCGCTCTTGCGCGAGTGCCACCGCGTGCTCGCCCCAGCGGGCCGCATGGTGACGATGGTGCCAGATTGGTCCGCGCAGTGGCGTCACTTTTATGACGATTGGACGCACGTGCGCCCGTTCACCTTGACGGGCCTGCGCGAATGCATCGGCAGCCACGGCTTCGACGTGCGTGAGGCGCTCCGCTTTCGGCAATTGCCGCTGCTCTGGGAGCACCCGTATTTGAGTCCGCTGGCGAGTGCCGCCGCGCTCTTGCCGAGCCCCTTCAAGAAATCGAAATTCGTCCGCTTTTCTAAAGAGTGGATGTTGCTCGTGGTCGCAGACAAGCGGCCGTAGCCAGCTGGAACAGCCTTTGCAACCGCCACAGAGCGGAAACGGAGAACATCATGGACCAAGTCAAGATCGGTAACCGGCTCGTCGGTGACGGCAGCCCCTGCTACATCGTCGGGGAAATCGGCATCAATCACAATGGTGACCTCGGGATCGCGCGCCGCTTGATCGACGTGGCCTCCGTGGCGGGCGCCGACGCCGTGAAGTTTCAGAAGCGCACGGTCGACGTCGTGTACACGGCCGACGAGCTGGCCAAGCCGCGCGAGAATCCGTTCGGTGCGACCAACGGCCACCTGAAGCGTGCGCTCGAGTTCGGCGCCGATCAGTACAAACACATCGACCAGTACTGCAAAGACAAGAACGTGGCCTGGTTCGCTTCTTGTTGGGATGAAGCGTCGGTCGACTTCATGGAGCAGTTCGACCCACCGGCGTACAAGATCGCCTCTGCCAGCCTGACGGACGACAATCTGCTCAAGCATCATCGCAAGACCAAGCGCCCGCTGATCGTTTCGATCGGCATGAGCACGATGGCGCAAGTGGATCACGCCATCGAAGTGATTGGCACCAAAGATCTCGTGATTTTGCACACCACGAGCGCCTATCCCGCGAAAATTGCAGACCTGAATCTGCGCATGATCCCGGTTTTGCGCGAGCGCTACGGCGTGCCCATCGGTTACTCGGGCCACGAAGTGGGCCTGGCCACGAGCTATGCGGCGGTCGCGCTCGGCGCGGCCATGATCGAGCGACACATCACCCTCGATCGCGCGATGTGGGGCTCGGACCAAGCCGCGAGCGTCGAGCCGCAGGGCCTGATGAAGCTCATCCGTGACACCCGCGCCATCGAAGCGAGCCTTGGCGATGGCGTCAAAAAAGTCAGTGACGACGAAGTGCCGATCATGAAGAAGCTTCGCCGCGTCGGCTGAACGGACGAGGCCATCGTGGAAGAGCAGAGCGCATCGGGGACTTTTCCGCGCAGCGCGCCCGGGCGTGCCGCCATTGGTGTGATGCAGGGGCGCCTCTCGCCGCGCCCTGCGAGCCGGCTCCAGGCGTTTCCGCACGAGAGCTGGCCGGAGGAATTTGCGCGCGCAAAGGCGCTCGGGTTCGACTACTTGGAGTGGATTTACGAGGCGGACAGGGCCGCCGAGAATCCAATTGCCAGCGCGGCAGGGCGCGCTGCAATTCGCGCTTGCGCGACCGAGAGTGGCCTGCCCGTGGGCAGCGTTTGCGCGGACTTTTTCATGGTTCACCGGCTCGCCGGTGGCACCGCGGCGGAGCGCGCCGAAAATAGCCGCTCGCTCGCCGAGCTCGTGCGCTGGACACGAGAGCTCGGCGCAAGCCGCATTTTGTTGCCGCTGCTCGAGACCTCGGCGCTGCCCACGCCCGAGCTCGTCGCTCAAGCGACCGAGAGCATTCAGAGCGTCACCGCCACGCTCGACGAGTGCGCGATCACGCTCGGCTTGGAAATGGAAACCGCGGGGCCCGACTACGCTGCGGTGATTCGCGGCATCGATCACGGCCGAGTACGCGCCTACTACGATACCGGCAACTCGACGGCGCAAGGCTTCGATATCGCGGAAGACATCGTGCCGCTCTTGCCGCTGCTCGAGTGCGTGCACGTCAAAGATCGCGTGCGCTTCGGTACGAGTCGCCCTTTCGGCACTGGCGATGCGAATTTCGCCGGTTTGTTCCAGGTGCTCGAACGCGCGGCTTACAGCGGGAATTTCCTGCTCCAACACTACTTCGACGTCGAACCGGAGCGCGCCGCTGCTCATTCCTTGGCGTTCGTCTCGGCTCGGCTGCGCGCGCGAGAGGCGGCATAGTGACCGGGCTCACGAGCCACGGCGCGCTGAAGCTGCGCGGCGGCGCGGGAGAGGCGCGTTCGCCCATCCAGCGTTGCCTGTTCATCGGCCTTGGCGGCATCGGTCAGCGGCATTTGCGCAACTTGCGAGCGCTGCTGGGTGATGAAGTGGAAGTGCTCGCGTACCGCGTGCGGCGCGAACGACACACCCTCGATGACTCGCTGCAAGTGGTGCCAGGCGTCGATCTCGAGGAGCGCTACGGCGTGCAGGTGACCGCGGATCTGGAGCGGGCCTTCGACACGCGGCCGGACGTGGTGTTCATCACCAATCCGACCAGCTTGCACGTGCCGGTGGCGATGAGGGCGGCCGAGCTTGGCTGTCATTTGTTTTTGGAGAAGCCGCTCTCCCACAACTTGGACGGCGTGGCCGAGCTTTTGAGCGTGTGCGAGGCGAAGCGGCTCGTCACCTCGGTGGCCTATCAGTTGCGTTATCACCCCGGATTCTTGCGAGTGCGGGAGCTGCTCGAAAATCGCGCGCTCGGCCGCCTGCTCTCGGTGCGCGCCGAAGTCGGTGAATACCTGCCCGGCTTTCATCCTTACGAGGATTACCGGCGGATGTACGCCTCGCAGAGCGCGCTCGGTGGCGGCGTCACGCTCTCGCAGATCCACGAGATCGACTATTTGTGCGCGCTGTTCGGAGCGCCGCGGCGCGTGTTCTCGATGGGCGGGCACGTCTCGTCCCTCGAGGTGGATGTCGACGACCTTTCGCTTTCGCTGCTGGAGTTCGGGCGTGAAGGGGGTGGCTCTCTGTTCGGGGAGCTGCACCAAGACTTCGTGCAACGGCCTGGGAACCGCGCCGCGACGATCATTGGCGAGAAAGGAAAGATCGTCTGGAGCTTGAGTCAGCGCAAACTCGAGCACTGGGACGAATCGGGTAAATTGCTCGAGAGCCAGGATTATGCCCATTTCCCGCGCAATCAGGCTTATCTGGATGAACTCGCGCAATTCCTCGGCTGCGTGATCCGCGGTGAACCGTGCACGCCCACGTTGCGGGACGGCGCGCTCAGTTTGCAGGTTGCGGTCGCGCTACTCGAATCACAGGCACAAGGGACGCAGAAAACCATCGACGCACGGTTTACGACCGGCGCTTCCGGGTGAGTCGCATGAGCAAAGCCGAAGTCTTGGCGTTGATCCCCGCGCGCGGCGGCTCGAAATCCGTACCGCGTAAGAATTTGCTGAAAATCGCGGGCAAACCGATGATTGCCTACTCGATAGCGCACGCGCTCGAGTGCCCGCTCATCACGCGTACCATCGTTTCTACGGACGATGACGAGATCGCGGAAGTGGCGCGGCAATTCGGCGCCGAGGTGCCCTTTCGACGGCCCGCGGAGTTTGCGACCGACACCGCCACTGACCTCCAGGTGTTTCGACACGCGCTCGAGTTTCTGCAGGAGCAAGGCTACACGCCGGAGCTCATCGTGCATTTGAGGCCAACGGGGCCCGTGCGCAATTTGCAGCTGATCGAGCAAGCCATTCAGTTGATGCTCAAGCATCGCGAGGCCGACAGCTTGCGTTCGGTCGGCATTGCCGAGCAAACGCCGTACAAGATGTGGCGCATCGAAGGCTCGTATTTGCGCAAGGCGCTCGAGCTGCCCGGATTTCCCGAGTCCCACTCGATGCCGCGGCAACGCCTGCCTGCGGTGTATTGGCAGAACGGCTACGTGGACATCGTGCGGCCGCACACGATCTTGGATCTCGATTCGATGGTCGGCGAGGTGGTGCTGCCGTTCATCGTCGAGGGCAAGATCCACGAGCTCGATTATCCCGATCAAATTCCGGAGCTGGCCCGCGCGGTCGAGCGCTGGGAAAAGGGCGAACTCGACGAGGAAGACGTCAAAACCCACCAAGTTGGCTCGAACGGCAGCCGGCACCCGTCATGAGCGCCGCGAATCGCGCTGGTTTACCCGCGTTCGACCTCACGGGGCGCGTGATCGTGATCACCGGCGGCTCGGGCCTGCTCGGCGTCGAGCACGCGAAGGCCATTGCCGAGGCAGGCGGCAGTCCGGTGATCGCCGATTTGCGTTTCGCCGCCGCCGAAGAATGCGCGACGCGCATCGCTGCTGAGTACGGCGTACCCGCGAGCGCACTCGAACTCGACGTGACCTCGAGTGAATCGTGTCGGGCTGGGCTCAGTGCGGTGCTCGAACGTCATGGTCGCCTCGATGGCTTGGTGAACAACGCGGCGCACAATCCGAAGGTCGAAGGCAAAGGCCTGGCTGCGTCTCGATTCGAGAACTTCTCGCTCGAAGATTGGTCGCGCGACTTGGCAGTCGGCCTCACCGGCGCGTTTCTGGTCAGTCAGGTGTTCGGCGCGTACATGGCCGCACATGGTGGGGGAGTGATCGTCAACATCGCGTCCGATTTGGGCATCATCGCGCCCGACCAACGCATCTATCGACGTCCAGATCTGAAAGAAACCGAACAGCCGGTTAAGCCCGTCACGTACTCGGTCGTTAAAGGAGGATTGGTGATGTTCACCAAGTACCTCGCGACCTACTGGGCCCGTGAAAACGTGCGCGTCAATGCGCTCGTGCCGGGTGGTGTGTACGCGGGGCAGCCGGACGATTTCGTGGAGCGCCTGACCAACCTCATCCCCATGGGGCGTATGGCAAAACGCGAAGAATATCGCGCCGCGCTGGTCTTCCTGTGTTCGGACGCGTCTTCGTACATGACGGGTTCGAATCTGATCGTCGATGGAGGCCGAACATGTTGGTAAATCGCATCGAACTGCTGGCGCTCGACATAGACGGCGTGATCACCGACGGCAAGGTCAGCGTCGGGAGCCAGGGTCAGGAGACCAAAGGCATCGCGTTTCGCGACTTGGATGCGCTCGGCAAAGCGCGCCGTGAAGGCATCCGCATCGCGCTCGTGACAGGCGAATCTGGGCCGCTCGTGAACGCGATTGCGGAGCGTGTCGGAGCCGAGTTCGTGCTGTGCGGCGCCAAGGACAAAGTTCGCGCGCTGCGCACGCTGAGTGAAGATTCGGAGATCGACTTTTCGGCGATGTGCTTCGTGGGCGATGCGGACCGCGACGCGTTGGCGTTCTTCTTGGTTGGTCTTTCGCTGTGTCCGTCGGATGCGTCACCGGCAGCGCGTGGCAAAGCCAATCGCGTGCTGCACGCCAAGGGCGGCGAAGGCGCCGTAGCCGAAGCGGTCGAGATCGTGCTGCATTCTCGCGCCGTGCAGGAGCGCATGCCCGGTCACGAACGCGCGTTGAAGCGCATCGTCGAAGATAGTATTCGCGCGCACGAGCGCTTACTCGCCGAATCACTCACGGGTTTGTGCGAAATTGCGGAAGTTTTGGCGGGAGCGTTACGCACCGGGCACAAGGTGCTGCTGTGCGGGAATGGTGGCAGCGCGGCCGATGCGCAACACGTTGCCGCCGAGCTCGTCGGCCGTTTTGCGATCGAGCGTGAACCTTGGCCCGCGCTGGCCCTCACCACCGATACCTCGATCTTGACCGCCGTCGGCAACGATTGGGATTTCAAGGACGTGTTCGCGCGTCAGGTGCGGGCGCATGCTCGAGCCGGCGATATCGTCGTCGGCATCAGCACCAGCGGGCGATCCCCGAACGTGGTTCGCGCTTTGGAAGCGGCCACCGAGCGCGGCTCGATCACGATTGCGTTCACCGGGCGCAACGGTGGGCCGATCGCCAAAGCCGCACAATTTTCCTTCAAGGCGCCGGAAGCGGCGACGCCGCGCGTGCAAGAGCTTCACATTTTGGCCTGGCACGGCATCTGCGAAATCGTCGAGGCAGCGCTGGTCGCAGAACGCGCGCCCGGGCTCGCCGAAACCGGCAGCTGAGCGGTCCCGCGAGCACGCCGGGGTTCACGCCTGCGTGCTCGGCCCGTGCAGCAGACAGCGCGTCAGTCGCTGGGTGCGCTCGCGGCTTCGCTCAGTTCGAGTACTGCGGGATGATCGGGCGAAAGCGCGGAGGCGTAGCGCACCTCGACCTTCGCGTCGTTGCGGCGACCATCGGCGAGCAGTAGCCAACCCAAGGTCACGTGGAACTCCAAGCTCAGCGGGGTTTCGTAGCTGCGCAGGCGCTCGAAGACCTGGATCGCGAAGGCGTAGTTTTGCTGTTGCGCCGAGACACGCGCCAGCCCGGTTGCCACCTCTGCGTCATCGGGCGCGAGATTGCCGGCCAAACGCCAGGCGTGTAGCGCCTCGGCTTGGGTGAGTTGTTCGACCGCGAGTGCCAGTGTGGTCGTCGCTTCCGCGTCGGTCGGGTCGAAACGGAGCGCGTCCGTGGCCAAGCTGCGCGCATCTTCCAGCTGATTGGTGGCCAGAGCGATGCGAGCGAGCCCGCCTAGCCCACGACCATCCTGCAAGCCGAGTTCATTGGCTTCGAAGAAGTGGCGCGCGGCGCCATCGCCGTCGTTCGAAGCGAAGGCGATCTCGGCTTGGCCGAGCCGGACCTCGAGCAGTACTTCCGGTCGCGGGCTGCGTTCTGCGCGCGCGAACTCCGCGCGGGCAGCATCGAGCTGGCCGCGTTCGGCGTGTTGGAAGGCCTCGACGAGGGCATCGACCAGCGGATCATCGGAACGGCGTGCGACGAGCGCGATGAACGTGGCGCCACCGCACACGATCTCTTCGACTTCGAAGCCCGAGCGCAGCAGTAGCTGGCCGAGCGCGGCTTTGGAAAAGGCCCGGCGCGCAGGCGTGGTGAGGCGTTGCGAAGCGTGCGCTTTCGGCTCCGCCACGAGCAGCTTGCCACCGGGCAACAAGCACGCGCGCAGGGTGCGGAGCGCCGCCGTGGGACGCACCACATGGCCGAGCACGTCCACCATGAGCGCGGCGTCGGCCTGATCGAGCGGAGAGCCGTGACACAGATCGGCTTGTAAGAAATGCGCGTGGGGCGCGTACTTGCGCGCGAATTCCAAGGCTCGAGCGTCGTTGTCGAGGCCGCTCACCTGAGCGAAGTGCCGGCACAAAATGCGCGCACCAGCGCCGGCACCGGTGCCGGCGTCGACCACGTGCTTGCCAGAAACGAGCTCGATGAATGCTTCGTAGAAGGCGAGCGTGCTGGGCGCGCTGCTGGGCAGGTTCGGGTACGCGCGAGCGCGGCTCTTCACGACCGGGACACGCTCGCCGGAAGCAAAGCGTGCGATGAGCTCGGCGTCCCGTTTACCCACCTCGTAGCTGGGTTCGCGGCCGGCGCGAAGCTCCGCTTCGACGGCGTCGTTCGGGGCCGAAACGGAGCTCATTTGCGCTGGGCGGCCGCCGCGTGCAGCTCGGAAATGGCTTTGGGAACCGCGATGCGCCACGCTTCGCGCAGCGGACTCAAGACGCGCACGACTTCTTCGATCGGCGCCGTCTCCGCTTTGCGGCTGGCGTTCCTGATTCGATCTAGGCAAAAGTCGTATAAGCCTTCGAGTTGAGCGCACAGCTCAGGCGCCACCGAATGGTCGAGCGCGATCATCAGCTCGGAGACGACGGCGTAGGCCTTGGAGAGCAGCTCGCGCGCGCGCGGCAATTGCTTGTTGTCCATGCACATGCGCGCGCCGTTGAGGAACGCGAACAGCCCATCGTACAGAGCCAACAGGAGCTCTCCCGGCGTGACGGTCACGTCGCGGACTTGAGTGTAGCGTGCTGCTGCGGATTCGAGCATCGTGGCGGTTCCTTACGTTACTTGATCGAATACAGCTGCGTGAGATAGTTGAGGTCGGAGTTGTTCGAGGTCACCGTCGTATCCATCGCAGCGAACTGCTTTTGCAGCAGCGCTTGGTACGAGTCGAGGCGGCTCTGCTCGGAAGCGATCCGGTCCGTGAAACCCTGGATTTTGTCCTGCATGCTGGCCTGATACTGGCTCAGGAGTCCGGAGCCGGTTTGGTTGAATAGGTCGACCGTGCTGGACAGCTGGTCCATCACACCGTCACCGCTCGAGCCGGCCATGATCTTGGCGATCGAATCGGGGTCGCTCGTCAGCGCGGTCTCGAGCTTGGTGTTGTCGAGGCTGAGCGATCCGTCCTTCTGCAGGCTGAGGCCGATCGAACCCAGGGTGTTGTGGGCACCCGTGCCGACGACCGTTTGCAGCGTCGAGCTCAGCCGGTTCATGATGGAGCGCAAGGTCGAGTTACTGGCCAAGACCGGATTGGGCGCTTTCGTGGTCCCGTGGCCCGCCGCGGTGTTGACCTTGATCATCACCTGGTTGTACGCGCTCACTACCGCTTGCATCTTGGTTTCGAGGCTGTGCGCATCTTGCGAGATGCTCACGTCGACGGGGCTCGTGGTCTGAGCGGTGAGCGCCAACGTCACGCCCGTAATGGCACCGACGACTTGATTGGTGGAGCGCTCGACGTCGAAGCCATCGATGCTGACCACCGAATTTTGCGCTTTCTGAACCGTATTTGCCGCCTCGGTGAGCCCGAAACTGACCCCATCGGCTTCACCGAAGGTGATGGCGTTGTCTTTGCCGGTGTCGATGCCGCGGACCTGGAGGCGGTAGTTGGTCCCGTCGAAGAAGGTGGAGGCGTTGACGCGCGCGCCCGAGGCGTTGATCTTGGTGACGACCTGGTCGAGCGTGTCGCTGCTATCGATCGAGATGTTGGTCGCCGTGCCGCTGCCGATTTGAATGCTCAGCATGCCGGTTTGGCCCAGAGCCGTACTCGGCGACGAGAAGGTATTCGAGTACGTGCGTTGCTCGTGAGCGAGCTGCTTCACGTTCATCGAGTAGGATGCCGGCTGGGCGGTGCCGGAGGTGGTGATGGCGATCGCGCTCGACGACGAGGTGCCGGTGAAACTGCCGACTCCGCTCGGGGTCGATAGCGCACTGACGGCGCTCTTGAACCCGGCCAACGCCGAGCTGATATCGGACAGCGTCGACACCGCCGACTGCGTTTGCCCTTGCTTGTCTTTCAGCGCGTTGATCGGACCCTGGCTCGCCCCGACTAGGCCGGTGATCAGCGCTTGGGTATCGAGCCCCGAACCGACGCCGCCCAAGCTGTTTGTTGTTGCCATGATCTTGTTCCGCCAATCGATCTGAACGGCCGACCGCCGCCCGATTTGAGGGCAAATGCGCCTTTATTTCGGCTCTCGCATGCGCCGCGCCGGTGACCTCGGGCCTCGCCTGCGGTCTGCCTCTGACGGCGCCACTAGCAACGACAAAAAGCCTCGAGCTGCCCCCCGAATCGCTCCGAGAGACAGCCAAAGGCTCAATGTGCTTCTAGATCAGCGACCGATCAAGCTGATGGCCAGCTGCGGGAGCTGGTTGGCCTGAGCGAGCACCGAGGTGCCAGCCTGGGTGAGGACCTGGTTACGCGAGAGGTTCGCGGTTTCCGAGGCCACATCCACGTCACGGATGCGCGAGTTGGCGGCCGTGATGTTGAGCTGCATGGTTTGAATCGCGCTGGTGGCGACGTCCATGCGGTTCATAGCGGTACCGAATTTCGCGCGGGCGGTCGAAACGCTTTGAATCGCGTTGTCGATCGTGCCGAGCGCTGCCAGCGCGGTCGTGGCCGAGCTGACGTTGGCGCCTGTCGCCAGAATCGCGGTCAGGCCGACGCCGCCGAAGGTCAGAGTGATCTGATCGCTGGCGGTGTTGTTGAGACCGACCTGGAACGTGACGCTGGAGGCCGTCGCGTTGACGAGTTGCTTGCCGTTGAACTTCGACGAGCCTTGGATGCGGGTGACTTCGGCCTTGAGCGAAGAAAATTCCGTATCCAGGTAGCCGCGGTCCGTTGAACCCAAGCTACCGTTGGAAGACTGCATCGCTAGTTCGCGCATGCGGCCCATGATGTCGTGTACGTCACCGAGGGCGCCTTCAGCGGTTTGCGCCATCGATTGACCGTCCGCCGCGTTGCGCTGGGCAACGGTGTACGAACGGATCTGAGATTTCATGCTCTCGCTGATGGCCAAGCCTGCCGCGTCGTCTGCCGCGGAGTTGACGCGGTAGCCGCTGGACAAGCGTTGGAAGCTACCGGCTAGGAGCTTCTGGTTGCTCGCGAGGTTTTTCTGGGCCGAAAGTGCAGCGTTGTTGGTTTGGATGTCTAACATGTGAGTACTCCTTCTTGGAGGTTACGAGGCTGGTGTGGGCCAGCTCGTCGGGGCGTCATTGCCCTTCACAAGTCAGGAACGGGTGATGGGGGGCAGCCTTGAGGAGTTTTTCCAGGGCTTTCGTGTGCGCAGACTCGCCTGTTGTCCCACCCGAGGCGGGTCAAGGTGCAACGGGGTGCGCGCCGACGCTCTCCAAGGGGGCGACCCCCAGTTCGAAGACACCGGTGAAGCAGCCGCAGGATTCCTCGCCGGCAGATTGATCACGGCGGACGAGCGTGACGTCGGTTTGCGTCACGCCCTCGATGTGCGCGACGTACGTGTGCTCGACGCCCAATTGCTTGTAGGCAAAGCCTGCGCTCTCGATCCCGTCGACCCACTGGGCCTTCGAGGGCGCGTCGGTCCTGTCGGGCGTCGGATCGCAGACCCACGCCGGCGGAGTCTGTTCGGCCCGCCAGGTACACGTGACCAGAACGGACTTATCGGAGGCGCGTTCGATGCTGACGACTACCGACTGATTCGAGGTCGCGTCGAGTAGCGGCAAAGCGATCTCGCCCTCCTCGCAGGTGCCGTCGCCTTTGTCGCAAGGAAAAATGCAGCCCGCGAGACTGGCCGCGAAGAAATAGCCGAGACAGATCGGATGGCGCAGGAAGTGTCCCCAAGACTTCATGAGGAGCGACTTCAGCAATCGTCATGCCGCGCCACGAAATCGCAGAAATTCAGGCCCTTGCCGTAGACCCGAAACGAGACGACCACGACAGCGCTGTCGCACTCGGGGGAGGAGACGGACGCTCGCCTGTCTCTCGACGGGCGAGCGCGGCAACCCAGCAATCACGTCGAGGCGATCGGCCGGTCAGCCGCCGCCACGCAACAAGCTCAGCGCCAGCTGCGGCAACTGGTTCGCCTGGGCGAGCACGGAGACGCCGGCCTGAGAGAGCACCTGCTGCTTGCTGAGCGCAGAGGTCTCTTCGGCGACGTCGACGTCGCGGATGCGAGAGTTGGCGGAGGAGATGTTCAGACGCATCGTTTGAATCGACGACACGGTCATGTCGAGGCGATTCATGGTGGCGCCGTATTTGGCGCGATTCGTCGAAATCGTTTGAATCGCGGCGTCGATGGTGGCGAGGCTGTTCAAGGCGTTCGCCGCCGTCGCGCCGGCCACGTTCGTGGACGCTGCCAAAATCGTCGTCAGGTTCAAGCCGCCGAAGGTGAGCGTGATCTGATCGCTCGAGGTGTTGTCGAGCCCGATCTGAAACGTGATGTTGCTGGCCGTCGCGCCGACGAGCTGCCGACCGTTGAACTTGGCCGACGCTTCGGTGCGCGCCATTTCCGCCTTGAGCGACGAAAATTCGGTATCGAGGTAACCGCGGTCCACGTCGGTCATCGAGCCGTTGGAGGATTGCATCGCGAGTTCGCGCATGCGGCCCAAGATGTCGTGCATGTTGCCGAGCGCCGACTCCGCCGTTTGCGTCATCGAGATCGCGTCGTTCGCGTTGCGCTCCGCCACCGTGTAGGAGCGAATCTGTGACTTCATACTCTCGCTGATGGCGAGGCCGGCCGCGTCGTCAGCCGCAGTATTGATGCGAAAGCCGCTGGAGAGCTTCTGGAAGCTCTTGGCGACCGCCATCTGCGTCTTGCCCATGGATTGTTGCGCGCTGAGCGCGGCGATATTGGATTGAATGTCGATCGTCATGATCGTGGCCTTTCTTGCTCACTTGCTGGTTGCTTGAATGTCGCTGCGTTACCGTCTCGCGGGCTCGAGCTCGCGCTCGGTTCCGCAAAATCCCGCGCTCGCGAGCGAAGCTCTGCCTCGAGCTCGCGCGCCGCGTCTTCGATCACGCTCGCGACGCTCGATTCGAGCGCGATGGCGTGGGTTGCGTTGTCGTGTTCGTCGTGGCCGGTTTTTTGGCTGGTCGTGACGGCGCTGTCGATGTTGGTGTGCGCCCAGGCATCCACGAACGGCATCGCGGCGACCGCGTTCTTGAGCTCCCGTTCCGCCACTTCGAGCTTGCCGAAATGAAGGGCGATGCGCCTCGGATCGTTCTTTTCGAGGGCCAGCTTGGCCGCGCCGCATAGCCGGCGAATACGTCGAGCAGCGCGACCGACGGTCCGCGCGAGATCGGCTTGTTCCGCGCAAAAATCTCGCAATTGCGCGTTGCTGTGGGGCACGGTCAGGCCGCTCGCCTCGCGCTCCAAATCGGTGGGGCGGAGCCCGCGCTGGGGCATGTCGGTCAGCACTTCGCTCAGGCTGGCTTCTTCGAAGCCGGCGACTCGCGCCCCGCCTTCGGTGGCGTTGACCAGACGCACCTCCGGGCATTCCTTGGCGATCACGGTGGCGGCCGATTCGAGCCACGCCCGCACTGCGCCAAATCCGATGGTGCTCATCACTGTGCCCGTGCCGCCCCATGCTGGCACCTCGCGCAGGGGCTCGCGGTGGTGCATCTTCATCGCGCCCTGGTTGTGCGTGCTCTTCAGCGTCTCGCACCAGTCGTGTTCCAACGTCTTGCCGTCGGCTCCGAGGCGCACGCGCGATTCTTCGTACGCGCTCCCCCGCGCGTAGGCGTGCCCGTCCGTGTACGCGAGATCTTGCCCCACGAGCACGATGGGCGAGCAGCCGAGCCGCTGAGCCAAGGCAAAGGCCAGAGTGGAGACGCTGCCTGCCACGGGCAGCCCGGAGAAACCGAGCAGGGCCGAAAGTGGGCCGTTCAGCTGCGGAATGCCCTCGAAAACGTGCAGGAGGGGTCCACGGCCGGTGCGTATCGTCTGTGGGTGAGCGGTCAGGCTGATGGCCCGCACCACGCGGTCGATGTACGGCAGTCCGCGCAGCAAGTGCGAGACGTCGATCGACTCCATGCACGCTAAGATTTGCGGTTCGACTCCGTAGCTCGCGAGGGCTCTAGCGCTGGAGTTGACGGCAAAGACGAGACCCTTCTGCGCGGCTTCGGCGAGCAGTGGTCCGTTCTTGCCGAGCGACGGGCCGGCACCGACGATAAACGCCGGTACACCGCGATACTGCCCAGCGAGTGCCAGGAAACTGCGACTCTCACGAAGCACGTCGAGGTTCGCGAGCACGTCCTGAATCCACGTGCGGGCGCGCAATCGGTGTGTCGCGTCGTTGATACTGCCGCGCTGAACCAGCTGGGCCAGCGTCTCGGCGAGAAGCTGGGCCTGCTCCACGTAGAGTGCCGAATATCCGGGTGTTGCGACGAGGGTTGCATTTTGATTCCCATGCGAAATTCTTGGCCAAATTTGAGTCAATTCGTGCGTCGTACACACGATCGGGATATCGTTCAGATCGCACGGTCCGCTTTCGAAGTGCGCGCGCACGATGCCCGGATCCGGTTTGTAGATGACGAGCGGAGCATCGGTGAAGCCGCGCAGCGCGCGGGCGGTGTGACCGGTTCCGAGTCCGAACACGACGAAGCTGACGCCGCTACCGGCGTTTCGAACCAGATCGAAGATCGATGGTTCGTCGAGCGCGCCAGTGAGCAATTGTCCGCGAACGCTGAGCGTGGGCACGCCATCGCCCGGATCCACGACGCACGCATCGCTGGTAGCTTCGCTGATGAGGCGGCGCGTCTCTTCCAACAACGAAGCGCGAGCCAAATTATTGGCGAGAAATTGCGCAGTGAGAATGCTTTCCGTAACAGGCATCGAGGCTCGCTCAGGACACTTCCGGAAGCACTCGATTCCATGTTTCGTGCCAGCCAGCCGTCTGCCGGCAAATCGCGAGGAATTAGCCCGCAATGTTGCGGTTTCGCCGCTTTCTCGCCGGGTGCGTCGGCAGCCGCGCTAGCGCGCTTTCGCTTTCCGCGTCTGCGCTTTGACGACGACGCGCGCCACTTCATTGACGAACGTGAGCGCCGCGCGTGAGCGCACCTTCGCGGCCGGGGCGCGTGCGCACCGTGCCCGCCTGCCGTTCGGCGAGTATCAGCCTTCGGCAGGCAACGCGAGCGGCGCGCTGACGTCTGCGGAAGGGGTCGGAGAATGGGACGCGTCGGTTGCGACCGTCACTTCGGCGGCCGCGGGATTCGTCCCTGGTTCGACGAATTCGGCGCTAGCGGCGGCGCGGTTGGCCTCCTCGATCGCGTCGTGCACTTCGCCTCGTAAAATCTGGAGCGAAGGCGGGGCGACGACGCCGAACTTCACCCCGCTGCGCGTGATCTCCGTCACGACGATTTCGACGTCGTGACCAATGACGATGCGCTGGCCCTTACGGCGGGTGATGATCAGCATACGCTCTAGAATTGCAGGGGGCGTGCCAGGACGCCATCACGGACTTGGGGGGCGGCCCGGCCCAGGGTTACAGCTGCTTGAATGCAGCCAAATCCAAGATGCTCTTGGCCACCGAGACCGAGCGATCGAGCGAGTCGTTCAGTTGTGTCAGGTTGGAGTAAGCCGCGGCCGGATCCGCGGCGCCGATCGCCGATCCGCGCTTTTGCGTCTGCAATTGGAGATTGCTGAGGATCGAATCGCTGGCGTCGAGCTTGTTGATCACGGCGCCCACTTGGGCCTGCTCGTTCGTGATCTGCGCGCGTGACGTCTCGAGATTCGTCAGGGTTCCCGAAACACCGGCGGCATCGTTGGTCGAAAGCGCGGTGTACAAGGTATCGAGGTCGGTGAACACGTCGCGGCCGCCAGCGGACGTGAACGCCTTGGCGCCGCTCGCATTGACCGCGGTCGGCGTCGAGTTTCCGATATCGACGACGTGGTCTTCATCGTCCCCCGAGAACGCGCCGGCAGGGGTGAACGGCTGGTTTTGCGTCTGGCTGCCACCGAACAAGTAACCCGCGGAGCCTTTGGTGTTGGCGATGCCGACCAGCTGCTGTTGCAAGTCTTTGACCTGCGTCGCGAGGTTCGCGCGGTCGGATGCGCTGAGCGTCCCGTTCGCGCCTTGCGTCGCGATCTCTTTGGCACGAGCGAACAAGTCCGAAGCTTGCTGGAGAGAGGATTCGGCGAGCTCCGAATCCCCACGCACGGTGGTGATCGTGCTGCGACGGGCCGTGGTTTGATCTTGCGAGGCGCTGAGCCGCGCGAGATCGGCGGCGGCGATGGGGTCGTCGGAGGGATTGGCGACGCGGAGCCCCGTTTGGGCCTCGGCGGCGGCCTTGGCCTGACGTGTACTGAGCGAGCTCAAGTTGTTGAGCACGCTCGAGTAACGCATGTTTTCGGTGACTCGCATCGCTTACGCCTTCATCGCCCGATGGCGGTCATTAGTTCTTGCATCAGTTGGTCGGCGACGTTCAGCACTTTGCTGGCGGCCTGGTAAGCGTTTTGATATTTGGTGAGCGCGACCATTTCTTCGTCGAGCGAAACGCCGCTCTCGGATTGCTGCATGGTCTGAACTTGCTTGAAAATGGCGCCTTGCGTATCGACATCGCGCGCGCTGCCGGCCTTGAGGCTGCCCAC